>Ga0134128_10000697_pt1 | contig 45743 bp, 64 predicted proteins | sample KB31754_FD_96462 | JGI IMG/M metagenome (GOLD analysis project Ga0134128, IMG submission 96462) | Terrestrial soil microbial communities with excess Nitrogen fertilizer from Kellogg Biological Station, Michigan, USA - KB3-175-4 | ecosystem: Environmental > Terrestrial > Soil > Unclassified ...
CGCCGCACGCCCCTCGACAAGGCCATCCCCGCCGCTGTAGTGTTGTGTTCGTCAGTACACCAGATCGACCATCGCGCGACCGGGCGAAGCGGCCCGGCCCACCCTTGGCGCGGAGACGTCACGATGTCCCAATCCGATCCGGACCGAGAAGACCAGGGCGACGACGGCATCGGCAGCGGCGTCGGCGCCGACTACTTCTGCCGGGTCCGGAGCCTGTACCGGATCGGCTCGCCGATCGCGCTGTACGAGCACGAGCTGATCGTCACCACGCCGACCATATGGGCGAGCCGTCCGGAGTCGAGCGACCCGACGTGGCGGGTGTTCGACGAATCCCGGCCGCTCGTGGTGGCCTGCCGGATGATCGGTTAAGCTCAGCCCTTCCGCCGGGGCCGACGCCGTCCCCCCTTGCCGTCCTCGTCCTCGCCCCCGGGGTCGCCCTCGGCGCCCGCCTCCCGCGAGACGATGTCCCGGACCGGCGGGATCGGGCCGACGGGCCTCGCCGGGGGGTCGGTCGCCCCGGCCGACGATCCCGACCCGGGCCACCTCTCGATCGCCACCGAGGCGATCAACCCCCAGATCGACACGATCCCGACCTTCCTGGCCACCCGGACGAGCATCTGCTCCTCGGGCGAGCGGCATTCGGGCGGGGGGTCGGCCCGGTCGTCGGCGAACCACGCCAGCGGGATGTCGAGCGCCTTGGATATCTTGACCCACTCCTCGAGTCCGGGCTCGCCCGTCCCGTTGAGCCAGAGGGACAGCCTCGACTGCCTGATCCCGGTCTCGGCGGCCAGCCTGTACTGGGTCAGGCCCCGGTCCGCGAGGGCCAGGATGAGCTTCTTCCGCCAGGGCGGATCGGGCTTGGGGTCGCGTGATTTTCCCTTCATGCCGGAGATTCTGGGCACCGCACCTATCAAGTTCAAGATGCAATCTCCAACAGGGTAATGATTTCCGCGAATCGTGGAGTATTTCCTATTTCCTGTTGCAAATCAATCCACGAATCGCGATAATCGCGGTGGGCGAGGACGTTCGGAGTCGAACGTCAGCATCACCGCGAGGGATATTCGATGGCCAATCAGGAAAATTCCAAGGGATATCTGTCGCTGGCCCAATATGCCGACGAGAAGGGCGTGAATCGCTATCACCTCCAGGGGGCGATCTACGGCCTCGACATCGAGATGCCGATCGTCGCCGGCTATCAGCTGATCGATCGCCAGACCAGGGAGGTGCTCGATCCGATCGTCGATCGGATTCGCCGGCGGGTCGAGGTGGCGATGAACGCCGGCATGCGGGGTCGACGGGGCAAGCGGCTCCAACCGACGGCCTGATCCGATCCCGACCCGATTCGCATCCTCGCGGCGCCGCGTCCGGCGTCGAGGATCGCTCCACGCGCGGAGGTGATGGACGATGTCCGAGGCATCCCATGAGGTCGAGGCCAATGCCAATGCCGAGGCCGAGGCCGAGGCCGCCGCGAGGTTCGTCGAGGCCCGCCGGCTCGAGATGAAGTCCCTGATCCTCCTCAAGCAGATGCGGGGGATGGCGGCCAATGCCGGCCTGCTCTACGACCTGGCGAACGAGGCGATGGGCGACCGGGAGGCCGAGCTGGCCGCCCTGATGGAGCCCGGCCGGGCCATCAGGCTGGAGGGCCTGGTCCTGACGTGCGAGGAGGACGACGGGTTCAAGATCCTCCTCGTCGAGAACGACGCGGAGGGCCGGCCATCGTGAACGGCCCGCTCGACCTCTCCGTGGCCGACTTCGGGGCCGTCGCCGACGGGCGGACGGATTGCTCGCCCGCGTTCGAGGCGGCCCACGCCGCCCTCCTGGCGGCGATGGGCGCCTATCCGGGCGTCAAGGGGACGGTCCGATGGCCCGTCGCCCCGCTGCCCTACGCGATCTCGCGGGAGATGCGGCTCTCCGACTCCAACGTCCGGGTCGAGTCCGATGGGGCGATCATCCGGAGCACGGGCGGCCGACCGTGCGTCATCGTCGGCCTGCGGGACACCGAAGCGTCCGTCCTCGGCCCTCTCGCCCTGACCCCGGCCCATCGCCCGGACCTGTTCGGCAAGCTCGACGCGTCGATCTTCGACGGCGGGGTGGCCGCGCCGGGCAAACTCTGGGGCATCCGGCTCAACGGCGATTCGAGCCTGATGTTCCAGGCGTGCCCGATGAGCCTCGGGAGAGTCCTCCCCGACAACATCACGCTCGACAACTGGTCGACGACCTCGCAACTGACCCTGGAATTCTGCGTCGAATCGCCCTCGGGCGGCCCGTTCGTCGGCGGCGGGGCGGTCTTCTCGATGGGCGTCTATGACGACCCGAGCCCGATGTCCCTCATCATCTCGGGCGACCCGAATACCTTCGATTTCCGGTTCAAGGACGCTGGCGGGTCGGTCCACCTGGTCAAGCTCTCCGCCCCGCCATCGGCGTCCGGGCCGCTGAAAATGGCCCTGCAATTCGACCTCGCCGCACGCACGGTCCGGGCGTTCGCGGGCGGATTCCAGGTCGCGGCGGTGGCCTCGGACGGCTCCTTCGCGGCGAAGGGCGCGACGACGCTGTTCGAGAATCAATATGCCCCGCTCATCTTCGGGGGCGCCTACAGCTACGCCCCGCCCGTGGGCGTTGCCGGGGCCGGGAGCACCTACGATCTCAGGCTGTACGGCTTCGCGATTTCCGGGTGCCTGCGGTACAAGGCCGGCGCGGTCGGCTCGCCCCAACTGAGGGCCGACACGGGCGAGGCGCCGGACGACGACTATCGCTACGGCTTCGGCAACGCGGCCGACTCGCACCTGATCGGCCGGCTGGCCCTGACCGACCCGCCGTCGAAGGGCCGATTGGTCTCGGCCCGGGTGCTCGGCGACGACCCGTGCGTCGGGTATCTGGTCCAGTCGGCCATGTTCACGGCCGACGGCGGCATCATGGGCAACGCGCTCCGGGGGCTCCAGTTGATCGGCCCCCGGTGGATGCCGACGGTGGTCGTCGGCGGGGCGCTCGGCCTGACGGTCGAGGATTGCGACATATCGGACGGGACGCACGCGATCGGGTCGCTGAACCTGGTCGCCAACTATCCCCAGGCGATCCGGGATTGCCGGCTCTCCGGGTCCGACTCCGGCTACTACGGCGCCATGCAGACCGCCCGGATGGAAAACGTCCGGTTCGTCCAGGCCGGCCGGGTCCCGATGCGGTTCTGGGCCTCCAACCTGTCCGCCTCGGGCGTCTGGGTCAACGGCTTCGGGGCCGCTCACGCCGGGTCGATCTTCCGGGCGCACGCGGGCCAGTATGGCGGCTCCTACCGGATCGAGGACGTCACGGTCGACTTCGAGTCGTCGGGGGTGTCCGGGGCCGTCATCGTCCTGGAGCAGCATCCCCCGCCGGCCCTGGCGACCACGCTGATCCTCCGCAACTGGTACGTCGGCTCGGTCGGCGCCTCGCCCGCCCTGATCCGCGTCCGGACCCTCCCCTACGACGGCGTCCACGCCGTCATCCTGGACGTCGATTCGTTCCAGTCCGGCGGTTCGGCGACGAGCCACGTCCTCGACGCCGACGGCCCGGCCGTCACGGGCACGGTCCGGGTGATCTCCGGATGCCCGACGCAACCCCCGCTGCTCGACCGGGCGACCCACGGGCCGTCGAGCAACGTCGTCGTGATCGTCGGGCCGGCCCGGTCGCCCGCGATCACGCCCCCGACCCCGCCCCCGACCCCGACAACCCCGACGGAGACCTCCGATGGATGAGACCCGCGAGATCGAGGCGATCGAATCCATGCCCGCCGGCCGCCCCTTCGACCGCCTCGTCGCGGTCGAGGTGATGGGCTGGTCCTGCCGCCCGAGGGCCAAGGACGATCTCGCCGGCTATCGGACCGGCGAGATCTGGTCCCACCCGGACGCGCCCGCCCGCATCCTCCAGCCCGACTCCCCCCGGGCCTACTCGGCCTCGCCCCAGGCGGCCTGGGAGGTGGCCGAGCGGATGCGCCGGCACGGGTCGGAAGTGCTCATCGCGTGGGACGAGGACTTCGACGCCTGGGAGTGCTCGTGGATCTCCTCGGGCGTCCGCCGCGTCGGGCGGGGGCCGACCATGCCGCTGGCGGTCTGCCGGGCCGCGCTGGCGGGGGTCCGGATGGCGAGAGAGACGACGAGCGAGTGAGTCCCAACCATCCTTGATTCGGGACCGAGTCCAAGCTCATCCCTTAATGTGGCCATTACCCATGTTTTTCGGTCTATGTGTAACAGGGGAAACTCGGACCTGGCACCTCGGACCATCACCGGCTGTGGAGGGGGAGATGTCCCGCGAATTGCAACAGGAGCCTTCGGCCTCTTCGCCGTTCGATCGGATCAGGCACGTCGACCCGGAGGGCGAATACTGGCTCGCCCGGGAGATGCCGGCCCATCTCGGGTACTCGCGATGGGAGTACATGGACAAGGTCATCGGACGGGCGAAGTCCGCATGTCGCAACAATGGCCATGCCATCGAAGACCATTTTCGGGAGGTCCCGAAATTGGTCGAGGCCGGCTCCGGGGCGATTCGTTCGCTCGTCGATTGCCGCCTCAGCCGCTACGCCTGCTACCTCGTCGCGATGAACGGCGACCCCGACAAGCCCGAGGTCGCCGCCGCGCAGTCCTACTTCGTCGTCATGACCAGGGCGGCCGAGGTCGCCTCGATCCCCGACGATCCCCTGGAACTCGACCTGCTCCGGACCCGGATGATCGTCCGGGCGATGGAGGGCGTGATCTCGGCGCGGAAGGAGTTGGGCGAGGTCAAGTCGGCCGTCCGAGCGTTGACCGATCGGACCGAGGCCGGGCTCGACGACCTCCGGGGCCAGCTCGCCGAGGTCAAGGCGGCGGTCTCCGGCGAGCCCCGCCCGCTGAAGCCCGGCGACTTCGTGATGATCAAGGACTTCGACCGGCTCCGCAAGATCGGCCTCACCGCCAAGCAACGCCAGCACTTCGGCTGGAAGATCTCGATCGAGTGCCGGGCCGAGGGGGTCGAGCCGGGGGTCCGCGACGGCATCTATCAGGGCCAGCCCACCCGGACGGGCACCTATCCGGTCCGCATCCTCGAACGCTGGGAATCCCGCATGCGGGCGATGGTCGCCAACACCACCATGCGCCTCTTCGACGCGGGGGCCGACCATGCCTGAACGTACTACGCTCCTACCAACATTGTCGCTACAATCACCAGGCAATTCGCCAGAAGGAACGGCCGATGGTAACGACGATGGCTCGCAAGCACAGTGGCGGGACATCCGCCGATCCCAAGAACGACCCCTTTCATATCAAGCTCAGTCGCTTGCTCGACGCGAAGCGAAAGGGAAGGACGGACGTCGAGATTGCCGAGGCGTCCGGAATGACGAAGCAGTCATTCAGCCGGCTCCTGAACGGCGGCGTCCCCGATCCTCGCCTCTCAACGATAATGGGCGTCCTGAAGGCGATCGGCGCATCGCTCAGCGATTACGACCGAGCCTGACATCCCGAAAAAAGTCACCAAACTCGGTTACTTCGGCATTGACCGTGAGTAACCAAGTTTGTAGACTGCGGATGTCGGGTCGAGATCGTCTCGATCCCAAAGAAAAGTCCCTCGCGTGTGCTGGTTACACACCGAGGGATCGGGAAGCCCTTGCTCAAAGGGAGATGCTTCCGTGCAAATTATGCACGCCTCATCGCTCCACGTCCACTCCGAGGTCGCCGACCGCCTCGCCTGGCTCCAGGATGGGGGCGAGCTGGACGAATACCCGGGCTACGGTTGGGCCGACCCCGACCATCACGAGCCCACCCCCCGAGAAGAGGCCGAGTGGGCCGGCATGGCCCCGCACTCCGGATTCTGGGTCGAGGGCGAGGACGACCCGAACGACCTCCGGGCCAACACCCTGTCGGACCTGGGCTTCTTCAACGAGTACCTCTTCCCCTCCGGGCGGGAAGGCGGTGCCCTTTGAACCGCCGGACCTTGCTGGCCTCGCTGGCGGGCCTGCCGACGCTCGCCCTCCCGTCGGACCTCGATCGGTGCATCGCAGCCTACCGGAAGGCCCAAGGCCGACTGGCCTCGGTCGAGCGGCGGTATCGCGACCTGGCCCCTGGGTACGACTCGTGCCCCTCGGGCTCGCCCGAGGCGGCCAAGCTCCGGCGGCTCGAAGCGGAGTCCGACCGGGCCTTCCGCTCGGCATCGGAGGCTTCGGCCCTGGTGGTCGACGCCCTCGATCGGGCCGGGCTGCTGGGCATCCGATCCGGCCCGGACCTGTTCGCGATTGCGGAACTGCAACCCGAGGACGTCCGTCGTCTCGTGGTGATCCCCGTTCGCGGGATCGATCTCGCCGGCCGGTAGGCCGACGATCGTCCCCCATCATCGAACGGAGCGGCGCCATGTACTTCGACGGCGAGATCATCTACATCCCGAACCGGGTACTCCGCAGCAAGAGGATTTCCCCCGGCGCATTCCGCGTCTACGGGGTCCTGTTGAGTACCGCCTCCGAGTTCGGCTGGACGTTCGTCGAGGCCGGCCACGTCGCCGCGATCCTCGGCGATCCCGTCCCGAAGATCGAACTATGGTTGCGTCAACTCAAGCGGGCCGGGTTCATCTCGATCCCGAATCCGGGGACGGCGATCCGCATCCGAGAGCATCAGCCGGCCCCGGGATGGTGACGACATGGCCTCCGTTCCGAAGGGGTTTTCGATGCCGCCCTACAGTCTGACGGCAGATCCTCGGATCTCGATGACAGCCAAGGCCGCTTACTCGGCCCTGATGAGGTTCGCGCTGGGCTCCGGGGGGACTTGCCGCGAGCCCGCATCGGGCGTGGCGCGAGCCTGCGGCAACATCTCCGAACGGGCGCTCAATCGGGCCGTTTCCGAATTGGAGGAATATCGATACGTCCGGAGATGCGGCAACAAGCGGGCGAGGTTCGCCGTCGAGATCCTCGCGGCGCCGGATTACGACTTCGACGAGGCGTGCGACTCCGTCAAAAATGACGGAGTCACTCCGTCAAAAACGACGGAGTCACTCCGTCAAAAACGACGGAGTCGAATCATCACTCCGTCAAAAACGACGGAGTACTCCGTCAAAAACGACGGAGTCACTCCGTCAAAAACGACGGAGTCGGGCGTTCCCATCATATTAGAGAGAATTGAAGAAGATAAGAAGACAACACAATTCGCGGGCGGGGGGGGCGAGGAGTTGGAGCCGTTCCACTCTCCCGCCGATCCGGGGCCGATCCCCGAGGAGGTCATCGGCCCCGACCTGGCCCGGCTGATCGAATGGATCACCGTCGGCCTCGCGAAGGCGTACCCGGGCGACGACTCGTTGCTCGAGAACGTGATCCGCTCGGCGAAGTCCTGGTCGTCGATCGAGGGCTATCACCCGGCCGACATCGCCGAGGCGATCAACACGGCGATCGCCAATCGCGCGACCGGCGGCGGGTTCGTCAACTACGCGAAGAAGCCCCTCATGAGGCTCAAGGTCGAGCGCGACTCGGGCGGCCCCAAGGCGCCCCGATCGACCTTCAAGGCGGCCGCGGCCCGGCCGATCGGCGACGGCGACGTCGCGCCTCCCGAGGTCCGCGAGCTTTACGAGCGACTTTACCCCAGGCCCGACCGCGGCAAGAGGAGCCGAACTTGAGCGTCATCCCCTTCAAGAACACCAACCCCCTCCTCGATCGCCTGCCCCCGCAGAACGTCGAGGCCGAGATGTGCGTCCTCGGGAGCGTCCTGCTGGACAACGAAACCCACCCCGAGGTCGCCTCGATCCTCCGGGCCGAGGACTTCTACCGGGACAATCACGCGTCGCTCTGGCGGGTGATCTCGTCGATGATCGAGTCCGGAACGGCGGTCGACGCGATCACGCTGGTCGACGAACTGGAGCGGCTCGACTTGCTCGAAAAGATCGGGGGCGATTCCTGCCTGGTGAAGATCCTCGAGACGCCCCCGCACGCGGCGAACGCCCGGTACTACGCCGAGATCGTCCGCCAGAACGCGATCGCCCGTGCCGTCCTCGAGTCCGCGATGGCGACCGAGCGGGACGTCTATTCGGGGCTCTACACGGCCGAGCAGTTGCTCGAGCGGGCCGAGGTCCGGACGCTCCGGATCGGCGACCGACCCGGCCGGATCGAGACGGTCGAGGTCCGCGAGTTCGTCCGAAGTGCGTTGGAAGAGATCTTCGCCCGCGCCGAAGGCCGGGAGGTCGTCCGGGGATTGCCCTCGGGGTTCGTCGACCTCGACTCCAAGATCGGCGGCCTCCGGGGCGGCGATCTCGCCATCCTGGCGGCCCGACCGAGCATCGGCAAGACGGCCCTGGCGATGAACATCGCCGAGTTCGTGGCCGAGCGGGTCGGATGTCCGGTCCTGTTCATCAGCCTCGAAATGTCGCGACGCGAGCTCGCCGAGAGGCTGCTCTCGTCGCGGTCGGGCGTGGGAGGTTCGACGATCCTCCATCCCATGAGGATCACGGACGACGAGCGGACCTCCTTGTCCGAGGCAGCCGACCTTTGCTCGGGGTTGCCGATCTGGGTGGATGACACGCCCAGCATGACGGCCCACCAGATCGCCGCCTCGGCCCGGCGGCTCAAGGCCGCATGTGGCCTGGGGATGGTGATCGTCGACTACCTCCAATTGGTCCAGTCGCAGGACGACCGGCAGAACCGCCAGGAGCAGGTGGCGCAGGTCACCAGACGGCTCAAGACGCTCTCGCGGGACCTCGACGTCCCCGTGCTGGCGCTCTGCCAGATCAACCGCGATGCCGAGAAACGCGAAGATCGCCGGCCCCGGATGTCCGACATCCGCGAGTCCGGCGAGATCGAGGCGGCCGCGCATTCCGTCATGCTCCTCCACCGGCCCGAGTTCTACGACCCCAACGACCAGCCCGGGATGGCCGAGCTGATCCTAGCGAAGAACCGCTCGGGCGCCACGGGGACGATCAAGCTGACGTTCGAGAAGCACCTGACGCGGTTCTCCAACTATCACGCCGACCCCCAGGCCCACCGGTATTTCTGAGCCATCCCGGGAGGCATTCTGACGATGAAGCTCGCCTGCCGCACCCGCTACCTCCTGGCCATGAAGTGCCCCGACGGCGCCCTCTGGTTCGTCGCCCGTGGCGCCAGCCGGACCGGCCCGCTCAAGACGGCCGACGCCCACCTGGCCCAGGACTGGGAGTCCGCGCGGGCGGTCCGGGAGTGGCTCGACTCGATCCCCGATGAGGTCGAGTCGAAGGACAAGAAGCCCCGCTCGGGCCGGGCCTGGATGGAGGGCCTCGAACTGTCCGCCGTGCCCGCGACGATCGCCCTGGGAGAGCCCGTCGCGATGGGATCGGAGGCCGCGCCATGACGGTCAAGCCGAAGTCCCGCAAGCCGGCGAAGGGGCCGAAGAGGAAGCCCAAACCCAAGCCGAAGCCCGACCCGCCCATGTTCGGGATCTACCTGGCCTCGGTACGCCCTCGAGGCGCGGCCCGCCTGGTGGCCGCACGCCGGGCCGAGGCGACAACGACGTTCTCCGAGCGTTACGCCCGCCGGTTCCCCGACGAGGCGAAGGCGAGGGCGTGGCTGGACGACGGCCACCGGGCCGAGCTGGCCGGTTTCCGGCCGATCGTCACCCGGCTCTCCACCGCGCCGCACTCCAGGAGCAAACGGCCGTGATCACCCGGATCGAGATCCACGAGCGGGCCGACGGGACGCTGACGTTCCGCCCCCATCCGGGCCGGTCGGCCCGGCACGTCGTCCTCGGATGCCGCCGCAACCCAGGTCGCCCCGTCCGGGTGTCCGCACGGTCCGACCTGGCCTACGTCCGGGGCTGGGACCTCTCGGCCGAGGCCCTGCTCCTGATGGCCCGGAAGCGGCAGTTCGGGCTCCGGCTGCTGAGGGAGGTCGCCCATGTTCTTCCGTAGCGCCCGCGCCGGCCTGGTCGTCACGATCAGGTCCAAGGGAGTGGAAGAGGTCCGCGTGGTGATCCAGGAGAACCGGAAGCGCAAGGGCAAGAGCCTGAAAGCCTGCCCCTTGCGAGTCGGGATCGAGGCGCCCGACGCCGCCTCGATCGAATGTAGCCAGTTCACCTTGGTCCAACCGAGGAGCGTGCCCGATGGCGAGGCCTGATCCGACGATCGCGACGGCCGACGAGCTTTTCAAGCTGTCCGAGGAGGCGGCCCGGTTCCGCAGCCGGGTCCGCCGGGCCTGCCGGACGATCGACAACCCGGGCGTCGACGAGCTGATCGCCCACGTCGAGCACGCCGAGTCCCTGCTGTTCACGCTCGGCCGGGAGGTCGAGTCGGGCCGCCTGCCGATCGAGGGGCCGGGCCTGAAACAACGGCCGTTCGATTTCGGCGTCACGCCGCCGCTCATCGGGATGATCGAGGCGAAGACGCATCGATCGCCGGCGAATGGGTCGGCGACGCCCGTTATTCCATCCGGGGCCGTTTCTATCACCGAATCGGCCGATCTTGTCCAGAAAGAGCGCGAACCTGGTGGACCCGAGGCGCTTCGTCGAGATGAGGATCGAGGGAGTCCGGCCGAAGACGATCGGCAACGCGATTGTCTACCTGGCGACGACCCTCCGGGTGTGACCTTCGACGACGCCGGGTTCATGTTCCCGCCCGGGACCAACGCCGTCCAATGCACCCGATGCCATCGCTACCGCCTGGCGGCCGGCGCCAGGTGCCCCGATTGCCTGAATCCCGAGTTCGCCCTGGTCCACGTCGCATCGGACGGCCAGTTCGCCGGCGGCTGGCCCGACGACGAGCCCGAGGCGTCCAAGGCCAAGCCGAAGCGGACGAGGAAGGCGAATCCGTCTTTCGACGTGTTCCTCAACGCGGCCAAGCCGGACAACTGGCTTGCGCGCATCTGGGCTGATTCCGATGGCGATGCCCTGGCGATCGCGATCCGCGCGTTCTCCCGGTGGTCTTCCTCGCTCGTCGTCGCCAAGACATCGGCACGCTATTCCCAGGACGTCGCGAACGTCGGAGGGGAGAAGGTCCGACGCATCCCTGGCGGGACGGCGAGGATCGCGACCGGCGAATGGATCGACGGCGAACCCGATCCGGAGGCGACGGCCGAGTCGCCAGCCGAGCCCGAGCCGCCGACCGTCCGGGAGATCGCGGCCGGGAGCTTCCCGGAGCCGGATGAGGAGCCTGCCGTCACATCGCTCTGGCCCATCGATCGCTCCTACATGGTCAACCTTCCCGAAGACGGATCGGGCAACCCGACCTTCCTCGGCAGCTTCCACGCGAAGAACCTGGCTGCCGCCATCGCCGAGGCGCCGGCCCGATTCGCCCGCGATGTGGTCGAGGGGACAGACCTGGTCGTCACCCCGGGCCCGCTCTTCCTTGAAGGCCGGTCGGGGCCAACGCCCATCTCCGAGTGCCTGACCTGCGGCGAGCGATGGCCTGCCGCCGATGGCCTCGGTTGCCCGAAGTGCATCCACGGGCCGTTGCCGGACTTATCGCCATCGACCGTCGAGGCCTCGACGGCAAATGATCGACTCTACGACCTCGTGGCCTTCCTGACCTCGGATGACGGCCGGGAGATGGTCGTCGGCCAATTCACCGCATCGGACCCACTCACACCGGCGATTCCGGAGAACATCAAGGACTGCGTCCATCATCCCGAGCTGCTCAAGGTCAGGCCCGCCAGCCAGGCCGGCACTCTGGCCTATGCCTGCAACGGCTGCAATCGCGTCGTGGGCGGCAACGCTCCCGCCGCCGGCCTTACCTGCTCCTGGTGCAAGTCGGAGGAACACAGGCCCGTCGTCATCGGCGAAGGCGGGGAGATCCTGCCGGGAGGCGAAAGGCCCCCGTTCCGTTACGAGGTCGTCGAGCACATACCGCTGAGGGGCAGCAAGAAGATCGCCGAGTTCCCGGCCCGGTCCCAAGCCGAGGCCAAGGCGATATGCAATGAGAAGTATCCCGGTCTGCTCCTCAGGTTGAACTCGCCGATCCACTGGGTCGAGCCGCCGACGGCAGCCCCGGCACCGGCGCCCGCGCCGATGGTCGAGGACAACCGCCCGCTCTCCGACGGCTGCCGGATCGTCTGGGACGACCGGGAAGGCGGCAGCTGGCACGGCGTCCATCGCTTCGTGATCGGCAAGACTGCGTCGATCACCATCGACAGGGACCAGCCCGACGGCCGGACCCGCCACATCGCCCGGTCGATCCGGGTGGACCCGGGCACGCTCCGGCGCGAGCCGATCGCAGCCGCTCCGGACCATCTTCGTGATATCACGAAGATGGTCGACACCCGTGAGGTCCAGGGCGGCGAGCTTCCGGCCGACGACGCCGACGGCTACGGCCCATCCCACCCCTGGTACTACAAGCTCGGCGGCGTCCCGATGGCCGTCGAGGACATCGAACCGTCTGAGGATTCCATCGAACTCCGCAGACAGTCGGTCCTGTCCGACCTCGGGAATCGCAAGGGCGCCAAGAGGGCCGAGAAGCTTCGCGATATGCTCGAATCGGCGCAAAAGGGCCTCGACGGCGACATGTCGCGGTATCGCTCGCTCGTGGATCACGGCTGGAAAGCCATGTCTCCCCGGGAGCAAAACCGGGGCGACGAGGGTCGTTGTTCGGACCTCGACTCGGCCATCTCGTTAAAGCACAACCACATCATCTACTCCAAGGGGATCGTTGCCGCCATTCGCCAGTTGATCGCGGACGATGGATGGGATGCGATCGAGGCCGCCGGGAAGCCCCGCCAGCCGCCACGCAAGACCTTCCGTGCCCTCTACCTCCACGACGACGACACCGATCCGATCCTACTCGACGAGATCAAGGCCACCAGCTTCGACGAGGCGAAGGCGGCGCTGCCGAAGCTCTACGGCCACGAATCGGTCCGGCTGCCGGGCGGCGACCTGGTGAAGATCGACCACGACAAGGTGGAACTGGTCCCGGTCTCGGCGACGCCCCGGTCGAAGTCGGCCTGGCATGTCTACTACGAGCCGCTCGGCGGCGAGCCGTTCTACCTGGCCGAGGTGAAGGCGATCGATGAGGCGACGGCCCTGAAGCTGGCCGGGTCCGCGTACCGGGGCGAGTCGATCGTCATGGACGGCGCGGAGGTGGCGATCAACCACCACCGCCTGGCGGTCCGGAAGGCCGAGCCGGCGGGGGTGGCGCCGTGAAATCGCCCAAGGCCCACAGGCCCCTGGAGCGAGAGATCCAGCGGCCCGTCCTCGAATTGCTCGGCCTCCTCGGCATCCCCCACATGAGGAACAACGCCGGGGGCGGGTATCGCCTCGGAAAGGGAGGCCGGCCCCAACTGATCGGAGCGGCTCCGAAGGGCTGGCCGGACATCATCGGCTGGCTCCCGGGCGACGGTCGGTTCCTCGGGATCGAGGTCAAGCGGCCGGGCGAGGAGCCCACTCCGGACCAACTGGCCGTCCTGATGAGGATCAACGCCGACGGGGGGGTCGGGTTCTGGACGTCCGACCTCGGCCATTGTCGCGAGATCCTCGGCAAGGTGGCCGGGGGATGGTCGATCGACCTGGATGCGGGAAAACAACTGGCGATCGAGGGCCGACGATGAGCGGCCCCATATCCCTCGGCCGGACGAAGCAAGCCTCGATGTTCGACGACTGAACTCGACCCCTCGGAGAGATCTCCATGCTCAAGATCCGACCGTGCGAAGCGATGACGTTCAAGCAGATTCCCAAGTCCCGGATGAGGCACCTCGGCCGGGTCGTCACGGCCGGGCGGGAGGCCGCGAAGGCGCTGGCCGACCCGGGCCTCGACCTGCCTCCCGAGGAATGCCGACGGCTCCGGGACGCCGTCGTGGCCGGCCAGTCCGCCCGCCAGGAGCTGATCCTGGGCAACATCCCCCTGGCCCTCCGGTTCGGCGAGCGGGCCGCCGGCGAGGGCCGGAACCGCTATCACGAGGCGGACGACTCGATCGGAGACGCCCTCGTGGGCCTGGTCATCGGCGCCGGCCTGTACGACCCGGACCGCTACGGGACCGAGTTCTCGACCTCGACGAGCTGGCAGATCCGGGGCCAGATCGGCCGGGGCCGGATGCGGCTCCGGCCGCACGACCCGCTCCCGGGCGGCCGCAAGGTCCACCGGGGCGTCGGCCTGGACGTCGACCCGGACCGCCTGCCCGCGCTGGCCGACGTGCCGGGGGACGATCCCGAGCGTCGGCGCGAGGCCGAGATCGCGTCCCGATCCCTGCTGGCCACGCTGCCCGATCGCGACCGGGCGATGGTCGAGAGGCGATACGGGATCGGCGGGGAGGCCCCGATGACGCTCGCCGAGATCGGCCGGGAGTTCGGGGTCAGCAAGCAGCGGGCCGGGCAACTGGTCGACCGGGCGATCTTGAGGCTCAAGGCGAGGGCGTGGCGAGGGGAGGCGTCGGCATGAATGAGCAACTCTCACTGATCCCGCCCGACGTCGAGTCCGGTGCGACGATCGACCCGACGGGCGACTATCGGTACGACCTCTGGCGGATCTGGGAGCCGGGTCGGACGGTCAACTTCATCATGCTCAACCCGTCGAAGGCCGACGGGGAGCGGGACGACCCCACGACCGTCCGCTGCATGAACTTCGCGAGGTCGTGGGGGTACGGCGGGATCGTCCTGACGAACCTCTACGCCTTCCGCGCCACCCTGCCGACCGGCCTGTTCCGGGCAGATGCCCCGATCGGCCCGGACAACGACGAGATCGTCGTCAATCGCGCCCGCGCCTCGAATCTCGTCGTGCTCGCCTGGGGCAACCACGGCGCCATCCGGGGCCGGGGGATGCGCGTCGAGTCGCACCTGATCGAGGCCGGCGTCGTCCCCCACGCCCTGAAGCTCACGGGGGCCGGAGAGCCCGGCCACCCGCTGTACATCCCCGGTTGGACTCAACCCAGGCCCATCGCGGAGTTACGACGATGAAGATCGAATTGCTCGTCGGGATGATCGCCAGCGGCAAGAGCACATATGCGAGGCGTCGGGCCGACGAAGGTGCCCTGGTCATCTCCCACGATGGCCTGACGTCGATGCTCCACGCGGCGTATCGATACGAAAGTTGGCTCCGGCCGTGCTATCGAGAGATGGAAGAATCGCTCGTCAAACTGGCCATCGAATACGAGCGAGACGTGGTGATCGACCGGACCCACCTGACGCTGGAGTCTCGCCTCCGCTGGGTCCATTTCGCGTCGGCCGAGTTCGCCGGCCACAAGCCAGACGTCTACCTCCACGCGATCACGTTCCCGATCGAGGCGCCCGAGGCGCATGCCCTGAGACGGTTCACCGCCGAAGCCCGGGGCAGGAGTTACGAGGATTGGCTCGACGTCGCCCGGCATCACAGCTACCAGGCGTCCGAGGAGCCCATCGGCGAGGGCGAGGGTTTCGACCGCATCGAGCGGCGGCAATGGATCGAGGAAGGAGGATCTCGCGATGAACCCGACCGATGACCTCGGCCTCCTGACCGTCGCCGACGTGGCGGCGCTGCTCAAGCGGCCCAAGGCGTTCGTCCGGTCGCTGATCCGCGAGGGCCGGCTGCCGGTCGTCCGCCTCGGAGACGACCCCCCTGCGGACCCGCACGGAAAGGGCCGGCGGGACTACCGGGTCGATCGGCGCGACCTCGGCGCCTTCATCGACGCCCGGCGGCAACGGGCGGGGGCGAAGGCCCCCCCGGCCCCTCCCAAGCCGAGGCGGAAGCCGGCCGCCCCGGTCGCGAGGCAGGACTGGTGGGACGGCGTGAACCGGGCCAGGGGGTGGGTCGAGCGCGACAAGTGACAGACGGGCTTTGGGTTGGCGAATCGTCAAAGGGGATCGAGACCGATGGTCAAGCGGAAACCGACCACGGCAATTTCTCGCTGGCCGTGCCATTTACGGAAGTCTTTTTCGGGCTGGCGGTCCCCGCCGACGAAATGGCGGCTCGTGGCGACGGTGGCAAAAAAGGTCCGGTGACGGTCGGCGAGTATCTGGGCGTGCTTTTCACCACGGGAGATGCGGCATGAGCAAGTCAACCCGTCGGGTCACCTTCTCGTTCGACGAGAACAGCCTCGAATCGACCGACAAACTCCGCGAGCAAGGCCGGCTGCCGGGCGGGGTGAACTCCGCATTGCCCGTGGATCGAGAGCGAAAGGCGATCATCGATCATCTGCGAAGCACCAAAAGGATATTGCTCGCTTGGGAAGCCCGTGCCCCGGTCGTCTCATCCGTCGCCGGTCGCCTCCGCGAGCTGGCCGAGGTCGAATTCGAGCGGGGTCATCCGGTGATGGGCGCGAAGTTGGCGGGATTGGCGGGGGAGTTGGAGGGGGCGATCAAAGGGGATTCCGTCTGATGGTCAAGCGACGATCGAAGAGCACCAAGATCACATCCGGCCTGTTCGATGAAATGATAATCGACAACTTCGCCGGGGGCGGGGGAGCCAGCCTCGGCCCCGACTACCGGATCGAGATCCAGGTCAAGGGCAAGCGACTGAGCACGGCGGCACAGGTCCGGATGTGCGGCAACTCCGTCTCGCCACCTGTGGCCGAGGCGCTGGTCCGGGCGAACTTCGCGGTCGGAGAAGGTTGGCCTACTTTGGAGCCCGCGATGGCAAGGGGATCGGCGTGACCCGCTTCTCTCCCCGCCCTTGACGCGGGCATGGTCGCCCACTACGATACATCCTTGCCGTGGAGCATCGGTAGCTCGCCAGGCTCATAACCTGGAGGTAGGCGGTTCGATTCCGCCCGGCGCAACAAAAAAACCTCGTCGGTGCCGCCCCGCCGGGAATCCTGGGCGGACTTATTGCAAGTGAACAAGCCTGCCTCATCGCCGCGGCTTTGAGATGGGCGTCGACCCGGCAAAACACCCAACGCCGAAGTGCAAACGGGTTTTCGAAGGGGACAAGATCCCCGCTGTATCGCGGAAGTGGGCCGACGACGAGTGGGCCTTGAATGCCGAAACAGCCGCCGGGGCCAGCTCGAAAGGGCTGGCCCCGGTCGTTTCATTTCTTCCGCCTGGCCCGTTCGGACAGCTCCTCATTGGCCCGGGCCAGGTGGCCCTGCAACAGGTGGCCGTAGGTCTTCTGGATCTGATCGACCGACGTGTTGTGGATCGCCGCGATGGTCGGCAAATCGCCGCCCGCCATCAGGTCGTCCGAGATCCGGGTGTGCCGCAGGCCGTAGAGCGCCAGCCGGTTCGGTCCCTTGTCCTCGACCGGCAACCCGGCCTCGATCGCCCGCTTCCGGAGCCCCCGGAGCTTGTTCTGGATGGCGTCCTTCAGGTAGGGCTCGCCCGCCAGCGGGTCGGACGCCCCCCTGGCCTCGTGGAACTTCCCGCGCTTGTGCGTGAATATGAATTCGGGATGCCGGCCCGGGAGCTTCTCCAGGCCCTCGAGCATCCGGACCAGCCTGGGGGTCAGGAAGACGACCCGCTGCATGCCGGTCCGGCTGGTCAGCTTGCCCCGGATCGTCAACGTCCCGCGTCCGAGGTCCAGGTCGGACCACCTGGCCCGCGCGGCCTCGTCAGGCCGGCATCCGGTCATCCGGATGAACCGGATCATCAGGACGAAGATCCGGTCGAACCGGCAGAGGAGCGTGTCGTCCTCCGAGCCGATGAACCGGTTCCTCGCCGCGCCCCTAGCCTTCCGCTTGGCCGACCAGTAGGCCCAGCGGAGGAACTCCTCGACGTGCCGTTTCTTGAGATAGCGCTCGGGAGACCGGGGGATGCGGGGCCGCTTGACCTGCGCGAACGGGTCGCCCGAGACCAGCGTCGGGGGCGTCCGCGCCGGGTTCGGTCTGGCCGCCCACGCCCAGACCCGCTTGACCGACTTGACCAGCCGGTCGATGTAATGCGGCGAGTTCCCGGCGGCGGTCATCGATTCGACGATCGCCTCCAGGTGCGAGCCCTGGACCTGCCAGGCCGGGAGTTCGCCCAGCCGGGTCCCGTCGCCCGTCTCCCAGAGATAGAACTTCGGGAGGATCTCGTCGTAGCCCCGGTGGGTCCTCGGATCGGCGTTCTCGGCCGACCACTGGAGGTACGCCTGGATCACGGCGATCGTCGGGATCGACGCCAGCGGCGAGTCCTCGACCGCCCGCTGGCGCTCGCGATAGGCCAGCATGGCGGCCAGCGCCCTCTCCCGCTCGGCCGGACCGAAGGCGAACCGGACCTCGCGCCGTCGCTTCTTGCCTTTCTTGTCGGACCAGGGCTCCCCGACCTCGGAGGCCCACGCGTCCCCGTCCCATCGCACGCCCGGCGGCCTCGCCATCGTGCAACCTGTTTTCAAGAGGCCCGGGAATATCCCGCCGCGTTTCCCGCCGGATTTCCCGTTTCCCCGCCGGTGCCGGCCATCCTAACCGACCCGGCTGCCGGGACGCAAGGGCCGGATTTCGCGGGCGTTATGGCGATCTTCGCGGCCCACACGAGGCCGGACGGCGGACCCAACCCCCGGCCTTCGCGGGCCGCGTCGCGTGATGGACTGACGATCACTTCGGCCACGCAAGTCGAACCTTGACAGGGGGATGCGTGTCGGAGTATTTTACACCATGGAGCGTGAATGTTCGGGAAATGAGGCGGAATATCCCGCCGTTTCCCGCCGGGTTTCCCGTTTGCGATCGGAGGTCCCGATGTCGATCCTGATCCATGCGGCCGACCGTGGCCGACGCGAGGCGCTGCCGGTCCGGTTCGTCGAGGGCGGCGTGACCTTCCTGGTGGACCGCTCGGTCGCCGTCGTGCCGGGCTACGAGTGGATCGACGACAATACCGTCCGCATCCACCCGGATGCCGTCGAGGCCATGTACGCCCACATGGCGAGTTGAACGAAAAGGCCCCGGTCGCCCGGGGCCTTTCGCATCGGCGGATCGCGATCCATCGCCCTATCCGGCCCGGTCGAACAGGGGTTGCGCCTCGCGTCGCATCCGGTCGAGGTGGGCCAGCGCGTCCGGACCCTGCTGCTCGGCGATCGCCCGCAGGATCGGCAGGCCGGACTCGACCGAGGCCATGACCTCCTCGCGTGTCGCCGCCCGGCCCTCGGCCCACCAGGACAGCGTGACCGGCGGGAAGAGGCTGAACATGATCCCGTCGCCCGCCCGGAACGGCTCCGAGCCGGGCGACTTGGCCGTCCAGAGGCAGGAGACGCCCGGGTTCCGGCGGATCGGGATGCCGGCGTCGGTCGTCCCCTCCGGGAGGTCGTTCTCGCGTCGCACCATGTGGGGCCGCGAGAGGAATGGGCAGGCCCTGGCGGAATACTCGGCGCAGGCCGGGTGGCACGGCGGCTCGGCCGTCACCCCGTTCACCGCGCACATCGGTCCAATAACATATGTGGCGCGGTTGTCGAGACGCTGGCCGCAGGCCCAGCATCGCCTCTCGCGGATCGCGAGGCCGATCTTGGACCCGTCGGCGACCCGGAACTCGGGCCTGCCGTCGATCCACGCGACGAACCACGGGACGGGAAAACCGTTGGGTCCGACGGGCAACGCCCGGATGTGGGCCGGCATGGGGATTGAGGAGATCGCGTCATTGAGCTTCATGTGAACTCCCTTGGTTTACCAACCGAAAGTCGTCTGGCACGGTCGATCGATGGCCTTGAGGATCGCGGCCAGCCATCGCAAGGCGAACCGGATACAGTTGGCGCAACTCTTGTGCGAGCATCCCGGCATCGGCGGCCGTCGCCTCGCCGCGTAGCTCCAGGCGAGCGAGTCGGCCGAGTCCAGGAAGGCCGAAGAGGCCCGCAGGCCCTTGAGCTTGAGGCCGAAGCCGTGGAGCTTCAGGCCGAGCGATGCGAGGGCTGAGAGGAGGTCGGCGATCTCCCTCGTCCGTCCCGAGGTAGAATCGCATCGATTCGCCTAGATGTGGTTCATGACGCATTGGGACAGCCGCTCGTATTCGGCCACGAGCCACGCCATGTCCCGGACGAGATTGGCGTACATCTCCGCGTCATCGCGGCTGGTGAAGTAGGCTTCCGGCCCGTAGATCGTCGGGCACGTCGGGTTATTCGGGAGTCCGCTCCTCTGGCCGGACACGCGATAGCCAGTGCCGTTGGTCCTCCCGCCGATCGAGAAGCTGTAGCCCCGGAGCGGTCCGATCCGTTCCATGATCTCGGCCAGCCTCTCGGAGTTGTCGGTCATGCGATCCATGTATTCCTCGCGTCAGAGTCGATGTTCGGGACACCAAACCCAGTTATTGGTTGCTTCCGTCGTATCCCATGCCCAGTCTTTCGGAAGCGGATTGCAGTCCTCGGGACGACGGCCGCATATCGCGCACGCTACCCAAGGGAAGACTTCGACCGACTTATGCGTTGGCAGCAAAGGGCCGATCATCCGATGTTTCGCCAAGACGGCATCCCATTGGACGAGGAACCATGTCGTCGCCCGCTTGATCGATTCCGGAGAAAGGCGGGCGAGCCAGTCGCATTGCAATGCACGGTTCGCCCCTTCGAATCGGGCGAGCGCTGCGACGACGATCACGTCCGACCTTCCTTCTCGCCGCTCGATATCCAGGAAATCATCCAGGCAAAAGAGGACTTCCTCCTCGTGAGTCAAGGCAACGTTCTCGATGCGATCGCCCGGTCCCGGGCGATAGGTCGTCTCTGCGCTCATATGGTCGATTCCAGTTGCCTCAGTTGGCCGAGGGGACGGCCAACGGCTTGCTCGGGTTGGCGTGGGCGGCCTCGCTCCGCGCCAGGTCGAGGGCCTCGTGGACCTGGGATGCCGGGAGCGGCGAGTCGATCGCGACCGTCGCGACGATCCGCCCGACCCCGATGAGGATGACGACCGATTCCGAGCGGAGCGCCCGGAACGGCCAGCAGGCGACCTCGACCGCGCCGGGCCAGGTCATGACCGCGTCGGCGATGGCCTCGATGTCACTCGGCGTCAAGGGCATGATCGTCGGTCCTTCAGAGCCTTCGAGGCGAGTCCAGCCAGGACAGGAAGGCCGCGACGATCGCGGCCAACCCGAGGCCCAGGCAGAATTGGAGGAGGGATTGCATGGGTCAGACGCCCGCCGCGGTGGCTTGCGGCCCGAGGACCGCCTTCCAGTCGATCTTGTCGTGCTCGGCCCAGGCGTCCTCGACGGGATGCTCGAAGCCATAGCGGTAATAGGGGTGATTCATGTATTCGTCGTGGCGATGGCGATGCCTGGCGTCCTTCGCCGCCCGGCCGCCCCACGAGTACATCGCCAGCCAGTCGGTCGGGAACTCGAAGCCGCATTCGGTGCAGCGGATCAGTCTGCCCCAGGCCCAGAAATACTCGCGGCAGTTCGGGCAGGTGCAGACGCCCGGATCGGCCGAGAATGCGGCCTTCCAGTTGATCGATCCGTCGGGATAGGTGAGGTGCTTGGACGCCTCCGAGCACTCGGCCCAGACTTTCGCGAGGTCGAACCCCGGCGGGTCGATGACGATCGGGTCTTTCACTGGAAACTCCATGAGTTCAGAATTCCCCGCCCGCCGCGGCGTCGGGTTGCAACGTGACGAAGTGGCACGACTCGACGATGAGTTCGGGCCTGCGGCCTACCGCATGGCTCCAGTTGATGACGTGCTCGCCAAAAATGCACGGCATGATGGGGTGGCCCCGGCGGGACTGGACCGGCTGGAGGGCGGCCGAGAAGCGGTCGCACGCCAGCTTGTGGAGCCGCCTCGCCTCGTCCATCGCATGATGGGCCGCGATCAGGTGGAGGCCGGCGTTGCGGAGTTCGAGGCGGTCGATCTCCGCGCTCATTTCGTCCGCTTCGATCTCCTCCTTCGTCGGGGGGATGAAGTTGGGCCGCATCCGGATGGCCTCCTGGCGGTCGGGGTCGTCGAGCGGCAGGTGCATCACCTTCCGGTGCGACCGGAGCCACTCGGCGGCCGCGTGGACCATCCAGCCGGTCCAGTTGTCGGCGACCTCGGCCGGGTCGAGCGTCATCCCGGCCCGGGCGAACGCGTTGACGATCGAGGCGGCCTCTTCGGTTTCCATCGCTGGCATCGGGAATCTCCTGAACAGGTTCGGGTTGGGAGGTGGTCGGGCCGGGGCAGGCCGAAGGTCAGCCCGGCAACTTGCCCGCCCATTGGAACGCGGCCAGGACCGTCGGGAAGGTCGCGATCCCCTCGAATCGCTTGAAGGTGGCACCGTCCCGTTCCCGCCCGGCCGCCAACTCGCTCCAGTTGTTGCCGTTGCCCGTGTCGTGGACGTTCGAGACGTCCTCGAACTCTCCGCCCGTGAGGCCGACGGCCGCGACGAACCGGCCAACATAGCCCAGGCCGAAGGGGAGATAGACGAGGTAGTTATCGCCGAGCTTCGCGTGATTCATCCGGTGGTCCTCGAAGGAGACCTCTCGGTAAAAGGAAATGAGCCGCCTGCCATAGCCAGAGCCATAGCCATAGCCATAGCCAGAGCCATAGCCATAGCCATAGCCAGAGCCAGAGCCAGAGCCATAGCCATAGCCATAGCCAGAGCCAGAGCCAGAGCCAGAGCCATAGCCATAGCCATAGCCAGAGCCATAGCCATAGCCATAGCCATAGCCAGAGCCAGAGCCATAGCCATAGCTCAGGGCGGCGAGGGATAACGCCAGGGCCATCTCGTCGACCAGGCCATCGCGGCAAGCCTTGGCCTCGCCGTCGCGGCCCTGTTCCTCGAACCAGTCGGCCGCGATGAGGAGGGCGTCGGGCGAAGCCCGGAGGATTTCATAGCCGTATTCTTCGCTCATGATGGGAGTCCTTTGGACGGGGCCGCGTTGGCGCGGCCCGTGGGGTTCAGAACAACTCTTCAATCCACGCGTAACCGTGACGCCTTGTCATCGCTGCCTTCCAAGCCAGAATGTGCTTCCATCTCCACTTTTCGGCCCCGAAGATGCGACCGACCGGGACCGGTTGGGGCGGGACCGGGCCGTTCTCGTCATCCGGCCACTGGAACGAGCCCATCCAGCAAACCGCCACCGCATACGGCGGCTCGTGGTCGTGGCGTCCGACCTTCTGCGGTTCGTCGTCCGGCTCGCCCCCGGCGCGGGCCTCGTTCGGTAGTGCTGATTGGTAGCTAGCCCATGATCCGGATTTCATCGGACGGTCTCCTTTGCCGCGAGCTTCGCCGCCTTCGCCTCACGCCGCGCCCTCCGTTCGAGCATGGCATTCGATTCCGGGACGAACGTCGAGCGGTGCAAGTCATGCTCGAGGTCGAGCGAATCCGCCGGGCCGTCGAGCCGCCTGATGCGGTAGCTCCCGCCGTCCCGCGCGGCCCGGTCGATCGTCGAGACGAGATGAAGGATCTCGCCCCGAGTGAAGCCCATGCAGCGGCGGAATTCGCGAGTCAGCGACACCTTCCGGCCGGGCCGAAGGATGGTGAAGATGCCGCCAGGAACTGGGGTTTCGTGGGTCATCGGATTCATCAGTCCCCCTCGTAGGCGTCGCCCCGCCCGGTCGGGAGCGACTGGAGCTTGCGCAGGGCCTCCTCGTGGGCGAGCCGGACCTGTTCGGAGTCCCAATCGACCATGCGGCCGGGGTAGTCCTGGAGCTTGGCCCAAGAATTGACGTATTTAATCATGCCGACCTCGTGTCGCTGTTCCTGTTCCTTGCACCAGGCGAATAGGGCTCTTCCGGTGGCCGGCGCCTTCCCGCCGACGTGGCGTGGTTGGTCGGAGTGCTCTCGGACCTGTCGGCCGTTGCCGGGCTCGGGCCGCGCGGGCGGCCGGGCCTGCGACGGCGCCCCGTCGCCGGGCGGTCTCGCCGTCCGCCCCTCATCCTTCGGCCGCCCGCCCTGCGATGTGCCGGCCGCGTTGCCGTCGTCGTCCAGTTCGGCGACGATGCCGACGACGGCCGCGAAGGCATACCTCCTGGCGTAGGTGATCGCCGATCCGAGCGACTGCATCGACCGGCCGTCGTGCAGCAGCGGCATCGTCCCGGCGATGAACTGGCCGGACGAGTGCATCAGGGTCGTCCGGAGCATCATGCCCCCGTTGCCGTCCGCCTCGGGCGACTGGACGACCGCCAGGCCGTTGCTCGTGAGCGGCCCCCGCGCGACGTCCCACACCGAGGCGAGGTCGGCGAACTTGGATTTGAAGTGCGGGTTCTCGGAATCCTTGAGGGCGGGAGTGATCGTCGATTGGGCCTTGGCCAGAGCGCCGGCCAGCTCGTTGATCTGCTCGGAGCGTTCCATGATCGGTCCTCGTGTCGCGTCGATCGCAAACCACGTTTCATATGGTAAAACCTATTAGATTCTAATGCAACGGGAAAACGGGAAATTTCCCGTTTTCCCGGGGATTTCTGCGGCATTCACCTCCCGATGCCCGGTAACTCGATCGTAATGCAGTTTCCACCATGAAATTAGGGCAAAAAGATTGACATGTCGCGTCCGTCCCTTAATCTGGAATTCAATATGCGGACCACCTTGGCCAGTCCGGCCCATCCGAAATCGGGACCGCCGATGATCCTCATCCGATCGACCTGCCTCGTGCTGTCGCTCATGGCCGGGGCCGCGTGGCCCCAGTCGCCCGCCCCGGCCCCCGCCCCGACTCCCGCCCCGGCTCCCGCCCCGGCCCCGGTCGCATCCGACCCGGCGTCCGACGCGATCCTGGCGAGGATCGTCGCGATCGGGAAGCGGATGGAGTCGGTGGCGTCTGGCATGCGGGATCTGCCATCGGCCGCCCTGGACCCGGCCGTCGCGGCGACGTTCAACGCCCAACTCGACGTCGTCGAGGCCCGGCTCGCGACGGCCGAGTCGTCGCTCGCGTCGAAGGTGCCGCCGACGCCGCAGACGCCCACCGCGCCGGTCGCTGTCCCTCCCGCCGCCAGGCCGGCGGTGGCCGACGTCTTCGGACTGAAGGCGTTCACCGGCCAACTCATCGCGGGGTTGCCCCTCGGATTCATCGCGAGCCCGCAGTCCGACCCCGCGACGAAGGCCGACGTACCCAGGCTGGCCGCCGTGTTCGCCGACGCGGCGGATCACGCGGCGTCCCATGCCAACGCGCAGGAGCTTTCCGACTCGACGGCCGCAGCGGTCCGCGCGGCGGTCGGCGCCCGCTACCAGTCCTACTGGAAGCCGGCCCTGCTCGGCCCGCTCCAGTCCCGCTGGTCGGCCCTCAACCTCCGGGGCAAGCTCCTCACGACGTCCGAACTGGCCCAGGCGTATCGCGAAATCTCGGCCGCGCTCTCGGGGGTCAATTGACCATGCCGCAAGTCTTCACGACCCCCCGGGGCATCCGGACGCTCGGCCGGGACACGGCGGCGACGGTCGAGCACTGGTCGGCGATCGTCAAGTCGATGCCGGTCGCCCCGAGGATCTTCCGCGACGCCGGCCGGCCCGTGCCCCGCAAGAGCCCGGACATCCTCCGGTTCCACTACTCGGCGTTCATGGACCAGCGGCAGAAGGGCTATTGCGTCGGCTTCAATTCGGCCGGCACGGTCATGACCCGGCTGCGCATCCCCGACGGCGCCACGGCCACGGCGGGCGATCCGCTGGCCGAGGTCGCGCTCTCTCCGCTGTACATGTACGACGTCAGCCGGATGGAGGCGAAGGCCGAGGGGTGGGACCTGGGGTCGGGGGACGGGTCGATCGGCTCGTGCGCGGCCAGGGGCTCGATGAAGTCGGGCGTCTGCACCTGGGACCTCGACCCGGCCGACGCGTCGAGCGTGGATCTGCACCGCAACGACACGGTGCCCGATCAGGTCAGTCGGGGATTCGGGTCGAGCCACCTGGTCAAGGCGATCGCGCTGGCCGACTCGTGGGAGCACGGGCTCGAGCTGAACGCGGCCGGCCTGCCCCTGGCGATCTGCTCGGACATCCCCGAATCGATGCTCGACACCGACGCCGACGGCAACTTCCGCATGATCGGCCCGGTGGCGGGCGGCCATTGCTACCAGTTGATCGACCACGACCGGGACGCGGACGTCGCGGTGATCGGCCAGTGCTGGGCGCGATGGGGCCGCGAGACATCCGACCCGGCCTTCTCGGCCCGGGGCGGCTACACCCAGGTCGGGACGTGCCCGCTGTCCGAGCTGGCCGGGTGGTTCGGCCCGGCCGCGATGTCCTCGGGCGCCTCGGAGATGATCGCCTACAACACGGTCGAGGGGTTCGACGCCCCGGCGATCCTGTCCTATGCCGCCTGGGAGTGAGTGAACGATGGCCCCGCTGCCCCGCCTCGACCTGCCGCCGCCCCGGATCGCGCGAGCCCGCGTGATCCGACCGAGGACGACGGCGACCGAGGAGGCGAGGCGACGATGGCCAGGCGAGCTTACCGGGGGGGCAACCCGCCGTCCCAGGTCGTGATGCTGGGATGCGAGACCGTCTGGTGCGAGGCCCATCGGGTCGGCCAGAGGGTCGTCAACGGCCGGTGGGACTGCCCGAACGGGTGCGCGCATCGGGACCTGGATCGGGAGCGGCGGATGGGGTTCGACCGGGTCTGCCTGCGTTGCCTCTGCCACTCCCGGGACCGCAACTGGACCTATCCGGACTCGCGGCTGATCGCCCTCCAGGAGGCGGCCCGCGAGAGGGCGAAGGCGGCCCAGCTCACCCTGGCCGTGCGGATGTTCGGCAAGCGGGAACAGGCCCGGGCCGGCAAGAAGCAACGTCCGTCGGTCGCCCGGTCGGCCTGACGTGGGAGGGGCCGATGACCATCGGATATCGCTGTTTCTTCGGGATCATGGCCTCTTGCATGGCGTTGTGGGGCCAGGCGCCGCCATCGGGCGCTCCCCTCAAGGACATCATCGGCGACGCGAACGTCTTCTCCGGGCTCTGGCCCCCGCTGGTCTTCGCGGCGTTCGTCACGGGCATCTTCAAATTCATGATCGACCAGATGCGCAAGGACAACGACCGTCGCGACGAGTTGAACCGCGCGGCCCTGGTCGAGTTCCGGACCGCTATGACGGAGACGAACGTCGAATTTCGGGATGCCCTGAAGGAGACGAACGAGTCGTCGGTCAAGCAGATGAAGGACATCTCGGATCGCGACCGCGAGCAGACCGAGAGGACTTTCGAGCGGATCTACGCGGTCACCCAGAACGCGATCTCGGAGATGACCGACCTCAAGGCCACCATGCGATCCCTCCAGGACGAGGTGAGGGAAGGGCGCCGGGGGTCGTCCTTGCCCCCGCCAGGGGCCGACGATCCCCGCGCCCGTACTCGTTGAGGAGATGCGGATGCTCCTGGAGGCGGCCGGCCCGACCCGCGACATCGTCATCGACGTCCAGCCCCATCGCGAGCCGGCGGAATCCCCCACGGCCGGACGACGGCCGATCATCGATAGTCCCACTTGTCCTCCCATCCGACAGGAAGACCCCATGTCCGAAGCATCGCAGCCCGTCACGACCGAAGAGGCCAAGGCGACCATCGGCCTCGGCCCCCACGGCGCCGGATTCGGCATCCCGGCCCCGCCACCCTGGCTCGTCGTCATCGCCGAGCAGGCGGCGGCCAGGTACGGACCCGACGTCGTCGCGTTCCTCAAGCAGGCGGCCTCGGCCGGGATCGACGCCCTCGGCAACGCGTTCCATCTGACGCCCAGGTCGCCCTCCTGAGCCATCCCTTGCGACCGGGCGAGGCCCCTCGCCCGCCCCTCCGCGTCGGGAGACGCCGAGGCCAAGCGGGGCCGACCACATCGAGCCTCCCATCCCTTCCACCCGATCAGGACCCGAAACGATGCCGCCCGTCTCCGCCAGCGCCCCGACCCTCCCGGCCCCGCCCCAGAACGTGGACGACCTGCTCAAGATGGCCGCCGCGATCCCCTCGATCGAGGCGTTCGCCGCCGCGTCGAACGACCTGCCCGACCCGGTCAAGCAGGCCCTCGACTCCTATCAGGCGACCGTGCTGTCCCGGGCCGCGACGGCCGCCCAGGCCGACGCGACCGCCAACAACCAGCCCTACCCGGACGTCTTCCAGGGCTCCGACGGGTCGCTCTACACGACCGTCGCCGATCCGAGCGGCGTGGCCAGCCTCCAGGCGGTCACGATCAAGCAGGCCGCCGACATCCCCCTGCCCGGCGCGACCCCGCCGGCCGCGCCGACCTCCTGAGCCACCGGACCGCCGGGCGAGGCGGACGTGCCCGGACCGCCGGCCCGGGAGTCACCCCATCGTCGACCTCCCGGGCCGACAACGCCGCCAGTCGGGGCGAGGCGTCTCCTTGCGTCTCGGCCCCGGCATCACCCCAACGACACCACCAGGACCATCCGCACGATGACCCGTCGCATCACGCTCGCCCTCGCGTCGCTCCTCGCCTGCCTCGTCACGCTCGCCATCGGCCCGAAGGCCGAGGCCGGATGCGGCCCCGGCGGGGGCTTCCATCCGTTCCGGGGGATGTCCCACCGCCGGGCGGCCTGCCAACCCGCCACCTCGGTCACCTTCACTTCGTGTCAGTCGCAGACGGTGATCTACCAGGGCCAGCCGCCCGCGCCATTGCCCTTCCCGCCCGCCCCTCCGAAGTCCGGCCCGACCCCGCAAGCCCCGACCCCGTCGCACGGTGCCTATCAGCAGGGCGACCCTTACGGGTTCACCGCCTGGCTCAACGGCGTCCGGGCCGAGAACGGCCGAGGGCCGGTCGGATATGACGCCAACCTGTCGGGCTGGGCGGCCGTCAATAACGGCCAGCAGTTCGCCCGAGGGATGGGCCATCATGTGATGGGCTCGGCCCGTCGCCAGAACTCGGGGATGGGCGCCGCCCAGGCCGTCTGGTCGATGTGGATGGCCTCGCCGCCCCACCAGGCGGCCCTGCTCGACCCGACGATCACCATGATCGGCGTCGCCGCGAGCGGATCGTACTGGACGTTCAACGCCTATTGACGCGATCGGCCCGTCTCGGACGGGACCGAGGCCCCGCCGGGATTGATGTGCTACCTGACCGGCCCGGCGGGGCTTTCGATCATCGAGGGGATGCGACCTTGGACCCGCGAGATCGCCTCACCGACTACCTGCTCGACGTGATCGGCGAGCAAGCCTCCCACGTCGTCTACTTCCTCACCGCGCTCGGATGGGCCGTCTGCCTGGCGATCTTCCTCCTTTCACGATCATGAGGCGACCGATCATGGACACGCGAGACGGGCGGATCTACACGGAGGATCAGGTCATGGCCATGGAGCCGGCCGACCAGGTCTACATGAGGAGGCTGGCCGGTCCGATCACGACGGCCCAACAGGCGAGCATGAAGGTCGGGCGGAACGACCCCTGCCCTTGCGGCTCGGGCCGGAAGTTCAAGCGATGCCACATGGTCCGCCCTCGCAACCCGGTGGCGGTCTGATCCGACCATGAAACGCGCCGCCCTCAAGCTGCTCCAATGGCTCGTGAGGCTCGCCCTCGGGCGGTGATGGTGTCGAACCGGACCGAGTGTGTCATGTGGCCAACCCGTGGGAACGACAGCCCGACGAATCCGAGAAAGCCTACGCAGCGTTCCTCTGCTATCGGGACCTCGGCACGGATCGTAATGTCACCGATGCCTACAGGCAAAGTCAACGCAAACCCGACGCAAAGCAGGCGGACGGGACGTGGAACAAGTGGGTCAAGAAACACAGATGGCGTGATCGTGCCAGGGGTTGGGACGATCACAATCTGGCCCAGGTCCAGGCCGGCATCGACAAGGTCTCCCGGCGGGCCGGGATCGATTGGGAGACGGAACGCCGGTCCGCGATCGATGCCAAGCTCAGGTTGGGCCGCCGGTTCCTCGACGCGGTCGAGAAGGGCCTGGCATTCTACGACCCTCTCCCGCTGGTGGACCCCAAGGATCTCTATCGCCTCGCCTCGACCGCGACGAAGGCCCACCTTATGGAATGGGACGCGATCCTGAAGGGGCTCGGCCACGCCGAGTCCGAAGAACACCCCAGGCCGAGGATCGAGATCCCGGGGCATGATAAACGACCCATCGAGGGAGATCCGGGTGGACGTCCGCCTGAAGGCGGCGATGGAGTCGGGCCATCTCCCTAGACACCTGCTGATCTCCGGGCCGGCCGGGACGGGCAAGACGTTCGCGATCCTCTGCCTCCTGCACCTCCTGGCGGCCGACTATCCCAATCTCCGCATCCTGATCTGCCGCCAGACCCGGGTGAGCCTCACGGAATCCGTCCTGGTGACGTTCGAGGAGGAGGTGCTCCCGGCCGACGGGATGGAGTCGATCGCATTCGGCAACCGGCGGAAGAATCGCCAGGCTTACCACTACCCGACCGCCTCCACGATCGTCCTCGGCGGCCTCGACAATCCCGACCGCATCCTCTCGACGTCCTGGGACATCATCTTCGTCAACGAGTCGATCGAGATCGGCGAGGATCGGTGGGACGCCCTCGCCAGCCGGCTCCAGCGGCCAGGACGCCCGACGTGGCTCGGATACCTGATCGGCGACACCAACCCGGGCGACCCCGCCCACTGGCTCAAGAAGCGGATCGACGAGGGGCGGCTCGACGCCTGGGACACCGGCCACCGGGCCAACCCGGCGCTCCACGACGGGCGAGGCTGGACGGAGGTCGGCCGGGCCTACCTGACGGAATCGCTCGGTCGGCTCCGGGGGACCAGGAGGAAGCGGCTGCTCGACGGGCTCTGGGCGGCCGGCGAAGGGGCCTGGTTCGAGACGTTCGACACCACCAGGCACGTCTCCGAGGCCGCCGAATTCGACCCGAGGTATCCAGTCCACCTGCCCGTCGACACCGGGGTCCATTGCGGGGGCGTCTGGTTCCAATTGAAGGGCGACGACAGGGACCCGCTCCTGACGATCTTCGGCGACCACTATTCTTACAACGTGCCGGCCTTCGAGAACGGCAAGGCGATCCTGGAATCTGGGACGGCCCTCACCCGGCAACGCCAGCATCGACGCGACCCATACGGACGCCCGCTCCCCCACTTCGACGTCGGCCGGATGGACCCCTCGGGCAACGCGAACAACGGGACCGGCCTGGTCATCGGCTCCGAGTTCCTGCGGGCCGGCCTGAAGCTCGAGCCCTGGCCGAAGTATCCCGGTTGCGTCGCCTCGGGCCTGGCGCTCGTGGAGAGCTTCGTGGCCGTCGAGCCCGTCCGGATGCTCATCCACCCCCGCTGCCGCCACCTGATCGACGCCTTCGCCAACTACAAGCGGAAGAAGCGGGGCGGCCAGTGGATCGACGAGCCCGAAGATCCCCAGCATCCCCACGAGGAACTGATCGACTCGCTCCGATCGGGGTTGCTCGACAAGTATCCCGAGGGCCGCAAGCCGGCCGCGAAGCAGATGATGGTCCATGCCCGGCGTGTCTTCTGAACCGATCCGATCCGATCGAGGGAGGTCCGATGGCATCCGCTTCGACGGTCGACCCGATGGAGGAGGCGATCGGCAAGATCCCCCCGGACGCCCCGAAGGCGGGCGAGCGGTGGGTCCACTACAAGGGCGACGAGTACGAGATCCTCGGGGTCGGTCTGAAGGAAGACACGCTCGCCCCGATGGTCGCCTACCGGTCGGTCGTCCACGGCTTCGTCTGGATTCGCGACCTGGCCGTGTTCATGGAAGTCATCCGGATCGAGGGGGTCGTCGGCGGCCTCTACCCGTACCATCGGTTCGCCCGCAAGGGCGGCCTGTCTTGAGTGGGGATTTATGACGCGCGATGGCAAGCCCGTGATGTTCTCGCTGGACGAGGCGACGTGGATCAACTTGAGGGCGGTCTCGAACGTCGAGCAACCCCTCAGCGGCGGATGGTCGACGGTCGGCATGTGCGACGGCACCGAGTACCGCGTCCATCCGGCGCGGATCGATGACCTGATCGCGCGGTGGAAGCGATGCGCGGCCCCGTGGCACGAGCGGCTCGTCGGCTGGTTCCTGGGTCGATAAGGAGGTCCGATGTCGAGTGTCGAGGCGAGGCGGCTGGTCGAGGACGTCGAGACGATCGAGGTCATGGCGTCCAACCTGATCAAGCAGGTCGGGCGGGGCCCCGGTGCCGAGCTTGCCGGCCGGCTCATGGGCCGGGTCCGCCTGCTCTCGCGGGCGATCGCGGGCCGGCCCGGGTCACTGCCGATCGATCCTCCCGGGACCGACGAGCAGGTCGCCCGGCGTCGGGAATTGGTGGACCTGATCCGGACGGATCGGCCCCCGATCGACCCCGATTCGGCGATCGAGTATGCCGCCTCGGCCGAGCTGGAGCGGTCGATCGCGACGATTTACGAGGCCATCCCGGCGGGTTGCGAGATGGTCCTCCGGCGGGCCGACTCCTGATGGACCCGCTCGACCCGACGAAGATCTCGCCGCCCGGGCCGCCCGGCGGGTCCGTGCGGCTGATCGACCGCCGGCATCCCGAGTGGGGCGAGTTCAATGTGCGCTGGCGGTGGCTGATGGACTCATACGAGGGCGGCCAGCGCTACCGGGAGGCCATCTACGGGGTGGACGCCCGGGGCATCCCCGTGCGGAACCTGATCCGGCACAAGCGGGAATATCCGGACCCGAGGGAGCAGACGTTCGCCAACACTTCGACCTACCTCGGCGGGACGGCCACGACCACGCTGGCGTTCGGCGAAGGGGTCGGCGGCAAGGACCAGGCCCAGTTCGCGGCCGACGACGACTACGAACTCCGCCGGGCCAGGACGCCGGTCCCGACGTTCCTGCCCGAGGCGATCTCGACCCACCTGGGGGAGATCTACGCCAAGGAGATCCGCCGGGACTTCGGGGCCGGGTTGGACGACCTGGCGGCCTGGATGGAGGACGTCGACGGCAAGGGCACGGACTTCGCCACCTGGATGCAGGAGGACGTCGCCCCGGTCCTGCTCGCGGTGGGGCAGCTCGACCTGCTGTTCGACCACCCGATGCCGCCCGAAGGGGCGAGCGTCGTCACCCGCGCGGACTCCGACCGGCTCAAGCTCGGGGGGTGCGTGGCCTCGATGATCCTGTCGGAGAATATGCTCTGGTGGCGGCTCAACCCGGACGGGACCTACCAGCAGTGCCTGGTCCTCGAATACCTCGACCCGGACGACCCGGCTTCGAACAAGGGCTATCGCCACTGGACGGCGGCGGAGTCGGTCCTGTACTCGGGGGGCACGTCGGGTTCGGAGATGGAGGAGATTTCCCGGACCGCCCACGACTTCGGCCGGGTCCCGATCGTCCGCCTGATGGACCGCCGCAAGCCCCGGTGCCGCAACGTTGGCCAGTCGCGGTACGAGTCGATCGCCGAACGCCAGCGCGAGTACTACAACCGGGACTCCGAGCTGATCCTGTCCGACTCCACCCAGGCCCATCCGCTCCTCCAGGGGCCGGAGGACTTCGTCCAGGCCGACGGGATGATCCCGATCGGCCCGTCGTGGCTCCTGCCGAAGAAGAAGAACACTCAGGGGGGATCGACCTCCTACGAGGGCTTCGAGGTCGTCGACTTCCCCAAGGGGACCTCGGAGTCGATCCGCTCGAACATGCAGGTCATCCGCGACGACGTGGACCGGGACGCGGCCCTGACCAAGCCGGCCGGGGCGAACGGGACGTCGGGCGGCACGGTGAGCCAGTCGGGCATCTCGAAGGCGATGGACTCGAAGACGGGGACGAGGAAGCTCGCCTCGATCGCCGCCAGCCTGGCCCGGGCCGAGGGCCGGATCTTCGCCTTCGCCCTGGCCTGCCTGCGCGACGACCCCGACGCGATCGGCCTGGCGTCGGAAATCGAGGTCGTCTACCCGACCGACTACAATCTGTTCTCGGCCGCCGAGTTGGCCCAGGTCGCCTCGGACATCCAGGACCTGCTCAAGCAATCCGGCGACGCCCCCGAGACGGAAGTCCTGCTCATCACCCAGCTCATCCGCGCCGCCCTCCCGGGCTTCGACGACTCGACCTACGAGAAGATCCAGGCGGAGATCGAGGCCGCCATCGGGGCCAACGCGGCCCGCAAGGACGAGATGGCCGAGGGCCCGCCGGGCGACGGTCGGATGGCCGCCGGGCAGGCCGACGGCGGCGGCGAGTTCGAGGAAGACGAGGCGCCCGAGGTGGCCGTCTCCGACAAATCAGCCTGATTTCCGTTATATGAAGGAGGTTTGATCTTGCGACCCTACCGACTGCTGATGGAAACCGCCGCGACCGAGCCGGCCGGCGGAGTCATCATCCCGGCCGCCGCGACCACCGTCGCCGCGGCGACCACGACCACGACCACGCCGGCCGCCGAACCGGCGAAGCCCCAGAAGCTGGAAATCTCGGCCGAGGAGTTCACCCGGCTCTATCAGTCCGACCAGAAGCTCGCCCAGTTCGAGGCCGCCAAGCAGGCCGAGATCGGCAAGAAGGAGCAGGAACGGCTCCTGGCGCTGGCACAGAAGGACGGGGCCGAGGCGGCATTGAGGGCGCAGAAGGATTCGAGCGACGCCAGGGAGGCCACGCTCACGACGGCGTTCCACCGCTCGACCAAACTGGCCGAGCTGGCCGTCGCGACCGGCGCCACGACCTTCGTCTCGCCCGAGGCCGCACGGCAGGCCCGGGAACTGATGGCCTCGAAGCTGGAGGTCCGCCAGTCGGGCGAGGACTTCCAGGTCGTCGAGAAGGGCACGGGCCGCCCCGTCGGCGAGGCGGTCAAGGCGTGGCTGGCCTCGCCCGAGTTCACCCACTTCCAGGCCGCCACGGCCAAGGGGGGCGCGGGCGCCGGCAACAGCAACCTGACGGCCGTCGGGGGCAACGCGGCGGCCCAGCCCACCTGGTCCGACCTGGCGATCGAGGCCCAGGCCCGCCAGAACGCCGCGCCGATCGGCAACCCTTACGACCCCATCCGGCTCATGGCCTCCAGGAAGAACTGAGCCGGGCCGCCCCCGCCCACGGATAGGGCCGACCGCACGGACCGTACACCGCCCCGCCCCTCCCACCGACCGAGGACCCCATGGCAGACCTGGACATCCAGGGTATCCTGTTACCCTCCCTGATGACGCCGGAGCAGAGTACGGTCCTGTACCCGTACTTCCGCGAGGTGTTCATCAACGAGGCCCCCCTCGCCACCCGAGGCCGGCGAGAGCAGGCCGAGGCCGAGTCGTACAGCATCATCACGTACGACATCCGGCCCCTGACGTACACCCTGGCCGCCGCCGTCACGGGCTCCGGCACGCCCAACGTGACCGTCACGACGATCACCCTGACGGACGCCAGCCCGCTCCAGGTCGGCGACGTCCTCTCGATCCCCAACACGGCCGGGTCGGCCTTCGAGCGGCTGGAGGTGGTGGCCGACCCGAACGTCGCGGCCAATACGGTCCAGGTCAAGCGGGGCGTGGAGGGGACGGCCCTCGTGGCGAACGACTTCTCCACGGGCAACTTCCTCACGCTCCAACTGTTCGGCAACTCGCGGACCGGCGGCGAGATCAACCAGACGGCCAACCGCGCCGTCCGGATCGCGATCCCGCAGAACGTCCAGACGTTCCAGCACCCGATCCAGGTCGGCGGCAAGGTCATGGCCGTCCAGAACATCCGCCTGCCGGCCGGGTTCTCCAACGTCTTCACCCTGGAGGAGAAGGTGAAGGCGACGGAGATGATGGTCGGCCAGGAGATGGCCATGTACTACGGGCTCGGCGACAAGCCCAACGGCACGACCATCACCCGGGCCAAGCAGAGCGGCCTGAAGAAGCTGATCGGCTACTACGGGTCGCCCGACTCCGGTGTCACCCCCGGTCCGAACGTCGTGGGGTCGCTCGGCGGCAGCTTCACCAAGTTCAACATGATCCAGAAGCTGCAACTGGCGATCAACGGCGGCGGCCGGCCGAACGTCGTGATCTGCTCGCTCGACTTCTTCACCGCGATCTCCACGTGGAGCCTCGGGGCGCAGTTCATCACCGAGGGGACGACGAAGATCGGCACGCCGATCGACGGGTTCTGGACGGCCTTCCTCGGCCGCCCGATTTACTTCATGCCGTCGTTCCACATGCTCACCGGGTCGTTCTTCGGCCTGACGTGGGAGGACGTGATCGTCCGCCAGTTGCGGCCCGAGCAGATCATCCGCCGGGGAGTCCAGGGCGACGCCATGCAGGCCGACATGCTCTGCGACACCTGCATCGAGATCGGCCACCCGGGCTGGCATGTGCATGGGTTCGGCATCACCGGATATGCTTGATCGACGGCCCGTCCCCCATCCACACACCCGAGGCCGGCCATGCCACCGAATCAGATCGCCCGGACGACGATCGACGCCTGCGTCCCGACGGGCGCGGCCTTCGACGTCGCCGGGGCCTGCCACTCCGAACCGGCGATGCGGCGGATCGCGATCGCCGTCGACCAGATGGTCAACCGTTCCAACGAGTCCCTCCACCGGAGGGGGATGGTGGACGACCCGACGTCCCGGGCCAATGCCGAGGACGTCGCCGCGATCCTCCGGGAGATCGACAGGCTGGAGACCTTCGCCGAGGTCGGCCGGCGGATGCTCGACGCGTTCGCCACCTCCCTCGACCCGTCATCTCCGGCGATCCCGCCATCGGCCCCGATGGCGGCCAGGCACGCCGGGGCGACCGGAGTGTACAACGCGGCCGGGGCCGTGGTGAACGGCGACCGCTGGATCAATCACGCCCCCCAGCATTCGGCCGAGGCCAACCCGAGGCCGATGCCGCACGGCCCCCGGCCCAAGCCCAAGGGTCCCGCCACCCTGGCCTACGAGGCCGCCGTGGCGCGGGCCGAGGCGACGAAGCCGGAGCCTTCCATATCGGAAGGATCGGGCGAATGGAAGGCACTCCCTGCGATCGAGCCCGAGACAGTCGGCTTGCTCGACCCGGTGCTAACAGGGCCGGAGGACTGCATCCGGACGGATGAGGAGGATGTCACGGGGACGTCGCCCGATCGATCGACCATCGAGACGCCCCCGCCCGAGGTCCCGATGGAGCCCAGGCGACCGGGGCGTCGCCGGTGAGCGCGACCGTCGCCGACCGCCGACGGGCCGAGATCGAGGCCGGCTGCCGGCCCTGGATCGCCAGGGCCTCGGCGATCATCGCCTCCAAGGTGGCCGACGCCCGGGCGCATGCCTCGGCGTCGATCACCGCGTCGCTCGTCGCCACGCCCGACGGCCGCCCGACGGCCGCCCGGGCCAATCGCAACCGCTCCCTCATCGCGGCGAAGTCGAGGCTCGACGAGCTGGCCGAGATGCTCGCCGGGCCGTCCGTCAGGTCGCTCGAAGGGATCGTCCGGGACGCCTGGCAGTCGTCCTACATCGCCTCCCGTTACTACTGGTTCGACGAACTCGGGCCGGACGTCCGCGTCCCCCGGCGGATGGCGGGCAACCCCGAACTGGCGAGGGTCCGCGGCCTGATCCTCTCGGGATACGACGCCCGGACCCGGATGACCAACGTGCTCGACCCGGCCTACCGGCGGCTCAGGTCGCTCGTCGTCTCGGCCGCCAGCCCCTCCCGCCCGGCCCGGGACCGCTCGGGGTCCCTGAAAGCCTGGGAGGTCGCGACGGTCAAGGCCGTCGCCCTGGCGGCCTCCAACGCGATCCTCACCGGGTCGTTCCGCTGCGACGTCCTGGCCGGCCGGAGCGTCATCCGGCCGGAATTGCTCCACCCCGATCCCACGCTCGGAGATTGACCGTGACCATCGATCAGATCGCCTCGACGTCCCGAATCCCCAACGGGGCCTACCCCGGTCATGTGCCGGCGATGGCCAGGCCGGCTTCCACCCGGGAGACGCTCGACTTCATCGGGTCCGAACTGGAGATCCTCGAGAAGACGCTCGTCGATCACGCACAGAAGCTCGACCTGTTCCTCGACCCCGACCATCCCGATGCGAGTTGCTCCCTGAACGAGCCGCCCGACAACGCGAGCGAGTTGATCTGCCGACTGCGTTCGATGAACCGGCAGATCATCCGCGTCCGGCAGAGGATCGAACGGCTGACCGAGCGGGCCAACTGACGGCCACCATGACTTGACGGATCGTCGGGATTCGACCCCATCGCTCGACAGAGGGTCGGGGTCGAGTTTCGCCCGTGTCGGAGTCGCGAGCGATGGCATCCGAAGCCTCCATCACATGGGCTCACGACCTGGAACCCGACGAGGACGGCCGGTGGCACGTCTATCCGATCCCGCCGGACGGTCATGACATCCACTCGACCGGCTGCGACTGCGACCCCAGGTTCACCCGGCAGTGCTCGATCTGCGACGGCGAAGGGTGCGGGACGTGCGGGGACGGCTGGATCGACTGCGGGCCGTTCGAGGCGGTGATCGTGATCCACAATCTTTGCAGGGGGTTCCCGTGATGCCGAGGTTCCGAAAGAAACCAATCGAGGTCGAGGCGGAGCAATGGTTCCCCGGGAAGGAAGTCCCGGGTGTCACGCTCAAGCCGACGGAGATCCACTACTCGTCCAACCGCACCCTCTATTACGTCACACGGTCGGGCGACCGGCCCGATTGCTGGCTCTCGGTCGCCACCAAGCCCGGCGAGGTGAGCCCCGAAGACGCCGCCAAGGCCGGCATGTTCCGCCAGATCGGCCAGTTCAAGACTGACGACGGCCGGGTCTACAGCAGGGACCGCTACCCGTTCACCTTCAACAAGGTCTCCGGAAAAGAGATCGTCGAGCCGATCTCCGAGGACACCGACCTGTTCCTGGATTATGCCTCGACTTGCGAATTCTTGCGCGAGCCGAAGCCGACCGCTTACGTGACCACGATCCAGGGCCAGCGGGTCGAGATCGGTCCGGGAGAATGGGTCATCACGGAATCTGACGGCGTCCACCACTACCCGTGCAAGCCGGATGAATTTGAGAGGATCTACGAACCGGTCGAGTTGTAAGCGATGGCCATCATCCGAGGTGCCCCGGGGACATCGTTCACCAACGACACCGGCAAGATCCTCTGGCAGGCCAGTTGCAACTTCCGCCGCTCGTGCGCCCGCTGCATCGCCCTCCACCATGCCATAGGACCTTACTGGCCGTTCGGACTGCACGACGGTTGTTCGTGCGTCCAGATGGCCATCAAGCCCGGCCAGACCGCACTCCCGTTCATCGACTACCAGGCCGAGGTCGCCGCGATGGGACCGGCGGGCCAGCGTCACGCGATGGGGGCATCGAACTGGAAGCTCGTCGCCTCGGGCGTGGCGAAGTGGGAAGACGTCGTCACGCCGGGCCGGATCAGGGACTTCCGCGAGGTGGCCGACCGGCTCGGCCTGTCGGTCGATCGGATGGTCAAGGCGGGCGTCGATCGCAATCGGGCCGTGAAGGCGTGGGACGCGACCCACACGAAGGCCCATGGAAAATCATCCGCCGAGCGTGAGGCGATCATCAAGGGGCTGAGGAACCACGGCGTCTCGGACGCCCGGATCGTCGCCGAGGTGGCGAGCCTGCTGGGCGGGCGGGTGTCGGTCACTCCGATCGGAGGCCAGGGTCCGGACCCGGCTCCCATCCCTCCGGCGCGGCCCGGGCCGACCCCGACGGCCAAGGTCATCCCCGTGCCCATCCCGGCCGTCGCCCGGACGGCCGCGCTCTCGCCCGGGCGTGCCGTCGAGCCCGCCCCGTTGAAGCGTCGAGGCGGCCTGTTCGCCCTGTTCGCGACCGCGAGGGCGGCCCTGAAGGCGATCGGCGAATACCTGGGCGCCAGGCTCGATCGGGAGGATTGATTGGATCAATCGGCCGTCAAGAAATTCGTGAATGAGCATACGAATCCGCTCCTTCGCTTCCTCGGCCTGGGCGATTGGGAGGTCCGGCAGGACTTCAGGCACATGGCCAACGCGTCCGGGAAATGCAGCAGGAATGGCGAGTACCGTCGGGCCTGGGTCACTTACAGCCCGGAGGATATCCAGGACGAGGACGAGCTGCTCGACATCATGTTCCACGAATTCATGCATATCGTGCTCTGGCCATTCGACCTCTACCGGAACGTGACGACGCAGCACATCGACAACGCCTCCTCGGCGCAGATGGCCGACAACAGCCTGTTCCACCACGCGATCGAGATGATGCTGTCGAACCTCGAAGTCATCTGGAAAGACCACCTCCGGGACCTCTACCTCGAAAGGTACACGCGCCCATGACGCGAGTCCCGCCGTTCGCCGAACTGCTCCGCTCGGCCGACCCGTCGGCCCCGGGCCGCCACCTGTTCGGGGGCGGATTCGGGGGGGGCGGTGGCGCCACCGCGACTCCCCAGTTCGGCACGGGATCGGGCGGGTCGAATCCCAACCCGGTGATCGCCTTCTGCAGCGACGAGGACATCGCCCGGCGGGCCGAGTCGGACTTCGCCGGGCTGGCCGGGCACTCGCAATGCCTCGCCCGGGGCGCCGACGGGGGCTTCCCCGGGGCGCCGTCCGACCCCTGGACGATGGCCTCGGCCTCGGTCAACTTCGCCGACCAGGGCGTCCAGGCGTGGGACGTCGTCCAGGTCACCTTCCCCAAGGTCGTCGGGGGCAACGCCAGCTACCCCGGGTCGTCCCAGTTGCTGGCGGTCGACTCGGTGGCCGGCGGGTCGATCACGCTCCGGCTGCTCGGGCTGGCCTCGGGCATGGGCAACCCGCCGTGCCCGCCGGCCGGGTTCGGGTCGGCCACCGTCCAGTTCTCCGTGCCCACGCTCTACCCGCAGATCCTCGACGCCAGCCGGTATCTCCGGCAGGTCTACGGCCTGGACGAGCGGATCTGGGGCCGTCGGACGTCCGACCTCTACGACCTCACCCAGTTCACCGAGGCGTGCGCGTTCAAGGTGCTCGCCCTCCGCTACCTCGACCGCGCCCGGTCGGCCGGCAAGGCGGACCAGGACGACTACCGGGCCAAGTACCTCCTGTACAAGGACGAGCTGGATAGCACGCTCGGTCGGCTGTCCGTCCACTTCATCCCGAGCCCGTTGCCACTGGCGGACGTCGGCCGGTTCGGCACGAGGATCGTCCGCTAGTGGCGCTTCGCTACAGGGTCTATTCGAACGGGGGCTCGGGGCCGATCGATTACTCGACCCCGCTCCAGGACTCGCCCTCGACCGTTTTCAGCTACGCGACCCTCCCGCCGGGGGACTGGCTGTTCGGCGTCCGGACCTATGACGACGTCTCGGGGATCGAGGAAAAGAACACCGACGCGGTCCTCGGGGTCGCCATCGGGGCCGACTTCCTCGACCGCTCGGCCGTGCCCAACTCGCCGATCGGCCTGACGGCCCGGGCGACCGCCGGGGGCGGGTTGAAGATCGATTTCATGTACGTGGGCACCGGACAGCGCGGGGCGCCGACCGAGTACCGGGCGTGGATCTGGGCGGCCGGCTCGGTCGATTGGACCCTCCCCCCGTCGGCCGTCCTGGCGACGACGTTCGGCCCGGGCGACGTCCGCTCGCGGCACTCGATGACGCTCTCGGGCCTGTCCGACGGGGCGGCCTACGCGGTCGGAATCCGGGCGGCCGGCGCGGCGGGCGACGACGGCAACACGGCGACGGTGATCGTGATCGGCAAGGCGTCCGGGCCGCTCGCCGTGGGCGGGCTGGCGGCGTCGGCCGGCTATCCGAGCGGAGTTTAAGCGATGGCCCATGACCCGTTCACGATCCACGGCTCCGAGACGGTGCCGATCGCCCTGGCGTCCCACGTCTCGTCGGTGGACGGCGGGACGTGGTCGTATCTGCCCGGCGACAATACGGCGACCATCAACCCGGACGGGTCGGTCTCGTCGGACTTCCAGACCCACCCTTACTACTCGGTCGCCCCTCCAGGCTTGACCTATCTCGTCCAGGTGACCTTCGATATCCTCTCGCTCGACGGGACGACGTTCGCCGCGCGGGGCTACGAGGACGGTTCGGGCCACTATTACTCGTTCGCATGCACGAACGGCGGCTCCCTCGGGATCTTCAAGAACGACATCCGCACGACCGGATTCGGCACGACCTCGTCGACCACCCTGACGGTCGGCCGGGTGCTCACCCTCGGGATCAAGATATCGCCGGGCGGCATCGTCCAGGGGTATCTGGACGGGGCATTGGTCTGCTCCGGGGTCGACGGGACGCCGCTCGTCGGGCCGGGCAAGGGGGGCATGGCGTTCGTGTTCACCGGCGGCAACTCCCCGACCGCCGGCATCCACGCGACCGATTTCCAGATCCTCAACCCGCCCGCCGCCGGGCCGCTTTCGGTCTCGGGCACCTCGGTCTCGGGGATCGCCCTGGCGCTCGGGGCCACCGTCGGCGGGACGTCGCCGTTCTCCGTCAGTTACGATCGGGGCACCGACGGGGTCACCTTCGGCACGCACCTGGCGACCCACACCAACGTCACCGGGGCCGACACCTATACCGATGCCACGGCGGCGACCATCACCGATTATTACTACCGGGCGACCATCACCGACGCGGCGACCCTGACCACGACGTCCAATATCTTCGGTCCGGTCCGGATCTTCGCCAAGTACACCAACCCGCCCGCGAGCCCGCGACTCGACCTGACCGGCCCGCTGGCGACGACGCTCCAGGCCCTGGCCGTCTTCCAGGACGGGATCGGCGCGCCGCCCAACCTGGTGGCGAACAACCTGCCGATCCGCTACACGGGGGCCTCGTTCATCAACACGGGCGAGGCCCCGCTGTGGATCGCCTCGGACTTCCCGGCCACCGTCACGGCGCTGCCCACGCTCCGGTTCGGCACCAACTCGCGGACCCTGGCCTACCCCTACGGCGGCGTCGGCCCGGGCTCGGTCCGGACGGGGAACTCGGCGGCGAGGACTTATTTCTGCGTGTTCATGGTCGAGGCGATCGACTCGACCATCTTCCAGCAATTGCCGATCTTCGGCCAGATGAAGACGATCTACGGGGCGTCGGGTTCCGGATCGTCGGCCCTCGAAGGATTGGGAGTCGCGCAGATCGGGGCCGCCGGTTACCTTTGCTATTACACGTCCCAGACGCTCACCAGCCAGCCTCTGATCTGCTGCGACTCGACAGGGACCGTCCCGCTGTGCCCGATCGTCCCCGGGCATTATCACGTCGCGAAGGTCTCGATCAGCGACGCGTTCAACCCCAACGGCGACGGCCTGCCCTACACCCGGTTCGGCCTGTACGACCTGGGCACGGCCGCCTCGCCGGTCGGGGCCGAGATCAGCCCGCAGGGGGACCAGTATTTCATCCAGTGGGGGGTCGGGCCGGTCGCGAGCAAGAACGCCCGACGGGTGATCGGGGCACTCGCCAACCTCCCGGCCGGGACGGCCTGCGACATGGTCGTCCATCCCGAGGCCGGGATCATCTGCCGGGTCGCGATGTGCGGGATCGACAACGCCTACTGGGGCAACGGCAACGGGGTCGGGCCGTCGCCGCCCTCGGGAATCCCCTACTCGATCTGGCAGAGCCTGATCCTCAACCCGTACTTCGCGACGACGGCGACGGTGAACTCGGCGGGATCGCCCCCCGCGAGCCTGGTGAATGCGGGCGCCCCGACCACGACCAACTATCAGGGCGAGACCGCCTATGTGGCGTCATCGGCGGTGAGCGGCCTCCCGGCCAACCTCCCGCTGGTGGCGATCGGCGACTTCCAGATCACCGCCGTCAATCACGCCAATTCCACCCTCCAGGTGACCGACCCGACCGGGCGTCCCCACCCGCTCACCGCCTACGACTGGTATTACAACCTCGCCCAGGGGTCCAACGGCACGCTCGACCTGACGACCTCGATCCCCTATCACACCTTCACGCCGCCCGACGGGCGGGTCTATTATGTGACGTGCGTGGCCCGGGACGCGTTCGGCAACTCGTACCAGTATCAGCAATTCCCGGTCGCGATCCGGAGCCGGGCGGCCGGCAAGATTTCGCTCGCCGGCAACTCGATTTACAACCTCGGGTCGCCCCTGGCCCTCGCCCAGGCCGCGACCGCATTCTGCGAGGCGAGGGGCTTCGACCTCTGCGTCTCGATCATGGGAATCCCCTCGACCCAGATCACCGACTTCATCTCCGGGTCGTCGACGACGGGGAATTTCTACGGGATCGGCGGCGGCGTCATCAACCCGACCGATTGGGCCCTGATCTGCGCGGCCCGGGAGCTGGCCGTCACCGGGGCCGGGTGGGACGCGATCTGCTGGCAACTGGCCGGCAACAGCGACTCGATCACCGAGGCCCAATACGCCTCGATCGGCTCGACGTGCAAGGCCGGGATCGGCGTGGGCGGGACGGCGTATGGGGCCGCAATCGTCTGCGTGAACTTCGTCCAGGCGATCTGGCAGCACGGCGGCCACACGCTGGCGTCGGCGTCCAGGGCGGTGGCCGATCAGGCCAACGCGATCGCCGCGAGCGACGGCATCACGATCGTCGCCACCGGGTCCGGACCGTCGATCGCGTCGCAAGTCCTGCCGTTCCAGGAGCAGGGCGGGCATCCCGACCATTTCCTGGCGACGATGAGCGGGATCATGATCGTCATGGAGACCCCGGGCCTCGCGCCGGCGTCCGGCGGGGGAGGTGGCGGCGGGGGCGGAACCGGCAGCAGCGACCCCTACGGAGGCTTGCAGATGATCACATGGGACACCGGCCGGACGGCCGACTCGGCGCTCACGGCATTCTCGCTCGCGCCCGGCGCGAGCGTCGACGGGGCGCTGGTCTTGCAGACGGGCAAGACGGCGGCCGACGTCGGGTTCACGGTCAGCGTGGCCTCGGGCTCGTTCGACCCGACCAAGGTCCACTTCGGGGCGCTCTCGGACATCGACGGCACCAGGGTCGAGCAGCCCCGCCGGCCCTCGGTCGGCGACGACGGGAACTTGCAGCCCCTGCTCCCTCAGTCGCCCTCGAATCTCCCCTCGTCGGTCTCCCGGCAACTGATCGTGCCGGCGACGGAGAAGTCCGGGTTCCGCCTGCACGTCTTCAACGGAGGCCCCGTGGCGGTCCTCATCACCAATGGCTGGAAGCTCGGGGTTTAAGCCATGCCGACCGCGTCGCCCGCCGTGATCGGCGCGATCCTCGACGACATCGTCGCCCGGCTCGTCGGGACGGGCGACTTCGGCCCGCCCGAGGACCCTTCGGCGTCCTGGGGCGCGAAGCTCGAAGTCCTCGAGCCCGAGGCGGCCAGCCCGGCGGCGGCCGTCGAGGCGACCGGGGGCGAGGAACAGCCGCTCGCCGACAACGACTTCGGGATCTACAAGGGCACGTTCGCCGTGACCGTCGCGGTCCGCGAGGACGACATCCGCGAGCGGGGCGGCCGGCTCGGCCAGCTGGAGATGGCCTGCCGGAACGCGCTGGCGAACGTCGTCCTGGCCGGCGTGACGCAGCCGTGGTTCACCCGGTTGGGCGCGGCCGTGCCGGTCGAGACGCCCCACCCGGAGGGCCGCATCCGGATGGCCGGGACCTACCGGTTCGCCGTGGACGGGGATTCGAGCCGCGACGAATCGGACGACGACTGACGAGACCAAAGGGAGGGTGGACCATGCCGACGCCGACGCTCTTCATCAACACCAGCCTGGTCAAGTGGACGCCCTCGGGCGGCACGCTGGTCGCGCTCAACCGGATCACCCAGGCGGGTTTCTCCTGGGGGATCGAGGTGATCAACAACCGGTCCGACCTGGACATCTACGACTCCTCCGCCCACGCCGTGGGGGCCAAGCCGACCGTCACGTTCTCCGGGATGAACGTCGGGGTGTACCTCCAGCTCGTCACCGGGATCGGCGCGATCACCTGGCAGATCGGCAACGCGGACGACCAGGCCGGCACGGGTTCGCTCATCTACACGATGAACCCGTGCATGAACCCCCTGGGAGACTACTCGGGCGCCCACGGGGCCTACGCGACCGGCAACCTCTCCTTCATGGGGCTGGCCGCCGACGGCCTGACCAACCCGGTCAGCTACTCGGTCAGCTCGGCCGGCTCGTTCGTCGGCCCGAGGGCCATCCCGCCGCTGATCGCCGGCGCGCCGAGGGTGAATCGGCAAGGCGTCCAGTTCAATCCCCCGGCGTCGAAGAAGGAGATCGCGGCCGACGCGCCGGTGGATGCGGTCCTGATGCTCCAGGATCATTACGCGGCGGGGAAGAACCACTTCAAGAACCGCTGCGTCGCCCAGGTCGAGGCGGCCAAGATCCTGAAAGTGGACCCCGACCAGGTCTCCATGAGGTACCAGGGCTCCAACCGGATCTACTCGCCGACCCCCCATTTCTCCATCTATCACTCGCAC
>Ga0134128_10000698_pt1 | contig 45554 bp, 40 predicted proteins | sample KB31754_FD_96462 | JGI IMG/M metagenome (GOLD analysis project Ga0134128, IMG submission 96462) | Terrestrial soil microbial communities with excess Nitrogen fertilizer from Kellogg Biological Station, Michigan, USA - KB3-175-4 | ecosystem: Environmental > Terrestrial > Soil > Unclassified ...
AACGTACCCCTTCGCGTTCCGCGAGAGCCAAAAAGGCGCTCTTGTCGCGGGTCGCCGGGGAACTGGCCGGAGGTCCGAGCGACAATTCGATGAGGCCGGAGAGGCGCCTCTCCGCCGCGCCACAGCATCTTGCCATGCGCCTATGAAGATCATGCAATTCCCTGACTGCAAGGTCGTCCGTGCAGACAACAAGATCCGGCGACCATCGATCCAAGGCGCGGATGATCGACTTCAAGCAAAATCGGGCGTCATATGTAAAATGGCGCGGGATTTTGCGCGTCTTTCGCACCACATGCGCAGGACGAGAGAGGGTAGCGACACCAAACCCGACGCAGGCCAGTGCTATCGATATTCGGGCGGCTAGCGGATTATTCTCTGTCGCGAACACGAGAATTTTCAGCTGGTCGCCGTGTCCGCAAATACTCATTCAAGTACTCATTGTAGTCCGGAAAAAGCGCCTTCGGGCGCAGTTGCGGACATCTCCCGTTTGGTCAACCGCGAAAGTCGCGCCAGGTGATTTGATAGTCGGCCGGCCGCGTACTTTGCGCCGCAAGCGAAGCGAAAAACGGGACCGAAGCTGTCGACTGCCGCCGGCCCGACAAAGAACAGTCCCGGGACCGACGATTCGAAATGAGATGACAGTCTCGGGGCGCTATTCGACAACTTCAACTGGGAGACGATGCCTGCACCAAGGAACGCCAGGCGCCGGACATCCGGGCGATAACCGGTCGCCGCAATGACGTGATCCGCTTCAATCCTATGCTCGTTGCCGTTTGCCGATTTGAGCCGGAGAATGGCCCGGCCGCTGGAGGCTTCGGCTCCGATGATTTGACAGCCCGCCATAAGCGGAACCTGATCAAAGCGTCCGCGCAAGAACCACCCTCCCGCGGGACCGAGAAAGCCCTTGACGAGCCGGGATTGCACCAGCTTCGGAAGGCCGTGGAATATGTGCGGCAGATCAGTGAAAAACCGGGACTTCCAACCAGGCCCGACTGTAGAAATCGGCCGCCGGATTCTCTGGGCGAGGGGACGTGGAAGCTCAAGGCGCGTATGGAGCTCGATGGAGGGCCGTCTTGCGACCATGCGCACCCGGCAACCTTGCTCATGAAGCAACGTTGCAAGCTCGGTTGCCGACGCTCCACCACCAATGACGGCCACATCGCGATCTTTGAATTGCTGCAGGTTAACATGAGCCGAGCTGTGCGAGATAAGCTCGCGAGGGAGAGACGCCAGTTGCGGCGGAACATACTCGAAGCTGCTCAGGCCGGTGGCGATCACCACACATTGGGCTGCAAAGCCCGTTCCATTGCTCAGCTGTAGAGTAAACCCGGATCGGGTGCGTTGAAGCAAAGTGACGCGCTCGTTTTCCAGATGTGGCGCAAATCGTCGTTGGAATGCCAAACCATACGCGCAGAAATCTTCGACCCGCACCGGCGTGCCAAGATCGGCGTATTCGATCTTGTTTCCCTCGCAGTAACGCTGGAGGGTGAATTCGGCTCTAGGATCATAAAGCGTCGACGCGAACCCATCCGATTTCAACAGCATGCCTCTTGGCATGTGTCCAAGCCAAAATTGCATGGGATCACCGACAATTCGGTGCTCGACGCCTTCTGCGCGGAGATGGGCGGCAAGGGATAATCCATACGGACCCGCTCCGATGATGGCAACATTCGTCCTGTTAGGCATTTGCGTCGAGCGTCCTTTCCGCACGATAAATTCAACCGGGATTTCCAAGGCGTCCATTCGACCGCGACGGCGAGCACTCCTGCTGTCGCGAACTCCAGCCCGGCCTGCATAATGGAACCCTTATTTAATTCTGTCCGGAAAATTTAAACATATCTCCGAGTTGCCCGCGACACAATATTTAAAGTTAAATTTTTAAATATTTGATTTGTAATTGCGAGTTTAAAGAAGTACGCTTTTGCGTAGTTGCGGTGTCCTTCGCCGCGGCGATCACCCCCACAGGAGGTTTTCGGGTTCGGCGGCATCCTGGGTGCATGAATAAGCGGGCCAAGACAGCCCACCGGCAACAGCCTCCCCCGGTTTGACGCGACACGATTGGAGGCTGCTGCCCAAAGCAAAATCCCAAAATTGACCAGACATCCCTCGAGGCAACATCGGCCTTTGCAGGCCAATATGGACATGCGGACAGACGCGGGAGATTCATTAGATGCTCGACGCGACAAATAACAGGCTTGCCATCATCGACGAAAGAGATTGGCCGGTTCAACAGAACGCCAGGCGCGACGGGAGCCTCAGCAAGTTTGTCGAGAATATTCGCCAACGCCGGCACATGATCGTGCTTTTGACCCTGGTCGGTGCCACCCTTGGATGGCTGGCGAGCCTTGCGTATATCGCGTTCAGAGTCGCGGCCTTCTCCGCTTCATCAGCCATACTGATTTCGAACACGACGCTGCAGTTGTCCGGCCAGGATGCGGTCGTGACCCAGATACTGGTCGAGAATTCGCTTGTTGAGAACGCCATCGAACTGTTGAGATCCAGCAGAGTGCTCGGCCGGGTGGTCGACAAGCTCGGATCGGAAGAGATCGAGCGCATATCGCCAAAATCGCGCATCCTGCCTTGGAGGGAATCGAAGCCTTCGAACGAAACCAGGAAGCAGGCATCGATCGCGTTGCTGCGGTCAAACATGACGGTCAGACGTGTGGGCACAAGCCAAATCGTCGTCGTTCGCGCGAGGGCATTGACGGCGGCGGACGCAGCGTGGCTCACGAATGAGATCGCCGGAGCATTCGTTCAGGAGCAGTACGATGCAAACGCCGTCGTCAGCACGAGCGCGGCATTGCGGGAGCGGATCAAGGTGCTCGGTCCGATGGCCCGAATCATCAGCGAGGCCGTTCCGCCCAAGTCGAAGGACCAGCCGATGGCCGCTCTCGCCATGCTGCTCGGCATCATGCTGGGATGCGCGTTGGGAGCTGGAGGCGGCCTCTCGCTGATCGGGTTCGATCGGCGCTTGTGGGCTGCAGGGCAGCTTGCCACAGTGACGTCGGCCGAATGTTTCGGATATGTGCCGCGGATCAAGTCGCGATCTTTGGAGGCCGGTAGTATCCCCTCACTGCCGCCGGATGCTGTGCGCCAGCCTGCACCTGATCCCACCCCCGCCGGCCGTTCTCGACCTGGCGTTCCAATAAAACGTGGCGCCTCATCGAATCCCCGCAAGGGGACGGCTTCTCGTCGATCCCTACTTTACAGGATCGGCGCGCTTGGGAGGCCGCCGGAGCCCGATTGCAACATCGATATGGAATCCTTTTTGAGGGGCTCCATATTGCGTCGCGTGCGCTCGGCAGTGCATGAACGGTCGACGAGCGTACCGCACGTCATCGGCGTGACCTCTTGTCAGGCGGGCGAGGGAAAGTCGATGCTCGCCGCCAACCTGGCGAAGTTCATCGCGCGCGAAGGTACGCCCGTGCTATTGATCGACGCCAGTTCCCTTGAAATGACGAGGGGCCAGGCACAACAGCGGAAGCCTGGTCTCCATGAGTTGCTGCAGGGCACGAGTGCCGCAGACAAGGTGATCCAGAGCGACGTTTTTCTCAACCTCGACTTTTTGCCGCGTGGAAAAGGTCCCGGCGATCTCGATCTGCTGTGGGGCAATCTCCTTCACGCCGTCACCGGCGGGCGCGAGCTCACGTATAAATGGATCATTCTCGATCTGCCCGTGCTTGCGAAGGCGGTTGACGTACGCGCCGCCGGTCAAGTCTTTGACGAACTCCTGATCGTGGTGGAATGGGGCCGTACCACGCAGGGACAGCTCCAGCAGGGACTGCGCGCGCTTGGGCCCCTGCAGGAACGGATCATCGGCACAGTCATCAACAAGACGCCGTGGGCGTCGATTGACGCCGAGACGGCCCTCGCTGCCGTACAGCCATGATCATCGACCCGAAATCGTGCACGGTGAGGCCAGCCATGATCAAGAAAAAATTCAGTCAGATTGCGGCGTCCTTGAGCCTGGCAGCGTTCCTCGCCGCGCTGCCGGCCCTAGTCATGGCTGACGACTACAAACTCGGAGTATCCGATCGGGTCAAGATCAGGGTCCAGGAATGGCCGGATCTCAACGGCGAGTATACCGTCACTCCCGACGGGGCTGTTTCGTTGCCGCTGATCGGGAACATCGCTGCGGTCGGCATGGATCTCAACGATCTCGCAAAGGCAATCTCGGATCGGTTGCAGCAACGTTCCGAGCGAGGAGAGCGGGTTCTGACTGCGGTCGAAATCGCCCAGTATCGTCCGTTCGTAATCACAGGAGACGTTCAGCGGCCGGGTCAGTACCCGTATCGACCAGGTCTTACCGTGATCGAAGCGATCGGCATTGCCGGCGGGTACTATCGGCCTGAGTTGGGACTTCTTCGACTCGGTCGCGATGTTGCGGTCGCGAGCGGCGACATCCACACCCAATCAGCCAAACTGAACCGGCTACTCGCGCGCGAGGCGCGGCTGAAGGCGACGCTCGATGGGCGTGATGATATTCCCCTACCGCCGGAGCTTGCCAAGCAGAAGGATGACCCCGAGATCGCGGCGATCATGAAAAATGAACAAGACGCGCTCGCACTGGCGAACGCGATGAAGCGCGGCGAGAACACGGAAGTGCAGAGTATCAAATCCCTTTACCAGAATGAGATCGAGACGCTTCACGGACACGTGCAGGCTCTCACGCAAGAGCATGACGCCATCGATACGCAGCTCAACCAGATGCGCTCGATGGCTGCCAGAGGTCTTGCGCTTGCCCCGACGATGTTCGCCCTGGAACGCTCGTCGGCTCAAGTTGCGAGCGAGCAGATGAGCGCGGAAACGAACATTGTAAGAGCTCAGGAAAGCATCAAATTGGCCGAGCAGCGCGTTAAGCAGGCTCAACAAGACAGGAGCGTCATCGAAACAAAGGATCTGGAAAAGACAAGAGACGAAATAGCCGAGGCGCGCGAGAAGATCGTAACATCGACACAGCTGCTTCACGAGGCTCAGACCAGTGCGCCGGCCGAAGCGCGCGAGCAATTGTCGCAAAGCGGGGATCGGCCGAACTTTGTCATCCTCCGAAGGGACGGCAAGACTATGCACGAAGTCACGGCGGACGAAACGACGTTGGTGGCCCCCGATGATGTGATCAAGATCCCGACCGTGCGCCTCCCGTCAGGTACTTTCCTCAATCTCTCCCGGGCGGATCCACCGACACGCTAGAGAATAAGATAAAGCGCGATGATGATTGACCCTCAATCATCGCGCTTCCAGCCGCACATGCGCTTGGGAAGCGAAGCGGGCACACGAGGAAGTCGCCGGAGAAGCTCACCGGGGCGGAGAAGCAATCATCCCGACGCCTAGGACCACTTCCACGTTATTTCATTGAGTATCGCGCGCCCCGAATTTCTTCCTATCTCGAATCCAAAATCGAACCCGCAGACATAACTATCGGCCGGCATGACGCCTCGGGCGACAAGCTCCCGCAGCACACCGAGCAAAGGCAGAGTCTGCTTTCCGACCATCATCTCACGCGGCGTTCGACCTCGAGCCTCGGTCACCGGGACAATCATGGTGAATGGCGGCGCCGCCGTGAATGCGTTACCGGGGCGGGTCGCGACATAGGCGTGAAACGTTCCGTCGGGTGACGAGTAATCAAAGTGATCGCCCAATGTCAGGATATAGGTCCATAAATAGTCCGGCACATGAGGTAAAAACCCGATCTCGTTGGTCATCGTGTTCGTGACTTTTGGCGGGGACGGATCTGGCGCCGTCGTAGGGAATGTCTCGACAAGAAAGTCGAAGCCATTCAGATCACCGGTAACCGACACGTCATAGGTCACGGACAAATCGGTGAACTCGGACACCTTCTTCGGCGTCGGCCTGTTCTTTGGGCGGAAATAGCCGCCGGAGCCCACTCCGTACCCCCCCATTATGGCATATGAATAAACACTCGCGTCGTTTCTTTGACCCGGATACGACCATTCGATCTTTGTGCGTTGGGGAAATGAGTGTGGGTAGTTTGTGATGACTTGATGGAACATGACGCCATCGTCCGCCAGGCCGAAGGTCGCGGCTTCTCCCGTTCCGTTCTTCGTCGAAGCGTTGGAGACGACAATAGAACTTGGCCCTACGGCAACGATACTGGTGTTTGCCGGCATCGCGTCGGGCGTCATCTCAACGCTCATCCCCGGCAGAAGTCCCCTCGTATCCGAAAATCCCGAGATGGTCGTGCTGCCGGCAGCAATCGCCAGTCCCTTGTACCTTTTGGTGGCTGAGTTCCAAATCCCCTGGGCCGACCAGAATGGTCCCCGGGTACCCTGGTCAATATTGTAGGTACCGTATTTGTTGGATTTTGATTCCAGGATCACGGTGGAGTCCGGATCGTCAGGAGAATCAGCAACTTCCGGCTTGAGCGAGTCCTGGCTCTTGGCATCGAGCTGACCGAGCACGAACGTCCTGGATTGCTCCTGAGCGAACAACGCCGCGGCGCTCGACGCCGCCAACATTGCCGCGATGACCAAAGAGCGCATTCGCTTTCCTCCGTTGAACGGCGTGAACCAGAGCTGTCCCGGCCTGGAGCATGATCCGGAAAAGTGGACGCCGGTTTTCCCTCCCGACAAACGCGTAGCGTTTGCGCGGAGATCATGCTCAATCAGGAATCGAGAGAGCGCGATGGCGGTTCATCCTGATCCCATGACGCTCTAAAGGTGGCCGGACTGCTGCAGGTTCGCGACATCCCTTCTTGGCCGCCGTTGGCCTTCGCGATCCTCCAGTGCATTCAAACATTGCATCCAGGAACTAAAGCTCCGCTCCCTCCATGCTGCCAACGCCAGCACGGGTCCACCACACCCGGACCGGATCGACGCCATGATCCGATTCGCGAATTCCCGTTCATCACCGAGCGGAACAAGCCCATCCCGCGCGACGACATCCGAAAGCGCGCCCGTGTCATATGCCACCACTCTCAGCCCTCGCGACAACGCCAGAACGACTGTTCCCGATGCGCTCACCAAGGGGTATGGGGCGATCAACAAGTCGCTTTGGGCAAGCACGTTCGCAATCTCGAGATCGCTCAAGCGATATCGGGACGGGCGGCGAACAACCTCCGTGAGGCCCGCGATTTTGTCGATGATCTCGTTGCAGTCTCCTATTCCGGCAAACGCTATGGAAATGCGCCTTCGATCGTCCGACCACAGATGGCTCAAGATATCGGGAATACGGTCGAGACCCTTATCCGGCCGCAACTGGCCCAATATGAGCAGGCGATATCGATGCGCAGGCTCTGAAGTCGGCACCGCCGCTTTCGCCCATGCCGCATATTCGACGTACGGAAGATGAGGAACGACAACCGCCGGCCGGCCGGCTGCGGCGGCAGCGTCCGCCGCCAACGTCTCGGAATGAGCCACCAGGGCTGACGCGCGTCGCCAGAGCAGCCGTCGACTGAACGCGGCAATCGGCGATAATGTTTGTTTTGGCTTTGGATCATGGGCGAGGACGACCACCCGTGCACCCAGAACGGCCATCAGCGCAAATGCCAGTTGATCGTACCAGCCCCTGGTCATGACCAGGAGGATCGTGGTGCCGGCAGCGGCTGCGCGCGCAGCGACCGCCAAACCGTGCAACTGATGGATGACTTGAAAAATCAAACTGCATTGCGAGTTCGATGGAAGAATGCGCCGGGTAAAGACATGAGGCGGATTCCACTCTGCTTGAACGGACGCCAAGACCTCGAGCTGAAACGCGCGACAGAGCAAGGCGGCGAGTTCCCTCCCGTAGGGGTTCGCACCGTCGGTGTCATAGACCAAAAGCCGGTTATTGCCTTGCGTCTTCAAGTTCCTCTCGCAGCTCCCTCTTTGGCCTTGTCCATCGACTCGGCGGGTTTGCCTTGCCTGACATGGCCGCCATGATCGCCAAGACGTATTTTTCTGCCGTGCGATCCGGGGTCCGCAATCGTGCGACGTTGTGAGCTGCGAGGCCAATTTCCCGAACCAACCTCGGAGAGTCCGCGAGCCTGGCGATCCGTTCCGCCAAGGCATGCTCGTCCTGTGGGTCGAACATCAGCCCGCTCTCACCATCCTTGACTAGGTCCAGGGTCGCACCTGCGTGCTCAGAGGCAATCAGAGCAAGACCGCTTGCAGCCGCCTCCAGGAGGACTATTCCATAAGGATCTTCGAGCGTCGGAAAGACGAAGACGTCGGCCGCAGCGTAGTAGGCTGGCAGTTCATGCTGGTCGACAAACCCCGCGAAGCGTATCCTGCGGACTCCAAGGCTTTGAACGAGCGCGCTTAGCTCGGCTTCCTGCGGGCCCGAGCCTACGATCGTGAGGCTGACGGATCGCCGCACCGGACGCATGACAGCCAAAGCCCGAATAAGATGCCGGATGCCCTTTCGGGGAATGAGCCGTCCTACACTTAACAGGCGCAGCTCCGCATTATCCGACCACTGCCTGCTCGCCCCGATTGCCAGCAACGGAGCCAGGTTTGTCGTGTGAGGCGCGAGGAAAATGCGGCCTTTGGCACCGAGCTCCTCGAAGCGGTCCGCAGCCGGCTTGCTCTTGGCGATAAACGCCGGGACCCGCGGCACCAGGACCCTTCTCGCAACGCGTTGAGGCCAACCCAGTCCTTTTTCGAAAGCCGGCGTTCCATCGCTGTAGATGATCAGCTTGGCTCCCGTCAATTTGGCGGACAAATAGGCATAAAAGCTGGGTATCGAGAACCCACCCGAGATAATCGCGTCCGGCCGGGCTCGCAGCAGTCTCCAGATTATCCTCGGACTAACATAGTAATCCGTGGTGTCGGCATGTCGTTTGATTCTCGCCCCTCCTATGACGAGGTGGCGAAAGCCGAGCTTGCTATCGAAATTCCAGTCCATTCCGCGCGACGCTCTCTCTGCGCAAAACAGGCAGAGAAGATCGACTCTCAAAGAGAGCTCGCGCATGATCTCGATTATATACGGCGTTGGAATATCGGTGAGAAACACGACCCGGGGGCGCCGGCTGGCAAAAGCCTGATGGCCCGGCGAAGCCGCGTTCTCGGAGCGGAAATTCAACAACTCGATTCTCCGGTATACACGCGCCCTTTATGTGTATTTAATTTTCCCGACGTCAAATTAAATAATGAAATAACATATTAAATACTTGCCATCAAGTCCACAAATCGCCAGAATGGATCATGGCCAGCATTCGGTGGAGCGGGAGGACGCGTAGAAGGCCGGCCTGGAGCGGGAGGAGTTCACAACGCCAGTCAGGGAAAACCAGCTTTCCCATCCCCGGCAGATGATTCGGACCTTCGCGCAAGCCCGGCGATTCAATCCAGTTTTTGCGAAAGAGCTTCGAAACCGAGCCTCGTACAAGCCCGATACGGTCGGATCCCATCGAGTTGGTAATCATTATGCCCGCAGCGAACGCCGACGTTTACCGCCCCCAGGATGAAGTATTCCTGGGTGTCGTTCGCGACCTGCTTCTCTGTGGTTTCATTCTTTACCTATTCGCTTTCAAGGCATCCGACCTCTGGTTCGGCGTAAGCAAGGTTGAGGCGGATACTTCGAGCGCCGCGGGAAACCTGTTTAATCAATTGATAATTCCGGCAATGTTTTTCGCCGTCTGTCTTTTGGTCCGTGCCTCCCGCATTTCCGCTCGCCGCTTGAAGCACGCCCTCGTCCCAGTGGCACCGTTTTTGCTGGTGATCATGCTTTCGGTGGTGTGGTCCGACTATCCAGAACTGACAATCAGAAGAGCCTCCAACGAACTCCTTCAGACGACGGCATTGGCCTTGCTTGCCGCCTGCTTTTCGAGCGCAACAGCAATGTTGGGAGCTCTTTTTCGGGCATTTCTCATCATCGGTTGTTTGGATCTTTTGGCCTACGCATTCTTTCCCGACTCGATTACGGATCTGGGGTTTGCCGGAATTCACGGCCATAAGAACCTTGCCGGTGAGTTTTTCGTCCTGGCGCTGCCGGTCTATTTTTTGGGGACACTGAACAAACAAATATCGGGAAGTCGGTTGCTGGGATCGTTGTGCCTGATTTCCGGCATCGCAATGCTCGTCGCAACACAATCGAAGACTTCCGTTGGTGCCGTCGTCTTCGGGCTCTCATTGCTGCTGCTGGCGCGAGCGCTATCCAGCAACTCTACACTTCGTACCTCATTGTTGCTGTCTTTCTTGCTGGGGCTGCTTTGTGCGATCGCGGTCACAATCGTCTGGGGCCCCAGTGAACTCCTGGAGACTCTGATTGGCGACCCGACACTGACCGGCCGCGACCAGATTTGGCGCTTTGCAATCAGCAAATTCAATGGAGATCCGGTCTTTGGCGTGGGATACGGGGCGATCTGGCAGGTCGGCCTGGAAATTCAGCTTGCCCTCAGAGCAATGGGTTTATACTTCGTCTTCAACGAAGCCCACAATGGCTACCTGGAAATAGCCGCGCAGTTGGGCATCGTCGGTGTCGCTTGCCTGCTGTTCTTCCTGGTAACAACCCTGCTCAACAGCCTTTCCTACTGGACTACAGTCGAGAAAAATAGACTTTTGGGAGCAGGCGCACTCACAATCTACGTTTTCTGGGCACTGGTTCTATCCAACATTACCGAATCGCTCTACTTCCAGCCGGGCGTAGGAAGTTCCAGCATCTTGATCTTCCTCGGTGCGTTCGTGGCAAACCCAAACAGGCGATTGGTGATAGTATCGGCTGCAAACGTGACGCTCGCAGCCCGCGGCCAGGTACGGCTTGATCATCGGGCCAGCGTGAATGGTATCGCCCCACAGACCTGACTCGCCGCTAAAAGCGATGCGGCGGATTCACTGATCCGTTTGGAAAACGCCATCAGCCCAGAGGCACGATCTCGACAATGGACGGCTTTGATAGACGCCCCTCAAACAAGATTTGACAGGCCGGATCGAGCCTGCCAAATGACGGAGACACCCATCCCTTTCCAGTCTTGTCGTCGCCGAAAGCGATGTAGGGCTCGAGCGCGCCGTTATGGCTGAATTCCACGATCGGACATCCAGTGTCTTCGACAAGAATGGAATTGCTCCTCTTGTCGTTTAGCCGAACGGACAAGTGAGGGTTGATGAGAAACGATATCTGAACGGGAAGCGGGCTCGATCCGCCGATCAACTGATCCGCGATCGTAATCCTGCCCCGGTGAGACATGGAAACCTGCCGCCGATGCCGCACTCCGAACTCTCTGAAGTAACCGTCGTGCTCGGCGGAAACCTCGTTGGTCCCCGATGCGGACTCAGAAACGAGGCGAGCGTCGGCTTTCGCTGCCCAGTTGAACGGTCCGGACGTGGAGCTTGAAGAGACTCCGGAGATCGACAGGGTGTTGTGGATCATCGAGCTGCGAAATCGCTCCCGCCAAAGCGGAGCCGAGTTGTACACATATGTCCCGGCGTCGACGATGATCGGCATGTCGCCCACCGACAGCCACACGCTCAACGCGTCGGCGTGCCCGTGAGCGGCGATGGACAAATAGCCAAGAGGTCCGTGATCGAAGACGAGCACAATAGGGCTGGAGGGGCGCTCCCGCCAGACGGTATAACCACCTGCTTTCCAGGTCTTCACGCCCGCGAGCGGCATGACCGGCAGCGGGATTGAAAAGGGCTTCGGTGGAAAAAATAGCGCGTCACGAAGATCGAGATAGCGGCGCGACGGTAAAAAGCCCGGATGGTTCAAGTAATCGACGACGCATTCGGCGATCGAAGCCACGTATGGCGGCCCGTCAGAACCTTCCAGTCCGACTACTTTCCCATCGTCGCAGTCCCCGATCGTGGGAACGTCCCCTGCGGAAGAGGACATCCACTGCACGTGGTCGGCCCAGGCCAATAGCCGCTCCCTGACTGCCGCCGGCAACTGCCCGGGCGCAAGATTCAGGGAAAAAGCAGCAACCAGAGCGAGCTCGATCGAAAAGGCGGCGTAAGTCGGAGATTGTTCGGCGCCGACGCCGTCCCGCAGGATTTGGGACTCAAGCTGAACCATCAATTGATCGAGGTCTCTCCTCATAATCTTTTCGTGCGCGATTCCCGGCGCGACTGCCATGCAAATCAGAGCTCCGGCCAGTTCGGCGATCCTGTGGTTGTTTTCGGATGAATGGAGCGAGGGATACCTTTTGAGCCAGAATAGGTGCGCGGCAAAAAAGCGTTCGATGTCGATCAGGTCGGCGTCGTCAATATCTTCCACGCCAACAATCGAGACGGCCATCGCAACAGAGATCGCTCGAAGCGCAAGTTCAACACCCGAAGTCCAGTTGACGCCGCGGTATGGCCGATTCCCCTGCATCCAGGAAAAAATGATACTCAGGACGAGCTTACGGACTTCCGCATCGCCGGTGAGCCGCGCGTGCAGCGCAAGCGGGACGAGAAACTGAAGTCGATTTATTTCCCAGACATGCTTGACATCGCGACCCGCGCAAGCGCGATAGGAAACATCAAAGCAGTACTGGTCCGGATTGCTCCAGGGATTTCCCTGCTCGTCAAGATGCCAGAATGCCGGCACCGGGGGCATCGCCGCCGTGTGGATCCATGGCGCGCCGAGCAATTCGAATTTGCCGGCCATTGTTCTCTGAGCCTGTCCGGCGACTCGGAGCTTGAGCCGTTCGGGCATTTCGCTCCATGCGCGACCAAGATTCGGTAGTTCCGCGAGATTTCCTTTGGCCGATATTTCAGTCCAGTCTTTGCTAAATCGGCGTCCGGATAATCGGGCAATCTGCTCTGTAATACGATGACCGACTTCCGGCATGCTCATCGCCGCCAATCGCGACTTGTGCCAACGAACCGAGTCGACAATGCCGGTCATGCTAGCAGCCGGCTGGCTTGAATAGCCGCAGGAACAGCTCAAGATTCATGAGCGACCAAAGGATCTTGTCATGATCTTGCCTCGCGGCCATGTGCTCGTCCACCAATCGCGCGACGATTTTCCGGTCGAAAATTTGCGCGGTCAGTGCAGACGCTCCCGTCAATTGCTCGCGCACAAATGCCTGATAGGGGCCCTGGAACCAGCCGCTGATCGGAACCCGAAAGCCCACTTTTTTGCGATGAAGTATGGTGTCCGACAAGATTCCTTTCATCGCCATTCGGAGCACCAGCTTGCCGCCCTTTCCGCGAAGAAGGAATTTATCGGGAAGGCGCGCAACCAACCTGGCCAAGTGGGTGTCCATGAACGGCATGCGGCCCTCGATCGATCCGGCCATCATCATGCGATCGCCTCTTTCGAGAAGGTCGTCCGGCAACCATGAGGTCTGATCGAAGAACATCGTCCTGCGACCATTCGATCCCACGTTCATCGAGAATGGAAATCGGTCCGGCGGTTCGCTCGACAACGACTGCCCGACCATCAGGTCGCGATCTGTTGTTGACATCCCTCCAAACCAGTAACGCATCCGATTTGTGAAATCGCGTTCGCCGGCAGCGGCAAAAAAGATCTTTGCTCGGCGCAAGCTGTATGGAAGCGAACGGACAATCGGCGCGACGACCAAATCGTGCAAGGTCTGGGGCATCATCGATTGATAAAGCCCGACCGCACGTTCGGCACGGTGCTTGGGGTAGCCGCCCAACAGTTCGTCCCCGCCCTCGCCGGTCAGAACCATCTTGACGGTCTTTGATGCAAGCTTCGACAAAATGAAGATCGGAATATCCGACGTCTCGGACACGGGCGCGCCCCGTCTGACGATGGCTTCCGACCATCCATCCAGGAAATTCTCGCTGTTGACGACAACCTCGTTGTGATTGGTCCCCATTTGACCCGCAACGAGCCTTGCGAATGCAAGCTCGGAGTATTTCTCTTCGTCGAAGCCGACGGCAAACGTCCGGACCGGGGCAGAGCTGTATTTGACCATCGTCGACACGACGGACGAGGAATCGATGCCTCCCGATAGATATGCTCCAAACGGGGCATCGCTTCGCATTCGAAGCCGAACCGCATCATCAAAGACGTCCTTGAACAAGCGGACCGCGTCCCCCAATCTCCGGACGTCCGGATCGGTGGTGGCAATCGGCGGAGTGAAATAGCGCGCGGTGCTGAACGCCCCGCCCTCCCACAGTGCCAGGCATCCGCCAGGAAGCTTCTTGACGCCGCGAAAGAAGGTGGATGGGCCAGGCACGAACCGGTTGAGGAGATAGTGACCTATCGCTCCCGGATCGAGGCTGTTGTCAATCTTTGGAAAACGAACCAATGGCTCGATCTCGGAGCTGAAAACCACCCCGTCGCCGTGCTGGGAATAAAATAGCGGCTTCTTGCCGAATGCATCACGAGCAAGAACGAGCCTTTGGCTTCTCGCATCCCACAGCGCAAAAGCGAACATTCCGCGAAGCCGCGGCAGGGCATCCAGCCCCCAGGCCCTGTACGCCTCGATCACGACTTCGGTGTCGCTGGCTGTCCTGAAGACGTGCCCGATCCCCATCAGTTGATCTCGAAGCTCAACGTAGTTGTAGACCTCGCCGTTGAAGACCAGCACGATCTTTCCGTCGCTGCTGGCCATGGGCTGCGCGCCGCCTTCGATATCGATAATGGAAAGGCGGCGATGGCCGAACGCGATCTGACAACCGCCGTTTTCGGTCGTTCCGGTCCAAAAGCCGGCGCCGTCCGGTCCCCGATGCGCAAGGCGATTGGTCAAGCGCTCAAGAACATCTCTACCCGGCTGCCGATCCGACGGTAGAAGCCATCCGAAAATGCCGCACATTTGATCGACGTCCCATGGAGGCCGACAAGGTCGGCGATTTCCAAATGCCGCGTGTGTCTATGGTGACCTTGCCCACAAGCTCTTCGCGCGCCACTTTCCTGAACTCATCATGGTCTACGAGCAGCAGAAGTATGCCGCACGATGTCAGCGCTTCCTCAAGGGTGGCCTTTTGGGCCCCTGCATCAGTGAGACAGGAAGGTAATTGAGCAACGTTGGGTTCAACGATCGAGACCCTGCTTTTGAATTTGCTCGCAAGCCTCTCGGCAATCTCCAACGAAGGACTTTCACGCAGATCGTCGATATTCGGCTTAAACGTAATGCCAAGGCATGCCACTCTTTCGTTGCTGTTTTCATCCAAAAGATGATGGGCCTTTTGATAGATGTAATCGGCCTTGCCGTCGTTGACTTCGCGCGCGGTCCGGATCAACGGAGTAAGATCCGGTGCCGAATGAACCAGAAACCATGGATCGACGGCGATACAATGCCCGCCTACACCGGGTCCGGGCTGCAATATCTTGACGCGTGGATGGTGGTTTGCGAGCTCGATCACTTGCCACACGTCGATTCCGATCCGATCACACACGAGGGAAAGCTCGTTCGCGAAAGCGATATTGAGATCGCGAAACGAGTTCTCGCTAAGCTTTACCAGTTCTGCGACCGCTGCCGTCGTGCCGATGCACTCGCCTTTTACAAAGGTCTCGTAGAATTCGACGGCCCGCTCGGTGCATCTTTCCGATATTCCGCCGATCGATCGATCATTTTCCTGCAATTCGATCAGAATACGTCCGGGCAACACGCGTTCCGGACAGTAAGCCACGTGAATATTGGCCGCGGCTGCCGAGCGGCTTGGAAGACAAAGATCAGGGCGCATGCTGGCGATAAGTTCGCTCATTTCCGCCGTTGTACCGACGGGACATGTCGACTCCAGTATCACCAGATTCCCGGCTCGAAGCTTTGGAGCGATGCTGCGAATGGCTGAGACCACGAAGGCGCAGTCTGGCTGCTTGGATGCCGCAAGCGGCGTGGGTACGGTTATGACGAACACGTCGGCGAAAACAGGCTCATCGGTGGCACGAAGTCTGCCGAGTGAGACCACCTTTTGAACAAGGTCATCCAGGTTCGGCTCGACGATATGCACTTTCCCCAAGGCGACCTTCTCGACGATCCGGGGATTGGTATCGACGCCAAACACCCTCCATCCCCGGCTGGCCATGAGCGCCGCTGTCGGAAGGCCGATGTACCCAAGACCCACCACACAGGCGGTGGGCTCGTCATTGAACATCGATAACACTCGCGGATCGTTATTGGACATTGATGACGCTCGCAATTCGTTCACTTGCCCTGCCATCGCCGTATGGATTGATCGCTCCGCTCATCGCCTCGTAATGGCGCCGATCGTCCAGCAACCGCTCCGTCTCGCTTACAATGTATTTCGCGTTGGTCCCGACCAGCTTCGCCGTTCCGGCCTCGATCCCCTCCGGCCGCTCGGTCGTATCTCTCAGCACCAGCACTGGCTTGCCAAGCGACGGGGCCTCCTCCTGTATGCCTCCTGAGTCCGTGAGGATCAGCGTCGCGACAGACATCAGGTAGACAAACGGGACGTATTCCAGGGGATCGAGCAGTACGATCTTGTTGCTTCCCCTGAGTGTCGCATCTATTACCTTGCGGACGTGGGGATTTGGATGCACGGGAAACACGACGACCACGTCATCGCGCATCGCGAGCGTCTTCAGAGCTTGCGCAATGCTGGAAAGACCCGCGTCAAAGTTCTCGCGGCGGTGGGCGGTGACGAGAAGAATTCTTTGTGACTGAAACGGCGCGATGACATTTCTGACGCCGCTGATCAGCTCTGCGAAGCTGTCGATGCGACTTTTCGTCAGCAAGAGGGCGTCAATTCCGGTATTTCCCGTAATGTGGATGCCATCGGGGCCAACATTTTCGCTGGTCAGATTGGCTGCCGCCAACCTGGTGGGCGCGAAGTGCAGCGATGCGATCGGCGAAATGATCCGGCGGTTGATCTCTTCCGGCCAGGGTGAGTAGATGTTCCCTGTCCGCAATCCGGCTTCAACGTGCGCCACCGGAATCTTTCGATAGAAGGCCGCAAGCGATGCAACCATTGCAGTGGTGGTATCACCTTGCACGATCACGAAGTCCGGCCGGTCGGCGTCGAATGCGTCCCCGAGTGCGAGCAACAGGCGCGCGGTCAAGCCATCGAGGCTCTGGTTGGGAACCATGATGTTCAGGTCGATGTCCGGTGTTATATCGGCGACCGCCAGCACCTGGTCGAGCATCGCCCGATGTTGACCCGTGACCAGAACTGAAATGCGCAGCTTCGTGTGCTCCCTCAGCGCATAGATGACCGGGAAAAGCTTGATTGCTTCGGGCCGCGTTCCGAAGACCAACGCTACATGTTGGCACATCACCGCACCCACAAAACCGAGCGCACCGCCCGGTTCACCAGTTCTCTTGCCAGGAGACTCGCAAACGAGACGTTCGTGCTGAAGTACCGCCAGAACATTCGGCGCGGCTCTTGATAGAACCGATAGAACCACTCCAGGCCCGTGTTTTGCATCCAGGGGGGAGCGCGACTGATCACGCCCGCGAGAACGTCAAAGGAGCCGCCCACCCCCATGATAAACGGAACACTAAATTCGTCCCTGTACCGAGCCAGCAGTCGTTCCTTGCGGGGGGTCGGCAACGCCAGGAACAGGCAATCCGCACCGGATTGGCGAATTGATTCGACGAGGCGTGGATCCTCTTCGGGCCCGAAGTATCCGTTATGCCATCCGGCAATTCGAAGATTTGGATAGCTCGCCCGAAGATTGGATATCATCCTGTGCAGGACGAGGTCGGTGGCACCCAGGAAGAAAGGTCGAAATCCCTTCCGATCGCACAGGCCCAGTATCTCCTTGAAGAGATCGATGCCCGCCACGCGCTCATGCGCCTTTGAACCGAGCAGCCGAGCGCCCCACAGAATTCCCATACCATCTATTCCAACGATATCGCTCTCGACGACGTCGCGCCAAAGCTCGGGCTGGCGTCGCATTCGTATCAACTTGGCCACGTTGAGCGCGACATGCTGGCAGCGCTCCCGGCGGCTCATGGATTTATCTGCAAGCTCAATCGTTTCGTGCAAAGATAATATGTCGATTGGCACGCCCAGGAACTCTTCGCGCATTCCAAACTCCATTATCCGAGCAATTCGCGTGAATTCCGCTCCAGAAAATGGGCCAATCAAAACGAGACTCGCCACGGCAGAGCCGTAACCCGACCGTCACGTTTGCAGCCGGTTTAAATATTATTGTATCGTTTATTTTTGCGCAAGTTTAAATTAGATTTTAAATGAAGCAATTAATATTGACTGTTTAAATCGATCCGGCTCCGCACTTCTTATGGGCGGATATTTATCAGTCCCCACGTCGGCCCGAGCGCGATGTTGCCGCCGCCCGCCAGCTGCACCGGATCAGATGGCGCCAAGGCGGGCATGGAGAGGCTGGTTTCCAGCGAATAGCGGCCGACCAACCCGGCGCTGCCCGGCCTTCCCTGTTATCGCCCCTTCAGCAGATCCTGGGCGATCGAGCCGGCAACCATGACCGGACCTGCCAGCCGAAACAGACCCACAACAATCGCAAGGTATAAGCAGGTGCAGAAGGTGCCCGACAAGAAAATGCGGATCAAACTGGAATAGCCGGTCAGAACCGTCATTTGCAGGCACCAGCCTGCTGCCGCGGTGATTATTGCTCCGATCAGCTGACGATTGACCGCACGCATCACGACAGCAGCGCCGATGCCTATCGGCCGGCCCGCATATTCGATTGAGGGCACCGCAAGGAGCACGGTTGCGATGACGCTCGCGGCAGCGACGCCCTCTGGACCAAAGGGCAGACCTCCAAGAACCGCCACGAGCTGGACAGCGAGTGAAACGATACCCCACTTTTTCCAGCGATCGGCTCGCCCGATTGAAAGATGCACCCAACCCTGGGAGCCTTCAATGACCTGGAAAATACCGCGTAGGGCAAGGATGCTCAGGAGTGAACCGGCCGCTCGCCACTTTTGCCCCAACAACAGGACCGTAATGTCTTCGGCCGTCACCGACAGGATCGCCGCGACGGGCATCATGAAGAACGCCAGTGCGGACAGCGCCGCCTCGTATTTTTCGCGCAGCGCAGCCGGATTGGACTGAAGTTTGCTGAGGGAAGCGCTGCCCACCGTGTGCAGCTGAACGAGCACGGAAAGGATTGAATTCTCGTAAAGCGTCGTGGCGTTTTGATAATAGCCGACGACGGCAGGTCGATAGAGCAGGCTCAAGCCGATTCGGTCCACTGCTCTCGCCAACGAGTAGGTTGCCGAAAAACTTACCACGTTCAGCCCAAAACGGACCATCGATCTGACTTCGGCGTCGACGACCGGAAATCCCGGCCGCCATCGGCAGAACAGCCACGCTCCGCAGGCAAGCCATACCGCGCTCGTAATCGGACGTAACACCAATGCCCAGTAGCCATAGCCGCAGAGTGCCATGACGATGGCGATGGCAACGCCCGCAAATGTGCTTGAGACTTGTATTCGGGCAACTGTGCCAAATCGCATCGTGCGTCGCAAAAGCGCCAGATGCTGATTCGACGCTCCCCACAGCACGAAGCTGATTGCAGTACACAACGCGATAGGCCCCAGCCTCGGTTCGCGATATATCGCCGCGATCAGCGGACTGCAGGCTGCCACAACGACTGCAATTGTCCCCCCAATCGCAGTACTAAGCCAGAAAAGGCTGCTGACTTGACCTGGCGTTATCTTGCTTCGTTGCGCCGTGGCGTCTCCGAGGCCAAAATCGATGATCGCCGGTGCAAAGCTCGTTAGAACCGTGACGATCGCCACTAAACCAAAATCTTCCGGCGCCAGGATCCGCGCCAGGATGATCGCAGCGGCAATCTGGAGAGCACCGTTACCGTATTGCATCGCGACCGATACGACGCCGCCGCGCAAAGCCCGACGCCCTAGGTCTTTCGATACCTTGTGGTCATCGAAATAGCCTTCCGCACCTTCGGCCCGGTCACGCTTCCGCGTTCTGCAAGGCAACGGTGTCGCGGGGTGCACTTGATCCTCATCGAGCGCACGACGCTCATCGCAATTCTTCACAATTTGGGTACGAGAAATTTGAGTTAGCGACCTCTTCACCTTGGTGTGCCTCGCTCCGAAAAGCACCGCTGCAGCCCCAAAATCCAATCAGCCATTTCTGCCAGCGAAAAGCCTTGTCGCGCACTCGAGAGACCCAAACATAGCGCTCCAATGCGGCGCGAGCCGAACTGGTTCTACCGACGGATTTAACACCTTATAGTCCCATATATCAGGATTTTAAAAGTGCTACCTATTTAAAATTAAATGGAACAATTATATAACCAAGAACATCCGGGTCGCCGGGCTCGCCAACAGCTCCGCAGCTGGCTGCTGCCCAGGCATGCGGCGGTCCGGTTATCTGGGAGGTTTTTCCTCGCGTATTAACCAGAGAATCGAACATGCACCATGCAGCAGCAACGGGAGCATTGCACGCCTGGCTGACGTTGCCGGCCTTTTTGGCGAAACCGGCGAAAATGAAAATATTCGGGAAATCTCCGGCCGGGGCTTATTTGCGGTTGAACAGGTTGATTTGGGACTTTATTCCTACCGACCTGCAAGGTTCCCATCTTGTCCGTGCATACGGGACTTGGCTCCACGGCCTGGTTCGTCTCATCGCTATCCGCCAGCAATATTTCGGAACGTTTTTTCTCCGGAACCGTCCCGCGCTCGAACTGGTGCGCCGTCTTGCAGAGGAGAAGGCCGAAGGCTCAACTCTCAGGATCGCCGTGCTGGCATGCAGCGTTGGCGCGGAGGTCTACTCAATCCTTTGGACCGTTCGTTCGGCGCGTCCCGACCTGAAGGTTCTCCTTTGGGCAGTGGACATCTCGGAACAAATTTTGAACTTTGCGGAAAGAGGCATCTACTCTTCCAAAACCAGCGAATTGGTCGGCTCGTCGATCTTTGAACGGTTGGCCCCGCATGAGATGGAGCAGATGTTCGATTGGGAAGGCCAAGAGGCCAGAATTAAACCTTGGCTCCAGGAGGGAATAACGTGGCGGCTTGGTGACGCCTCCTCACCGGAATTGATCCATGCTCTTGGGCATCAGGATATCGTCATCGCCAACAACTTTCTTTGCCACATGGAGCCCGCGGCCGCGGAAAACTGTCTGCGCAATGTCGCGAGGCTGGTTGATCGAGACGGATACCTGTTTGTTTCCGGGGTTGATCTCGAGATCCGGGCAGAAGTGGCGAGTGAGCTTGGTTGGCGGCCCGTCCCGGAACTGCTCGAGCAGATTCACGACGGCGATGCTTCCCTGCGCGCAGGCTGGCCTTGGTGCTGTTGGGGTCTCGAACCGCTGGACCGCAGCCAACCCGATTGGCAATTGCGCTATGCGGCGGCGTTCCAGATTCCGGGTCAACAGCTTCGTGATCCGTTAGAGGAGACGCTTGGACGGTGTGCCGGGACATGATCGTCGCTAAGACCAGAATCCGCCAACCTCGAATTTTTGGGAACGCGAAATGACCTATGTGCTTGCAGCCTCATCATCCCCATCCTTCATTCTGGAGGGCCTGGCAGGATATGAATTTCATCCCCTCAATGACGAGGATTTTGCTGTCCACCTTCTGGATGTGACGAAGGGGCACGATACATTCATGATCAGCAAGGCTCTTACTCGGATCTATTACATCATCGAGGGATTCGGAGCTTTTACGATCGCCAATCAGAAGTACCATGTGGCGGCGGGTCTCATCGTGGAGATTCCTCCCGGGGTCGAGTACTCGTACTCGGGATCCATGAAGATCTTGCTGGTTTCGCACCCACGCTGGTTCCCGGGAAATGAGCTGATGACCCGAAATAATCCTGACGTAGTCAGCGAAAGCGGTGCCATAGCGATCATAGGGAAGCGGTTGAGGCGCTACGCTCACCGCGTTCGACGACTTGTGCCTTTGTGAATCCGGCGGACTTCCAGTTTGGCTTGCGTCGATCGTTAGTTTCGCGACACGACCTCCGCCGCGAGCTTTCTAAGACGATCCTTCCTTTCCAGTGTTCCTCGCATCGGCTCTAGACCAGCCACGTTGAGGATCGCCTCCCATCGATACACCCAGTCGTGCCGCATCAAAGCTTGCACTATGCCGGTTCGCCGTATTCTGTTCTGCCGTTCAGCGTCTGCATCGAGGTCCTTGATAATCACATCTATATCCGGCGAATCGTAAGGCAGCCGAGTCACGGCTTCGGGCCAGTCAAATAATCCCTCAAATATCTCATTGTCCGGGCGTTCTCCTACCATAATGGCTCCGGATGCGGCTCCTTCAAAGTACCTGTTGCTAGTTTCAAGCTGACCACCCCGTTTGTGAGGCTCATCAATCTTGCCTGGATTAACGATGAAGTATCGACTCCTCTTGGCAACGTTCGCGAATAGCATCCTGTGCTGCTTTGAGTTGATGGCCTGGCTCCCGCCAATGCTGTCATGAAGGTAGAAGAAACCGCCCTTCCGGGCCATCTCCAGGAGCCTTTGGTGTGTTATCTCCGATCGACGCCCTATGCTATAGACATCCACGACTCGCTCGGGCGGATCCGGATTGGGACAAAACAAGGCGGCATCTACACCGGGCGGCAAATAAACGCATTTTCGTTCAATGATCTCGCTGAGTGGGTTCACCGTCTGGCTATAGTACAGCAGGACGACGTCAAACTTGGCGAGAATTCGCAAAAAGTGACGATTCTTGACGATCTCGTTTATCCAGAGTTCGTCCAACAGACATACCGATGTTTTGCAGATGTCCCTTACATTGCCGAGGGAATTAAACATTATCAGATCTTGCGGGTATCCGCAGATCGTAAAAAACATATCATAATGTCTTCTTGCAGATATCTTCTGCATGCCCGGATTCAATAGGACTGGGGCATGGTAAGCCAATCGTATGGCAAGGCTAGAACGCTTACCGGAAGCGTCGATCTTGGGTGCTAACAGTTCGGCAGAATCCATCTCGCAAATGAGATCTTCGAACTCAAAGTGAGCACACCTGAAGAGGGCCCTAGCGAAGATATTTCTGAGCGAAAAGATGAGCACGCGCGGCGTGCCACGTTGGGCCTCCATGGATACCTCACTTCCTTACCAATACGGACGCCCGACGCACGCTTCCCTGGGGCCTTTCAAATCGAACAGCTCATCAAATTGATATTTCAGCGACTGCCTGTTTCTCGTCAATTGCGTGGCCATCCGACTCTTGATCCCCTCTGCGTTGTCGACCATCGATATGAACCTTTCCACCAGCAAACTCGCGTTGAAGTCCCGGATGTCCACGCAGTAATCAGGCAGCTCGAGATCTGCCATCAATTCGGTGACCTTCGGGTGATGCGCGATCGCAAGGACGGGCTTGTTCAACAGATGCGCAAAGATCACCCCGTGAAACCGGCAGGTAACGACATAATCCATCCCCGACATCGCTGCCAGCAGATCGCGCACCGATGTGACGGAATGATTGGCGCCAGATGATGATGGAAGAATCCCGTGATCATTAATCAGAGCTCGTTGAAGATCATCGACCGCCGGCGGGTCGACACCGAAGTCAGTGCCGAAAAACGCCAGCGCATACGATCGAGAGACGAGCCACGAGGCGAAACCCGCCAGCTTTCCGATGAATGCCTCGTAAGCAATGCGATTTCTTTCTGTCAGGTATCCACCTCGATCGGCGTCGGGGTAAGGCATCGGCGCAAAACCCACGATCGATTGCGAGTTGTTTTTTCGTGTACTGCTTTTCGCCGGGGCGAACTCAAGACCGTAGACACTGTCGGGGCACACCCGGCTCTCGCCCGCGAACCCTATCTCGTGAACCAGCGCCCGGGACTTGTCATCGCGTAAGGACACGTAGTCCGCGGCCCGTAAAGCCTGCCTCGCAAAGTACCTGCTCAATGGCTGCGTCAACGGCCCGGCGCCGACGTTCAAAAAAACACAACTCACCCCCGCAGATCGCGCCAGTACGACCCATTTAAAAATGGTGTAGGGGAAGCCCCACGGTCCATCCTTTTCGGTGAGCTGCCCTCCGCCACTTATGATCAATAGGTCAAAGGACCTTATGGTATGACGCGATGACACCAGGAACAACAATTCGCGAACCACCTCACTCGGTAGGCGAATGACTGCCCTGGCCGTTTTGAACAGGTAAAAGAGGGACCTATATTTGCGCGTTAGCGCCCTTACGCGCGACTTGAAGGTCCCCTCTGTTCCGGCGGGCTTATACCCGATGCTCCAGCAATGACGTCGGATAGGGTGGGAGCTAATCCCAAGTCGCGTTTTGGTGTCATCAGGGTTCATCGAGAACGCAACTATTTCTGCATGCGGCCGTCGCCGTTTTATGCCGCCCGCAACTGCCTCCAAGGTCGCGTCGTCTCCAAGATTTCCACCACCGACATGATCGAGCAGACCGATCTTTGTGTCTGCCTTTGTCAAGCTATCCATGCTGACTTCAACGCGCGGAAGAGATTTTCTCTCAAGCGCACGCATGTCCTCAGGCCACCATCGCCGTTCTGCTCCAGCGCAGATCGGCGCCGAGCCGCCCACTGCTGAGCAACGCCTGAAGATGTGCGATGCGCTTATAACGGGGTCCTTCGAAGTCTTCCAACCGCAACTCGGCGATCCGCAGAGTATCGTACAACTGCTTGGCACCTTTGCGGGCGTCCCATCGCGGCTTGAATTCCGGAAGCAGCCGGTTGATCTTGCTGAAGTCGACGCGATAGCAGCGGGTGTCGGGGCTGCCGCCCTGAGCGTACTCGACCAGGCATCCAGGGACCGTCTCTCTCACGATCTCCGCCAAGTCGCGGATTTGATAGTTCTCCTCCGTCTGTCCCACGTTGAAGGCTTCGCAGTGTATGACTTCCCTCGGAGCGTTCAGTACGGCGATAAAGGCGCGGGAAATGTCCTCAATATGCACGATCGGACGCCAAGGAGTGCCATCGCTCTTGATGTAAATGCGTTTTGTGGTCAGCGCCCACGCCACCAGATTGTTGAGCACAAGATCGAAGCGTAGCCGCGGCGACATTCCGTAGGCAGTCGCATTGCGCAGGAAAGTCGGGCTGAAGTTCGAATCAGCCAGTTTCGCGACATCCTGCTCTACCAGGACCTTTGAACGTCCATACGGGGTGACCGGCCGGAACTCGGCCTGCTCGTCCAGCAGTTCTTCCGGGCTGGCGGCGCCATAGGTGCTGCAGGAAGAGGAAAACAAAAAACGGGGTACACCGGCCTGCTTGGCCAACTTGGCAAGTTGCACGGAGGCAGCGTGATTGATCTCATAGGTCAGAGACGGGTTGAGATCTCCAAGTGGGTCATTGGATAGCCCCGCTAGGTGTACGACTGCATCAAGTCCCTCAAGGTCGGACGGTTTCAAATCGCGCACGTCTTTTTTCCGGCTGACGATCTTGCCCTGCAGCTCAGAAAAAGCCGATTGCTCGAACCAGTCGCTGTCCACTCCGGTCACTGTGTGACCAGCCTGAGTAAGCAGGGGCACCATCACGGCCCCAATGTAGCCTCTGTCGCCAGTCACTAAAACACGCATCGTCTGTGCTCTCCGAGCTTCGGTTGATGGTCACTCTTACTGCGTTCAGCTCCTCTCGCCGGCAACGCGTCGTCTCTGACCAAACGCGACAGTTGCCAAGGCTTTTTCCGCAGCCCGCTCTCCGCTCTTGAAACTCTCGTCCGTCCACATGTAGCCCCAGTCTCCGTAGCGCCCGCCGTACGCGATTTCGAGATCATCGAGGTAGCCGTGGACTGTCTTGAGGGCATCGGCCCTGTCGAGGTCGAAAATTATATTCGCATATTTCAACATGCGCGCATTGCGGAACACGACCTGATCTTCCTCCAGAATCAGGCCCATGCGACGCAAATCCCGAATGACCGGTTCAATCCAGTCCTCAGGAGCACCGGTCATCGGCTTGTATTTGGCGGAAAAATAGACTTCCGCCTGAATGCTTCCCGTCCCCGTGGGAACGTTGTTACCGGAAAACATGTGCGGGAAGCTCAGACGGGTAAAGCAAATATCGTCGTCGTAAATGTAAGTTAGCTGCGACTTGGAAAGGTCGTCGCGATTAACCCCGATATTCACCAGCACGCAGGTCGAGCAGGCCAGACGCTGCGCCGCGTCACGCACGTCCTGCGGCGCGCCCTGAATCATCCGGATTAGTTCGGGCAGGGGCACGGACGAGACCAGCACGTCGTAGTTGGCAACCACCCCGTTGGAAAAGCGGAGCTGTCGCACCCGTGGATCAATCGCAATCAGCTCGTGATCGAGTCTTAAGTTGCTCAGCGGGACGAACGTCTTCAAATACGATCCAAATCCGCCCTCCGTGGGATAGCGGAAATGGGAGATGTAATGGACTGTCGGCGCTGAAGGCGAGATCGCTCCGCGCAGCACCTCTGCTAGATTCGGTCGGTAGAAGCGTGGCCCCAGCCAGTCCGTGCTCATATTGTCGGCGGTGGTGAGGTGATATTTCCGCGTGTATTGCATTGGAAAGAGCTCGGCGAAGGTCTGCCCAAAGCTCGCCAGCAGCCAGTCGGCGTAGTTGCGAATGGGGCGCTCGGGACCATGGCTTTCTTCCACGAAGTCGCTAATGACCTTCACAATTACATCTTCCGGCAAGCCATGCAGGTGCTGCTGCACCGGATGTTGCGGCCAGTGGCCACGCCAGTAGTTGTTAGCGTTCAGTTGCATCGTCTCGTACCTCTGGCCGACGCTCTCGGCGAACAGGCTTTGGATGCGGCTGTCCTTCGTGAAGGAGATGTGCGGGCCCTGATCGAAGATGAAACCACCGTCCTTGAAGGACGCGGTGTGACCACCGTGATAGGCGTTCTTGTCGTACATCACCGGCGTAATACCCTCGGCGTGAAGCCGGTACGCCGCTCCGCATCCCGCCATCCCACTTCCCAGAATGACAATATTTGGCATGGTCGAGCCCTTTTCTGAACTTCTTGGTCCTCTAACGCTGTCGCGTTAGGGTTAAATGGGGATCGGTTGCGTTTCGTCGTTCTGCTCCGAACCGAGCGGCGCTTGCTCAAACTGAGGGCTCGCAAAACGCGTGCTCAGTGGCCAGCGCTCGTTCTGTTCTCGCCAAAGCTTCTCTGCCAATCGACCGCGGGGCGAGTCCACGTCGTCGAAGGAAATGGCTTCGTCCTTCGCAATATTCCGCCGCAGCTCGCAACCTTCGGACAACCCGATCGGCAGCGCGTCAATGGCTCGGGCTGCCACCCGGTTGTCAATCAAACCATACGAACAGAAACCGCCGACGCCATCCAGACATTCGCCGGCTTTGAGATCGCGCTTGGCAATCGTGAGCACTTCGCACACGGGACCGGCGAGTGGGGCCACCGTCGGATCGTGATGAATGACCGCTCGGCCGATCGTCGAGGGGATCTGAACATGCGGCAGGTGAAACGGGGTGTAAAAGACGAAGAACGGACCGTCACCCAGCCGATAGTAGGTTAACTGCGCTCGCTTGAGCGGCGAATCCTCGTGAACAATCACCCATGCGCCGGTCATCGGCATCGCCCCGACTGAGTAGTCCACCAGGCCGGTCTCCAGCATCTGCTCGGGCGGCAGCAGTTGCGCCAGTTCTCTTACATACGAGCACGCCGGTCCGTACATGCCTCGGCGGCCAACATGGAAGCCGGTGGCGTTGGCTACAACCGTCGTTTCCATGGAGAGTTTGGTGGAGTCGGCAAAGGAGGTGACCTTGCGAGCATCCTGGTCATATTTCTCTGCAAACCCACGCTGGGTTTCGGGGGTGCGGTAGTGATCCACCATTCCTTTGATGTTGCCTGCGGCCACCGGTCGAAGTCCGAGGAGGCGCAGATACCGGAGGAGAGTCATCGCCACTCCCGGCTCATCGCCATCCGTATGCGTGAGTACCACGCCGGCACTGTCCGCCCGCGCCTTGAGAAGCGGTCCCACGAGCGAATCCAGTTCCGCGTTCACCAGCACGACGTGCTTGCCATAGTCGAATGCCTGGAGAACCATGCCCGCCGCGGCTTCGATGGTGCCGGTCGCTTCGACGAGAATATCGATGGCCGAGCACGCGGTGAGTACCGAGGGGTCCTCCGTTAGCACGGGAACGCCGGAGTTGATCGCCGCTTCCGCCGCTCGTACCGACGTGACCCGGCGCCATTCCCGAAATCCGCCTTCTCGGAAAGCACGCTCCCCATGTTCTGGCGTGCGATTGGCGATAGCCACCAGGCGCATGCCTGGCACCGGCGTTCCCAGTTGCAGAGCAATGGCCCGGCCGGTGGCGCCGGATCCCACCATTCCTATCCGGATCGGCCTGCCGGCCGATTCGCGCTGCAGGAGAGCGGTATCGACATTCATAGGAGCCTCTCTTTGGCAAACATGTTTTTTCCAGTCGAGTAGCCCTGCCTTTGCATCAACGGCCAGCTGCGGTCCTGCTCCGAGATCGCTGAGACCGGCAACGGCCATCGAATGCCGAAGGCCGGATCGTCAAACCGCGCTCCCCGGCACGATTCCGGGGTGTAGAACGCGGAGGTCAGATACATCACCTCCGTGTCCTCTTCGATGCTCTGAAATCCATGCGCGCAGTGCTCGGGTACGTACAGCATGCGCCCGTTTTCCGCGGTCAGCTCCACGCTGCACCATTCGCCGAACGAGGGTGACTCGGACCGCAGGTCGACTGCGACGTCGAAGACCGCTCCCCGCGTACAGCGCACCAGCTTTGTCTCGACTGCGGGCGACATCTGCAGATGCAGCCCGCGGAGTGTGCCCCGACGCGGACTGAACTGCATGTTGGCTTGAACCGGCGAAAAATAAATTCCCTGCGCTTCGAGCTCCCGCATGCACCACGCACGCATAAAGCGGCCCCGGTCATCGTGATGCGGGCTGGGATCGATGATCCACGCCCCCTCAAGCCCGGTCTCCGTGAAATGCATCGTCACATGCCTCGTCCATTAAATGGAATATAACCAGCTTGACACAAATTAAATCATTCCCCAAGCAATTAATTGAGACCATTAATCACATGTAGGACAAATCACGGATCACCGCTGATTATAGTCATAAGATCGAAAAAGCCGCATCGGAGCCGGCCGGCCGTAGGCATTGCCGCGGGCACGCCCGCCGGAAGTCCGCAATACGAGGGCGAGACTCCAATGTCTGCTGCCGCAAGCCAACCGGCTATTTAATATTCGAGTTCGCGTTCCGGGGCGAACGGTGCCATGCGGAACTCTCCGTGCATAAACCCGAGCAGCGATCCTCATTCGAGAGGCCGCAACGGATATCGATCAATCAGGCCAGGGGAAGTTTGCGTGCTATAAACGCTTCCGCATAGCGATCGTTAGCCCGGCACTCCATCCCCCTTAGCCGTGCCAGGCCAAAAAAGGTCTCAGCATCGAACCAATGCTTCGAACGCTGGCTGCCAAAGTGGGAAATGAGCAGGTCAACCTTGCGCTGCATCAATGGAGCCGCAACGGGTACGTACAAATTGGAGGTTGAAAGATCGCCATCCCACTTTGGTATCTCGTACTCAAGGATGAGATGATCTCGAAACGTATTCCAAGCGAGCCGCGCAACCTGGCGATGGTCCTGATGCGCATCGTCTTGTCGATGGGTGAGTATAACATCGGGATTGGCACGTTCCTTCAGCGCCTCGAACCAGAGCTTGATCTGATCGCCCTGCTCGGGAAAAAATCCGTCGCGAAAGTTCATGATTTCGATTGTACGCTTCGCCGCAGCGGCCAGGAAATCGTCCGCGGATGCCCTTGCCTCCTTGCCGCGTCCATCGATCCCGCTGAGCACACACCAATGGACGTCAAGGCGAATGCCCTGGTCGAGCCAACTCAGCAGCGTACCGCCCGCGCCGATTTCGATATCATCGGAGTGCGCGCCCAGGCACAGCACCGAAAGCTGATCCCCGGGTCCGGCGATCCGAAGTCCCTTCACGCGCTCACCGCGGCAGGAGGAATGGATTCCGGCTGCCACGGGGTATCGCCGCGTTCGATCATTTCCTCGAGCACCTGCCTGTCTCGGAGCGTATCCATCGCCCGCCAAAATCCTTCGTAGCTGTAAGCCATGAGCTCCCCGCGCTCGATGAGGCGCTTGAAGGGCTCCACGACCAGTTCGTCCCCGTCCTGAATGTAGTCAAATATCTCCTTTCGGAAGATGAAGTATCCGCCGTTGATCCAGATCTCGGACTCGTGACTTGCGCTCATCCGGCGAACAACGCCGCTCTCGTCGAAATCAGCCAGATGAAACGTGATCGGCGGATGTATGGCGATGAAACAAGCGATCTTTCCGCTTCTCCTGAAGCGATTGATCATATCCGGCAACGGAGCGTCGGTCAGGCCGTCGCTGTAGTTGGCGAGAAACATCTCCTGATCCTGCACCAGGTGACGGACCGCTACCAGACGCTCACCGATGTTGCGCCATATTCCCGTGTCGACCAGTGAAACCCGCCAATCCGCGGGTCGCTCGCCCAGCAATTCAACCTTCTTGCCGAACTGCGAGACCGTACAGTCACAGTTTGCGGCTTGCTTGTAGTTCAGGAAGTAATCCTTCACGACGTTCGCTTTGTAGCCAAGGCATAAAATAAAATCCCGATGCCCGTATTGGCTATAATATTGCATCACATGCCAAAGGATAGGCTGATGGCCGATCGGTATCATCGGTTTCGGGATGCCCTCCGAATACTCCCGTATCCGCGTGCCAAGTCCGCCACAGAACAGAACAACCTTCATGGCCCGAAATCCCGCAGCCGTATCAGCACTACATTGGCAATAGACGTCGTCATCCTGCATCCTTGAGCCGGTGCGGCCCGAACTCTCGCCCTAAAATTCGAAGCAGATCCGGAGTTATCTTCGGCTCATGGCTGCATTAAACGACAATCTCGCCGATGCCGAGCTAAATTAAATTTAAACTGGCTTGCGGTCAATTAATAATTTTTAAATATTAAATGGAGCGCCACCTCGGGGGCAGTTTGCCGTCGGCGGAAAGGAATTGATGCAATGTCGCCGAAGCCTTCAGGATGGCTTTGAGAAACAGCAGATCGACTTCGTTTCGCAAGTGCTGAGCGACAAGACGCCACCACACCCTTAAGCGCGGCGGAGATGACGTTTATGCCGCGCCGGACATCGCCATAGGCATCGTCGAGCGCTGGAAAGATATGCGGGAGCAGCCGCCCACAACCGGCCGCCTGCAACGCGACGATCGCGAGCGACTTTCGAATTGAAGGAACAGGACTAGGCTACTTGCCGACGCCTTGAGCTGCCTTCACTGATCTGGAACTCTTCGATTTTGTGCCCGGACTTCATCGCTGCGACCAGCCAACGAGGACGCTTGCCCCGGCCGGACCAGGTTTCGGAGGTCTGGGGATTGCGATATTTTGGCAATACCCTCGGGTATTTGCGGCGTGGCTTCTCGCTAATCGAGCCGGGATCGCCTGTTTCACCTATGCCATCCACGCCACGATTCAGAATGGCTAAACGCTTTTCCAGTTCGTATTTCTCCGCCTTGATCCGGGTCGACAAAATGGCGCTAACCCTCTCGTGAAGCGACCACAATTCATCTAACGACATCGATTCCAGTTCGACCATCTTCGACATATTGCTGTCCGCTGTCCGCGCTGCTCCAATTCTTGGCAGCGCGGCAAGATATTGCTCACTCAGAGATTAATCAAGAGATCAGCAAAGCATTTAAGGACGAAAATCAACCCGCTTGCAACCTCAACACTAACTCATAACCATCATGTACCTTTCGGTTGCGTCAAGCGCAGCCATTCATCTCCAAACCTCAGGGATCCACGGCCTTGTCGGAACAGCCGCCCAAACCATAATAATAATGGACATTGAATTAGCGCCGCGCCGCTTCAACAGCCGTTCGCAGGGCACCGATCAGGCACAGCCGGACTACCGCCTCCTGTTGCGGCGCCTCCGCTCTAAACTCTGGCTGTCGCGGCACATGAACGGTCGCAGCTGGCAACGAATGACCTCGATCTCTCTCAAGGCTTGCCGTCGAAATTCGATCTGGGCCTCCAGCACGCGGATATTCCGCAGCGCAACGGATGGAATCACAAAGTGATTGACGTTGTGCTTTAGACGACGCAAGGAGGATTCAATCCAGAGCATTTTTTTAACTCCGTACGCAACCGGCACCCCCCATAAAACCCCAAGCATTTAAAGACATCGCAAATTTAAATATTACACAAATGAAAATATTAAGCATCTATTTTTATGCAGATTTGTAATATATATTTTTAGTTCCTCAGGGCATTTCCACTTCCACTCGCAGGCCGGCTACCCCTGTTATGCAGTGAGAGGGTGCGATGGACAGAAAGTCGGAATTTGAAGCGATGGACTTCGACAGGCTTTGGCTGTTGTACGAGGACCTGACGAAGGTCCTCGCGGAGAAGATCGCGACGGAAAAGCTTGAATTGGAGAAGCGCCTCGCGCAGCTAAACCGCATAAGCCCGATTGGCGGAGCCGAAAGCACCCTGGCGCAATCGAAGATCGACCGGCCCAGGCGCAAATATCCAAAGGTCCTGCCGAAATACTGTAATCCATCGGTCCCGACGGAGACCTGGTCGGGTCGGGGCAAGCAGCCACGTTGGTTGGTAGCCGCGCTCCGGTCCGGATCGAAGCTGGACGACTTCCTGATCGCAAATACCAAACGATCCGCCGGTACCAAACTCCGCCGCCGCCGACACTCTTGAAGCGCGCCCCTCACGGCAGCCTCCTCGAGCATCCAAGCCCATTTGCAGCCTCCACGCCACCCAGTTGGATATCAGAAATCTCAAGGTTCGAGAAGCGATGCCGAGAATTGGCTCGCACGTACGACAACGGCAATCGTGCAGAATTTCACCATTTGATTAAATCGAGCGATGAGTCTGCAGTGTGCTGGCCGGGACGACACAAGCCATTGATTCTTAAAGGCACGAAGCCTGTCCGGATTGAAAACTTTAATCGGGTAAAAATGCAATGTCAGCCCATTTACAGTGGCAACGAGCCACACTCCCGAGACGGGTGCGGCGCCATATCGCACGGCAATTTGCCCCATGGCCGCACGTTTCAAATGGCCGCATATTCGAGTATCGTCCAGGAGCGGCGTCGTGATATTTTCGAATAATCGAAAGGTCGCTTGACATCATAAAGCGTTTCGGGTTCGAGCCGTCAATCGAATAATATTAAGGCTGCATCAGTTGGCTCACTGTATTTTTAGCTGAAGCGATTCACTTATGCTGGTGCGGGAACAATCAACTTGATCTCGAATGGCTCTCGTGGGACGACGTATGGTTTCACGATTTTCGGAAGACGCCGGGAGGCAGGCTCATGGATACGGTGGATCGACTTTTCGCAGAGACTCCGCAGCGCGCAAAGCCACCGCGCTGCGACCTTGAAGCTGCAATGGCCGAGCTATTGGAGTTGCGAGCGAAAGTGAGAGCGGCCGCGAGATTGAGCGGCATGCCTTCTTATATGCGCGAAGCTCAATCTTCCACGAGCAGACGAAACGCCGTGCAGCGTCTCAACGAGAAGCCGCATAACCGGACGAGATGATTGGGCACACCCCGCCGTCATGATTAGAGGCGGCTGATTTGCCTTTTTCAGCGGGAATCGGATCGGCTCGGCGAGCCAGCCCCCGTCGCCAAGCGACATCCAGCGATAAATCGGCATTTATCCGTGATACGCAAACAGCTCGATCGGGCCGCTAAAGCCGCGTACCGGATATTCGCCAACGCGTTCGAGATCGAAATCGGGTTCGACATGGTCGACGAACGCGCGGGACAGCAGCACCGGTCTTCCCAACTGCTTGGTGAGGGCCTCCAGACGCGAAGCCATATTCACGGCGGGACCGATCACGGTGAAGTCGAGCCGGGTGTGGGATCCGATATTGCCGTACATGACGTCGCCAACGTGGATGCCGATCCCGTACTTCATCGGCACGCGACCGATGTCGTTGTTCTTTTCGTTCAGGGCAACCATGGCCCGACGGGCTTCGGCCACGGCCTGCAGCAGATTTGCGCAGGCAGAGGGCTCGCTGAGCGGAAAAATCGCGAGCAGACCGTCGCCCATGAATTTCAGGATTTCCCCGCCGCGTCGCGCAATCGGCTCTGATATCGCGTCGAAGTAGTCGTTCAGAAGATCAATGACGTCATCGCGCGGCCAGTTATCCGAGATTCGGGTGAAATCGCGCAGATCGCAGATCAAGATCGCTGCACGCACCGTCGTGCCACTTCCTCGCCTGGTGGCGCCGGCCAGAATGAGCTCGCCGGCATGCGAGCCGACATAGGTTTCGAGCAGCGTCCGCGCCAGCCGGTTCTTCATGCGGATTTCGCTGACCAGCGCCAGAACCGGCAACAGTCCTGACAGGCAAGCGATATGCGCACCGTCGAATCCTCCCGGACGGTCGGTTGCAAAGGTCACCATGTGCCGCTTGCCGAGCGTATGGTACAGCGGCCATGCCACATAGTCGGCCAGGCCTTTCGCACGCATCTCGTCATAAACGGCGTGCCTACGACCCAGCGCCGGATCGCGTTCGAGATTTTCGCGCACCTCGGTGGCGCCGTCATAAATTTCATTTGCGGGACTGCCGATGAATTCGGATCGTCCCCTGACGTCGTAGTCCACTCCCGCAATCTCGGCCTCGCGCATCCCGTCGGCCCACAGGATCCGGGCGCCAAGCCATTGCGGATGGTAGATCAGCAGATGAAGCGACGCCCGCTTGACAGGAATGCCCGCTCGCTGGAGCCGGACACACAGCTCGGCGAAAATGTTGTCAAGGAAGCGCTCATCGCGCGTGTCGTTCGTCAGCCAGTACACAACGCTGTCAGATGTGACGGAATCGACGTTGGGCGGCGCGTTCATGTCTTGCTCCTGCGCGGTGACCGAATCCGACGCTATCTGGATCTTTGCCGATTTCAGCATGTGCGCCTCGGTGGCTCACACCGGATCGAAATAGTGCATCTCGAGCAGCAGGCAACCGTTGACGGATTTGAACGGCCCATGGGCTGCGTGCGGGGGCCGGCAGGCATAGGTGTTGGGCGGGAAACTCGTGCCGCCTTCGCCTTTTTCGTCGTTGCCGACGGTCAGGTCGCCCGAGATCAGATACACCTCTTCCCAGTACTCATGGGAAAACGGTGTGGTGGTATAGACACCCGGTGCGAAGCGCAGCAGACGCGTGCGGGTTCCGCGCCGGTTCTGCTCGTCCAGCCCGCCCGAGATGATCTTTTGCTGGATTCCGGTCGGGTAACCGGCCGGAACTTCCCAGCCGCGGTTCATGTCCAGCGTGTAGAATTCGTCGTGCTTCTTGTTGACGGACATCGGTCGTCTCCCTTGTTCAAGCGGCCTTGCTGGATGATACGGCAATGCCGTTCAGGTCGTATGAATCGAGCACGCTCTGGACCAGCTTGTCGGCCCCGGCCCAATCGTAAGTGCGGTACGAATGGCCCTTGGTGACGAAGGTCGCACCGGCGTAGAACATCTCGTACTGCTGGTGGCGCGAGCCGAATTCGGAGCCTACGGCATCCCAGGCCAGTTTGTAGAACTTCACCCGGTCACGGGAATTGGCCTTCGGCGACTGCTGGGTCTTCTCTATGAGGGCTGCCAGCTGCGGATTGGCAAAGTCCGCGACCGATGAGGGCAGCATGATCATGCCGCCGCCGGCGAGCTCCCGCAGGGTGTTGACGACGTGCGAATAGAGCTGCTGGGTCAGCACCTGCGCGGAATAGAGCGTGTGACGGTCCGGGACGAAATAAGGTCCAACCTGCCGGCCTTTTGCCTCCATCGCCACCACCAGCGCCTCCACCATGCCGCTCTCCGCCGCGAGCTGCCCCAGCGTCTCACGCACCTGCGGAAACTGCGTGATGCCATTCATGCCGGCAATGCCATGCGCGAGCCCGGTCAGGAATTTCAGCTTTACGTTCAGCCGCACCATCGACTGATAGTTTTGATAGACGTGGCAGGACGTCGCGTGGAACTGCTTCTGGCACATCTCGACATTGCCGTCGACGAAGACGCGATCCCACGGTACCTTCACGTCGTCGAAGTAGAGGACCGAGTCGTTCTCGTCGAACCGGCTGGATAGCGGATTGTCGAACACCGAGCCTGCCGCAGCCTCGTAAGACTTCCGCGACAACATCCTCAGGCCCTTCGCATTGATCGGGATCGCGAAGGATATCGCGTAAGGCTCTTCGCCGGCGCGCAGCGGCTGGATCGTCGTGACGAATACCTCGTCGGCGACGACGCCGCCGGTCGCAAGCATCTTGGCGCCCCGGATCGTGATGCCTTCGGCGTCGCGGTCGACCACGCCGGCGGTGAGGAAGGGATCCGCCTGTTCGCTTGCGGACTTTGAGCGGTCCGCCTGCGGATTGATGATGACGTAGGTAAGGTAGAGATCGTTGTCGCGGGCGTAGCGGTAGTAACCTTCGAGCGCGGCGGCGCGGGCCGGATCGTAGATCTTGAATACATCGAGCCCCATGTACAGCCCGGAAATGCAGGAGGCGACGTGATCGGGCGCCCGGCCCATGAAGCCCGCATGCAGCGATGCCCAGGCCTCCAACGCCTTGCGCCGTTCAACGAGTTCCCCATAGGAGGCGGGAAGCTGCCAGATGCGGTTCGCGCGCCCAGCCCCTGCATCGAACGTCATCAGCTCGCGATTAACCGGCTCACTGGCGAAGGCGAACAGTCCGGCCATCGATGTCGCAACGTTGCGGAAGGCATGATGGGCCGTCACGTCGCTGACTTGCTCGCCATTGATGTAGATGACGCGGCCGTCCTTCAGGCTCGACAGATAGTCCTTGGCTGAGCGCATCGTGCTTCCTCCGGTTCGGAACTAGTAGTGGATGGGCAGCGGCCAGGCCGGCTCGCGCCAAGCTTCCTCGCCAAGGTCCCGATAGCGGCCGCGAAAGAAGATCAGTGGCGCGGCCGCCTCCGAGCAGGTCGTGTGACGAACCACGCGCACGACGAAGATGACGTGGTCGCCGCCGTCATGGTTCGCGTATGGCGCGCATTCGAAATGGGCCATCGCGCCCGAGATCAACGGGGCCTCGGCATGGCCGACCGAGGTCCTCACCTGGTCCCATTTGTTGGAGAGAGCGCGCGCGAACTGATTGGAGATGTGTTCCTGGTCACGCGCCAGAATGTTCACGGCGAAGCCCCTGGCTTCGAGCATCGCAGGCAGGCTGCGGGCGTTGCGGTCGACACTGAAAAGAACGAGCGGCGGATCGAGCGAGACGGAATTGAACGAACTCATGGTCAGCCCGATGAGTTCTTCGTGCTTGCCGCGCGCGGTCACGACCGCAACGCCGGTCGCGAATTCTCCGAGAGCGCGCCTGAATGCACGGTCCTGCATTGAACACTTGCCTCGCTGTTCCGCCCTGAATTATAATTTTGAGATAGCTTCTTTACAAAGCTATTTAGAAATGTCAAGCCTTGTGGGGGATGCTTTTCAGGCAAACCCTGGAATATGCCGTTCGCGGGAGGACGATCGTGAACGATGCGCTGTTGACCGCATCAAAGCCCGAGTTGCTCGACAAGGATGGCGACCGCACCCTTCGCGGCCTCCTCTACGACTATTTCGCTTTCGGCCGCAGCCTGGAAGCCGCCCGCGAAATGTTTGCGAATTTTGTCGGTCTATCGTCTACCCAGTATCTGATCCTGATCGCGATCAAGAATTCGACAGCAGAAGAACCGATGGGGGTCAACCAGGTCGCCGAACGACTGTATCTAAGCGGCGCCTTCGTCACCAACGAGATCAACAAGCTGGTTTCTGACGGACTGATCGAGAAAAGTCCCCATCCGGGCGACGGAAGGCGGGTACAACTTTCCCTCACCCCAAACGGCGTGAACCGATTGATCCGCCTTGCCGCCCTGCAGCGCCCGGTCAACGACGCGTTGTTCGGGATGTTGACGCGCGAAGAGTTCAGAGAGTTGTCGCACCTGCTGTCCCGTCTTGCTTTCAACGCCGATAGTGCGTTGAGGCTCGCCGAACACGTTCGGGCGACGCTCAAGTCTCGGGACAATCAGCGGCCTTCAAGGAACGTGCCGGACTCTCGCAAGAAGCGACAGCGCGCAGCGCCCTAACCATCGACGATGGCCCGTGACGCATGCTCGCCGGCCTGTCCCGGTTAGGAACCTTGAACGAGCAGCCGTGTTGGCTCGCAAATTGCCTGCAGGCGGCGAGCAGACGAGCAATCGGCGGAGGCACACCGCGCTCGCAGCGCGGTGCTGGTTGGGCGGCCCTCCAAAGCCCGTGACGAAAGCGTAAGTCGAGGTAACCGGGAGCTGGACTATGGCGCGTGTCCTGGTCGGCACCTCGGGATGGCACTACGAATCCTGGCGCGGTCCGTTTTTTCCGAACGGTCTTTCGCTGCAGCACCAGCTCCAATACTACGCCAGTCAGTTTTGCACCACCGAACTCAACGGCGTTTTCTATCGAACTCCGAGCCTGGATGCGGTCAAGGCCTGGCGGGCGCAAACGGGCCGGGATTTCGTCTTCGCCTGGAAGGCCTCCAAATTCATCACCCATTGGAAGCGTTTGTCGGATCGTTCCGTCAACAGCCTGGCTCTGATCGAGGAACGACTGTCTCTGCTGGGCGCGAAAGCCGGACCCATCCTGTTTCAGCTGCCGCCAGACTTCGAAGCTGACGGCGAGCGGCTTGCGTCATTTTTCAAATTGCTGCCAACCGACCGCCGCTACAGTTTCGAGTTCCGGCATCCGAGCTGGTACCGGCCTTCGATCCTGAAGCTGCTGTCGCGGCGGAACGTCGCCCTCTGCCTCTCCGATCATCAACACGCGCCGGCGCCGTGGAGGCGGACCGCCGATTTTGTCTACATTCGCGGCCACGGCCCGGGAGGACGGTACATGGACCGCTACACGACGCGGTCGCTGTCGAAGTGGGCGACACGGATCAGATCCTGGAAGAAGCAGGGCTGCGATGTCTTCGTCTACTTCGATAACGATCAGAAAAGTGCGGCTCCCGCGGATGCGCTGAAGCTCAAGGAACTGCTACGCAAGGGATCGAAAGGTCGGGCCACGATGGATCCCGTTTCGTCCAGGTTCGCGCGCTAGAATGCCTTCGAGGCGGCTCCGCTGCTCTCGCTCCCCGGCACACTGATCTGCACCTCGTGGCCCTGATGAATTGCCATTGAGGCCGCGGCTGCGGCTGACTCGAATGCCGATTCCTTCGTCGAATAGTCGCCGTTGATGTTTCCGTCGTGCCGAACGCCCCATTGTTTGCCCACGGGCACGATCTCGTATCGGGCTACTCCCATCTTTTAGCTCTCCATATTGCGCGAGCCTCAACATGGCCGTTGCCGTGTGCTCGCTCTGCCGGCTCATTGCGAGCAAGTCGCACCACGGTGGATGGTTCCGCAGGCCGATGCGACAAGCCGCATGGATTCGTCCAACCCTGCACCGGTCCTGCCGCCCCCGGCGTCGTCGCTCCATCGGAACCGCTCGCGATGAGACGGATTGTTCAAGAGCTATATGGATGTTTGGATCGGGTCACTTCTCTCGGGGAGAGAGCGAGGCAGCGAGGCGGCCCAGCCATCGCCGAAAAAGCTCCGACTGACGAGGTGGGCCAATGGCGCTCGTCACGATCCAGCCGACCGCGGCCGACAAGACCATCGCGAACGCGATCGCTTGCCGTACGACGCCCGCGCTCGAAGAGGCTGCAAGGTTCCTGACCTGGGGCGCGGACGAGAAGATCGTTCTCGCGCTCGCCGTCGGCGCGTGGCTCTACGCGGCGCGCCGGCCTACGCTTCAGCCCGCTGCCAATCACGTGCTGCTGGTGTCCCTGCTTTCGTCCGTCCTGCCCCATCTCCTCAAGCGCGCGGTCAACCAGACGCGGCCTGACCGGCTCACGGTGGAAGGGCATTGGCGCGGGGTTCCGCTCTCGGGCCGTTCCCGCGATGCCTTTCCATCCGGGCATGCGATGCACATGGGCGCGCTTGCCTCGGCAGCCGGTCTCGTTGCACAGCCGCAGCGCGGAATCGCGCGCGGGCTGGCCATGGTCCTGTCAGTCACGCGCATTGTGCTCCTCGCGCATTGGGCGAGCGATGTCGTCGCCGGATTTGCGGTGGGCGCGCTTCTGGAGCGTCTCATCCGCCCGATGACGCTCGGCCGGAGGCAAAAGCGTTCCACCGGAGAGGTGTGATGGAATATGTCGCCCGCTTCCTGATCGGCGGCCTCGCCGTCTCGGCTTTCGCACTGCTGGGCGACATGCTGCGTCCCAAGGGCTTTGCCGGTCTCTTCGGAGCCGCCCCGTCGGTTGCATTGGCAACGCTGGCCATCGCGCTGTTCTACCACGGTGCCAGCTATACCGCTGCGCAGAGCCGAACGATGGTATGGGGCGCCGTCGCGCTGCTCTGTTACAGCATCCTGGTTTGCCAGCTCCTGATGCATCGCCGCTGGAATGCGCTTCCAGCGACCATCGCCTCGCTCGCTCTGTGGCTAGTCGTCGCCGTGGGCTTGCTTGTTTTCGCGGGGGCGAGCGCGTGATCGTAAAGCTTTCCGTCTCCGCCCTCAAAGAAGGGCATTGGTACGAATATCTCATCCGTTTCATGCTTGGGGGAGCCGCGACCGTGTTCACCGGATTAATCAGCAGTGCGTTCGGTGCGGCGGTCGGGGGGCTGTTTCTGGCGCTGCCTGCGATCTTTTGCGCAAGCGCCACCTTGATCGAAAAACACGAGGAGCAGCGTAAGCATCGAGCCGGCCTTCGCGGGCACAGGCGCGGCCAAGAGGCCGCCGCGCTTGATGCAGCGGGGGCGGCTTTGGGAAGCATTGGCTTGCTCGGTTTCGCTCTGGTCTTTTCCCTGCTTGTGAAACGACAAGCACCGATAGCCTTCATCGCAGCCCTCATCGCCTGGTGCATGATTTCCATCGCTGCATGGCGGGCCTGGCGATACCTCCGGCAGGCTGGCCGCAGGCGCACGTCTGCGCGGTCGGCGAGAGGTCCAACGGCCGGCATTGCGCACAGATAAGCGGCGCTTCGGCGACATCGGCCGGCTCGAGTGTGGCAACGGCCAGGCGAAGGCGTCAGCTTGCGGTTTCTACAGACAAAACGGACCTCGGCACGCTGGGGCGCATGCCGAGGCCAAGGTACGGACCACAAACGTCGCCGCTGCGGACCTCGCGGATAGTGCGAATTGCATTTGACGGCCGCGAATCCTACGCGATGGCACGGGGCGACGCTCATTGCCCGGAGCGCTACCGCTCATATGACCCTGCCTCGGCGACTTTCATGGGATATGATGGCCGTCGGCATCCCTGCCGTTGATCGGCGCCGGGAAAAGCTCTCTGTCGGGGAGCTCTTCTCCCGCTGCGCGCCCTCCCTCGATTATCCCTCACTCCGCGCGACCCGTTTGGCGCAGACGCTCGGCATGGATGCGGCGATCTATTCTGAGGGTCACTGCACCTGTGTTGCCACGCTCGATCCGGGGTGCCGTCCCGGTCTTTGCGGCAGCACCAAGATAAGCAAGACGATCACAGCGAAGATCACCCCCGACGCCAGGGAACGATTGAGATCCAGGCCACCCGCGCTGATCGGCTTGTCCAGAAAATCCCCGACGGTCGCGCCGAGCGGTCGCGTCAATATGAAAGCCGCCCAGAACAGCAACACGCGCGAGACTGTCGTCCGGTAATACAAGGCTGCCAGCACGACCAGTCCGGCACAGAACACCAGAGCGCCGCCCTGATATCCCAAACCGGTGTCGTCTGCGATCCAATCTCCGAGCGCGGTGCCCAGAGTCTGCGAAAACGTGATCGTCACCCAGTAGAAGATTTCCACCTTCGGCGTTGCAACCGTCTGAACATTGATCGAGCCGAGCGTGAGGTACCAGATCGCGAGCGAGCACACGACGCACGCCAGCAGGATCGAGGAGCCTCCCACGTAGCCGATGCCCAATGAGCGGTCGAAAAGGTCGGCCATGGCAGTCCCCACTGTCGTGGAGGCAACGATGGCCAGCCAGTAGATCCAGGGATTGAACCTCTTGGCCAGGATCTGGGCAATCACGGCCGCAATGAACACACCAAGGAATATGCCGCTGCCGATCAGATAACCGCCGTTGTGAGGATGCACATCTGCATGCAGCCAGCTCATCGTCACCGCATCGCCGCCGGTTTCGCCGAGAGTTGTGGCAAGGATCTTGATCAACCAGAAACCAAGCGTCACCGCGGGCACTTTGCTGAGGACCTCGTTACTTTGCATTGTGCCTCTCAAGGATTCACGGGACGTGGCGGGGAGTTCGCTGGTCTTGGGTAGCAGCCCTCGTTCGGACGATAACGCGAGAAAGTCGGCAAGTAAGCTTCGGAAACCATACATTTTTGTAACCTTGCGATCGGCAAGCGCGTCAAGCTGCAGCTTTTGGATTCGGCGCATCCTTTAAGGTGAGTGAGAACTTTGCTTCCACCCGGCGACTTGCAAATTGCGCGAGATGGGTCAGAGTGACGAAATGCATCACGCCGGCAAATCAGAACCTGCGGCTCGTCGAAGAGGAAAAACATGCTCCCCTATGTCGTCCACGACGCGCGGTTTACGCGCCTGGTCATCGGTCATGCCAACCTCGAAAAGCTCTTTAGCGGTTGCCGTTGGGCGGAAGGTCCTGCGTATTTTGCCGCGGGCCGCTACCTGATCTGGTCGGACATTCCCAACAACCGGATGATGCGGTTTGACGAGACCGATGCGTCCGTATCCGTCTTCCGCAATCCGAGCTTCAATTCGAACGGCAATACGATCGACCGTGAAGGCCGGCTGGTCAGTTGCGAACATTTCATGCGGCGCGTCACGCGCACCGAGCACGACGGATCCGTCACCGTTCTCGCCGACCGCTTTGATGGCCGTCGACTGAACTCGCCCAACGACGTCGTGGTCAAATCGGATGGCTCGATCTGGTTCTCGGACCCGACCTACGGAATCGATGGCGACTATGAGGGCCAACAATCGAAATCGGAGATCGGCGCCAGCAACGTCTACCGGGTCGACGGCGTCACGGCCAAAGTGTCTCTGGTCGTGTCCGACCGCGTACAGCCCAATGGACTGGCCTTCTCGCCGGATGAAACGTTGCTTTACGTGGCCGATACCGGCGCGACACATCGTGACGGACTTCCCGCAACAATCTGGTCGTACAGAGTGGACGGACAGACCACGGGGGCCGCGTCGTTGTTTGCCACCTGTCCGGAAGGGCTCTTTGACGGATTCCGCTCGGACATCCATGGCAACGTATGGACGTCGGCGGGCCGCAGCGTGTTTTGTTATGCGCCGGACGGGACGCATCTGGGCACGATCCCGATCGGAGAGATCGTCGCCAATGTCTGTTTCGGCGGCGCGCGCCGCAATCGCCTCTATATCTGCGGGCAGACCTCGCTCTATTCAATTTATCTCAATACGCGCGCCGCGGTTTAGAGCCGTGCAGCGCCTCGCCCGTCGATGCGACGCGGCTCTCCATGGTCCCGTCTCTGGCGCGATCGCTGTCCGTCGAATAACCATCCGAGCGCCTCGTCGCGATTGACAAGGCCGCACGGCATAACTTTAAATGACCGTGCTCGAGTTGCGTGCCGTGGTGCGATCTCGAACAAGGGACGTCGCAAATCGTCCCATGAACAAGAGGCGATGCACGTCGCGTCCTGAATAAGAGGCGACGCAAGTCGTTCGACGAGACGGGAGGCAAGGCGCGATGCTCAGCGATAGCCCTCGGCCGGTTGATGAAGAGGCGCAGCCACGCGTGGGCTCCGCGCTGCTCCGGATCGATCACGTCTCCAAGCGCTTTGGCGGAACTCAGGCTCTCAGCGACGTCAGTATGGTGGTTGGACCCGGCGAAGTCGTCGCGCTGCTTGGCGAGAACGGCGCCGGCAAGTCGACCTTGATCAAGATTCTGGCGGGCGTCCACGCCGTCGACAGCGGAACGATCTCCTACGCCGGACATGACATGACCTCCGCGGTCCGTTGGATGCCGATTTCCTTCATTCATCAGGATCTCGGATTGATCGACTGGATGACGGTGACGGAGAACATCTGCCTGACGCTCGGCTATCCGCGTCGCCTCGGCCTGATCGAGTGGTCCCGGGCGCGCAAGCTTGCCGAACGTGCCCTCGCCAGAATAGGCGCCGATATCGATCCGGATCTTCGTATCCAGGATCTGACGCGAACGGAGAAATCGCTGATTGCGATCGCCCGTGCGCTCGCGACGGACGCAGAGATCCTCATTCTCGACGAGCCGACGGCGAGCCTTCCCGTCGACGAGGTGAGGCGCCTGTTCGGCGCGCTGCGCCGCCTGCGCGAACATGGCGTCGGCATGATCTACGTTTCGCACCGGCTCGACGAAGTGTTCGAGATTGCCGACCGGATGGTGGTGCTGCGTGACGGCCGCGTCGCGGGAGAGCGCGTGGTGGCCCGAACCTCGCCGGACGAGACGATCCTCCTTATCGTCGGACGCGAGCCTTCCCAGGTCTTCAGACGACCCGCCGAGCGCGACGGCGCCGCGCGGCTCGAGCTCGACGGTGCCATGATCGGTCCGGTCGGGCCGATCGATTGCCGCATTCATGCGGGTGAAATCGTCGGGCTCGTCGGCCTGCGCGGTGCCGGCCAGGAACAGGTCAGCCGCGCATTGTTCGGCGTCGAAGGCATCACGGGCGGGCGGATACGGATCGATGGTGCGTCGGTCGAACTCGGCTCTCCGCGCATTGCCATGGATCACGGAGTCAATCTCGTCTGCGCCGACCGCGTCGGGGAATCGATCATTGCCGGGCTGTCGGTGCGTGAGAACTTCTTCCTCAACCCGCAAGCCGCGGGACGCAGATCCTCGGCCTGGCTGTCGCCTGCGCGTGAGCGCGCGGCCGCCAAGCGCCTCGGCGAAACCGTGGGCCTGCGCCCCAACGATCCGAGCCTTGCCATCGAGCTGCTTTCCGGCGGCAACCAGCAGAAGGTTGCGGTCGGACGCTGGCTGAACCTGAAATCGAAGATCTACGTCTTCGAGGATCCGACCGCCGGCGTGGACGTCGGCTCGAAGGCGGAAATCTACAAGCTGTTCGATGTCGCGCTGAAGGAAGGGGCGGCCATCCTGATCGTCTCAACGGACTTCGAGGAGGTCGCGAAGGTCTGCCACCGCGCGCTCGTGTTCAGCCGAGGCCAGGTCGTGCGCGAACTTCATTCGGACGACCTTTCCGTCAGCAATCTGCTCGCCGCCGCTTCCGCCAGCGTTTTAAGGGATGGTGTCGTGGCGGCAGGCGCAATTCACTGAGCGAGGATCGGGATGCAGTCGATCAAGTCCAATGCGCTGGAGCCGACGCGGCCGGAGCTCGCCACGCTGACCACGGGACAGGCGATCCTGCGGTTGCTGCCCGTATACGGTCTGCCCTTGCTGACCGTGCTCTTGATCGTGTTCTTCTCGCTCCTTCTGCCGGATACGTTTCCGACCTGGCTGAACGCGCGCTCCATCCTCGCCGACAAATCGATCGTTGCGCTGTTGGCGCTTGCAGCGACGCTGCCGATGATGGCAGGCCGCATCGATCTCACGGTAGGATTCGGCATCGTGATGTGGCACATCCTGTCCATCAGCTTTCAGGTGAAATACGGCATCCCGTGGCCGATCGCGATCCTGCTCGTGGTGGCTTGCGCCGGATTCGTCGGTCTCGTCAATGGTGTGCTCGTCGAAGTCGCGCAGGTCGACGCCTTCGTGGCGACGCTCGGCACCGGCACGATCCTCTATGCTCTCGCGCTGTGGCACACCGACGGACGCCAGATCATCGGCACGCTGCCGCCGGATTTTCTCGCCATCAACGCGGCTTCGCTGTTCGGAATCCCCATCCCCGCTTTCTACGTGCTGGGCCTGGCATTGCTGCTGTGGATCATGAGCGAGCGCCTGCCGATCGGCCGGTTCAT
>Ga0134128_10000699_pt1 | contig 45521 bp, 38 predicted proteins | sample KB31754_FD_96462 | JGI IMG/M metagenome (GOLD analysis project Ga0134128, IMG submission 96462) | Terrestrial soil microbial communities with excess Nitrogen fertilizer from Kellogg Biological Station, Michigan, USA - KB3-175-4 | ecosystem: Environmental > Terrestrial > Soil > Unclassified ...
ACCGAGCGCAGCGACGCCCTCGACCTCGAAGGCGGCGTCTTCAGCAAGGACGATCCGCGGGCGATCGCGCGCTCGCTCAAGCGCTCGGCCGAGCGCAGCCGCCGGCGCAAGGCCGATCCCTTCCGCTCCGCGATGTCGATGCTCACGTTCTACATCAATCGCGGCGGCCACAACCTGTCCGCCCGTCGCAAGCGTGTGCTCGAGCGCGCGAAGGACGAGCTGCGCGCGGCGTTCGACCGGCCGCGCAAGCACGCCTGAGCGCTCATCGCCGGCCTTCCATCCGGCACCCTTGAAATAGGGCGCATTCCGTCCTATTTCCCTCGTAGGCTTCGGGTGGACGGAGGGTGGCTTGCGCCGTCCCGTTCGCGGTCGCCGCCGCCTGTAAAATGGAAGCCGCCTTCGAATCCCTCCCGGCGCCCGCCCGGCCGGCCCGCTCCCACCGGAACTCCATGAACGACCTCTCCGCCGGCGCCCCCGGCCCCGCCGCCGCATTGAACGACGCATCCGGCGAGACGATCCGCATCCGCGGCGCCCGGCAGAACAACCTCAAGAACCTCGACGTCGACATTCCCACCGGGGAGCTGGTGGTGGTCACCGGCCCTTCCGGCTCGGGCAAGTCCTCGCTCGTCTTCGACACGCTCTACGCCGAGGGCCAACGCCGCTACGTCGAGACGTTCTCGCCCTACGCGCGGCAGTTCCTCGACCGCATGGACAAGCCGCAGGTGGACGCCATCGAAGGCATCCCGCCCGCCATCGCCATCGACCAGACCAACCCGGTGCGCACCTCGCGCTCCACGGTCGGCACGATGACGGAGATCAACGACCACCTGAAGCTGCTGTTCGCGCGCACCGGGCGGCTATTCTGCCGTCGCTGCGCCCGGTCCGTGCGCCGCGACACGGCCGAAACGATCTTCGCCGAGCTCGACGCGCGCGCGAAGGAGGCCGGCGATCCGCGCCTCGTCATCGCGTTCCCGGTGGACGTGCCGGCCAACTTCACCGAGGAGGAGATCACCCGGCTCCTCCAGGCGCAGGGCTACACGCGCATCCATCATCGCGAGGGACAGCGCCTCGAGGTGGTGCAGGACCGCGTGCGCATGTCGGGCGCGGAGAAGGCGCGCGTGGTGGAGGCGCTGGAAGCGGCGCTGCGCGTGGGCAATGGACGGGTGAACGTTTTCCTGGGCGAGGAAGTGGATTCCCGACCAGAGGCCCTGCGGCCGCCGGGAATGACGGTGTGGCGCTTCTCCACCGACCTGCACTGCGCCAGCTGCGACATCCACTATTCCGATCCCACACCCGCGCGCTTCTCGTTCAACTCGCCGATCGGCGCGTGCGATACCTGCCGCGGCTTCGGGCGGGTCATCGGCGTGGACTATGGCCTCGTCATTCCCGACGAGACGAAGACCCTCGCCCAGGGCGCGGTGAAGATCTTCCAGTCGAAGAGCTACGACGAGTGCCAGGACGACCTCGAGAAATGGGCGCCGAAGCGCGGCGTGCCGCTCGACAAGCCGTGGCGCGAGCTCAGCGCGGAGCACCAGCGCTGGGTGATCGCGGGCGACGACGACTGGGTGAGCTGGAACAAGTCCGGCAAGACGCACTGGTACGGCGTGCAGCGCTTCTTCGACTGGCTCGAGACCAAGGCGTACAAGATGCACATCCGCGTGCTCCTCTCCCGCTATCGCGCGTACACCGCGTGCACGGCGTGCGACGGCGCGCGATTGAAGCCGGAGTCGCTGCTGTGGCGCGTCGGCACGAAGGAGGACGCGGACGCGGTGCTCGCGCCGGAGCGACGCTACCTTCCGAAGGGCACGGAATGGACGCGCGACCCGCTCGCCGCCCTCCCGGGCCTCTCGATCCACGACGTGATGCTGCTCCCGATCGAGCGCGTGGCCGATTTCTTCGCGCGCGTGAAGCTGCCGAAGCCGCTCGACGAAGCGACCGAGATCCTGCTCGGCGAGATCCGCTCGCGCCTCGGATACCTGCGCGAGGTGGGCCTCGCCTACCTCACGCTCGACCGGCAATCGCGCACGCTCTCCGGCGGCGAGGTGCAGCGCATCAACCTCACCACCGCGCTCGGCACTTCCCTCGTGAACACCCTGTTCGTCCTCGACGAGCCCTCGATCGGGCTGCATCCGCGCGACATGGGCCGCGTGATCGAGGTGATGAAGCGCCTGCGCGACGCGGGCAACTCGCTCGTGGTCGTGGAGCACGATCCGCAGATCATGCTGGAGGCGGACAAGCTGCTCGACATGGGGCCCGGTCCCGGCGAGCACGGCGGGCGCGTGGTGTTCTTCGGCGCGCCCGAAGAGCTCAAGCGGGCCGGGACGCTCACCGCCGAATATCTCTCCGGTCGCCGCCGCGCGGATGCGCGCCCGCCCGAGATCGAGGTGCGCCGCCCCGGGATGCAGATTCCCAACGAGCTGGGACGCGATCCGCTGCACGGCACGGTGTGCCTCGGCGTACGCGGGGCGAGCGAGCACAACCTGAAGGCGGTCGACGCCGATTTCCCGCTGCATCGCCTGGTTTGCGTCACCGGCGTTTCCGGCTCCGGCAAGTCGACGCTGGTCCAGGACGTGCTCCATCCGGCCCTGCGCAAGCGCCTCGGCAAGCCCACCGAAGCGCCCGGCGAGTTCCGCGAGCTGGTGAACGCCGATCGCGTGAACGACGTGGTGTTCGTCGACCAGTCGCCCATCGGCCGCACCACGCGCTCCAATCCGGCGAGCTACGTCGGCGCCTTCGACGCGATCCGTGCGCTGTTCGCGGCCGCCCCCGACGCGAGGGCCCGCGGCTACACCGCCGGCACGTTCAGCTTCAACTCGGGCAACGGGCGCTGTCCCACGTGCAGCGGCAACGGCTTCGAGCACGTCGAGATGCAATTCCTCTCCGACGTGTACCTGCGCTGCCCCGATTGCAACGGCACGCGCTATCGGGAAGAAGTCCTCGAGGTGCGCGTGGACGGCCGCAGCATCGCCGACGTGCTCGAGCTCACGGTCGAGGAAGCCATCGGCGCGTTCCCGCGGGATTCGGAGATCGTGCGGCGGCTGCAACCGCTCGTGGATGTCGGGCTCGACTACCTGCGGCTCGGGCAGCCGGTGCCGACGCTCTCCGGCGGAGAGGCGCAGCGCCTCAAGCTCGCCGGCCACCTCGCGGAGGCGGCGGGACGCTCCATCTCGATGCTGCCTCGTCGTCCGCGCGAAGGCGCGGACCCATCCCTCACGCGGATCTTCCTCTTCGACGAGCCGACCACGGGGCTGCACTTCGACGACGTGGCGAAGCTGCTCGCCTCCTTCCGCAAGCTCATCGCCGCGGGGCATTCGCTCATCGTGATCGAGCACAACCTCGACGTGATCCGCGCCTCCGACTGGATCGTGGACCTCGGCCCCGAAGGCGGCGACGCGGGCGGCGAGATCGTCGCGTGCGGCACGCCGGAGCAGGTGATGGCGAACGCGAAGTCGCACACGGGACGCGCCCTCGCCGACTACGAGAAGGCGCTTGCACCGCCTCCCCGGCCCTCTCCCAGGGGAGAGGAAGAGCATCTGTGTTCATCCGTGTTCATCCGCGGTTCCAGCGAAGTTCGCGAGCCGCGAGCCACTACCCTCTCGCCGACCCTCTCCCCGGGGAGAGGGAGAAAAGTCATTTCCGTTCGCCATGCACGCGAGCACAACCTCAAGGGCATCGACGTCGACATCCCGCGCGAGAAGTTCACGGTGGTGACCGGCGTCTCGGGCTCGGGCAAGTCGACGCTCGCCTTCGACATCCTCTTCGCCGAGGGGCAGCGGCGCTACCTCGAGTCGCTCAACGCCTACGCGCGCCAGTTCGTGCAGCCCGCGTCCAAGCCGGACGTCGACGCGATCTTCGGCATTCCGCCCACCGTCGCGATCGAGCAGCGCACCAGCCGCGGCGGGTCCAAGTCCACGGTCGCCACGCAGACCGAGATCCACCATTTCCTGCGCCTGCTGTTCGTGAAGCTGGGCACGCAGCATTGCCCCGATTGCGACGTGCCGATCGAGCCGCAGAGCGTCGATGCGATCGTCGCGCGCCTCATGAAGGAACAGCGCGGCCGGACGCTCGCGGTCCTCGCACCGCTCGTCACGAACCGCAAGGGGTTCTACACCGACCTCGCCAAGTGGGCGCTCGCGAAGGCCGTGTCCCACCTGCGCGTCGACGGCGAGTACCTTCCGACCCGGGGCTGGCCGCGCCTCGATCGCTTCCGCGAGCACACCATCGAGCTTCCGGTCGCCGAGGTGCAGGTCGAGCCGGGCAACGAGAAGGCGCTGCGCCACGCGGTGGAGCAGGCGCTCGAGATCGGCAAGGGCGTCCTGCACGTGTGCTGCGGCGGCTGGGGCGAGCCCGAGACGCAGATCTACTCGGTGAAGCGCGCGTGCCCGTCCTGCGGCCGCAGCTTCCCGGAGCTCGACCCGCGCCTCTTCTCGTACAACTCGAAGCACGGCTGGTGCCCGGGCTGCTACGGCACCGGCCTCAAGATCGAGACGGTGCACTGGGACGAGGAGCGCGCGAAGACCGGCACCGAGGACCACGTGCTCGACTCGTGGGTCGAATGGCTGGAGCTCGACGAGCCGTGCGGGGAATGCCACGGCAAGCGGCTCAACAAGGAGGCGCTCGCGGTGCGCTTCCGCGGGCAGTCGATCGCCGACATGAGCGCGCAGCCGATCTGCGCCGCGCAAAAGTTCTTCGAGAAGCTGAACGCTCCCTCACCCTTGGGGGAGGGCCGGGGAGGCGGTCTCGAGGGCCGCGAGCGCGAGATCGCGCGCGACATCCTGGCCGAGCTCGCGTCGCGCCTGGGCTTCCTCGAGCAGGTGGGGCTCGGCTACCTCTCGCTCGATCGCGCCGCCCCCACGCTCTCCGGCGGCGAGGCGCAACGCATCCGCCTCGCGGCGCAGCTCGGCTCCAACCTGCGCGGCGTCTGCTACATCCTCGACGAGCCGACCATCGGCCTGCACCCGCGCGACAACCAGGTGCTGCTCGATACGCTCGCGCGCCTGAACGCGAAGGGGAACACCCTGGTCGTGGTCGAGCACGACGAGGACACGATCCGCCGCGCGGAGCACGTGATCGACCTCGGTCCCGGCGCCGGCCGCCTCGGCGGCTACATCGTCGCCCAGGGCACCGCGGAGGAGCTGAAGGCGCATCCCGATTCGCTCACCGGGCACTTCCTGCGCGAGCCGCTGCGCCATCCGCTGCAGCCGCGCCGGCCGGTCGTGAAATCCACGCCGTCGATCGAGGTGGTCGGAGCGAAGCTGCACAACCTCAAGGACGTGGACGTGCGCTTTCCGCTCGGGCGGCTGTCGGTGGTCACGGGGGTCTCGGGCTCGGGCAAGTCGACGCTCGCGAGGGACGTGCTGCACGAGAACCTGCAGCGGCTGGTGGCGGCGGAGCGCGACCGCAAAGCGGCGAAGGCGATCTCGGGCGCACGCGCCATCCAGGGTTGGCAAGGCGTCTCGCGGGTCCTCGAGGTCGACCAGACGCCGATCGGCAAGACGCCGCGCTCGTGCCCGGCGACCTACGTCGGCTTCTTCGACAACATCCGCAAGCTCTTCGCCGACACGCAGGAAGCACGCATCCGCGGCTACACCGCGAGCCGCTTCTCGTTCAACACCGCGGGCGGGCGCTGCGACGCGTGCGAGGGCCAGGGCGTGAAGACGATCGAGATGAGCTTCCTGCCCGACGTGAAGGTCGCGTGCGAGGTGTGCGGCGGCTCGCGCTTCAACGCGGAGACGCTCGCCGTGAAGATGCGCGGCAAGAGCGTGGGCGAGGTACTCGCGATGAGCGTGGACGAGGCGGTGGATTTCTTCACGCACCATCCGTCGATCCACCATTGCCTGCGCCTGCTGCAGGACGTCGGCCTCGGGTACCTCACGCTCGGCCAACAGAGCCCGACGCTCTCCGGCGGGGAGGCGCAGCGCATCAAGCTGGTGACGGAGCTCGCCAAGGTGCGGGGAGACCGTCACGGAGTCTTGCGGAAACCACCGGCCGCAAAAGCCCGGACTGTGCCCAATCCCGGCCCTCATACCCTCTACGTCCTCGACGAGCCTACCGTGGGATTGCACATGGCGGACGTCGAGAAGCTGATCCGCGTGCTGCACCGGCTCGTCGACGCGGGCAACAGCGTCGTGCTGATCGAGCACAACCTCGACGTGATCGCCGAAGCGGACTGGATCGTGGACCTGGGTCCGGAGGGCGGCGACGGCGGCGGACGCGTCGTGCTCGCCGCGCCGCCGGAGGAATTCCTGCGCCCGGGCGCGAAGACGCACACGGCGAAGGCATTGCGCGAGTTCATGGCGGGGCACGGCGGGCGCTAGAATCGCCCCATGAACCGCCCTCGCGCACTGCTCGCCGCCCTCGCGGCGTCGCTGCTCATCCTCGCCTCGCCGTGCGCCCTGGCGCAGCCCGGCCAGGAGAAGGTGCTGCGCTACGCCTTCGAGATCGCGGAGACGAACTTCGATCCGCAGCACATCAGCGACGTCTACTCCGACATCGTCATCTCCGGGATCTACGAGCCGCCCCTCACCTACGATTACCTCGCGCGGCCGCTCAGGCTCGAGCCGCTGACCGCCGCGAGCTTGCCGGAGGTGAGCGACGGCGGTCGCACCTACACCGTGCATATCAAGCCCGGCATCTACTTCGCCGACGACCCCGCGTTCGGCGGCAAGCGCCGGGAGCTCACCGCCGCCGACTTCATCTACGGCCTGAAGCGCGTGCTCGATCCGAAGGTGAGCGCCTCGCAGATCGCCGAGATCGAGCCGTACGTGGTGGGCGCCGCCGAAGCGGCCGAGGCGGCGCGCAAGGCCAACCACTTCGATTACGACAAGCCGATCGCGGGATTGAAGGTCCTCGACCGCTATACCTTCCAGGTGAAGCTCGACAAGCCGAACTACACCTTCATCTACAACTTCGCCGACTGCCGCATCACCTGCCCCGTGGCCCGCGAGGTGGTCGAGCGATACGGCGACGATTTCGGCTCGCATCCGGTCGGCACCGGGCCTTGGCGCCTCACCTACTGGAAGCGCTCGTCGAAGATGATCTTCGAGCGCAACCCGGGCTTCCGCGAGGAATACTTCGACGCGCACCCCAACGCCGACGACGAGCGTGGCCAGCGCATCCTCGCGCGGCTCAAGGGCCGGCGCCTGCCGATGATCGACCGGGTGGAGATCTCGATCATCGAGGAGACGCAGCCGATGTGGCTCTCGTTCCTCAACGGCGAGATGGACCTCCTGTATCTCTTCCCCACCGAGTTCGCGTACCAGGCAATCCCCGACAACAAGCTCGCACCCGGCCTCGCGAAGCGCGGCATCCGCATGGAGCAGGCGCCGGCGCTCGACCTCACGTACGCCTACTTCAACATGGACGATCCGGTGTTCGGCGGGTACACGCCGGACAAGGTTGCGCTGCGCCGCGCGATCGCGCTCTCGTACAAGGTGCAGGACGAGATCTCGATCATCCGCAAGGGGCAGGCGATCCCCGCGGAGACGCCGTACAGCCCGGGCGTCGCGGGCTACGATGCGGATTTCCGCACCGGCGCGAACGACTACGATCCGGTGCGCGCCAAGGCGCTGCTCGACATGTTCGGCTACGTCGATCGCGACGGCGACGGATGGCGCGACCAGCCCGATGGAAGCCCGCTGGTGCTGCACCGGTACTCCACGCCGATCGAGGCCGACCAGCAGTTCGACGAGCTCTGGAAGCGCAGCCTCGACGACATCGGCATCCGCATGGAGGTGATCAAGGGCAAGTGGCCGGACCTCCTCGCGAGCGCGCGGCTGGGCAAGCTCCAGTTCTGGCAGCTCGGCGGCTCGGCGTCCTCGCCGGATGCGGACACGTGGCTGAGCTCGCTCTACGGCAAGAACCTCGAGAACAACCTCGCCCGCTTCCGCCTGCCGGAGTACGACCGCCTCTACGAGGAAGCGCGCGCCATGCCCGACAGTCCCGAGCGCACGAAGCTCTACGAGCAGATGGCGAAGATCGTCGTGGCCTACGTGCCGTGGCGCATCAACGTGCACCGCATCCGCACGTCCATGTGGTACCCGTGGCTCATCGGCTTCCGGCGCTCGCCGATGCTCACGTACAACTTCTGGAAGTACGTCGACATCGACCCGCAGCTCGAGCGCACCGCTTCGCGCTGAAACGAAAAAGGGGCCAGATCCCTTTTCCGCCGGCGTCTCCCTAACGTGCCCAAGCGCTCACGGAAAAGGGATCTGGCCCCTTTTTCGTTCGGCTAGAATCCGCCGATGAGCCGGGCCCTCGCCTTCTTCGCCGCCGCTTCGCTGCTCGCCTTCGCGCCGCTCGCGGCGCCCGCGCAGCCGGGCGGCGAGAAGGTGCTGCGCTATGCCTTCGAGATCGCCGAGACGAGCTTCGACCCGCAGCACATCGCGGACGTGTACTCGAACATCGTGAACCAGGGCCTGTTCGAGTCGCCCCTCTCGTACGACTACCTCGCGCGTCCCCTCAAGCTGCGGCCGCAGACCGCCGCCTCCATGCCGGACCTGAGCGACGGCGGCCGCACGTACACGATCCACATCAAGCCGGGCATCTACTTCGCCGACGATCCCGCCTTCGGCGGCAAGAAGCGCGAGCTGGTCGCGGCCGACTATGTCTATTCGATCAAGCGCGTGCTCGACCCGAAGGTCCAGGCGTCGCAGATCGCGGAGGTCGAGCCCTACGTCGTGGGCGCCGACGCCGCCGCCGAGAAGGCGCGCAGGGAGAACCGCTTCGACTACGACGCTCCGGTCGAGGGGCTGAAGGTCCTCGACCGCTACACCTTCCAGGTGAAGCTCAAGCAGCCGATCTACGTGTTCATCTACAACTTCGCCGATTGCCGCATCTCGTGCGCGGTCGCGCGCGAGGTGGTCGATCGTTACGGCGACGAGTTCGGCTCGCACCCGGTGGGCACCGGCCCGTGGCGCCTCGCGTTCTGGAAGCGCTCCTCCAAAATGGTGTTCGAGCGCAATGCGGGCTACCGCGACGAGACCTGGGATGCGCAGCCGAACGCCGACGACGAGCGCGCGCAGCGCATCCACGCACGGATGAAGGGGCGCCACATCCCCATCATCGACCGGGTCGAGATCTCGATCGTCGAGGAAACGCAGCCGCGCTGGCTCGCGTTCCTCAACGGCGAGATGGACCTGCTGTGGCTCGTGCCCGAGGAATACTCGTACCAGGCGTTCCCGAACAACAAGCTCGCGCGCAACCTCGAGCGACGCGGCATCCGCATGCAGCAGGATCCCACGCTCGACGTCACGTTCTCGTACTTCAACATGGAGGACCCGGTGGTCGGCGGCTACACGCCCGACAAGGTGGCGCTGCGCCGCGCCATCAACCTCTCGTACAAGGTGGAAGACGAGATCGCGATCGTGCGCAAGGGCCAGGCGATCCCGGCCGACACGCCGTACAGCCCGGGAGTCGCGGGCTACGACCCGGATTTCCACACCAGCGCGAACGAGTACGACGTGCCGAAGGCGAAGGCGCTGCTCGACATGTACGGCTACGTCGATCGCGACGGCGACGGCTGGCGCGAGCGGCCCGACGGAAGCCCGCTCACCATCCGCATGAACTCGACCCCCACCGCATACGACCAGCAGTACGACGAGCTGTGGAAGCGCAGCCTCGACGACATCGGCATCCGGCTGGAGATCAACAAGGGCAAGTGGCCGGACCTCCTCAAGGCGGCGCGGCTCGGCAAGCTCCAGGTGTGGCGCCTGGGCGAAACCGCCTCCGCCCCCGACGCGGAGACCTGGCTCCTGTCGCTGTACGGACCGAACGTCGACCAGAACTTCGCGCGCTTCCGGCTGCCCGCCTACGACCGGCTGTTCGAGCAGGCGCGCGCGATGCCCGACAGCCCCGAGCGCACGCGCCTCTACCAGGAGATGGCGAAGCTCGTCGTCGCCTACGCGCCGTGGAAGCTCAACGTGCACCGCATCCGCACCTCGATGTGGTACCCGTGGCTGATCGGCTTCGACCGCTCGCCGCTCGTGACGTACAACTTCTGGAAGTACGTCGACATCGAGCGCTGAGGCTTTCAGTGCGCCGCGGCGGTCGCGCTCGGCAGGCGATAGCCCTCGAACTGCTGGCGCAGCGTCATCTTCGAAAGTTTCCCGGTCGCGGTGTGCGGCAGCTGCTCGACGAACGCGACGTCGTCGGGCATCCACCACTTGGCGACCTTGCCCTGGTAGAAAGCGAGCAGCTCCTCGCGCGTCACCTGCGCGCCCGGCTTCTTCACCACGACCAGGAGCGGCCGCTCGTCCCACTTCGGGTGACGCACGCCGATCACCGCCGCCTCCATCACCGCGGGATGGCCCATCGCGATGTTCTCGAGGTCGATCGAGCTGATCCACTCGCCGCCCGACTTGATGACGTCCTTGGAGCGATCGGTGATCTGCAGGTAGCCGTCGGCATCGATGGTGCCCACGTCGCCGGTCGGGAACCAGCCCTCGCGCAGCACGTTGCCGCCCTCGCCCTTGTAGTACTCACGCAGGATCCACGGCCCGCGCACGAGGAGGTCGCCGAACGCCTTGCCGTCGCGGGGAAGCTCGCGGCCCTCGCCGTCCACGATCTTCATCTCGACCCCGTACAGCGGCCGCCCCTGCTTGAGCGCGAGCTCGAAGCGCTGGTTCGGCGACATCGCGAGGTGCTTCTCCTTCGCCGTGTTCACCGTGCCGACCGGGCTCATCTCGGTCATGCCCCAGCCGTGCCGCACTTCGATGCCGTACTCTTCCTGCAGCGTCTTGAGCATCGCCGGCGGGCACGCGGAGCCGCCGATGACGGTCTTCTTCAGCGTCGTGAGCTTGAGGTTGTTCTGCCGCAAGTAGTTGATGAGCCCGAGCCACACGGTCGGCACGCCGGAGGACGAGGTGACCCGCTCCTTCTCGAACAGCTCGTACAGGCTCGCGCCGTCGAGACCCGGGCCGGGAAACACCAGCTTCGCCCCGACCAGCGGCCCGGCGTACGGGATGCCCCACGCGTTGACGTGGAACATCGGCACGATCGGCAGCACGACGCTGCGCGCCGAATAGTCGGACACGTCGGGAAGGGAGATGCAGTACGCATGGAGCACCGTGGATCGATGGCTGTAGAGGACGCCCTTCGGATTCCCGGTCGTCCCCGACGTGTAGCAGAGCGCGGCCGCGGTATTCTCGTCGAACGTGGGCCATTCGTAGTCGTCGCGCTCGGCCTCGACGATCTGCTCGTAGCACAGGAGCCGCGGCACGTTCACCCTGGGCATGTGCGCGCGGTCGGTCAGCGCGACCCAGCCCTTCACGCCCGGGCACGAGGCCGCGATCTTCTCCACCAGCGGGGCGAACGTGAGGTCGAAGAACGCGTACTGGTCCTCGGCGTGGTTGAGGATGTAGGCGATCTGCTCGGGGAAGAGCCGCGGGTTCACCGTGTGCACGACGGCGCCCATCCCCGAGACCGCGTAGTAGAGCTCGAAGTGCCGATAGCCGTTCCACGCGAGCGTGGCGATGCGATCGCCGGCGCCCACGCCGAGGCGCACGAGCGCGTTGGCGAGCTGCCGCGCGCGCCCGTGCGCCTGCCGGTAGGTGTAGCGATGGATGTCGCCCTCGCAGCGGCGCGAGACGATCTCGGTGTCGGCGTGGTTCGCGGCGGCGTGCCGCAGCAGCGACGACACCGAAAGCGGCATCGACATCATGAGGCCGTCCACGGCCGCCTCACTCGATGACTTTGCCGTACGCGACCCAGCGCTGCCCGTCGAAGCGCGCGAGCTGCTCCGCCTCGAAGGGGAAGAAGTCGTCGGGCCCCGTGTTCACCTCGATGCCGGGGCGCGCGAGCGGCAGCTGCAGGTGCTTGAGGCTCGCGGCCTGCTTCATCACGTTGGCGCGCGTGAGGTCGTCGCCGCACTGCTTGAGCACCTGCACCAGCGTCATCGCGGCGCTGTAGCCGTACACGTTGGACGAGTCGGCGACGTTGGCCTCCGGGTAGTACTTCTTGAGGAACGCCTTGTACTCGTTCATCGCCGGGTCGTTGGCCCACTCCGGATCCGTCGCGTCCTTGAGATAGGCGGCGGTGATGAGCCCCACCGATTTCTCCAGGCCCGCGGGCTTGAGCACCGCGCCGATGGAAAGGCTCACGTTGTTGAGGTAGTGCACCGGCTTCCATCCCGAGTCGTACACCTTGCGGATCGCGAGCGCCGCGAACTTGGGCGTGGCGATGTTCACGAACACGTCCGCGCCGGAATCCTTGAGGCTCAGGATCTGCGAGTCGATCGAGGGATCCGTCACCTCGTAGGACGCCTCCTTGACGATCATGGAGGAGGCCTTCGCGCCCAGCCCGTCCTTGAGCCCCTTCAGCAGGTCCTTGCCGTAGTCGTCGTTCTGATAGAGGACGCCGATCTTCGCGTTCGGGTGGTTGGCGAGGATGTCCTTCGCGTAGATCTTGCCCTCGGTCTGGTAGGAAGGCTGCCAGCCCATGGTCCACGGGAAGTGCTTCGGATCGCCCCACATGGTGGCGCCGGTGGCGACGAAAAGCTGCGGCACCTTCTTCGCGTTCATGTACTTGTGGATCGCCACGTTGGGCGCGGTGCCGAGCGGCTGGAATTCGAACAGCACTTCGTCCTGCTCGACCAGGCGGCGCGTGGCCTCGACGGTGCGCGGCGGGCTGTAGCCGTCGTCGACGCTGATGAGCTCGAGCTTGCGGCCGTTGATGCCGCCCTTCTCGTTGATCATCTTGAAGTACGCGGCCTCGACGCGCCCGATGGTCCCGTAGGCCGAGGCCGGGCCGCTGTAGGGCATGGTCTGGCCGATCTTGATCTCGGTGTCGCTCGCGCCCGGGTCGTATTTCTTCTGCGCGTACGCGGGGGCGGCCGCGCAGGCGACCGCCAGGGTGAATGAAGCCAACGCTTTGGCGTGTTTCATGTTCTCCTCCTCCATCTCTCGGAAATGCGGTGGATGAAGCTCGCGACGCCGCCCGGCGCCAGGTACATGAACAGGATCACCATGATGCCGTAAATCGCCCATGGCGCCGCCTTCGAGATGCGGTCGGCGATGTTGGGCACGAACTGGATGAAGAGCGCTCCGTACACCGCGCCCTGCACGGTCGCGAGGCCGCCCACGACCACGCCGACCAGGAAGGCGATCGACAGGAACACGTTGAAGCTGTCGGGCGCGACGAACTGCACGGCGATCGCACCGAGGGCGCCCCCCACGCCGGTGAACATCGCGCTCACGCCGAAGGTGAGCGACTTGTAGAGCGCGATGTCGATGCCCATCGCCTCGGCGGCGATCGGGTTGTCGCGGATCGCGACCATGGCGCGCCCGATCCTCCCGCGCAGGAGGTTGCGCCCGAGGAAGAACATGCCGATCGCGACCGCCAGGGAGAAGAAATACAGCCAGCGATCGGCATTGAGCGGCAGGCCGAAGGGCGCGTCCGGCTTCACCAGCGTGATGCCCTCCACCCCGCCGGTCCAGGGCTGCAGCGCCTTGTGCTTGAGGAGCTGCGGCAGCGCCACGGCGAGCGCGAAAGTCGCGAGCGCGAGGTAGGGCCCCTCGAGCCGCAGCGCCGGCAGCCCGAAGAGGAACCCCGCGACGAGGCACACGGCCGCGGCGGCGGGAAGCGTCAGCCAGTACGGCACGCCGTAGTGGTCCATGAGGATCGCCGCGACGTACGCGCCGATCGCATAGAACGCGCCATGCCCGAGCGAGATCTGGCCGTTGTAGCCGGTGAGCATGTTGAGGCCGAGCAGCACGATCGCGTAGGCGAGCACGAGCGTGAGCTGGAAGACGCTGAAGTTGCTGAGCAGGAACGGCGCCACGCAGAGCGCGGCGAAGAGCGCCGTGAGCGCCGCCCATTTGCGCGGAGCGATCCGGCTGCGCGGCAGGTTCCCCGCCGCCATCTAGACGCGCCTCGCTAGGGTGCGGCCGAAGAGGCCCGAGGGCTTCACCACCAGCACCGCGACGATCACCACGAGCGCCACCGTGAGCTTGAGCTCCTGGCCGATCACGTACGCGCCGAGCAGGTTCTCGAGCACGCCCACGAAGAAGCCGCCGAACACCGCGCCGAACGGGTCGTCGATGCCGCCGATGAGCGCCGCGGCGAACGCGTAGAGCAGCACGCCCGACATCATGTTCGGGTCGAGGAACACGATCGGGGCCACCATCATTCCCGCGGCCGCGCCGATCGCGCACGCGAGTCCCCAGCCGAGCGCGCGCATCCATCCGACGCGGATGCCGACCAGCCGCGCCGATTCCGGGTTCTGCGCCGCCGCGCGCATCGCGAGCCCGAGCGGCGTGAAGCGGAAGAAGGCGTAGATCGCGGCCAGCATCGCGAGCGTGACGCCGATCGCCCCGAGGTCGTGCGACGAGATGTAGTGCTGCCCGAACAGCGGCTCCGACGGGAACGGGCTCGGGAACGGCCGCACCGTGTAGGTGTAGATCCATCCCGCGACGCTGTTGAGGATCACGAGGAGCCCGATGAACACCACCACCATCGGCAGCGCGGGGGAGCCGCGCACCGGCCGCAGCAGGAGGCGGTCGATCGCGATGCCGGCCGCGAAGGAGATGAGCAGCGTGAGGCCGAAGGCCACCCAGTACGGGATCCCGGCCTGGACGAGGCTCCACGCGATGTAGGTGGAGAACATCGCGAGCTCGCCCTGCGCGAAGTTCACCAGCCGCGTCGCCTGGTGGATCATCACCAGCGCGAGCGCGAGGCTCGCGTAGATGCCGCCGGTCGCGAGGCCGGCGAGGAATTGCGCGAGGAAGGTATCCATCGTCGCTCAATACCCGAGGTAGGAGCGGCGCACCGCCTCGTCGTTGCGCAGCCGCGCCGCCTCGCCGCGCATCGCGATGCGTCCGGTCTCGACCAGGTACGCGTGGTCGGCGAGCTCGAGCGCCATCGCCGCGTTCTGCTCGACCAGCAGGATCGCGACGCCCTCGTCGCGGTTGATCGCGCGCAGGATCTCGAAGATGCCCGCGACCACCTTGGGCGCGAGGCCGAACGAAGGCTCGTCGAGGAGCAGCAGGCGCGGGCGCAGCATCAGCCCGCGCGCGATCGCGAGCATCTGCTGCTCGCCGCCGGACAGCGTGCCGGCCTGCTGCGTGCGCCGCTCCTCCAGGCGCGGGAAATAGCCGTACATGCGCTCGAGGTCGCCGGCGAGGGCGCGCTTGCCGCCGCGCGTGATGCCGCCGAGGCGCAGGTTCTCCTCGGTGGTGAGGTCCACGAACGTGCCGCGGCCGTCGGGCACGTGCGCGATGCCCAGGCGCGCGATGTCTTCGGTCGCGCAGCCGTCGATGCGCCGGCCGGCGAACTCGATCGTGCCGCGCGTCTTCACCATGCCGCACACGGCGCGCAGCGTGGTGGTCTTTCCCGCTCCGTTGGCGCCGAGCAGCGCGGTGACCGATCGCGGCGCCACCTCGAAATCGACGCCGTGCAGCACCTGCGTCGCGCCGTATCCCGCATGCAGGCCCTCGACGCGAAGGAGCTGCGGCTCGCTCATGCGGCGGTTCCCAGGTAGGCGCGCACGACGTCGGGATGGTCGCGCACCTCGGCGGGCGCGCCGTCGGCGATCTTGCGGCCGAAGTCGAGCGCGACCACGTGGTCGGAGACGCTCATCAGCAGGTTCATGTGGTGCTCGACGAGGAGGATCGTCACGCCGATGCGGTCGCGGATCGCGCGGATGAGGCCGCCGAGCACGCCCACTTCCTCGTGGTTCAGGCCGCTCGCCGGCTCGTCGAGCAGCAGCAGGCGCGGGTCGGACGCGAGCGCGCGGCCGAGCTCGACGCGCTTCCGGGTGCCGAACGGGAGCGACGAGACCGTCGCGTCGGCGACATTCTCCAGGTCGAGGAAGCGCAGCAGCTCGCGTCCCTTCGCGCGCGCTTCGTCCTCGCCACGCGCCACGCGCGGAAGCCGCAGCGCCGCCGCGAGGAAGCCGCCGTGGCCGCGGCAATGGCGGCCGAGCAGGATGTTCTCGAACACGGTGAGCGAGCGGAACAACGCCACGTTCTGGAACGTGCGCCCGATGCCGAGCGCGGCGACCTGGTGCGCGCGCATCGCGAGGAGCGGGCGACCGTCGAAGTCGATGCGCCCGCGGTCGGGGCGGTAGAGGCGGCTCAGGCAGTTGAAGAGCGTGGTCTTGCCCGCGCCGTTGGGCCCGATGATGCCGGCGATCTCGCCCGCGCGCACACGGAACGAAAGCGCGTCGAGCGCGACGATGCCGCCGAACCGCAGCGAAAGGTCCGCGACGTCGAGCAGTGCTCCTTCCCCGGCCGCTTCGGTTCCCGCAGGCATTGCGTCCTCCCGGGCAGTCCGAGGCGAAAGCTAGCACGAAATCCCGCGCGCCATCGCGTGTATATTTCCGCCTTTGCGGCGCGCGTACGGAGCGGGCGATGGCGGGAAAGGCTTACGAGCTGCACGAGGGCGTGGCGGTGGTCGCGCTCGACAACCCGCCGGTGAACGGCCTCGGCCTGCAGCTGCGCACGGCCATCGTGGCGGGCCTCGACGCGGCGCAGGCCGACGAAGCGGTCAAGGCGATCGTCCTCATCGGCGCGGGCAGCCTCTTCTCCGGCGGCGCCGATATCCGCGAGTTCAACACGCCCAAGGCGACCGCGGAGCCCACGCTGCACAGCGTGATCCGCGTCGTCGAATCGAGCGCGAAGCCGGTGATCGCCGCGATCGCCGGCCATTGCATGGGCGGCGGCCTCGAGCTCTCGCTCGCGTGCCACTATCGCGTCGCTCTCGCCGATGCGCAGCTCGGGCTGCCGGAGGTGAAGATCGGCCTCGTCCCGGGAGCCGGCGGCACGCAGCGCCTGCCGCGCGCGGTGGGCGTGGAGACCGCGCTCAACATGATCGTCTCCGGCAATCCCGTGCCGGCCGCCCAGCTCGCCGACACCGCGCTCGTCGACCGCATCGTCGAGGGTCCCTTGCTCGAGGGTGCGCTCCGGTTCGCGCGCGAGGTCGCCGGGAAACGCCCGTTGCCGAAGCTGCGCGAGCGCGCCGCGGTGGAGCCCGACGCGGAGGCGTTCTTCGCCTTCGCGCGCAACGCCGTCGCCTCCGTCGCGAAGAACTTTCCCGCGCCCGTGCGATGCGTGGACGCGGTCGCGGCCTCGGTCTCGAAGCCGTTCGAGGAGGGACTGCGCTACGAGCGCGAGATCTTCCTGCAGCTCGTGCAATCGCCCGAGTCGCGCGCGCTGCGCCATGCGTTCTTCGGCGAGCGAGCGGCCTCCAAGATTCCCGACGTGCCCGCGGATACGCCGGTGCGCCCGGTGAAGTCGGTGGCGGTGATCGGCGCCGGCACGATGGGCGGCGGCATCGCGATGAGCTTCCTCAACGCGGGCATCCCCGTCGCCATCCTCGAGACGAAGCAGGAAGCGCTCGACGGCGGCCTCGCCACCATCCGCCGCAACTACGAATCGAGCGTGAAGCGCGGCAAGCTCACGCCCGAGAAGCTCGCGAGCCGCATGGCCCTCCTCGCGCCCACGCTCTCCTACGACGACGTCAAGAATGCCGACCTCGTCATCGAGGCGGTATTCGAGGAGATGGGCGTGAAGGAGGCGGTATTCCGCAAGCTCGACGAGGTGATGAAGCCGGGCGCGATCCTCGCCACCAACACCTCCACCCTCGACGTGAACCGCATCGCCGCGGCGACGAAGCGCCCGCAGGACGTGGTCGGCATGCACTTCTTCAGCCCCGCCAACGTGATGAAGCTGCTGGAGGTGGTGCGCGGCGAGAAGACCGCGAAGGACGTCCTCGCCACCGTCATGCAGGTCGCGAAGAAGATCCGCAAGACCGCCGTGGTCTCCGGCGTGTGCGACGGCTTCATCGGCAACCGCATGGTCGAGCAGTACCTGCGGCAGGCCCTCTTCCTCGTCGAGGAGGGCGCCGCGCCGCAGCAGGTGGACGGCGCACTCGAGAAATTCGGCTTCGCGATGGGCCCGTTCCGCATGAGCGACCTCGCCGGCAACGACATCGGCTGGGCGATCCGCAAGCGCCGCTACGTCGAGCGCCCGCGCTTCGTTTATTCGCGCATCGCCGATCGCCTCTGCGAGCAGGGCCGCTTCGGGCAGAAGACCGGAGCGGGCTGGTACCGCTACGAGCCGGGCCGCCGCGATGCGATCCCCGACCCGAAGGTGGACGAGATGATCGCCGCCTATCGCGGCGAGAAGGGCATCGCGCCGCGCAGGATCGAGGACGCGGAGATCGTGGAGCGTTGCGTGTTCGCCCTGGTGAACGAAGGCGCGCGCATCCTCGAGGAAGGCATCGCCGCGCGCGCCTCCGACATCGACATGGTGTATCTCACCGGCTACGGATTCCCGCTCTTCCGCGGCGGCCCGATGCTCTACGCGGACATGGTGGGGCCGTACAACGTGGTGCGCTCGATGCGCCGCTTCGCTTCGTCGGGCAGCGGCGATCCTTCGTTCTGGCAACCCGCGCCGCTGTTGGAGAAGCTCGCGAACGAAGGGAAGACATTCAATGGCTGACCCTCACCCCGGCCCTCTCCCAAGGGAGAGGGAGAACTCATGACCGACGCCGTCATCGTCTCCACCGCCCGCACCGGCCTCGGAAAATCCTGGCGCGGCGCGTTCAACCTCACCCACGGCGCGACGCTGGGAGGGCACGTGGTCCGCCACGCGATCGAGCGCGCGAAGATCGACCCGGCCAGGGTCGAGGACGTCGTCATGGGCTGCGCGCTACCGGAGGGCGCGACGGGCGGCAACATCGCGCGCCAGGTCGCGCTGCGCGCCGGATGCCCGGTGAGCACGGCCGGCATGACGGTGAACCGCTTCTGCTCGTCGGGCCTGCAGTCGATCGCGCTCGCCGCGCAGCGCATCCTCGCGGGCGAAGGCGAGACCTACGTGGCGGGCGGCGTCGAGTCGATCTCGTGCGTGCAGAACGAGGCGAACCGCCACATGTCGCGCGAGGCCTGGCTCGCGCAGCACAAGCCGCGGATCTACTGGTCGATGCTCGAAACCGCGGAGAACGTCGCCAAGCGCTACGGCATCGCGCGCGACAAGCAGGACGAATACGGCGTGCGCAGCCAGCAGCGCGCGGCGGCCGCCTCGGCCGCCGGCCGCTTCGCCAGCGAGATCGTGCCGATGACCGTGCGCATGGGCGTCGCCGTCAAGGAATCGGGCCGCATCTTCACGAAGGAGGTCATGATCGCCGCCGACGAGGGCATCCGCCCGGATACCACGCTCGAGGGCGTCGCGAAGATCCGGCCCGCGCTTCCCGGCGGCGTCGTCGCGGCAGGCAACGCGAGCCAGTTCTCCGACGGAGCGTCCGCCTGCGTGGTGATGAGCGATGCAGCGGCCGCGCGCGCCGGCGCGCAGCCGCTCGGCATCTTCCGCGGCTTCGCGGTCGCCGGCTGCGAGCCCGACGAGATGGGCATCGGGCCGGTGTTCGCGGTGCCGAAGCTCCTCGCGCGCGCCGGGCTCGGTGTGGAGGACATCGGCCTGTGGGAGCTCAACGCGGCGTTCGCGGTGCAGGTGATCTACTGCCGCGACAAGCTCGGCATCCCGGACGAGCGCCTGAACGTCGACGGCGGCGCGATCGCCGTGGGCCACCCCTATGGCGTGAGCGGCTCGCGCCTCGTGGGACACGCGCTCATAGAGGGCAAGCGGCGCGGCGCGAGGTACGTCGTCGCGACGATGTGCATCGGCGGCGGCATGGGCGCGGCGGGATTGTTCGAGGTCGCCTGAGAGGATCGGAGGTCGAGATGGATTCCAGCATCACGATAGCGAGCGCGGTCCTGGTCGCTTGCGCGGCGACGCTGCCGCATGCCGCCGAATCGGTCGCGAACGAGCCCACGATTTCCGCCGACGCGGCGCTCGCGGCGGCGGGGGCGGCCCTCGCCCATTGCCGCAAGGAGGGCCAGCACGTGAGCGTCACCGTGGTCGACGCGTCGGGGCGCGTGAAAGCGGCGGTGCGCGACGACGGCGCGGCGCCGCACACGGCGGAGCACAGCTTCCGCAAGGCCTACACCGCATTGAGCTATCGCATGCCCTCGGCCGAGTACGGCAAGCGCGCCGCACAGGCGAAGGGTGCCGCGATCGGGCCCCAACTGCTCCCGCACATCACGACCGCGGCCGGCGGCCTGCCCATTCGCTCCGGCAACGCGGTGATCGGCGCGATCGGCGTCTCCGGCACGCCGAGCAGTGCCGGCGGCGGCGAGGGCGATGCGAAATGCGCCGCGACCGGCCTCGAGCGCATCGCGGCGGGCCCCGAAGCGCGCTAGCCGGGCGCGGCGTGGATCGCGTGGGCGTCCAGGGCCTCAACCACTACAACCTTCGCGCCTCGCGCGCGATGCTCGATCGCCTGCGCGACTGGTATCGCGACGCGATCGGGCTCGAGGTCGGCGAGCGGCCGCCGTTCCGCTTCCACGGCTACTGGCTCTACGCGGGCGGCCGGCCGATCCTGCACCTGAGCGAGGCTTCGCCGGGCGAGGAGCATCCCGCGCCGGGCTCGGGTACTTTCGACCACGTGGCCTTCACGTGCGCCGGCTTCGGCGCGATGCGCGAACGCCTCGATTCCCTGCGCGTTCCCTATCGCGTCGCCGAGGTGCCGGTCACACGGCTGCGCCAGGTCTTCCTGCAGGATCCCGCCGGCAACGGCGTCGAGCTCGATTTCGACGCGCGCCTGGAGGACTGACGCGGCGTCGGCGCAAGGCGCGGCGCTCGCGGCACGCGGCACGGCCGGGTAGAATGCGGCCTCCACCCACGACGCGACCGGATCCGATGCGCTTTCCCGCACACCGGCTGCTCGCGGCCCTCGCGCTCCTCACCGCGACCGGCGCCTTCGCGCAGCTCTCGATCGATCCGCCGAATCCCTCGGCGCTCGACACCGTGCGCCTGCGCTACACGCACCTGGGCTGCACCAATGCCGACTCCGTGCAGGTCGCGCAGGACTCGAACCGCATCACCGTCTCCGTCGACCGTGGCGGCGTCTCGCCCGATTGCGGCACCGTCGCCGGCTTCTTCGAGGATTACACGCTGGGGAGGCTTCCTGCCGGCGAGTACGACACCTCGCTCGTCGTGAATCCGGCGCCGGGCAGCGAGGGACCCACGATGCTGATCGGCCCGGTGCACGTCTCGGTCGCACCCGCCGGAGCCACGGGCTCGCTCCATCCGCACGACGACTACACGGACATGTGGTGGAACCCGCGCGAGCCGGGCTGGGCGCTCTCGGTGAGCCAGCTGCGCGAGAAGCTCTTCCTTACGTGGGTCACGTACGACGATTCCGGCAAGGCCGCGTGGCTGGTGATGCCGGGCGGCGCGTGGTCGCGCGACGCGGCCACCAATGCGCTGCGCTTCTCGGGCAAGATCTATCGCACGCAGGGAACGCCGTGGGCGCAGTCCTTCGACGCCGCCGCGACGCGGCTCGCGCAGGCGGGCACCGCGAGCTTCACGCCGCTCGATTCGAGCCATGGCATCTTCAGCTATACGGTGGACGGCGTGAGCGGCTCCAAGATGGTGGAGCGCTTCCGCTTCTGACGCCTTTCCCGGCGCGGGCGGGCGCGAAAGGCGTTATCCTGATGCCCGCGACAACGCCCGTCCCGTGGAGGAAACCGTGATCCGCCGCTCGCTCGCGCTCGCCGTGCTCGCCTGCATCCCCGCGATCTCGTTCGCCGATTCGGGCGACCAGGCCGCCCTCGACCAATGCATCGCCTACTGGGGAAAGTCGTCGCCGTTCCGCAAGGGAACGGCGCCGCAGGGCGTGATCTCCACCGGCGTGAAGGTGTTCGGCATCGGCTCCTCGTCTTCCGGCGACGACACCGTGACCGCGAAGCCGCGGCTGGTACTGGTGCGCCCCGCGGTGAACGTGATGGGGCGCAGCACGATCAGGCTCGCGAACCCGCACGGCTGGTATTGCTTCCGCTCCAACGTGACCGTCATGGGCAAGCTCGAGATCGACGCGCAGTGCCACGCGCATCTCGCCACCGCGCGGGAGGAAGGCACCGCGGTCGGAGCGGCCGACGAGAGCAGCAAGGGCGTGGCCGTGTTCGGGGCATTGCGCGTGAATCGCTTCGGCTGCGACGAAGCGCGCGGCAAGGGCTGAATCGAGCGCAGGCCGCGATGGAGAATCCGTCCCTGGTGCCGACACACGACGCGCAGCGCGAGCTCGAGCAGCATGCGCTGCGCAACGTGCGTTCGCTGGTCGAGAAGCTCGAGGGCGCGGAAGCGCGTCGCGGCGAGCGCAACCTTCGCCTGGTCGCGCTGGTGCTCGCGGCGTTGTCCGCGGCGGTCGCGATCGCCGCGCTCGCTTTCTGGCTGGTGCGCGGCCCGGTGCAGTCGCACACCGTGACGCTCGCCCCGCCGGGCGCCGGCCCCGCGTCGCGCTAGCCTGCCGCGCGCCGCTCGAGCTTCACGCGGCGCACCGCTTCGCCGAACAGCGCCACCAGCGCGATTCCGGCGAGGAGCACGATCGCCCCGTGCAGGTTCGCGTCGAGCGCTCCCACCACGATGAGGAGCGTGGTCGCCTCGGCCGGGGCATGGTTCGCGCCGGCGAGCTCCTGCAGGGCCATGGAGAGGAATACCGCAAGCGCCGCCGCGACGACGCGCGCCCCGGTGAGCGCGTGCGAAAGGTTCATCGCCGGCTGGTGGATCACGCCGGTGATGCGCACGACGGCGAACCCGACCGCGGCGCCGATGAGGTGCCCCACGACGACGTTCCAGGGACGCGCGCTCGGATGCTCGGGCGAGCGCGACTGGATCGCGATGCTGGGACCGAGGCTCGGGAAGAGCCAGGGGACGGCGCTCGCCCAGCCGAGCGTTCCGATCGCCGCGATGGCGAGGCCCGCGTAGACCGCAGGCGGCACGCGGCGCGGCCATGGCGGCGCCGCGTGCCGCCGCTCGAGATCAGCGAGGCCGGCGTGGCGTCCGTGCGGGATTCCGGGGATCATCCGGCAGATCCGGCCGGTTGCGCTCGCCTTCGTCGAGCTCGCCCGCGTCGCGGTTCGTCGCGTCGAGCTCGCCCGCCTCGAGGGCCCCGATGTCCTCGCCATCCTCCTCGATATGGTCGACGTCGATGTCCCGCGAATCGGCCGCCGCGGAATCGCGACCGGCCGCGGCCCGCTCGCCGCTGCCCGTCGCATCGGAGTCGCTGTCGAGATCGCCGTCGCCGATGTCGGGGCCGCCCGTGTCGGCCGCGCGGCTCTCGTCCGGATCCTCGTTGGTGCCTCGATCGAGCCCGAAGCGGTCCGCGTCGTGCGCGAGGCCGTGCGCGCCCTGCACGTCGCTGCCGGTATCGCTGCTGCCGCTCGGCCCGAGCGCCTCGGTGCCGTGCCCGCGGCCGGTCCTGCGATCGCGGCCGGCGGGAAGATTGTCGGGAGTGAGGGTGCTGGACGACATGGAACCTCCTTGCCGCTCGACGTGAGCCATGGAGGTTGGATGGACGCCGGGGACGTCGGTTCTCAGCGAACCACGTCGGCGGGCGCGGGCTCCAGCGTCTCGCCCGAGACTGCGACCGTGGGTCCGGCCGCGTCGCGCGCGACCTCCAGCGCGTACGCGCCCTGCTCCTCGTCGCGCGTGGTGCCGGAGAGCCGCACGTCGCCCTGGTCGACGAGCACCGTGATCTGCGAGCCCTCCAGCGCCGGATCCTCGGCGAGCGCCTGCATCACTCGCGCGGCGACCGCGCGATCGCTCGCGTCCGCGGCGTAGGAAACGTCGGATCCCGGATCGAGCGTCCCGGCCATGCCCGCCGCCTGCGGCGGCGCCTCGATCACGACCACGTTGTCCGCCTGCACCGCCGGCGCGAAGGCGAAGGCGACGATTCCCGCCGCGATCGCAACGCCGATCGCGATCTCGAGCGATTGCCTGCTGGGATTCCTCATGGCGAGCTCCTCGGGCAGGCCCGGATTCCCCGAGCCCCATGTCCCTTGGAGCCCGCGAATCGGCGCGGGTTTCCGCGCTTCAGGCGAGCTTCACCAGCTGCTTGCCGAAGTTGCGCCCGGCGAGGAGGTCGATGAGGCCCTGCGGCGCGTTCTCGAGGCCCTCCACGACCGATTCGCGGTAGCGCATCTTTCCGGCCGCCACGCGCGAGCCGAGGTCGGCCAGCGCCTCGCCGTAGCGCTTGTGCCAGTCGAACACGATCATGCCCTGCATGCGGATGCGGTTCACCAGGATCGAACGCAGGTTCCGGTAACCGTAGGGCTGCGTCGCGTTGTACTCGGCGATCAGGCCGCAGACGATGATGCGGCCGTTCTGGTTCATCACGCGCAGCACGGTATCGAGGATCTCGCCGCCCACGTTCTCGAAGTCGACGTCGATTCCGTTCGGACACGCGGCGCGCAGGTCGTCGAGCACGCGGCCGGCCTTGTAGTCGACGCACCCATCGAAGCCGAGCTCGTTCACGACGTAGTCGCACTTCGCGCGTCCGCCCGCGATGCCGACCACGCGGCAACCCTGCTGCTTCGCGAGCTGGCCGACGACGCTTCCCACGGCGCCCGATGCGGCGGAGACCACCACCGTCTCGCCGGCCTTCGGCTGGCCGATCTCGAACAAGCCGAACCATGCGGTCATCCCCGGCATGCCGAGGATGCCGAGGTAATAGGAAGCCGGTACGCGCGAAGCGTCGACGAGCGCGAGCTCCTTGCCTTTCGCGACGCCGTAGAGCTGCCAACCGAGCGGCGCGAGCACCTTGTCGCCGTTCCGGTACCCGGGGTGCCTCGATTCCACCACCTCGCCGACCGTCTGCCCCACCATCAGGCCGCCGATCTCGACGTGCGCGGCGTACGACTTCGCATCGCTCATGCGCCCGCGCATGTACGGGTCGAGCGAGAGCCATTCGTTGCGCACCAGCACCTCGCCTTCGCCGGGCGACGCGGCCGGCGCCTCGACGATGCGGAAATTCTCCCGCGTGACCGCGCCGGTGGGACGCGAGGCGAGGACGACTTGCTTGTTAGCGGGCATGACGCTCTCCCCGGCCCTCCCCCAAGGGGGAGGGGGAATTTCTCGCGAATCTCTCGAGATGGTGGTCCGCGTCGCCCAGCTGGCTCGCGATCATCGTGAGGCGGCGGAAGGTGTGGCTCACCTTGAGCTCCTCGGTCATGCCCATGCCGCCGTGGAGCTGCACCGACTCCTGGCTCACGTGGCGGCATGCGTCGGCGGTCTTGATCTTGGCCGCGGAGACGATGCGCGCGCGCTCGTGCGGAGCGTCCCCGGTGTCGACGCGCGCGCACGCGAGGCTCGCCATGGAGCGCGCCTGCTCGTACTCGATCACCATGTCGACCATGCGATGCTGCAGCGCCTGGAAGGCGCCGATCGGCATCCCGAACTGCTTGCGCGTCTTGAGGTAGTCGAGCGTCGCGTCGCAGGCGGATTTCATCGCGCCCACGGCTTCGGCGCACAGGAGCGCCGTGGCGTAGTCCGCCGCCTCCTCGACGAGCGCGAGGCCGCCGCCCTCCTCGCCGATGCGCGCCTGCGCCGGTACGAGCACCGAATCGAAGCGCACGTCGGCCGCGCGCATCTCGTCCAGGGTGCGGTACGGTGCCATGGAAACGCCCTGCGATTTCGCATCGACCAGGAACAGGCTCACGCCGCGGGCATCGCCGACATCGCCCGAGGCGCGCGCCGAGACGACCAGCCGATCGGCGCACGGTGCGTGCAGCACCACGCGCTTGCCGCCGACGATGCGGTACCCGCCGCCTTCGCGCGTGGCGCGCGTGGCGACGTGCGCGAGGTCGTAGCGTGCACCGTCCTCGACGTGCGCGAACGCCATCACCATGCGTCCCTCGACGATCGCCGCGACGATCTCCTGCCGCAGCGCATCGCCGGCGCCGCGCGCGACCAGCCGTCCGGCGAGACCCACGGTGGAGAGATACGGTTCCACGACGAGCGCTTCACCCATCGCCTCCATCACGCTCATGAGGTCCACCGCGCGGCCGCCGAAGCCGCCCAGCTCCGCCGGGAACGGCAGGCCCAGCAGCCCGATCCCGGCGAGCTTTCCCCAGATGTCGCGGCTCCATCCGTCCTTCGAGGCGACGATCGCCTTGCGCGCCTCGAAGCTGTAGTCCTGCGCGACGAAGCGCCGCACCGAATCGGCGACCAGGCGCTGCTCTTCGCTGTAGTCGAATTTCATGGCGCGCTCCTAGAGCCCCAGGCTCATCTTCGCGATGATGTTGCGCTGGATCTCGTTGGACCCCGCGTAGATCGAGGTCTTGCGGAAGTTGCAGTAGCGCGGCGCGATGCCCGCCATGACCGCGTCGAAATCGGCGTCCGCGCCGATCGCGCGGAACGGCTGCGCGAGCGGGCCCGCCGCTTCCATCATGAGCTCGGTGAGCGCCTGCTGGATCTCGGTGCCGCGGATCTTCAACATCGACACTTCCGCGCCCGGCGCCCTGCCGCCGCGCAGCTGGTCGAGGAAGCGCAGGTTGGTGATCTCCAGCGCCATGAGCTCGACCTCGACGCGCGTCACCTTGTCGCGGAAGCGCACATCCTCGAGGAGCGGGCGGCCGTTCTTCACCTGGCGCGCGGCGAACTCCTTGAGCTTCTCCAGCTCGCGCCGCGAGCCGCCGATGCGCGCGGTGTTCATGCGCTCGTGGCCGAGCAGGTATTTCGCCACCGTCCAGCCCTTGCCTTCCTCGTGCACCAGGTTCTCGACCGGCACCTTCACGTCGTCGAAGAAAACCTCGTTCACCTCGTGCCCGCCGTCCATGAGGATCAGCGGCCGCACCGTGATGCCGGGCGTCTTCATGTCGACGAGGAGGAACGAGATGCCCTCCTGCTTCTTCTCGGCCGAATCGGTACGCACCAGGCAGAAGATCCAGTCGGCGTAATGGGCGAGAGTGGTCCAGGTCTTCTGGCCGTTCACCACGTAATGATCGCCCTCGCGCACGGCGCGCGTCTTGAGCGATGCGAGGTCCGAGCCCGATCCCGGCTCCGAGTATCCCTGGCACCAGAAGTCGTCGCCGTTGTAGATGCGCGGCAGGAAGCGCTGCTTCTGCGCGGGCGTGCCGAACTTGAGCAGCACCGCCGCGCACATCGTGAGGCCGAAGGGGATGAGCGGCGGGGCGCCCGCGTAGCCGCATTCCTCCTCGAAGATGTAGCGCTGCACCACGTCCCAGTCCGTGCCGCCCCATTCCTTCGGCCAGGAGGGCGCGACCCAGCCCTGCCGGGCGAGGATGCGATGCCAGCGCAGCAGGTCTTCGCGCGAGAGCTCGTCGTAACGCGCGATCTTCTCCCGCAAATCGGCGGGCAGGTTGCCGCGCAGCCACGCGCGGACGCCGTCGCGGAAGGCGAGCTCTTCGGGGGAGTAGTTGAGGTCCATGGAATGGCTCCGGGGGCGGGCGGACGCACAGCGGACGCGCCGACCCGATAGTGTAAGCTGACGCGCCGCGGCACGTTGTTCCCTCCACACGTCGAAGGTCCTGCCATGAGCTTGCGCAAACTCCTCGATCTCTCCGGGCGCACGGCGCTCGTGACCGGCGGCTCGCGCGGGCTCGGCTTGCAGATCGCCGAGGCGCTGGGCGAGATGGGCGCGCGCGTGGCGCTCAGCGCCCGCAAGCGTGAAGAGCTCGACGCCGCCTGCGCGCGCCTGAAGTCCATGGGCATCGACTCGCTGCCGCTCGCTTGCGACATGTCCGACGCCGCGGCCATCGCGCCGATGGTGGAGCGGGCGGCGAGCTGGGGCGCGATCGACATCCTCGTGAACAACGCCGGCACGACCTGGGGCGCGGACATGCTCGAGCATCCCTTCGAGGCGTGGAACAAGGTGCTCGAGCTCAACCTCACCGCGATGTTCGTCGCGAGCCAGGAGGTGGGCAAGCGCTGCATGGTGCCGCGCCGCAAGGGCAAGGTGATCAATGTCGCCTCGGTCCTCGGCATGGTGGGCGGCGGCGATCCGGGGCGGCCGGGCACGATCGGCTACAACACGAGCAAGGGCGGCGTGATCAGCTTCACGCGCTCGCTCGCCGCCGAGTGGGCGAAGCACGACATCAACGTGAACGCGATCGCGCCGGGCTTCTTCCCCACGAAGATGACCAAGGGGCTCATGGAGATGATGGGCGACCAGGTGGCGCGCAAGGCGCCGCTCAACCGCGTCGGCGGTCCCGAGGATCTGAAGGGCATCGTCGCGGTGCTCGCCTCCGACGCGGGCGCTTTCATCACCGGGCAGACCATCGCGGTGGACGGCGGCTACACGGCGGTCTAGCGATGGAGGACGTGGGCAAGGCGGTCGGGCGCCCGATCCCGTTCGCAAGCTACCTCGGCATCCGGCTGCGCGCGCAGGGCGACGGCGAGGCGGTGGTCGAGGCCGACCTGCGCCCCGAGCTCATGAACAGCTGGGAGTCGGCCCACGGCGGCGTCGTCATGACGCTGCTCGACGTCGCGATGGCGGTCGCGGCACGCAGCGCCGACCCGAAGGCGGCGGGCGCGATCACGGTGGAGATGAAGACCAGCTTCATCGGCACGTGCCGGGGATTGCTGGTGGCGCACGGACGTTGCATCCACCTCGGCCGCGCGGTCGCCTTCTGCGAGGGCGAGGCGCACGACGCGGCGGGAAAGCTCGTCGCGAAGGCAACCGGAACCTTCATGGTCCGGCGCGAGCGACCCGGAGGCCAGGACGACGCGCTTCCGCGCGGCACTCGCGTGAGCCCGTGAGCGACTTCAGCGCCTATCTCGGCACGCGCCCGGTCGCCGAGGCGCATCGCTTCGACGTCGCCGCGCTCGAGCGCTACATGCGCGAGCACGTTCCGGGTTTCTCCGGCGCGCTCCAGGTCGCGCAGTTCCGCGGCGGACAATCCAACCCGACGTTCCTCCTCACCGCCGGATCGCAGCGCTACGTGATACGGCGCAAGCCGCCCGGAAAGCTGCTGCCTTCCGCGCATGCGGTCGACCGCGAGTACCGCGTGACCACGGCGCTCGCGAAGACGGGCTTCCCGGTCGCGCGCACCTACGCGTTGTGCACCGACGAGTCGGTGATCGGCACGACGTTCTACATCATGGAGCACGTCGAGGGACGCGTGCTCTGGGATCCGACGCTCCCCGGCATGGAGCCCGCCGGGCGCGCCGCCATCTACGACGAGGTGAACCGCGTCATCGCGCGGCTGCACCGCGTGGACTTCGCTTCCCTCGGGCTCGCCGATTACGGCAAGCCGGGCAACTACTTCCAGCGCCAGATCGACCGCTGGAGCCGCCAGTACAAGGCGTCGGAGACGGAGAGGATCGAGGCGATGGACCGCCTCATCGAATGGCTCCCCGGGAACATCCCCGCGGGCGACGCCACGTCGATCGTGCACGGCGACTACCGCATCGACAACATGATCTTCCATCCGACCGAGCCGCGCGTGCTCGCCGTGCTCGACTGGGAGCTCTCGACGCTCGGGCATCCGATGGCGGATTTCTCGTACCACATGATGGCATGGCGGCTCTCGTCGACCGAGTTCCGCGGATTGAGCGGACGCGACCTCGCCGCGCTCGGCATTCCTTCCGAGGAGGACTACCTCGCGAAGTACCTGCAACGCACCGCGGGGTCTCGTCCCAGCGAGAAGGACTGGAGCTTCTGCATGGCGTACAACATGTTCCGCGCCGCCGCGATCTTCCAGGGCGTGATGGCGCGCGCCGTGGCGGGCAACGCCGCGAGCGCCCAGGCGGTAGAGACGGGGAAACGCGCCCGGCCCATGGCGGAGCTCGGCTGGAAGCAGGTGGAGCGATTGCAGGCTTCGTAGGGAGGAACCATGGACTTCGAGTACACGGCGAAAGTGAAGGCCCTGCAGCAGCGGCTCGTCGCCTTCATGGACGCGCACGTCTATCCCAACGAGCGCCGCTTCCAGGAGGAGGTCGACACGGGCGAGCGCTGGCAGCCCACGCGCGTCGTGGAGGAGCTCAAGGAGAGGGCGCGGGCCGCGGGGCTGTGGAACCTCTTCCTTCCCGCCTCCGAGCGCGGCGCCGGGCTCACCAACGCCGAATACGCGCCGCTTTGCGAGATCATGGGCCGCGTGGGCTGGGCGCCGGAGGTCTTCAACTGCTCCGCGCCCGACACCGGCAACATGGAAGTGCTCGAGCGCTACGGCACGCCCGAGCAGAAGCAGCGCTGGCTCGAGCCGCTCCTCGCGGGCGAGATCCGTTCCGGCTTCGCGATGACGGAGCCGGCGGTCGCTTCCTCGGACGCCACCAACATCCAGGCCTCGATCCGCCGCGAGGGCGACGAGTACGTGATCAACGGCCGCAAATGGTGGACTTCCGGCGCCGGCGACCCGCGCTGCAAGGTGCTCATCTTCATGGGCAAGACCAACCCCGAGGCCGACAAGCATCACCAGCAATCGATGATCCTGGTGCCGATGGATGCGGCCGGCGTGAAGCGGGTGCGGCACTTGCCGGTGTTCGGCTACGACGATGCGCCGCACGGCCACATGGAGATGGACTTCAAGGACGTGCGCGTGCCGGCCTCGAACCTGCTCCTCGGCGAGGGCCGCGGATTCGAGATCGCGCAGGGCCGCCTCGGCCCGGGACGCATCCATCACTGCATGCGCCTCATCGGCGTGGCCGAGCGCGCGCTCGAGAAGATGTGCGGCCGCGTGAAGTCGCGCGTCGCGTTCGGCCGCCCGATCGGCGAGCAGGGCGTCACCCTCGAGCGCATCGCCGAAGCGCGCATCCTCATCGACCAGGCGCGGCTCCTCACGCTGAAAGCGGCATGGATGATGGACACCGTCGGCAACAAGGCGGCCCGCGCCGAGATCGCGATGATCAAGGTCGTGGCGCCCAACATGGCGTGCCAGGTGCTCGACTGGGCGATCCAGGCTCACGGCGGCGGCGGCGTGTCCGAGGACTTCGGGCTGGCGAAGGCGTACGCGAACGCGCGCACCCTGCGCCTCGCCGACGGCCCCGACGAGGTGCACCGCAGCCAGATCGGAAGGCTCGAGCTCGCGAAGCACTGAAAAAGGTGAAAAGGGGTCAGATCCCTTTTCGCCGTTCGGTACTGCGAACCGCTAAGAAAAGGGATCTGACCCCTTTTTCGTCAAGCCACGAACTCGAGGATCGTGGCGTAGTGCAGCGCGCTTCCCGCGATCACGCACAGGTGCCAGATACCGTGCCAGTGGCGGAAGCGGTGATCGAAGAGAAAGAAGACGATGCCGACCGTATAGACGCCGCCGCTCGCCACCAGCAGCATGAAGCCGGTCGGACCGAGCGCCTGGCGCAGCGGCTCCATCAACGCGAGTCCCATCCAGCCCATCAGCAGGTAGATCGCGAGGGAGGTGAGGCGCGCGCCCCTGGCGATCCAGATCTCCTGCAGGATGCCCACCGCCGCGAGCGACCAGGAGGCGGCGAAGAGCGTCCAGCCCCAGGCGCCGTTGAGGCTCACCAGCGCGAACGGGGTGTAGCTGCCGGCGATCAGCAGGTAGATCGTGCTGTGGTCGACCTTGCGCAGGATCGCCTTCGTGCGCCCGCGCGTGCTGTGGTAGCAGGTCGAGGCGAGGTAGGTGAGGACCAGCGTCGCGGCGTAGATCGAGAAGCTCGCGAGGCGCATGCCGTCGCCCCGGGCGGCCGCGACCTGCACGAGCGACGCGCCGGCGCCCACCGCGAGGACCGATCCCGCGAGGTGGGTGTAGCCGTTCAATCGCTCGCCATAGTACATGCGCGAATTATCGGAAATGCGGCGACGACAGCCCATCGAGTTTTCGGCGTTCCGGTTGCCGGATATGCGCCGATTTCCGTGTGAGACAATCGCGGACAAATGTCTTCGCCCCGCCGCAGCCTGCGGCTGCGCATCGCCCGGCGCTCGCGCCACGTCTGGCTCTCCCGTTCGCTCTGGAATCGCCGCCTGGTCTTCATTGTGGGCAGCATCGCCGCGGCGCTCGCGGCCGTGGGCTTTGCCCTCGCCGCCACCCGGACGCTGGAGGTGCTGGGACGGGTGCTGCAGCGATGGCCGTGGGCTGCGTTCGTGCTCGCCCCGGCGGGCCTCGCGCTGGTGAGCTGGCTCTCGCGCAATTTTTTCCGGGGTGCCGAGGGTAGCGGCATCCCGCAGACCATCGCCGCGCTCGCCTACCCCGATTCCGCGATCCGCGACCGGCTGCTCTCGCTGCGAATCGCGCTGGGCAAGATCGCCCTCACGCTGGTGGGCCTGCTCTCCGGAGCATCCATCGGGCGCGAGGGACCGACCGTGCAGATCGCGGCCTCGATCATGTACTCGCTCAACCGCTTCTCGCCATTCCCGCACGAGAGCATGAAGCGCGGCCTGATCCTCGCCGGAGGGGCGGCAGGGATCGCGGCCGCGTTCAACGCTCCGCTCGCCGGCGTGGTCTTCGCGATCGAGGAGATGAGCCGCTCGTTCTCCCAGCGCACCAGCGGCATCGTCATCACCGCCGTGATCATCGCGGGCATCGTCTCGTACTCGCTGCTCGGAAATTACGCCTATTTCGGCCGCACCTCCGCCACGCTCGATTTCTCGACCGGCTGGAGCGTGGTCGTGGTCTGCGGCACGGTGGGCGGCCTGCTCGGCGGCACCTTCTCGCGCCTGCTCATCGCCTCGGCGAGGAGCGTCGAGGGACCGTTCGCGACTTTTCGCCGCACGCGCCCGGTCGCCTTCGCCGCCCTTTGCGGGCTCGTGATCGCGATGCTCGGCTACGTGTCGCAGGGAACGATCTACGGCACCGGCTATGCCGAGACCAAGCGCATCCTGCAGGAGACCGGCGGCATTCCGCTCAGCTTCGGGGTGCTGAAGCTGCTGGCGACGGTGGTGTCGTATGTGACCGGCATCCCGGGCGGCATCTTCTCTCCGTCGCTCGCGGTCGGCGCGGGGATCGGCCAGGACATCGCGGCGCTGCTGCCGCCCGCACCGGTCGGCGCCGTCGCCGTGATCGGCATGGTCGCCTACTTCTCGGGCGTCGTGCAGGCACCCATCACCGCCTTCGTGATCGTGGTGGAGATGACGCGCGACGCGGACATGGCGCTGCCGCTGATGGCCGCCTCGATCATCGCCTACGGCTTCTCGCGCCTGGTATGCCCGCAGCCGGTCTACAAGGCGCTCTCGAAATCGTTCCGGCACTCGCGCGCCACGCCGCCGCCGCTCACCGGCTGATCGGCAAGGCGCGGGCCGCTAGAAGTCGAGGCCCAGCCACTGTCGCACCTGCTCGTGCAGGTCGCCCTCGAAGTCCGCGCGATCCCCGGCCGCGGTGATGCGTCCCAGGCTCAGCACGTGGATGCGATCGGACATGCGCACCACGCGCCGCACGTTGTGGTCGATGAGGAGGATGCCCATGCCCGAGCGCGCGAACCGCTCGATCCAGGTGAACACCTCCTCGGCGAGCCGCGGCGAAAGCCCGATGCTCGGCTCGTCGATGAGGCACAGGCGCGGCTGCTGCAGCCAGGCCTTCGCGAACTCGAGCTGCTTCTGCTGCCCTCCCGAAAGGTCGCCGGCGGAGGCACGGCGCCGGTCCTTCAGCGCGGGGAACACCTGCAGCGCCTCGTCGAAGCGGCCCTGCATCGTCGCGGCGAACCTGCGCCCGCGGCCCTGCAGCGGAAGCAGCAGGTTCTCCTCGACGGTGAGGTAGGGAAAGAGGCTCGACTCCTGCGGGATGCAGCAGATGCCGTGGTCGATGAGACGGTGGGTCGCGATGCCCGCGATCGGCTCGCCCAGGTACTCGATCTTCCCGGCCTTGGGCGTGAGCAGCCCGCAGATGGTCTTCACGAGCGTGGACTTGCCGGCGCCGTTGAGGCCGATGAGGCCGCTCACCTGTCCGGCGCGCACGCTCAGGGACACCTCGCGCAGCACGTCGATGTCCTGCGCGTACCCGGCGGTGACGTTGTCGACGGCGAGGAGCAGCTCAGCCATGCTCGCCGCTCCCGAGGTATGCCTCGATCACCGCGCGATCCTTCAGCACGTCGCGCGTGGCGCCGACCGCGATGAGGCGGCCGGCGTTCATGCATACGGTGCGATGGCACAGCTCGACCACGATCGGCATGTCGTGGCTCACGAGCAGGAATGCCTGGCCTTCGTCGTTGCGCCGGCGGATGAAGCGCGCCATCGTGTCGCGCATCACCGGGTGCACCGCCGCGAACGGCTCGTCGAGGAGCGCCACGCGCGGCGGCGCGATGAAGCACATGCCGAACTCGAGCAGCTTGCGCTGCCCGCCCGAGAGCCGGCCCGCGTCGAGGTACATCACCTGCGCGAGCGTGAGCTCCTCGAGCAGCGCCGCGGCGCGCGTACGGGATTCCTCCTCCGAGAGGCCGCGCGCGAGGCCGGCGGTGAGCAGGTTGTCGAACGCGGAGATGCGCCCGAACACGCGCGTGGTCTGGAACATGCGCAGCAGCCCGCGCCGCGCGAGGGCGACGGGCTTGAGCGAGGTGACCTCCTCGTCGCCCAGCCAGACGCGGCCGCGGTCCGGCGCGAGGAAGCCCGACAGCATGTTGAGCGCGGTGGTCTTGCCCGAGCCGTTCGGGCCGATGAGGCCGAGGATCTCGCCCGCTTCCACGGCGAGCGCGAGGTCCTCCACGGCCGCCACGCCGCCGAAATGCTTCGTGAGGCCCTCGGTGCGCAGCAGGCTCACGGCGCGTCGGCGGCCGTCCGCGGCGCGGGACGCTCGCGGCGCCGCGTGGCGAGGCCCCACAGGCCTTCGCGGAAGAAGCGCGCGAAAAGCACCACCAGCCCCGAGAAGACGATCATCTGGATGTTGCCGAAGCCGCGCATCCATTCGGACGCGAGGTAGACGAGCATCGCGCCGGCGAGCGGCCCGGTGAGCGTGCCGATGCCGCCGATCACCACCATCGCGATCACGATGCCGGTCTGCAGCAGCAGGCCCAGCTCGGGGCTCACGAGCTGGCTGAAGGTGCCGTAGAGCGCGCCCGCGAGCCCGCAGATCGCACACGACAAGGCGAAGGCGAGCGTCTTGTAGCGCACCACGTTGATGCCGCGGCTCTCGGCGCCGGTCTCGTCGTCGCGGATCGCGAGCCAGAAGCGGCCAGGGCTCGCGCGCATCAGCAGGTGCAGCCCGACCAGCACCGCGAGCACCACGGCGAGGAACAGGTAGTAGTAGCCGAGGCGGCTCTCCATCAGCGTCGGCACGTTGAGTCCCTGCGCGCCGCGCGTGAAGTCGTACGAGTTGCCGATCACCACGCGCGCGATCTCGGCGAACGAAAGCGTGGTGAGCGCCAGGTACGGCCCGCGCAGCCGCAGCACGATGCGCCCGAGGATCCAGCCGAGGAGCGCCGTGGCGGCCACGCCGCCGAGGATGCCCCACGCGACCGGGACCTTCCAATGGTAGTCGAGCAGGCCCGGTCCGTAGGCGCCGAGCATCGCGAACGCGGCCGGCGCGAGCGAGAACTGCCCGGCGAATCCCGCGAGCAGGTTCCATCCCATCGCGAGCAGCGCGAAATACATGCTCACGATGAGGATCCCGAGCGTGTAGTCGGAGCTCACCGCGAGCGGCGCCAAGGCGATCAGCGCGATCACCACGAGCGAGGCGCGGAAATCGGTCGCGAGGCGCCGGCTCCAGAGATTCCTCTCGTCGCTCACAGCTCGCGCCCTTTCTCGCCCATGATCCCCTGCGGCCGGAACAGCAGCACGAGGATGAGGAGCAGCAGCCCGAATGCGTCGCGGTAGTCGTAGGAGACATACACCGCGAAGAAGGACTCCAGCACGCCCAGGAGGAGAGAGGCGATCATCGCGCCCCAGACCGATCCCATGCCGCCCAGCACGACGATCACGTACGACTTGATCGCGGGAAATCCTCCCACGTCGGGGGAAGGGTTGATGAGCGGAGCGAGGAGCGCGCCGGAGAGCGCGGCGAGCAGCCCCGAGATCGAGAAGATGAGGCTCGTCGTGCGCGTCGCGTCGATGCCGGCAAGCGAGGCGCCGAGGCGGTTCTGCGCCACCGCCTGGATCTGCCTCCCCCACAACGAGCGCTTGAGGAAGAGGGCGAGACCCACCAGCAACGCCGCCGAGACGCCCGCGGCGATGAGCTTCTGCCCGTTGAGCATCACGGGGCCGAACGCGAAGCGCGAGATCTGCGTGAGCATCGGTCCGCGATACGGATACGGGCCCACCACCTTGTCCACCAGGTTGATCAAGAAGAGCGAGAGGCCGAACGTCACGACCACGGCGTACTCGTCCTTCATGATGGCCCAGCTTCCGTAGCCGGCGTAGAGCGGGCGCATCAGCGTGCGCTCCACCACCCAGCCGAGGATCGCGCCCGCCGCCGCCGCGCCCGGCAGCGCGATCCATGGCGAGACGCCGAGTTTCAGCGCCACCAGCACGTAGGTGTACGCGCCCACCATGTAGAACTCGCCATGCGCGAAGTTCACGATCTTCAGCACGCCGAAGATCATCGCGAGCCCGACCGCCATGAGGGCGTAGAAGAGCCCGACGATGAGCCCGTTCACGAAGAGGTCGAGCTGCAGCAACGCCCTACCCCTTCGATGCGCGCCATGGCGCGAGCGATTGCAGCCGATGGGCCGCCGCGAGCGCACGCCAATCTTCGCCTCTCGGCGCGACCACCTGCAGCGAGATCGGCACGCCGTCGCGCGCGAGGCTCCAGGGCACGGAGGCGGCGGGAAGACCCGCGAGGTTGAACGGCAGCGTGAGGTGCGTGACTGCCGTGTGGAGCGCGTAATCGCGGCCGCCGATGTCCACGCGCGCGGCGCCCACGGCAGGCGCGGGCGCGCGCAGCGTCGGGCAAAGCAACAGGTCCGCACCGTCGAAGGCGGCTTCGATCTCGCGCACCAGCGCGGCGCGCAGGCGCTGCGCCTTCGTGTACCAGGCGCCCGGGAAGAAGAGCCCCATCTCGAGGCGCACCCGCACGTCCTCGCCGAAGCGATCGCCACGGTCCTTCAGCCGCGCGAGGTGGACCGCCGTCGCTTCGGGCGAAATGGTGTTCAGCTGGATCGCCGAGGCGCTCTCGATTCCGGCGATCGAGCGGTCAGCGATGCGCGCCCCATCGGTCGCGAGCGCCGCGGCGGCCGCATCCATCGCCGCGCGCACTTCGGCGTCGAGCGGCTCCTCGAAGTAGCCGCGCAGCCGCGCGATGCTCCACCCGCGCGAATCGGGACGGAGCCACGCCGGCACGCGATCGAGGCCGAGCATCGCCGCGAAGAGGGCCGCGCAGTCCTCCACGTCGCGTCCCATGGGGCCCACATGGTCGAGCGACGGCGCGAGGTCCATCACGCCGTCGCGCGGAAGCGCATCGTAGCTCGGCTTGAATCCCGCGATGCCGCAGCAGGCGGCCGGGATGCGGATCGAGCCCGCGGTATCGGTGCCGATCGCGCAGCGCACGATTCCCGCCGCGATCGCCGCCGCCGATCCGCCGCTCGATCCGCCGGGAATGCGCGAGGGCGCGCGCGGGTTCACCACCCGCCCGAAGCGCGGATTGTCGCTCGTGATGCCGTAGGCGACCTCGTGCAGGTTCGCGAGCCCGATGATCGAGCCCCCCGCGCGTTTCAATCGCGCGACGATCTGCGCGTCGTCCTGCGCCGTCGCCGGATCGAGCGCACGGCTTCCTCCGGTGACCGGCACGCCGGCAACGTCCATCAAGTCCTTCACGGCGATCGGGACCCCGGAGAGGAAGCCCGCGCCGCCGCGCGGCGCTTGCGGCGCGAGCCACGTGAATGCGTTCAGCTCCGGCTTCGCGCGCGCACGCTCGAGCGCCTCGCTCGCGTCGGCGGGCGGCGGCTCGCTGGTGCGCGCGCCGGACGGGTTCGGAGGCACCAGCCTCGCGGCGGCCGGCCGATAGGGCTGGATGCCCGGCGGCTGCAGCGTGCGGAACGCCTCGAGCTCGGGACGATTCACCTCGAGACGCGCGAGCCAGGCGGCGGAACGCTCGCGATGATCGTAGCCAAGCCAGTCGGAGTAACCGACCAGCGCCTCACGCAGGTCCATGGGACGTACGGGGATGGCGCCGGCTCCCTCGACCGGGGGCCGGCGCGTTGCGGATTACTTCGGCTTTTGCAGCTTGCTCACGTCGAGCTTCTGCCCCGGACCCTGGATCAGGTTCGAGTCGGCGATCGGCTGGTTCACCGCGGTGAGCTGGTAGTTGACGTACGGGATGTCCGCCCACTGCTGGTACGTGTTGCCCTTCTTCTCGTTGAACTTGAAGGTGCCGCGGGTTCCCGTGAAGGTCATCGTGCGCAGGGCCTTCTCGATCGCCTTCGGATCCGTGCTCTTCGCCTCCTTGATGGCGTCGACGATGAGGAGCAGCGAGTCGGCCGCCTGGAAGATGAGCCGGTTGGGATCGCCTTTCGTGCGCTTCTTGTACTCCTCGGCGACCTGCTTGCCGAGCGGCGGGATGTCCATCTTCGGGTGGTAGAGCGCGAAGCAGATCATGTCCTTGCCGGCGTCCTTCACGTTCTGCCAGAAGTCCGGGTAGTCGGCGAGGCCCGCGCCGTCGTAGAGCCAGGTCTTCGCGCTCGGCGCGACGCCCTGCTCGTAGAGCTGGTTCATCAGGATGTAGGCCGCGGGGGGCAGCATGATGTTGATCACCATGTCGGGCGGGTTCGCGCGCAGCGCGAGCACCGCGGGCGTGAAGTCCTTGCTCGCGCGGTCGAGGGTCTCGTAGTGGTACCTGGTGCCGGGCGATTTCTCCTTGATGAACTTGTCGAGGAGCTTCGCCTGGCCGATGCCGTAGTCGGTGTTCTCCGCGAACGCCACGACGTTCCTGAGCTTCATCGCGGCGATCGTCTCGGCCATCGCCATGGAGACGCGCGAGTTGTAGTTGCCGGGATTGAAGACCTCGGGATAGCCCTTCAACCGGATGTCGTCGGACCAGCAGTTGGTGTTGATGTAGGGGACGTGGTAGCGGTGCGCCACCTCGATCTCCGCGAGGCACACCGAGCTCTGGTGGCCCCCGGTGATCGCCACGACCTTGTCGCTGGTGATGAGCTTCTCCGCGGCGGCGCGGCCCTTCTCCGGGATGCCCTGGTTGTCCTCGTAGATGAGCTCGAGCGGACGGCCGAGGACGCCACCCTTCGCGTTCACCATGTCCTTCACGATCTCCAGGCCGTCCTTCACCTGCGTGCCCTGCACGACGGAGCCGGGAGGAGACTGGGCGATGCTGATGCCGACCTTGACGGGCTCCGCCGCGAGAGCGCTGCCTGCGGCGAAGATGGCGAGCCATGCGATGAACGGGATCCGGCGCATTGCGACCTCCTCGGAATGTTCTGGTGTTGTCGGGCGACGCGTGGGAAGCGGAAATATACCCCGGGTGACAACCGTAAGAAACCCTGCGGTATCAATGGGAATTCGGCCCGTTTCCGGGTATACTGTCGCCTCAGGTGCGTGCGGCGTCTCATCCGGTTAACGCCTCCCACCCATTCGCGGCTCGTTTCGATCCCGAATCACCACCAAAAATTCATCTGCCTGAACCGGTGTCGAAGGCCAGTCCTTCGCGGGCCGATTCCGTTCAGGAGAAGACGCCATTAGTACGTCCTTCGAAAGCCTCGGGCTGCTCCCCGAGCTGCTTCGCGCCGTCGCGGAGCAAGGTTATACCGAACCCACCCCCATCCAGTCGCAAGCCATCCCCGTCGTCCTCTCCGGACGAGACCTCCTCGGCGCCGCACAGACCGGCACCGGCAAGACCGCCGGCTTCGCGCTGCCGATCCTGCAGCGCCTCGCGCCGATGGCGACCAAGAGCTTCTCGCCCGCGCTGCACCCGGTGCGCTGCCTGATCCTCACGCCGACGCGCGAGCTCGCGATCCAGGTGCAGGAGAGCGTGAAGACCTACGGCAAGCACGTGCCCCTGCGCTCGTTCGTGGTGTACGGCGGCGTGAACATCAACCCGCAGATCGAGGAGCTCCGCAAGGGAGTGGAGATCCTCGTCGCGACCCCGGGGCGGCTCCTCGACCTCGTCGGCCAGCGCGCGGTGAACCTCGGCAAGGTGCAGATCCTGGTCCTCGACGAGGCCGACCGCATGCTCGACATGGGATTCATCCCGGACATCAAGCGCATCATCGCGCTGCTGCCCAAGCCGCCGATGCGCCAGACGCTGCTCTTCTCGGCGACGTTCTCCGACGAGATCCGCAAGCTCTCGGCGCAATTCCTCGACGATCCCGCCATGGTGGAAGTGGCGCGCCGCAATACGCCGGCGGAGCTGGTCACGCAATACCTCTACCACGTGGAGGCGAACCGCAAGCGCGAGCTGCTCGCGCAGCTCGTGAAGAGGAACGGCTGGAGCCAGGTGCTGGTGTTCACCAAGACCAAGCATGGCGCCAACCGCCTCGCCTCGCAGCTGCAGCGCGACGGCATCAACGCCGACGCGATCCACGGCAACAAGAGCCAGAATGCGCGCATCCGTGCGCTCGACGACTTCAAGGAAGGCAAGGTGAAGGTGCTGGTCGCGACCGACATCGCCGCGCGCGGCCTCGACATCGAGGAGCTGCCGCACGTCGTCAATTTCGATCTCTCGCACATTCCCGAGGATTACGTGCACCGCATCGGCCGCACCGGCCGCGCGGGCTCCTCGGGCGAGGCGATCTCGCTCGTCTGTCCGGAGGACCGGCCGCTGCTCAGCGCGATCGAGAAGCTCATCAATCGCAAGATCGAGGCGCGCAACGCCGAAGGCTTCGAGGGCGAGCGCCGCCGCGAAGCGCCGCGCCCGGAGGAGCGCGCGGCGCCCTCCGTGCCGAAGGGCCGCAAGCGCGGAGAGGGCCGTCGCGAGTCGGAAAACCGGGGTGCGAAGCCGGAAGGACGGCAGCGGCGCCACCGCGAGGAGGAGCGCACGCCGCGCCACACGGCATCCGCCGCGCCCGTCAGTTCCGGAAACGCCGGCGGGATGGATTTCAGCAAGCCGTACGAACCCTCGCCCAGCGCCGCCGCCACGGTGGAAAACCCGGAGCGCCCGGCCTCCCGCAAACCGTCCCAGGCGATTCCCGCGCTCTTCCGCCGCAAGGCCGCGTGAACCCGGCATCGGCCGCGCCCCGGCCGATGCTGCGGTAGAATCGGGTACAGCCTCCATCGATCCGGGACCCGCGCCACGAGCGCGGGTTTCCGTTCCAGCCGATGCGCGACGCGACCCCGCAGGCGATCCAGCTTCACGACTATCTACCGCCGGCCTTCCGGATCTCGCAGGTCCATCTCGACGTGGACATCGGCGACCGCGAGGTGACGGTTCGCTCGACGCTGCACGTCGCGAGGAATGCCGAGGCGAAGCGGCCCGATGCGCCGCTCGTGCTCGACGGCGAGGGCCTCGAGCTGCTCTCGGCCGCGATCGACGGGCGTACGCTCGATGAAGGCGACTACCGCCTGGACGCCACGCACCTCACCATCCCCGGCGTCGCCGATGCGTTCACGCTGCAGACCGTGGTGCGCTTCGACCCCTGGAAGAACACGCGGCTCGAGGGCCTTTACGCGACCGCGAGCGGCCTGGTGACGCAATGCGAGGCGCAAGGCTTCCGCCGCATCACCTTTTTCATCGACCGGCCCGACGTCATGGCGCGCTACGTCGTGGCGATCTGCGCGGAGCGCGCGCGCTTCCCGCGCCTGCTCGCGAACGGCAACCTGCTCGAGGAGGGCGAAGGCGTTCCGCCGGGATGGTTCAGCGCGCCGAAGGAAGGCGGCGGCGCCCGGCACTGGGCCCGCTGGGACGATCCGTTCGCCAAGCCGAGCTACCTGTTCGCGCTGGTCGCCGCCAATCTCGACCTGCTCGAGGAGCACTTCGCCACGCGCTCCGGCAAGGACGCGCTGCTCCAGATCTACGTCGAGCGCGGGAAGCTCGACCACGCGGGGTTCGCGATGCAGGCGCTCAAGAAGTGCATGCGCTGGGACGAGGAGCGCTTCGGCCTCGAGCTCGACCTCGAGCGCTTCATGATCGTCGCCGTGTCGGACTTCAACGCCGGCGCCATGGAGAACAAGGGCCTCAACATCTTCAACACCAAGTACATCCTCGCCCGTGCCGACACCGCGACCGACGCCGACTACTTCGCCGTGGACAAGGTGATCGCGCACGAGTACTTCCACAACTGGACCGGCAACCGCGTCACGTGCCGGGACTGGTTCCAGCTCTCCCTCAAGGAAGGCCTCACCGTCTATCGCGACCAGGAATACAGCCAGGACGAATACTCGCGGCCGGTCGTGCGCATCCAGGAGGTGCGCGACCTGCGCAATCGCCAGTTTCCCGAGGACGCGGGTCCCATGGCGCATCCGGTGCGTCCCGAGTCCTACGTCGAGGTGAACAACTTCTATACCGCGACGGTGTACGACAAGGGTGCCGAGGTGGTGAGGATGTACGCGACGCTCCTCGGCCGCGAAGGCTTCCGCCGCGGCATGGACCTCTACTTCGAGCGGCACGACGGGCAGGCGGTCACCTGCGACGATTTCCGCGCGGCGATGGCCGATGCGAACGGCGTCGACCTTTCGCAGTTCGAGCGCTGGTATTCGCAGGCCGGCACGCCGGTGCTCGATTGCACGGGGACGTACGACGCCGCGAAGAAGACCTACACGCTGGAGGTCGCGCAATCGTGTCCGCCCACGCCGGGCCAGCCCGCGAAGCTTCCGTTCGTGGTGCCGTTCGCGGTCGGGCTGGTCGGGCCCGATGGAGGCGATTTGCCGTTGCGGCTCGAGGGGGGCGGCGAGGCCGCGGCGTCCGGCGACGGCACGTCGACCGCCGTGCTGCAGCTTACGCAGGCGAAGCAGCGCTTCACGTTCACCCGCGTCGAAGCGCAGCCGGTGCCTTCGTTGCTGCGGCGCTTCTCGGCGCCGGCGCACGTGCGCTTCGACTACTCCGATACGCAGCTCCTGCACCTCATGGCGCACGACTCGGACCCGTTCAATCGCTGGGAGGCAGGGCAGGCGCTCGCCACCCGCATCCTGCTCACGGGCGTGGAGCGCATCCGGGCGGGCCGGGCGATGGAGGTGCCGGACGATTTCCTCGAGGCGGTGGGACGCACGCTCTCCGACGCAGCGAAGGACCCGGCGTTCGCCGCCGAGGCGTTGCAGCCGCCGTCCGAGGGCTACCTCGCCGAATGCATGGAGGTGGCCGATCCGGACGCGATCCATCGCGCGCGCATTACGCTGATGCGCGCCGCCGCGATGCGTTACCGCACGCGCCTGGAGGCGGCCTTCCGCCATTTCTCCGTTCCGGGCCCCTATTCGCCCGATGCGGCCTCGGCCGGTCGCCGCGCGCTTCGCAACACGGCGCTCGGATATGTGAGCCTCATCGACGACGCCACTTCGCGCGCGCTCGCGTTCCTCGAATTCCGGCGTGCCGAGAACATGACGGATGCGATGGCCGCGCTCGGCTGCCTCGCGAATTGCGACGGCCCCGAGCGCGAGCGCGCGCTCGCCATGTTCCACGACAAATGGAAGGACGAGGCGCTCGTCATCGACAAGTGGTTCCGGGTGCAGGCGATGTCGTGGCTGCCCGGGACGCTCGAGCGCGTGAAGGCGCTTGCCGCGTCGCCCGGCTTCGAGCTGCGCAATCCCAACCGAGCGCGGGCGCTGCTGCACGCGTTCGCGCTCGACAACCCGCTGCATTTCAACGCCGCCGACGGCAGCGGCTATCGCTGGATCGCCGAGCAGGTGGTGGCGCTCGACCGGCTGAACCCGCAGGTCGCCTCGCGGCTCGCACGCGCCTTCGATCGCTGGCGCAAGTACGATGCCTCTCGCCAGGCGCACGCGCGGGCGGCGCTGCAATCGATCCGTGCCGCCGAGGGCCTCTCCGACAACGTCGCCGAAGTGGTGGATCGGGCGCTCGCCTAGGCGGGCTCGGCGCGGGAACGGCATCGCGTTCGCGCCGGCCCGAAATGCAACGCAGGGCGTAGCGCCGAACGGAATCGCGTTCGCGCCGGATCGAATGCGATGAAGAGCCGGTGCGGGCTTCGCAAGCGCGACGGCCGCCCGGAGGCGGCCGTCGTCGCGGTGCTGCGGTGGAAGCGATCAGTTCTTCTTGATCGCCTCGAGCATCTTGAACACGCTCTTCGGCGCGCCGTGGAACAGGCGCTTGTACGCCTTGGGCAGGCAGCGGCGCTCCAGCGTGTTGCGACGGACTCGTTTGCGTTCAGCCATGTGAAGCCTCCGGATTCGAACGCGGAATTATACCGGATGGCGCGCCATCCTGGAGGCCATCGGCCTGCTCACCGACCATGCGCGCCGCGGACCGCTCGCCGGTGGGCAGGACCAGCTCGCCGCGGGCACCGGCGATGCCGCCTTCGAAGCGGCCCTCGAAACGGCGACCGTCGGGGAAGATCACCACACCGTCCCCGCGCGGAACGCCGTCGCGCACCTCGCCCTGGTAACGCAGGCCGCTGCGGTATGCGAACGAGCCCTGGCCGGCGGGGACGCCGTCCGCGAACTCTCCCTGGTAGACGTCTCCGGTCGCGAAGGTGCAGCGGCCGATTCCTCGCGCCCGACCGGCGGCGAAGCTCGCCTCGATGACGTCGCCGCGCGCGGACCGGTAGCGGCCGTGTCCCTCGATGCGACCGTCCACGACGTCGCCATCGTAGCGATCGCCGTTCGCGAAACGGTACGTGCCGACGCCATCCGGGACGCCATGGCGGAACGGCCCTTCATAGCGATCTCCCGCGCGGCTCGTGTAAACGCCGCGTCCCTCGAGGACGCCGTTGCGCACGTCACCGTCATAGCGATCGCCGTTCGCGAACGTATAGCTGCCGTGCGCGTCGTCCGGGTAGTCGGCGACGAAACGGCCCTCGTAGCGATCGCCGTTCGGCCACGTGTACGTGCCCCATCCGTCGCGCAGGCCGTCGAGGTAGTCGCCTTCATAGCGGAACGATCGCGACGTGAACTCGCCGTGTCCCTGGAACATGGTCCCGCGGAGCGTGCCGCGATAAGTCGATCCGTCGGAGAACACGAGCTCGTGCAGGCCGGGTGCGACCAGCTTCGACGATACGATGCGGCGATGCCCGGCTGGCGTCGCCTCCACGGCCGGAACCGACGAGGACAACGCGGGACTTTCCATCGTCCCCGCCTGCGACGCCGGCGCGGCGGCGAGCGCCGCGGCGAGGATCATCGCCGCGCGCCCGGGAAGGCGCACGGGAAAGCGGCAGGCGCGGTGCGTGCTCATGCTGCAACGAAAATATCCCCGCGGCGGCCGGTACGCAACGCCCGCTTGCTCCGACGCCCCGAAATGCAAACGCCCAAGCCTTGGGTGGCTTGGGCGTCTTGAATAGGGCCCTGGCGATGACCTACTTTCTCACGGGCAATCCGCAATATCATCGGCGCGGCGTCGTTTCACGGTCCTGTTCGGGATGGGAAGGGGTGGGGCCAACGCGCTATGGTCGCCAGGAATTCTGGAAGGAAGGTAGGTGGCCAAGCGCTGCTTGGCCCTGGACTGTGCATTGCACCGTGTCTTGCGATCGGGCGATCGCGATGCACGGGTATCGCAAGGTTATAGAGTCAAGCCGCACGGGCAATTAGTACTGGTTAGCTCAACGCATTACTGCGCTTACACACCCAGCCTATCAACGTCCTGGTCTCGGACGACCCTTCAGGGGGGTCGAGCCCCCGGGAGATCTCATCTTCAGGCAAGTTTCCCGCTTAGATGCTTTCAGCGGTTATCTCTTCCGCATATAGCTACCCGGCAATGCGACTGGCGTCACAACCGGTACACCAGGGATGCGTCCACTCCGGTCCTCTCGTACTAGGAGCAGCCCCCGTCAAATCTCCAGCGCCCACGGCAGATAGGGACCAAACTG
>Ga0134128_10000700_pt1 | contig 45521 bp, 36 predicted proteins | sample KB31754_FD_96462 | JGI IMG/M metagenome (GOLD analysis project Ga0134128, IMG submission 96462) | Terrestrial soil microbial communities with excess Nitrogen fertilizer from Kellogg Biological Station, Michigan, USA - KB3-175-4 | ecosystem: Environmental > Terrestrial > Soil > Unclassified ...
GAACCGCTCGGCCCGCAGCACGATGTGGAGCCGTTTCAGTCGGGCGTGGAGACACTGGACACCTGGCTGAAACGGCGCGCCCTGAAAAATCAAAGCAGCGGCGCATCCCGCACGTTCGTCGTCTGCGAAGGTTCCCGCGTGGTGGCCTACTACGCTCTGGCATCCAGTGCCGTGTCGGTGGATGCCGCACCGGGCCGGTTCCGGCGCAATATGCCGGACCCGATTCCGGTGGTGGTACTCGGCCGCCTCGCCGTCGACCAATCGCAGCAAGGGAAAGGCCTCGGCCGCGGCCTGGTGCAAGATGCCGGCCGTCGTGTCGTCCAGGCCGCCGACACCATTGGCGTGCGCGGTCTGCTGGTGCATGCGCTTTCGGCCGACGCTAAGGCATTTTACGAACGGCTCGGCTTCGATCCGTCGCCGCTTGATCCCATGGTGCTGATGGTCACGTTGGCCGATCTGCAAGCGGCCCGGTGATATCGCCCTCCTCGTAATGGGAAGCCACGCTTCGAGTACTGTCCGTGTCCCGGCGTGTCGGCTTGCGCTGGGCCTTGAAGCCGTTGTCCGCTTGAGTGGCCAAAGTCAGTTGATCGGGCATCGGCCACACTCTACGAAGGACGGCCTTGTTTCGACCGCAGGGCAAAATCAGAGTTTTATATGGACGCCTCCCGTTTGGCAAAGTCCGCTGTGAGGTGATGTCGAAACAGGAAACGGCTGCAGTTTTATATCCGGCCTTTGATGCAGGTCAGATACCTGCTGGCCCTGATGGAATTCACTGACCCGTGCCTCATTTCCCTAAAGGGCTCGACAGCCCCGGTCTCTGATCAGGCTTGGCGGATCACGGTCCGACCTGTTTGCCATCACTTCATCACGTACCTTGCGCAACCTCTTAGGTGATGGCGAGACCGCTGGGGTCGGTCACCTGGGTGAGGCGATCCAGTGCGTCGTAGGTGTACTTCGTGGTGGTGTTCGCGGTTTGTGCGAGCAGCGGCGAAGCGCTCACGAGCATCGCCAGGCCCAGCAGGGTGGCGGCCAGCGGCTTCCTCGCGGCGGTTGGCTTGCTACGGCGCAAGGGAGGAATCTCTTTCACGGCAGCGGAGGCATGCATTGCGATCTGTCCTTGGTCCATGGCCATGTACCCTTGTCAGTTCGTGCCGTTGTAGTTGTCGATCATCTGCACCAGGCGGTTGAGCGCGTCGTAGCTCGCTTGCCGCTGGATGCCCAAGCCGTCGCTGCTCTGCACCAGGTTCCCGTTCGCGTCGTAGCTGCCGGCCGCACTGGCGTTGAACACCGTGTGGTTCAGGCCATCGACCACCGTGGTCAGCTCGCCCAGGGGGTTGAAGGTGCGGCTGAGGCTCTGGTGCACCGTGCCGCTGCTGTCGAACACCTGCTCGGCGGTCTTGTCGCCCGCCGCGTCCAGCGTGTACTGCACGTAGTTGCCCTGCGCGTCGGTGATCTTCACCAGGCGGTGGGCCGCGTCGTAGCCGTAGCTGGTCGTGACCCCGTCCGGGTCGGTGACGGAGGAGACCGCCCCATAGGGCGTGTAGCCGAAGGTGGTCTGCGCACCACCCACCGAGCGGCTGGCCAGCCAGCCGCGGGGCGTGTAGGTGAGGTCGGTGTTGACGCCGTTGATATCGGTGATGCGCGTGGGGCGGCCGTCGGCGTCGTAGGAGGCGGTCGTGGTGACGTGACCGGCGGGATCGGTGACGGTGTACAGGTCAGCCGGCTGGTGGCAGGCCCCGCCCGGCGTCGGGCAGCCGCTGGTCGCGCTGTCCAGGTAGTAGCTGTAGGTCGTGGTCTGCGCCACGTCGGTGCGCGGGCCGGCGGCGGTCAGCAGCAGGCCGACCAGCGGGCACTGCACTCCATCCACTGTGGTGCAATAGGTGTAGGTCCAGCGGCGTACACCGGCGGGCACCGTGCCGGTGGCACTGCAGGCGTAGCCCGTCGCGGCGCTGTTCGTGGGGTCGACCTCGCAGCGGGCCAGAACCTGCCCGGCCGCGTTGTAGACCCACTGCGTGGCGCTGACCGTGGTGCCGCTGGCATCCAGCACGACGCGGGTCAGCGGCACGCGCAGCGCCGTATTCCACGTGATATTGGTGGTGCGCTGGCTGGGCGTGCCCGAAGCGTCGATCTGCTGGTCGAGCAGGCCGTTGGCGTCGTAGGTGGTCTTGGTTATGTTTCCGTTGAAGTCGGTGGTCGAAGAGGGATAGCCCTTGGCATCCAGCGTTTGTGACTGATACTGCTGATCGCATTGCGCACCACAGCGGGCACTCATGGAACTGATGATGGCGGTGCCTTGCGGGGCAATGATCGTCGCCGTGGCCTGCTGGCCGAGGGGATAGGTGATCGTCGCAGTGCTTCCACTGTTGGTATAGCTGACTGTATTAAGATCAGCCCCATTGCCCTGTGCGCTTGAAGTCGCACGCCCATCCGCCTGATAGGTATAGCTTGCGTAGCGGGTACCGCTTTCATCCACAATCCCTGTCAGCTTTCCTTGACCACTGCCAGCCTGACTGTAAGCCGATTCGTCATAGAGATATTGACGAACAGAATTGTCGGGATACGTCACCCTATTCAAGGAATCGTTCGCATCGTAGCTGTATGCGACGGTTGTACCGTCCGGCAAAGCAACCGAGATAATGCGGCCCAGGGTGTCGTAGTTATAGGTCAGCTTTCGCCCATGAGCATCCGTAACTGTCCACAGCAGTCCTCCCGGCAGAGCAACGCCTTGGGGAGATAACTGTGATCCATTAGTATAGGCAAGGGCCACAAGGACATGACTGTCATCGCTAACTGATAACAACTGACCTTCGGGAGAATAAACTTCATATTGCCGCTTGTCAGCGACGAATAAGCGCCATGAGGCAACCGAGCCATCCGCGTTATCTGTCTCGGTTAGCGTGTCGTCAACGTCACTGTCACCTACCCAGGTCCCATTGACTTTGTTGAAAATAAACTCGCGACCATCCTGCCTCGCGACATCCACTGATGCCGGCGATACTATGCTATAGGTGTTTGACGTTTGAAAAACGATACTGCGGTCGTACTCTCCCAGCCACCCCTGACCTAGCTGCGATCCACGAGCGTTCGGGTCGCTATTGTAGTATCGCACTAACGCCAAATCACCTGAAATAAAGTCCGTATCAGTGTCGTAGACTTCGCCCGTCGCAATATTGATAGGGTCTTTTGTAAGATTTGCATTTGCCGCACGAGCGCAGCCGCAGCCGACGTTCTTACCCGGCACGTATATTACGCACGCTGAACCGGAAGGCTTGGACGGATCACTACAAAGAAATGTGGTCGGATAGAAAAGTTCAAGAACATTTTCAGAAAGATAACTTGCACTCTGCTGCGGATCTGGAACAAAGTACCAAACACTATTTACTGTAAATTCTCTGTCTATATTATTTTCATACTCAGGGAAATCGGGGCATGACTGGGAGACGAGGACGTATCCGGAGACAGGGCGAGGTGGAGGCATATTAAAATACTGCACCGCCCATGGTTTATCCGCATTACAAGCCGCCAAGGCTGCCGATCGACTCGGATAAACCTTAGTGGGATATGGTGGCTGCCCTTGAGCGCTCGCCGTGGTGGTAGATGCAAAAAAGAAAATTGCCGCGCATGCAACTTGCGCAATATCTCTAAGCTTTTGCGTCACGTTCGACGCCCTCGCAGTCAGAAATTGGTATGCGTTAGGCGTCATGTCAGTTCGAGCCGTTGTAGTTATCGATCGTCTGCACCAGGCGATTGAGCGCGTCATAGCCCTGCTGCCGCTGGATGCCCAAGCCGTCGCTGCTCTGCACCAAGTTCCCGTTCGCGTCGTAGCTGCCAGCCGCGCTGGCGTTGAACACCGTGTGATTCAGCCCGTCGACCACCGTGGTCAGCTCGCCCAGTGGGTTGAAGGTGCGGCTCAGGCTCTGGTGCACCGTGCCGCTGCTGTCGAAGACCTGCTCGGCCGTCTTGTTGCCGGCCGCGTCCAGCGTGTACAGCACATAGTTGCCTTGCGCATCGGTCACCCGGGTGAGGCGGTGGGCCGCGTCGTAACCGTAGGTGGTTACGACCCCGTCAGGGTCGGTGACCGAGGAGACCGCCCCGTAGGGCGTGTAGCCGAAGGAGGTTTGCACACCGCCCACCGAGCGGCTGGCCAGCCAGCCGCGGGGCGTGTAGGTGAGGTCGGTGTTGATGCCGTTGGCGTCGATCTCTCGTGTAATGCGGCCATCGGCGTCGTAGGAGACGACGGCGGTGACGTGGCCGGCGGGGTCCGTGACGGTGTGCAGGTCCCCCGGCTGGTGGCAGGCGCCGCCTGGTGTCGGACAGCCGCTGGTCGCACTGTCCAGGTAGTAGCTGTAGCTGGTGGTCTGCGTCAGGTCGGTGCGCGGACCGGTAGTCGTCAGCAGCAGGCCGACGATTGGGCACTGCGTGCCGTCCACGGCGGTGCAGTAGGTGTAGGTCCAGCGGCGTACGCCGGCGGGCACCGTACCGCTGGCGCTGCAGGCGTAACCGGTGGCAGCGCTGTTGGTGGGGTCGATGGCGCAGCGGGCCAGGGTCTGGCCCGCGTTGTTGTAGACCCACTGGGTGGCGCTGACCGTGGTACCGCTGGCATCCAGCACGACGCGTGTCAGGGGCACGCGCAGCGTCGTGTTCCAGGTGGTGTTCGTGGTGCGCTGGCTGGCCGTACCTGAGGCATCGATCTGCTGGGTCAGCAGACCCGCCGTGTCGTAGGTCGTCGTGGTGACGTTGTTGTTGAAGTCGGTGTAGGACGCCGGATAACCGTTGGTGTCGTAGGCACGTGTCTTCCAAGGCTGGCCACATTCATTGCCGCATGGCTGGTTCAGGCTCGCGACACGGACCAGCCCGTTGACCACGGTGAACCCGAGCGTGGCGCTGGAGCCCAGGGGGTACTGCACCGTGGAGGTGCCATCGCTGTTGTAGGTGATTCCGGTGCTGCCGACGTTGCCGGCGAAGACCGACGACGTGGCGCGCCCGGCACTGTCGAACGCCGTGCTCTCGTAGCGCGTGCCGGCGGTGTCGATGATGCCGGTCATCGCGTTGGGCAGGTTCGTGCCACCGGTCAGCGCGGATTCGTTGTAGACGTACTGGCGCGACTGGCCGTCCGGGTACTGCACCGAGAGCAGGTTCCCGTTGGTGTCGTAGGCGTAGGTCAGCGTGCCGGTGTCGGGCAGCATGACCTGATGCACGCGGCCGTTGCTGTCGTAGGTGAAATTGAGCTGGCGCCCCTTCGGGTCGGTCACCGTCAGCAGGAGGCCGGCCGTGGGCGCGATCGCCGGGGCGGTCAACGTCGTGCTGTAGGTCAGCGTGATGCCGGTACCGGTTTCGTCGGTGACCGACTGCAGCAGGCCGTTGGTGTCGTAGGTCTCCGTGTGCCGCAGCGCCGCGATGAAGACGGTGTAGCCCGTCGCCACGCCTTGGGCGTTGTCGATTTCGGTCAGGCTGTCCGGGATATCCGGGTCGGCGGTCCACTGGCCATTGGTCTTGGTGAACGTCTCCTGCTTGCCATCGGGGCGGAACAGCACGATGGAAGACGCCGGCGCACCGAGAATTTCCAGCGAACGGTCGAAGCTGTGTCGCCAATGCGCGCCCATGGCCGTGGAGGCCACGGCGGCGGTACTGTTGTAGAAGCGACGGAAGGTCAGCCAGACGCTGGCGGTGTAATCGTCGTCCTGCAGGTACTTGTTGCCGGTCGAGGTGTTGATGGGGTCGCCGGCCATCGGCGCACCCTTGCTGTCTTCGCAGGATGATCCCGACGAAGCGCCATTGCCGCCAGCACCGCTGCCGCCACCATCGCCGTCGCGACCCTCGCCACCGTTGCAGCCACCGCCATCGCCGGTGTTTTTCTCTGGGAGGTATGGAGGGACGCCAGCTATGGAATTGTGTGCTACGACGAAAGAATAGCAATTGACATGATCTGTGTAGACCCAACAGGTCTGATATGGAGACGATTGTCCAACGGGTACCGGCGATGGTTTTGGATTCCACTCCCAGCCCGTAGCTGTTGGACCTGCACTTGGGTAGTTTGCTTCGAGAAAAGCCCCAATCTGCGACTCCCACTCTTCGAGAGAGCATCCAATGAATCCACGACCTTCATACCAGTCCGCGCACGGCGGCGCGCTCTGGTCGGTGCTTGCTTGCAAAAGGGACTGTGGGCGGGAACGAAAGCTAGGTAACGAAGCCCCAGCGTCATCTGACGAGCTGGAGGATACGGCTGGATCGCCTCGCCCACCTCTATTTCCTATGATGTTAGCTCCATCGGCCAATGCCGACCCGATGCTGAACAGACTGATGCACAGCATCAGTAGCACATTTCGAGCGAAGTCCATATCTTTTCCCTGAAGAAGACTGTGCGCTAGACAGGCTGACGGCACCGCGAGCCGCTTTCTGGATATTCTGCAGCCGACCATACAGTGGCAAAATGTGTGTTGCGTCATGTTTCAGCATCATCGTACAGCCTGGGCAGAGATGGTCCGGGGGTTGGTGTCGCTCCCCAGCTGCTCCATTTTTAGGCTCGCTGTATGCTGGGTCTCACAAGCCTAAATGACAAGGTGTCGAAGTTGACGTCAGGGCCGGCATCTGTGCATTGATAGCGAAAACCGTCAGCGGTAGCTTCAACGCGCATTCCTGATTTCCAGGCTTGCGACTCTCGGCCACGACCCATGTCCCAGACGTTATAGAGATGCAGCCGCCCATCCTTTGTATGACAAGTAAACGCCACGCGTGCTGGTGCTGTATCAGCCCAAAGCGTCACCTGAGGATAGATCTTTTCATCAATCTCGATGCCCTCATCACTCATCAAAAAAATGCCTTGTCTGAAGGGTGAAGATACGGATTCAAATACGACACTCATCCTTTCACCATCTTGTACAGACAAGACGTCCCATTTAATTACATCAGGCATGCCATTACCGCTAAAGAATTTGCTTTTTAGCGGAACGGAAGGAAGTTTTAATTGACTGTTTATCATGTTTGCGTCAGCTCAGTTAACCGCCTGCACTTGGCACAGGGCCATTGTAATACCTATACGGATCAACTTCCGCATGTTCCCAAGGCCAAAGCGGCTGTAGGTTGCTAGGGTCGTGGCTACCGCCATCGCGTTGTGGAACTATGTGGTGAAGCTCCATCGGTACGCCCAACTCATCATGCAGAGGCGCTAGGCCACGCATCATTCGGTTAAGATTTTCAGGGCTGTATTTATACGGGTTATTTCTGGCCTCATTCTGCCAAAAATCCCTACGCGCAGCACTCCAGCTTTTGGGGTTAGTGGCTGGGCAATTGCCCTCTGCAATTTCTTGCTCTTCTAGTGTCGCTGGCTGCAGAGCGAGTAGCAAATTAGGACCAAGCTCCGGAGCAAACTTTTCTTGCTCCTGTTTTCGCTCAAAATCGCTCACATCTGCGACATCAGTTTCCTGAAGGCCGAGCGGATCGATGTTGCTCAAGGGGCTGCTGCCGACCACTGCATAGGTGCTGATCCCGCCACCCAACCCCAGCGGATCGCTCTGCAAGAACCGCCACGTGCTCGGATCGCGCGTGCGGAAGCCGTTGCTGTGGAGGCCCGTCTCGGCGTCGTAGTACTCGCCGGCGCTGCGCAGGTTGTACACGTAGCCTGTCGATGATGTCGGCGACAATTCCTCGAAGGCATTGCCCTGGTACGGCAGTTGCCAGAGCGTGCTGCCACTGGCATCGGCGATGGCCCTGGGCGTGCCGAGCTGATCCGCCGTGACGTAGGCGAGGGTGCTGGTGGTGCCGCTGGTATCCACATTCACCACCGGGATGCCGTCCATCCAGACGTAGTCCCGATTCGTGGCGCCCTGTTCGCTCAGCAGCTGCCGGCCTTCGTCGTAGCCGTAGCGCTCAGTGGCGGAGCCTGAGACCTTCTGGATCCGCTCGCCCAGCGCATCGTAGGTGTAGCTGCCCACCGTGCTGCCGGCGACTTGGGCGAGGATCATCCGGTTCCGGTCGTTGTACCCGAAGCCGAGATTGCCGCTCGCCGCCGTGATCGCGGTGGTGTTGCCATTGGCATCGACCGCACGCGTATAGCTGCCGGTGGCGACCAGCTGGTGGGTGTTGGGGGTGTAGCCGTAGGCGCCCGTAGCGAGGCCACTGCCGGTCTTGCTCAGCCGGTCACCCGTCGGGTTGTAGGTGACGCTCTGCAGCGTGGTGCCGCCGGCCTCGGTGATCGCGGTCAGGCGGTACAGCGGGTCGTAGCTATAGGTCTCGGTGGCCGGGTTCGCGCCCGGGGCGTTGCCGAGGGCCGTGATGTCGCCCATCGCATCCCGTGCCACGTGCAGGCTGAAGGCCGGGCTGGCGAGGTCCGTCAGGCGGTAGTTGGCGTCGTAGGTTCGGGTGACGGCCTGGCCGTTGCCCAGCGTGTAGCCGCTGACCGGGCCGAGGGGCTGGTAGGTGACGCTGCTGACGGCGGTGCTGGCCGTGCCGTTCGGCGGCGTGACGCTGAGGCTCTGGATGCGCCCATCGCTGTCCCGGGTATAGGTGACCAGCGTGCCGCTGGGGTACACGATGCTGCTCAGCCGACCGGCGGCCGTGTAGGCATAGCCGGTGGTGTCCGTGGTGGTGCCGGTGATCTGCTGCTTCTCGATCACCCGGCCCTGGGCGTCGTAGCAGTACACCGTGGTGACGGCGCTCTCGACGATGCGGGTCAGGTGGCCGATCGGGTAGGAGCTGCTGCAGCCGGTGACGCTGTTGGCCTCGTCGTAGTGGTACGTGATGTTCTGGGTGCTGTCGGGATAGCTCGCGCTCAGCCGGCGGTTTTGCGCATCGTAGGCATAGCTGACGAGGATGCCCTTGGCATCGGTGGCGGTGAGCACGTTGCCGGCGGCATCGTAGGTGCGGGCGGTGACGCCGGTATCGGGGCCGGTGAGGCTGGTCGGATCGGACAGGCCGTCGTACTGGTAGGTGGTGGCGAGACCGCTGGGGTCGGTCACCTGGGTGAGGCGATCCAGTGCGTCGTAGGTGTACTTCGTCGTGGTGTTGGCCGTCTGCGCGAGCAGCGGCGTGGCACTCGCGAGCATCGCCAGCCCCAGCAGGGCGCCGGCCAGCGGCCTCCTTGCGGCAGATGCCTGTCTACGACGCAGGTGCGGATCTGCCTTCACGGAGGCCGAGGCAGTCATCATGATCTTTCCTTGGTTCATGGCCATGTGCCCCTGTCAGTTCGTGCCGTTGTAGTTATCGATCGTCTGCATCAGGCGGTTCAACGCGTCGTAGCTCCGCTGCTGTTGGATGCCCAGCCCATCCGCGCTCTGCACGAGGTTGCCGTTCGCGTCGTAGCTGCCGGCCGCACTGGCGTTGAACACCGTGTGGTTGAGGCCATCCACCACCGTGGTCAGCTCGCCCAGGGGGTTGAAGGTGCGGCTCAGGCTCTGGTGCACCGTGCCGCTGCTGTCGAACACCTGCTCGGCCGTCTTGTTGCCGGCCGCATCGAGCGTGTATTGCACGTCGTTGCCCTGCGCGTCGGTGATCTTCGTGAGGCGGTGGGCCGCGTCGTAGTCGTAGCGGGTCGTGATCCCGTCCGGGTCGGTGATCGAGGACACCGCCCCATAAGGCGTGTAGCCGAAGGTGGTCTGCATACCGCCGACCGTGCGGCTGGCCAGCCACCCACGAGGCGTGTAGGTGAGGTCGGTATTGATGCCGTTGGCATCGGTCTCCCGGGTAATGCGGCCATCGGCGTCGTAGGAGGCGATCGTGGTGACGTGACCGGAGGGATCGGTGACGGTGTACAGGTCAGCCGGCTGATGGCAGGCCCCGCCCGGTGTCGTGCAACCGCTGGTCGCACTGTCCAGATAGTAGCTGTAGCTGGTGGTCTGCGTCAGGTCGGTGCGCGGGCCCGTCGAAGACAGCAGCAGGCCGATGATCGGGCACTGCGTGCCGTCCACGGCGGTGCAGTAGGTGTAGGTCCAGCGGCGTACGCCGGCGGGCACCGTGCCGTTGTTGCTGCAGGCGTAGGCCGTCGCGGCGCTGTTGGCCGGGTCGATGGCGCAGCGGGCCAGCACCGAACCCGCCGTGTTGTAAACCCAATCTTCGCGACTGACGAGCGTGTTGGTTGCATCCAAGGTGCGCCGTTCCACCGGAAGACGCAGGGTCTCGTTCCAATCCGTTTGGATCGTGCGCTGCGCCGCCGTGCCGACGGCTTCGATGCGCTGGACTTCCAGGCCCGAGCCATCCGAGCTATAGCTGTGCTGGGTGACGCTGCCATTGAAGTCGGTTTCGCTGATCGAGTTGCCGTTGCTGTCGAAGCCCAAGCTTTGCGGCCCGCAACGGCTGTCGCAATCGCCAGAGACGCTGGCCAGCTTCGACATGCCCTGCACGACGTTGAAGGTGTAGTTGCGGGTTTGCGTCTGGTTGGCGGATAGCGTGTAGGTGACCGTCACCGCACCATTGCTGCCATAGGACAGCGCCACCTGGTTGGCGTTGCCGCCGTCGTAGCCCTGCGTGACGCGGCTGTTGGAGTCGTAGGTGAACCACGAATAGCGAGCTTCCGTGCCGCCTGCGGGAACATAGCCTTCGCCGGTGACCAAGGTCGGAATATTGGTGTTTTCGTAGTGATAGACGATGGCCGAGCCATCGGGGTTGGTCACCTGGGTCAGCGTGTGATAGGACGCGTTGTAGGTATAGCTCCAAACATTTCCTGCGCTATCCGTGACACTCTGGACTTCGCCCGTAGGCACGCCGTTGACCAGAGGATAAGCAAACGTAAGGCTGCGGCCCCAGTCATCCGTCACCGAAATCAGATCATTGAAACCATCGTACGCAAAGCTGAGTGCCCGCCCACCGAGCTTGACGATCTGGACGAGATTGCCGTAGCTGTTGTAGGTCTCCGTATCATCGGAGTCCTCGTCGAAATAGGTCCAGCCGGTGAGCGAACCGCCGCTCGCGGTGAGCTCAGTCAGCGTGCTGTGCACGTCCGGGTCGGTGGTCCAAGCGCCCGTCGTACTGTTTTGGCTGAAATAGACGATCTGACCACTGGGCCGCTCCACATAAGCGCCTGCAGTCGTGTCGTTGGCACTGTAGTGCACGTGGCGACTGTAATTAGTTCGCCAGCCATAGCCAAAACCTTCCGCGGGCCATCCCTGCGGGTTGCTCAGCACCTTGGCTGTCGAGTTGTAGTTGCGCTGCAGCGTGGGGGCGCCCGTTGAAGCGATATCTGTTGCGTTCTCCCACATGAAGCCTTCGGCGATGTCCACCGGATCGGGAGTCGAGGGACGCGCAAGTAATTGCCCCGACGCACTGCATTCGCAGCTGGGTTTGCGGCTCTTGTCGGACTGCAGAGTGGTTGTAGCGGGAAGTGAGCACCCGTCGGTATAAAACACATATCCGGCTGGGCACGAATAGGATCGTTGGACCACCATATCACTGAACCGCTGATTTATCGTATTTCCACAGTACGACGCACTACCTGATGTACTAAACGTACCGGCACTTGCCCACCGGATATCGTATTTCGTTCCGTATGTTTGGTATATGGAGTACCAATTGTCGCCAGAAGTTTCGACAACACCATTTTGCGTCGGCATCGCCAATAGCGACGGAAATTCGTCATTGGGCGAGATTGTTGCTGTGCAAGGCGCATAGGCCCTGTCCATAGCCGCGAGAGCCCCGGCCATTGCAGCGTCAAAGGATGGGTAGCGCGTGCTGCTGATTTCAGCCACCATGAACTGCCAGTTACCTGTGATCATGGGTACGCAGCGCACGCCTGGACAGGCGGCCGCATCGGCAAAGGCGACGGTCGTGCCCAGCGACGCCACGACGATCAATAGAAGTCGACCAAGAGTGAATGTTCGCAGCTTAGCTGCCGTGTGTCGTACAGCTCGGTGAAGCCACTGCGTTGGCCCGGCCGTGCCTTCTTGGAACGCTCCCCATTTTAAAGACGCCGAGCTTAGATGCGTGCACTGACCCAAGGGCAGTGCACTCTTCGCAACGTGTCCTTGATCCATAACCATGCATCCCTATCAGTTCGTGCCGTTGTAGTTGTCAATCGTCTGCACCAGCCGGTTGAGCGCGTCGTAGCTCGACTGCCGCTGGATGCCCAGCCCGTCGCTGCTGTGCACCAGATTCCCGTTCGGGTCGTAGCTGCCGGCCGCGCTGGCGTCGAACACCGTGTGGTTCAACCCGTCGACCACCGCGGTCAATTGGCCCAGCGGGTTGAAGGTGCGGCTCAGGCTCTTGTGCGCCGTGCCGCTGCTGTCGAAGACCTGCTCGGCCGTCTTGTTGCCGGCCGCGTCCAGCGTGTACAGCACATAGTTGCCCTGTGCATCGGTCACCCGGGTGAGGCGGTGGGCCGCGTCGTAGTCGTAGCGGGTCGTGATCCCGTCCGGATCGGTGACGGAGGACACCGCCCCATAGGGCGTGTAGCCGAAGGTGGTCTCCGCACCGCCGACCGTGCGGCTGGCCAGCCAGCCGCGGGGTGTGTAGGTGAAGTCGGTGTTGATGCCGTTGGCGTCGGTCTCTCGCGTAATGCGGCCATCGGCGTCGTAGGAGACGACGGCGGTGACGTGGCCGGCGGGGTCCGTGACGGTGTGCAGGTCACCCGGCTGGTGGCAGGCCCCGCCCGGCGTCGGGCAGCCGCTGGTCGCACTGTCCAGGTAGTAGCTGTAGGTGGTGGTCTGCGCCACGTCGGTGCGCGGACCGGTGGCCGTGAGCAGCAGGCCGACGATCGGGCACTGCGTGCCATCGACGGCAGTGCAGTAGGTGTAGGTCCAGCGGCGCACGCCGGCGGGTACGGTGCCCGTAGCGCTGCAGGCGTAGCCGGTGGCGGCGCTGTTGGTGGGGTCGACCTCGCAGCGGGCCAGGGTCTGGCCGGCGCTGTTGTAGACCCACTGGGTGGCGCTGACCGTGGTGCCGCTGGCATCCAGCACGACGCGGGTCAGTGGCACACGCAGCGCCGTATTCCACGTGATGTTGGTGGTGCGCTGGCTGGGCGTGCCCGAAGCGTCGATCTGCTGGGTCAGCAGACCCGCCGTGTCGTAAGTCGTCGAGGTGACGTTGTTATTGAAGTCGGTGTAGCTGGCGGGATAGCCGTTGGTGTCGTAGGTGCGTGTCTTCCAGGGCTGACCACACTCCTTGCCGCACGGCTGGTTCAGGCTCGCGACGCGGACCAACCCGTTAACCAGGGTGAACCCGAGCGTGGCACTGGAGCCTAGGGGGTACTGCACCATGGAGGTGCCGTCGCTGTTGTAGCTGATTCCGGTGCTGCCGACGTTGCCGGCGAAGACCGACGCCGTGGCACGCCCGGAACTGTCGAACGCCGTGCTCTCGTAGCGCGTGCCGGCGGTGTCGATGATGCCGGTCATCGCGTTGAGCAGGTTCGCGCCACCGGTCAACGTGGACTCGTTGTAGACGTACTGGCGCGACTTGCCATCCGGGTATTGCACCGAGAGCAGGTTGCCGTTGGTGTCGTAGGCGTAGGTCAGCGTACCGCCATCGGGCAGCGTGACCTGATGAACGCGGCCGTTGCTGTCGTAGGTGAAGTTGAGCTGGCGACCCTTCGGGTCGGTCACCGTCAGCAGGAGACCGGCCGTGGGCGCGATCGCTGGGGCGGTCAACGTCGTGCTGTAGATCAGCGTGATGCCGGTACCCGTCTGGTCGGTGACCGATTGCAGCAGGCCATGGGTGTCATAGGTCTCCGTGTGCCGCAGCGCCGCGATGAAGACGGTATAGCCGGTTGCCACGCCTTGGGCGTTGTCGATTTCGGTCAGGATGTCCGGGATGTCCGGGATGTCCGGGTCAGCGTTCCACTGGCCATTGGTCTTGGTGAACGTTTCCTGCTTGCCATCGGGGCGGAACAGCACGATGGAAGACGCCGGCGTGCCGAGAATTTCAAGCGAACGATCAAAGCTGTGGCGCCAGTGGGCGCCCATGGCCGTGGAAGCCACGGCGACAGTGCTGTTGTAGAAGCGACGAAAGGTCAGCCAGGAGCTTGCGGTGTAATCATCGTCCTGCAGGTACTTGTTGCCGGTCGAGGTGTTGATGGGGTCGCCGGCCATCGGTGCCCCCTTGCTGTCTGCGCAGGTTGACCCGGGCGAAGCGCCATTGCCGCCTGCTCCACTGCCGCTGCCACCACCGTCGTGGCCTTCGCCGCCGTCGCAGCCACCACCATCACCGATGTTCTTGCCCGGGTCGTTGGAATACGCGGTGACCTGAATCCAGTTAACATAGCCGTTACTTGCGCACGTCGTACCTACGAGAGTGAGTCCGACGATACGACCAGTTTGTTCGTAGTCTGGTAGGAACGTTTGCGTGTAGTCACACCCGGGGAACGCCCCAGGATAGGCTCTCTGGACCCCGGACCACCAATAGTCTGCCGCTGCTGCAATACTCGGAAAATTGACAGTCGGAAATTCGTATTGCTGAGTAAAATATGGCGGCCCGTAGTAGATGGTTGCGGACGTTGTGTCCGGGGTGGCCGCGCGTGTCGGCACGGCAACGTTTGCCAGACGTGGAACGCTTGATGAAGTCGATGACCTGGCCGGGCCGTCCTGCCATCCGCCACCCCCTGAGGGCGCATTGGCCGCAGATACCACTCCAGCACCAAACACGCCGATGCACAGCACCAGCAGCACACTTCGAGCGAAGTCCATGTCGTTGTCCTTGAAGATGACTGTGCGTCAGGCGGACTTACGGAAACGCGAGCTGTTCCATGCACATTCTGCAGCCAACCCTACAGTGTCAAAATGTGCGCCAGGTCATGCTTTAGCTTCAAAGTTCGGCGTTGCCACGGTCAAGAGTCTGCCGAGTACGCGACGGGATCGGCGACGGTCCGTCGCTGCTTCCCGACCACTCGGCCTGGCGCAGGGGCGTCAGAAGCTTGCGGCCGTCTTGAAGGAACACGACGCGCCGTCGGCGCGTGTGTGCCGTGCTGCGCCAGCAGCACGGCGCCCCGCCGCAAGGGCGGGGCGCCGTGCGCGGCCGTCAGGCCGCCTGCGGCTTGCTGCGCGACCAGATCAGGTCATGCGTGCCGTCCTCGTTCTCGATCAGGCGGGCATACACCGTGGCCGGGAACGAAGGATCGTCGAGGGTCACGGACAGGTAGTCCCGCCCGGCTTCGCTGGTCTTCTTCCACGCCGCGCCGATGGCGTGGCCAGCCGCCAGAAGGCGGAAGTCGGGGGCGTTCTCGCTGTCGCCCTTGTCGTTGGGAACCAGCTTGACCTTGACGTTGAGCGTCAGGGTACGGAGCGTGCCGGTGAAGCCGTCTTTCTCTGCGGTGAAGGTGCCGATGTTAGCCATGAGGTTTTCTCCTTTCGGGTTGAACAAGGTCGCGCCAGTGCGTCCTTGTTGTGATCCGCCCGGCGGGGGATGGGCGGGTCGCACCGCTTGCGGTCGCAACGCAGTGGAGAACCCGGAAGCGCAAAAAATTTGCTGCGCGAGGAAGCCGCGCAGCGGCGGGGAAATGGTTTGCGCTGGAGGGTTGCGGCCATGAAGCCCAAGGCGCAGCCGCGCCCTCGCCAGGATTCACAACAAACAAGGACGCACGGGCCGCCTGTCCCGAAAGGAGACATGGGTGACTCGGCATCCCCGCGTGACGGCTCCGGCTTGTCCCCTGACGCGGGCAAGGCCAACCGCACCGACAAGGGCAACAGCGCGAATACCCCTGCCGCAACCTGCGGCCTCGTGCGTGAGGCGTGGTGTGGAAGCTCCATCAAGCGAGGACGGGTGGGTGTGTCGGTGAACCCGTCCTTCGTGACGGATAGACGGCGAACCGCCAGCGTCGAGGACGGCACGCTTGGGCACAACCTGTTGCAGCAAGCCGGGGCGTAGCCCCCCACGCCCCGCCCTTGGGGCGGGGCGCCATCGACACCTCGCGCGCGCCAGCGGGCTCCGATCGCCGTGACGCACGCAAGGCCGTTGCGCGCCCGCGATGGACGTTGAAACCGGGCGCGGCAGACTTGCCGCGCCCGATTTTCGGAACAGCCCCGGCGCGATACGCCGGGGCTGCCGCTTCTATTGCTTGGTTTCAATGATCCACCACACCGCACGCGGCAAAGGCTGGCCACTGATGGGATGAATGTCGGTCAGGTCGGCGACGGCTGTCCAGCAATCAGGAGGACGGTAGCCGCGCACATCGCCCTTGCCATGCCAGCGGCGGGCACGCACCGTGCCGGGGGCATAGACCGCTGCCATACGTGGGCGACTCGTCGGGTTCGGGTGGTCCATGGGGAAGACTCCGGGCTTGCCGACGCTCCCCGACCGCAGCCGGGGCGCTCGGTGGTGGCAAAGGTCACGCGGTCAGCGGGTGGGCTTCCACCTCGTCAGCAGCACCGTCCGACGCATGGAGGTCACTCATCGCGCCCGGCTCGCCTTCCGGCTCCGTGTGGTGCCCGGCCTGGAACACGGCAGGCAGCCAGCCGGTGCCCTCGACCAACCGTTCGGCTTCGCTGGCCATGACGCCCTTCTTGAGCTTCGACAGACGGGTGACGTGTACCGGGGCGTACTGGCGGACAGCGTCCAGGATGGCGGCCTTCGGCAGGTGTTGGAAATAGCCTGCGGCGGTCGGCTTCCACCAAGCCGCCATGTCCAGCCCCACCGCCTGCGCCAGTTCCGCGCCGGGCGGGCGCGGTGTCGCGCGCGGCGTCACCACGTCCACCGTGGCCGCCACGCAGACGGCCAGCAGTCGCACCAGTTCGTCTTGCGGTTTCGCCAACAACACGGTGAACCGTTCGACACTGTCCTGCGGCAACGCCTTCCCCGCGACCTGCCGCAACTCGCGCAGCGCGACAGCAGCGGGCGATTCCGGCCAGTCCGGGGCCATGCCTTCCAGTCGGTCTTGCACGGTCAGGCGCACGCCGAGCGGCAGGCCGTCACCGTAGGCGCCGGGCTTCAAGACGGTCCGCACCATGCCATGTACCAGCGCGGCCAGCGCGACGTGTGGATTCCGTGCGACTTCGATTTGCAGCGCCGCCGTGCGGTGCGCGCTCAAGCGCTGCGCCAGCCGGTCGGAGACGGTCGCGGCCTGGGGCGCCTCGTTGGCGGCGTCGCCTTCGTCATTGGCCGCGGCACCGCCCACCGCGAAATCCTTCCGCAGTTTTTCCAGCGTGCGCAGTGCCTTCGCCTCGGCCTCGCGCAGCAGCCCGCGATGAATCACGACTTCGCCCTCGCCCTCGCCGTCGAGGGTGACGATGGCACCGGCCACGGCGCGCACGTCCGGGGCGTAGTCCTGCAAAGCGTCCTCGATGGCCTGCAACTCCCCGGCCACCTGATCGTGCCGTCCTTGCAACGTGGCCACCCTGTCCTCGTCCTCGGCGTCGTAGGCGTCTTCCAGCGTCGTGTCGATCGTGTCGAGACGGCTTTGCAGCGACGCCAGGCGGCGGGCTTCGCGGGCGGTTGGTTCGCGGCGCTGGCGCGGCGCGTTCTGGAACGCCTGCCGGTCGGCGGAACGGATGTGCGGCGTGGCATCCACCCATGCCCACCCCTCGGCGCGCACGGCCTCGGCCCGCGCGTCCAGCTTGTCGCGCACCAGCGTTTCCAACAGCGTGGTGTCCGTCAGGTAGCTTCCGGCCTCGCCTTCCGCGAACAGGTCGCGGCGGAGGCCGCCGCCTGCCTCGGTGTAGGCGTCCAGCCCGATGAAACGCACCAGCGGATGCGTGGCGTTGATGTCGCGCTCGGTCAGGCGTTCGCGCAAGGCGGACGGGCTGCGCTGCCAGTCCGGCGCCCCGTAGAACGCGGCTTCCTGCGCGGCGTGGTCGTCGGTGACGGTGAGGGCCATCAACTGTTCCAGCGTCACCGCACCCGGCGTGCCGCTGCGGTAGTCAGCCAGCAGGCGCGGCGAAACGTTCGCCAACTTCAGGCGGCGCTGCACCACCAGCGGGGACACGCCGAAGTCGGCGGCGATGTCCTCGATGGGTCGGCCTTCGTTGACCAGCGCGGCGAAGGCCGCGAACTGGTCGGCCGGGTGCATGGTCTCGCGCTGCACGTTCTCGGCGAGGCTCACGGTACGGGCCGACGCATCGGACACCAGCAGGCACGGCACTTCGTAGTCGGCGGGGATGCGCTTCTTCTTCGCCAACCGCTTCAAGGCGGTCAGGCGGCGGTCGCCCGCCACCACTTCGTAGTGCTCGCCATCGGCGGCGGCCATCACGATGAGGTTTTGCAGCAGGCCGAGGCGGGCGATGCTCGCGGCCAGTTCGGGAATGGACTGGCGCGGGGTCGTGCGCACGTTGCGTTTGGAGCGGCGCGGCAGCAACTGCGACAGCGGAACCAAGATGAGGTTCTTGGTCGGGTCGGCGGCTTCCAGCGGCGCGGCGGTGTCGAGGGCATGGACTTCGGCTTGGGTCACGGCGTTCATGGGGATCACTCCCATCAGTTGAGGGATGCAGCGCGGAGAAAGCGGCAGGGGCCGCTGCCCGCCCCTGCCGCCGTGGAGTTCAGGCTTTCAACTGACGCAGGCCATCGGCCAGCAGCCACAGGGCGCGGTTGAGGCGGATGCCGTTGTCGATGCCCTGCACTGGGCGCGTGGTCTGGCGGCGACCGTTCGCGGCGCGGGCGGACAGGCCGCCCTTGATGAGGTTTTCCTGCGTGCGGTTGAACACGCTCCACAAGTCGCGGCCGTTGTCGTCGTGACGGCGCGGCATCAGGATTTGCGCTGCCGTGATGGGCGCGGGCGTGGTCTCGTCGTACTTCAACGCCAGCGCGGCGCGGGCGAACACGTCGGCCTCGCCGCTGTCCAGCGTGATCGCCTGCATGGCATCGCGGGATGCCTGCGCCCGCTCGAAGCCGTGCAGGACTTCGTAAGCGCCTTCGATGACGTGCCCAGCTACGTCGCCCTTGTGCGGTACCCGCACGTCGGCCACGGTGTCGCCGCAGACAAGGCCGTTCTGGCAGACGAAGCGGAACATGCCGGCGAGCATCTGGTAGCTGCTCGTGCCGTCATGGGAGTTCAGCAGGATGATTTCGTTGGCTTCGCGGCCGTTGATCTGGCTGGCGTGGCGCAGCCGGAGCATGTGCTTGGTGTAGTCGCGGCGGTCGTCGGCCCGCACGCGGGTCTGGCACACCATGAAGGGCTCGAAGCCTTCGCCGCGCAGTTCGTGCAGCACGGTGGCGGTGGGGATGTAGGCGTACCGCTCGGAGCGGCTTTCGTGCGGGGCGTCCGCGAAGATGGACGGGGCCACGGCGCGAATTTGGTCGTCGGACAACGGAGAGTCCGAACGCAGCACCGGCGAACGGGAAGCGAAACGGGAAGCGAGTGGCATGGTCGTTCTCCTGACAAGGTGTTTGCTGTTGAAACCCCACCGGATTCCTAGATTCGGAGCCCGCTTTGGACTTCCGGTGGGGTCGGCGCGGAGACCTGGGCCGGCCTCGTTGCCACCGTCTTTCCTGAGTTCATCGCCCGCGACGGTTCAGGAGCGCGCGGCCGGGCGCCGTCAAGGAGGCAAGCGCCGCGGTGGTGCGGCCCGCAGGCGCAGCCGAGGACACGGCCCGGCGCGCCTTGACGGCGCCCGGCCGCGGGCTACAGTCGCGGACAAGGTGATGAACTCAGGAAAGGCGGATCGACGGGCAACGGCCACGGCGTCGGCGCCGATCCCACGCAAGCGAAGCGCGCAGGCCCGGATCGTCGAGCCGGGCCGAAGGCGTCAGCCGAGCGGAGCGAGGGAACGATGGAAGCCCATCAGGGGCGAGACGCCTTGGGCGGCTCGATGCGCAGTACGACAGCGCGACCGGCCCTCTGGCCGGGGACGCCCCCTTGGTTCACTATGCGGCAAGGCGCCTGAAATCGTCAGCGGTCAGGCCATTCAACAAGGCAAAAGCCCGGTCAGGTCGTCTATGCGAGATACGTTCGACGCGCAATCGGCTCATCTGCAGGCCCTGCTGAATAGCGATCCCGCCGAGGCGCTGAAACAGGCCCGGGAAATCCATCTGGATATCCCTGAACCCGAGCGCTTCAATCGGATGGTCCTGCGGGCGGCGACCCTGGTGGATGGCGGCGCCTCGGCGCGCCAGCAGGACGCGATCGAGGAAGGGCTTGCGCTCTTTCGTGAACTGCATGGCCGATTCCCCACCGCCGACATCACCTACAACCTGGCGAATGCGCTGGTCGCTGCCGCCGGCGATCCGCCCAGCGACCTTGGTTGGCTGGATCATCAGGAGCGCACGAGGGAGCAGCGTGCCGAAGCGCGGCGATGCTTCTGGAAAGTCGCGCAGGACCCGGAGGCCCAAGCGTCGCTGCGAACCCAAGCCTGGACGAACCTCGCCCGCCAATTCAGCCACAGCTATCGGCTGGGCGAGGCCCATGACGCTTGGCTGGCCGCGCTGGACGTCGATCCGGAGAACGGTGTGGCGGCCGCTTCCGCTGCCCGCAATTTGCTATGGCTGTATCAGCAAGGCGGTTGTTCGGACCTGACCCGCGTTGAGGGCATCATGTTGGCCAGGATGGCGCATCGACATCGGGATCGCGTCATCCAATACGCTGGTGTGCAGGCCGCCGAGCAGGTCGCCGCCTTCGCCAGTGAACTGGAAGATCCCCCACCGCGATCGCCGCACACCGATCCCTTCATTGAATGGGTCGAGCGCGAACGCCTGACACTGGCACCCGCCGTCGAGCTCGTCGACCCCACCCTGGGCAAGCTGGATTGGCTCGTGCTTCCCGCGATTCGGGAGCGCGCATCGGACGCCAGCGGGATGCCGCCGCCCGTCTTCGCCATGTTCAATGTGCTGAAGAGCGACTTCATCCTCGCGCGCGACCTGGCGTGGCGGGCACTCGATGAAAAGACGTGGCCCGCGACGGGACGATTCGGGGATACCCTTGACTACGCCACCTACGGCCCGGATGCGTCGGCGCTGGTCCTGGCGCACCGCACGGCGCTGGACTTGCTCGATAAGATCGCCGTCACGGCGAACCATTATTTCGAGCTGGGACAACCGCCAGACAAGATCACCTTCGGCAAGCTATGGCGAGGGAATCCCGACAAGGTGACCGGCGTGCGCCCGCTGACCGAGAAAGTGGAACAGGTGATCCGCGGGGGTGCCAGTGCACTCTATGGCCTCGTGGAGTTGGCCGCAGACTACGACGGCCGCGCGGGCATCCTGCGTTCCCAAAAGGACCTCCGCAACGCCGGTACCCACCGGTTCGTGGTGCTGCATGACTTGGGGGACCCGGCGCACAGCAGGCAGGCACCTGAAATCGACCGTCATCGGCGGGCGCCATTTACCGAAGAAGTATGGCGTGCCTTGCGGGTCGCCCGGTCCGCCATCCAAATGCTGGCGCTTGCGATTGCGCAGCACGAGCACGGTTTGGCACAGCAGACCGTCGGCCTGGTGGGATCACTGACCGTCCCCGACCACGACTGGATTCGGGGACGCGCTGACGAAATCTGAAGGCGCTGCACCTGCACCATAAAGGAAGAAAAGGGGGCCGAGGCCCCCTTGCATCACAGCAGTCCGCGTTCCGCGAACGACACTGTGTCGTTGCCGGCGACGACGAAGTGATCCAACACGCGCACCTCGATCAGCGCCAGCGCCTGCCGGAGTTGGCGCGTAATGAGCTTGTCGGCCTCGCTCGGCTCCGGGCTCCCGCTCGGATGCGGGTGCGCGAAGATCACCGCCGCCGCATTGAGCCGCAGCGCTTCCTTGACCACTTCGCGCGGATGCACCGAGGCACCGTCGAGCGTGCCGCGGAACATCTCCACGTAGTCGATCAACCGGTGACGGTTGTCGAGGAACAGGCCCGCGAACACCTCGTGGTCCAGGCCACCGAGCTTGGCCCGCAGATACGCCTTCACGTCGGCCGGCGAGCCGAAATTGGCGACGCGCTGCATCTTCTGGTCGATGGCCTGGCGCGCGGCCTCAAGGATCTGGTCGGCCGTCGCCGCGTGGTAATGGCCACGCGCATCGCGCACCAGCAGCGAGGACTCCGAAGGAGAAGAAATGTGCGACATGATCGTGCTCCGGTTGCTCGGGCGGCATTGCCCGGAACCGGCGCCCTCACGGCGCAGCGCAAGCAGTCAGGGGTCGAAGATGGCGGCGGCCACAAGCGCCATCGGCGCGCAGCCCTTGACGGCGCGAACGCCGTGATACCGTGAGAGGACACAGCAAGACCGCCCACCCACCGCAACATCGGCAAGCGGAGCGCGCAGGCCCGTCAGGGCCGAAGGCGTGAGGGATCCAAGTCGCATGGCTGCGACTCGGCCGAGACGCGGGGCACAGCCCGCGAGCCCGACGGCGGTACGCCGGAACGCCTGCGTTACAGACACTCATGGGCCCGGTGCACCGACATACTGAAGAAGCATGACACTGACCTGTGCACACTGGTGCACGGGACTGTTGCAATACCATTCAATGCGGCCTGTGAGTGCAATCAGGCACAAATAGCAATAGCCAAACACGGCAGGCAGTGTCCCCAGCCAGAACCGCGACCTGTCTTTCAAGTTGCGGTGACCCTCTCTGCTGCCGGATGAGCCAGGCTTCTTTTTTTGCAAAAAATGCTTTGGTACGTAGTGCCGCCCGGTAAACCAAAGGGTCAAAAGAAACAGGAGGGCCAATAGCGCATTGAAGGAAGGTGTCTTGGTGGTCAGGCAGGCAAGCCCGAGCGGATAGCCCAAAATGCCTAGCGTGGCATTGAGAAATGTGCTCCATTTCTTCTCTGCTTGTTCTTGCTGTTGACGCCGGGTGTGCTCGGTGAGGTTTGCGTGTCTCTTCATGGGCTTGGGCAGGGTGACTGGCGAGAGGGGAAAATGAACAGACCAGGCAGGTAGGCACGAAGAACGAAGCCTCTGTAGCACCGCCAACCCGCCTGGGTGGTACCAGCCTAACTTCCGACTTCTCCGGGTCCGTACCGCACATCCCGCCTTCAACGGATCGTACGCAGCATTTTTTGAGCGTCACACCTGCGCACAGAAACCATCGAGGACTTGCGTCCTCGGCGGTTTCGACCACAAGGCCATGGACGAGGCGACACAACGGACGGCCACCATCGCTGCCAACAGGTTGTTGGCAGCGATGGCTACAACCCCAGGTCACTTCCGTAATGGGCGTCGGGCACGCCGAAAGAGCGGCGAACCAAACTGGAACGAACACAACATCGCACGGGTGCGCAGAGCCCGAGGTGAGGCTCGATGATGTCGTGCGAGCCCCTGCCCCTTCACTGGTAAGCTACAGGCTCCCATCGTCCACGCAGAGGATCTTCCATGGCTGTCAAACTCGACGGGCTTTCGCCGAAAGAACTGCAGGCACTGATCGCCCAGGCCCAATCGCGAATGGAGTCCGCCCGCGCGATGCATGTCCAGGGCGTCAAGGCCAAGATCGATGCGCTGCTCAAGGCCGAAGGCTTGCAGCTCTCCGACATCTACGGGGGGCGTGGCGGCAAACGTGGCAAGCGTATCGGCGCAGGCGTACCCAAATACCGCAATCCCGCCGACCCTTCCCAGACTTGGACCGGATTCGGCAAGAAGCCGATGTGGTTCCAGCAGGCGCTGAAGCGATCCGGCGCGACCGCTGAATCGCTGCTGATCACTCCCTCCGCCACCAAGAAATCGCCGGCAAAAAAGGGCACCCGGAAGCGGGTTACGAGGAAGGCGTCCCGGAAGGCCGCCAAGTAACCCCGCAACCCACACCCGAGAGATCACATTCGTGTAATTAACCGCCGGGACGTTCCAAACCTCTTGGTCCCTTCCCCCGAAACATGTCGTAGCCGTCATCGCGCCACGACGTGTGACGAGGATTACACTCGGCGTCCACACGAGTGTCCTCATAGGGGGTAGTGCCATGCTGGTGACATTGGTGGGTGGCAAGATCATCTACGGTGCAGATCAGGCGGCCTTGACCGGTTACCTCACGCAGGTCGATGCCAACCACAAGGCCGGCAAGGCAAGCGCCGCCACTTCGGCCGCCTTCAGCGTGCCGTCGGCTTCGACCAAGGGCCGGATGCAGGATGTCTACGACCGGATCACCTCAGGGAATCTCAGCGACTGCGTGCAGCTCACCCCACAGCAGTTCCTGCGGTTCAAGATGGCCGGCCGCCAGCACGACCAGGGGAAGGCAAAGACATACAACGACGTCGTTGCGGATCCTTTGACTGGAACGAAGCCCACTTCGATTACGATCCAACGCGTGGCGCGGCAGGGGGCCTCCGTCCCCTTGGGCAAATGGGATGTCGCACGCTATGGCGACCTGACCGGACGGGCCGGCCCGTGGGGCCCCGGTTCGCAAACGAATCGCGATCACCTGCTCGCCCACAGCAGCAATCTGATCCGGTGGAAGGCGGGCGACGACGACTATGGGGCAACGTCGGCCAACGAACTGAAGCGCGAAGGGCTGGCAGTGGTGGTGTCAGGCATCCACCATCGCGAGGGTAGCGCGACATACGGCGGTCGCGCGCAATACGTGAATGCGGCGCATGCCATGAATCCCCAGGTGGGCGTCAAGGACGAGATCGACACGATGCTGGGCTGGAAAGCTCAGAAGACGGTGACCCTTGGCAGTAAGACGTACACGAAGCCAGGCAAGGCGACGCTTCGGATCGAGATGGTCGGCGCGTACTTCTATCTGTACAAACGGATCGTTGCGCAGGAGATCATCGAGGGCGACGAAGGCATGGACGTCATGCTGCTCGACTATCTGCGAAGTGCGGTCGGATGGGACGACGGGCAGTGGCGCATTGATCCGGCCGTGGCGGGTAGATCGCCCATCACGGGAGCACCGATCATCCCGGGAGCGCCGAATACGGCCGGAGGCTCGAAAACGACCCGCTGGACGGTCCCCTGACGTTCGCCTGCAAGCCTGGCGGACGTTACCCTAGTGGGCCAGGATCCCTCCGGACCATTACTCGGTCCAGGTTTCCGCCGTCTCTAGCTGCGGAACAAGCCATGAATCGTCAAGCAATCCCGCAACGATCGCCAGCGGAATCGTGCGCCAGTCGCATCGATCCATGACGGGCGGAAAGTGCTTTGGAAAGCGACGCTGGAGGAACGTCCGCTCGTCTTTCAGAGGAAGCAGTTGATCGTCGACCCAGGCATAGATGGCGTAGGGACTCTTCGCCGTTTTCAGCAGGAGCTGGATGCGCTTTCCATCCACGTGCCAACACTCTCTTTCACGATAGTCGAGCCTCGCGGTCAACACGTCGGAGCCCTCGCCCGCCGCTCGCGTCAGGAACTCGACCACGCAGCGATGGATCGGATAGGCACTGACCCTGACGCCCCTGAGAGCGGCACCATCGCCGTATTTGTCCGTCAACCATGCCCGCGCCGCGATCAGGCGATGGTTCCCGTTGCCGCATTCGGCCACCCCACCGAAGATCGACAGCCTCAACTGGTAGAGACTGCTCGGAGCCGGGAAATGCGCTTCTTTGGTCGGTGATTCGAAATAGTCGAACACGGCGCTCGGCCATCCTTCGCCATGCAGACGATAGGTGATCGTTCGCCAGGTATCGCCGGGGGACCAGAAGTCCTGTCGACCCAACGCGACGATTCTGGCAACCGGCACATCAACATAGACGCTCTGCCTGGCTTCAAAGTCGACGAGCCCATAAAGCCCAAGATCGGTGTCCAGGTAGACCGGTCGATCCAGCGATTCGCCGCTGGCCGTTCTGGCCGCGTTGTGGATGCGTTCAATGGCAGTGGGTGGCATCGATACAGTGGCGTGCGGTGGATTTCCGCAGTATGCCAGTCCTTCCCGCCCTCCTGAATGCAAGCGCAGCGCGCAGCGCCGAAGGCGCGACGGCATCGGCGCCGGGTGCCGCAGAACATGGGGTACGCCGTCCCGCAGGACGACGCACCGATGATGCCCAGGCGCAATCAGGTTGGCGGCGGTGCCAACATCGGGCGATCACGCCGGATTCGACGAACACGCACGGCAGGTCGGCCCCCGATCGGCACGCTGACTGAGCACGCGAGCGAACATGTCGCGTTTCGGGTGCGCCAGGCGGCCCGTCCGGTACGCCTGTTCGGCGCAAAGGCCCCGACTGCGTGCACCGGATCGAATGCATCATACGACCGATCGACGGTGATCAGCCCGCCAGCCAATACGATCAGCCGTGGATCCACGTCTATCGGCGGGAACCGACCCATTTGAGCCGGTCGCGAACGTCCGCTTTGGGAGGCGGACTCAACCGAGCGACGCCCCTCGGCTTTGAGTAGCCACAACAGCTTGGAGTCCATTCCTGCATCCCAACGGCATGGTGGTGGTCCTGCTCGGCTGACTCAAAGAAATGATCCAGCAACAGTTACATATCCTGTTCACCCACCAGCATGCCGCTGCATATGCGACCCGGGCATATCCCTATCGCCATACGTCCTTTTGTGGCGAATGTTTCCGCTGCCAAAGATGGATACGAGGGCGCGCTGAGATGCGCTCCCCTCTTCCATCCACAGGCAGGCGCCACTTTCATGGGCGTCAAGGGGATATATGCGGAATCATCGTGTCACGTTATGGCTTGGCATCGGCATGGGCGCCATGTTGGCTGCCCCGGCATCATGGGCGCAGACCGATTCCTTCCTCGGGGACTGGCCGACTCATGTGAGGTTTGGCGACGGAACAGACTTTGGCGTCAGCGCACTCTGGCAGTACGACGTAGACCGCTTCTCAGGCGCCAATCAGCGGCTCGATGACGCGCAGACCAATCGCCGCAAGTATCTGGGCTTTTACCTGAAGAAAAAGGGCGTCTACGACGCCAAGGCCGAATTCGATTTCCAGTCGAAGAAATGGCAGGACGTCTATCTACGTGTGCAATCGAAGGCCATCTTCGGTTCGGACGTCGGTGCTTTGCGTGTCGGCCAAAGCAAGACACCCGTCGGCTTTGAAGGTAACACCAACTCGAATACCACCACGTTCATCGAACTAGCGCTGCCCTCGCAGGCGGTTTATGAGAATCGCCGCGTCGGCGTCGACTGGTTCGTACAACGGCCCCACTGGCTGGCCAGCTTGGGCTATTACGGCGGCGACCTCCAAGGCGACAACGATGGCCGCACCGTGGCGGGACGAGTCGCTTGGGTTCCGCTCGACCAAGCCGGCGAGGTCCTGCACCTGGGATTGTCGGCATCGCGTGAGCGTCCGTGGTCGAGCGTCAACGGACTTGGTGTGGAAAGCCCGCCGTCGGTCCGTCTGCGTGCTACGCCCGAGGCGGGATTGACCACGCTGCGACTGGTGGATACGGGCACACTCAAAGATGTCGACCACATCGACCGTGGCGGCCTCGAAGCACTATGGATCGAGGGGCCGTGGTCTTTACAGGGCGAATACCTGCAAGCGCGGACCAGCTTCGAAACCGGCGCGCGCCCGTATACCGCGACCGACTGGTATGCCTTCGGAAGTTGGGTGCTGACTGGCGAGTCCCGGCCGTATCACGGCGGCAATGTCGGCAACGTAGTGCCATCGCGTCCCTGGGGCGCCGTCGAAGTCGCGCTGCGCTACAGCGAGGTGGATCTCAACGATGGTGCAGTTGCTGGTGGCAGTGAACACGACTGGACCCTGGGTGCCAACTGGTACATCGGGCAGCATCTGCGCTTCCAGGCCAACTACGTCCGCGCTTTCAGCGATCGGCGTGGATTGGTGCTCAATCCGCAAGTGGTCGAAGTACGCGCCGCACTGGCGTTTTGAATCCACTTGGCTGCCATGGTGCCGGATCCGGTGCCATGGCAGCTTGATGGCTTCAAGCCGAGATCGCCCATTCGGCATCGGCCGACCACGCCCAGCGACCTTCACCGCCACCATCCGGAAAGATCACTGCGCGGCGAGGCGCGACACGAAGCGATTGCCCCGACCTGAGCCCGAGACGGACCAGATCGTCGCTGGCGATGTCGGCTTCCAATGTTTGCGACAGAAGGGGCACCTCCAACTCGAGATGCGCCACGCTGCCAGCAAGGTAAATATGGCGCAGCAGTGCGTCCCATCCCTGCGATGCATTGAGCGCAAGGTGCTCGGGGCGTACGTACGCTGAAGCGCTGGCAGGCTCTGCCTGCCAAGGATCGGTGCCCGGTTGCCAAGTGCCTGCAGAGAGCCAGCCGCCGTTGCGCGTCAGTGGAATGCGGTTAACCCTGCCGATGAACTCGCAGACAAACGGCGTAGCAGGGTTCTGATAAACCATATCGGGTGCGTCCACCTGCTCGATGCGGCCACGGTTCATCACCGCTACGCGGTCGGCCAGTTCCAGCGCTTCTTCCTGGTCGTGGGTGACGAAAACAGTCGTCAGCCCGAGATCCTCGTGCAGTTCGCGCAGCCAGCGCCGCAACGTCACGCGTACTTGCGCGTCGAGCGCGCCGAACGGTTCATCAAGCAGCAGCAGGTCCGGTTCGACCGCCAGTGCACGCGCGAGCGCCACACGTTGTCGCTGGCCGCCGGACAACTGCGTGGGATAGCGCTTCCCCAGGCCGCCCAGTTGCACGCGTTGTAGCAAGGTTTCCACGCGCTCTGCGATCTCCGCGCGTCTGGGCCGGCTTCGCCACGGGCGCACACGCAAGCCAAACGCGACGTTCTCGGCCACCGTCAAGTGGCGGAACAAGGCGTAGTGCTGGAATACCAGGCCGACCTTGCGCGTGCGCGCGGGTGCCGCGAGGAAATCACGACCGTCCAGTTGTGCTGCACCGGCATCAGGATAGTCCAGCCCCGCCAGAATGCGCAGCAGCGTCGTCTTGCCCGAGCCGGAAGGGCCCAACAAGGCCAAGAATTCGCCGGGCGCGATCGTGAGGCTGACGTCGTCCAACGCGACAAAGTCCGCGAAACGGCGAGTCAAGTGGGAAAGTTCAAGCGCCATCCGATGCCGTTCCTCAGTGTCCGCCAGGGGCGTGCGCGGCCAACTCTTCGCTGTAGCGCCATTCCAGTGCGGTTTTGGCGGCCAAGGTCACCAGCGCCAGCATGGCCAGTAGCGAGGCGACAGCGAAGGCGCCGACATAGTCGTATTCGTTGTAGCGCATCTCAATTTCGAGCGGCATGGTGGTGGTCAGCCCCCTGATCATCCCGGACACGACCGACACCGCGCCGAACTCGCCCATCGCACGGGCATTGCAGAGCAACACGCCGTACAACAAGGCCCATCGAATCTTCGGCAGCGTGACGCGGAAGAACATCTGCCAGCCGCTCGCACCCAGAACCCGCGCAGCTTCCTCTTCCTCGCTGCCTTGCGCCTGCATGAGCGGGATCAACTCGCGCGCCACGAACGGCAGGGTGACGAACACCGAGGCCAGGATCAGTCCAGGCACCGCGAAGATGATCTTGATGTCATGGCTTGTCAGCCATGGCCCTAACCAACCCTGCGCGCCAAAAAGCAGGACGTAGATCAAGCCGGCGATCACCGGCGAAATCGAGAACGGAAGGTCGATCAGTGCGCCGAGCAAAGCCTTCCCCGGAAACTCGAAACGAGCGACGGCCCAGGCCGCGGCGACACCGAATACCAGATTGAGCGGCACCGCGATTGCGGCGACCAGCAAGGTGAGGCGGATCGCGGAGTACGCGTTGGGCTGGTCGATCGAGGTGAGGTAAACATGTGCACCCTTGCGCAATGCCTCGGCAAAGACCGCTGCCAGCGGCAAGACTAGAAACAGAACCAGGAAGACGACGGCCGCAAGTATCAGCAGCGCGCGGAGTGCGCGCCGGGAACGGCCGGGAGGACGGGAAGGGATGGCCGTCATGTCGCGAACTCCGCCCAGCGTCGGCTCCATCGCTGCAGCAGCGACAGCGCGATGAGCAGTGCAAAGGAGAAGCACAGCATCACCACGCCAAGCGCCGCGGCGCCGGCGTAGTCGAACTCCTCCAGCTGCTGCACGATCAGCAGTGGCGCGATTTCCGAGCGCATCGGGATATTGCCGGCAATGAAGATCACCGAACCGTATTCGCCAACAGCGCGCGCTAGCGCCAGTGCGAAGCCGGTCAGCAGCGCCGGCGCCAGCATCGGCAGGATTACACGCATGAAGGTCTGCTCACGATGCGCACCCAGGCTTTCGGCCGCTTCCTCCATGTCGCGGTCGAGCGCGGCCAGCACCGGTTGCACGGTCCGCACCACAAATGGAAACCCGACGAAGACCATCGCTATGCCAATGCCGAGTCGGGTATAGGCAACCTTGATGCCCCACATCGCCAACCCGTGCCCCAACCAACCGTTCGGCGCATACAGTGCCGTCAGGGCGATGCCTGCCACAGCGGTGGGCAGAGCGAAGGGCAAGTCAACCAAAGCATCCAGCAAGCGTCGACCAGGAAAGCGGTAGCGCACCAGCACCCACGCCACCAGCAACCCAATGGCCGCATTCACCAGCGCGGCGAGCAGCGCGCCCCCAAAGCTGAGCCTGAGCGCGGCCTGTGTGCGCGGCGCGGCCAGCAGGTGCAGCAGTCCGGCCGCGCCGATGCCACTCGCCTTCCAAGCCAATGCCGCCAAGGGTAGCAACACGACCAGCCCGAGATACGCCAGTGCGTATCCCAGGCTGAGCCCGAACCCCGGAAGCACCCGTCTTCGCGTTCCCATCAGTTAACTACCCGGGCCGATCTGGTCGAAGATGCCGCCATCGGCGAAGAACTTCGCCTGCGCCTTGCGCCAGCCACCGAACACCTGGTCAATGGTGAACGTCTTCACCTTGGGAAATTCACTGGCGTACTGGGCAGCTACCGCTGGCAGGCGCGGTCGATAGAAGTTGCGTGCTTCGATTGCCTGGGCCTGCGGTGTGTACAGGAACTTCAGATATGCCTCGGCCACTGCGCGGTTGCCATCTTTCGCCACGTTGGCGTCGACCACCGCGACGGGCGGCTCGGCCAGTATGCTGACCGATGGCGCCACGATCTCGAACGTGCCTTTGCCGAATTCCTTCTGTGCCAGGAGCGCTTCGTTTTCCCAAGCGATAAGGACATCGCCGACATCGCGCTGCACGAACGTATTGGTGGCGCCGCGCGCGCCGGTATCCAGCACAGGCACGTGCTGGAACAGCGTGTGCACGAACGCGCGTGCCTTGGCCTCGGTGCCGCCGGGTTGCTGCAGGACATAGCCCCAGGCAGCAAGGAAATTCCAGCGTGCGCCACCGGAGGTCTTCGGATTGGGCGTGATGACCTGTACCCCTGGCTTGATCAGGTCCGGCCAATCTCTGATGTGCTTGGGGTTGCCCTTACGCACCAGGAACACGATGGTCGAGGTATAGGGTGCCGCATTGTCTGGCAGGCGTTGCTGCCAGTTCTTCGCGATCAGGCCGTGATCGGAGATCGCATCGATGTCAGACGCCAACGCCAGGGTGACCACGTCGGCGGGCAAGCCGTTGATTACCGAGCCTGCCTGCTTGCCGGAGCCGCCATGTGACATCTGGATGGTGATGTCACCGCCATGCTCGGCCTTCCATTGCGCGGTGAACGCACGGTTGATGTCCTGATAGAGCTCGCGGGTCGGGTCGTAGGAGACATTGAGCAGGGTGACATCCTTGGCGAGTGCAGTGCTCGCAACGAGCGAGCCAGCCAAGACAACCAGGAACCATGCCTTCTTCATGGCGACCTCCGCTGATGAAAGTGAATAGCCAGCCTAGCGTTTGCCCATCATGTCGTGAATTCGCCAAATGCCATGTCGTTATGCCGCGTGAAAGGGACGACCTTGTCATCTCGCGAGGGAGGCGGCACATCACTGGTTGGTGCGTCGCCGGTCGATACCGGGGGTGCCGACGCACCCGACGCCAACATCTGGGCCAGTACCTGCGCAGCGGCACGGATCTCCGGCATCGCAGTGCACTCCCACAAGTTGCCGCGCAACAGCGAGCCGATCGCATAGAGGTTAGGCTGAGGGTTACCGTGTGCGTCGAGCAGCCGCCCATCTGGCTGCGCGGCCACACCGAGCTGTAATGGATCGGCCACGGCCAACCCATCCTGCAGCAATTGCGAAAGCAACGGATGCTCCGTGTAGGCCGCCGCCGTGTCGAGACCGGTGGCCTGCACTACGAGGTCGGCCTCCAGCGTCGACTGGATCTGACTGGTTCGGGCACGAACGGTGACCTCGAGAGGCCTGTTTCCGTCGACCGAAAGTACGCGCGCCGCATGGACCCGCAAGCGGCCCTCGTCGAACAACTGCTGGATGGACTGCGCGATCTGTGGAGCCGTCCGATGGCGTGCGGCCTCCCACAACCAGCGCAGGTGATGCAGAAACTGCTTGCGCTGGGCCAGCGTCAGGCCCTGCCAGAGCCTGGCATTGATCGAGCGCATGCCATCGATCACGCTGCGCCAGCTGACCTGCGGCGATGACCGTAAGGCAGTGCGTAGTAGGCGCAGCATCGACGCCGTGCCGGAACAGGCCAGCAACGAATCATTGAAGTCTTGCTGCTGTGCGTAGGGCTCCAGCGGCAATGGAGCGTGCACGAAGGGTAGCTGGCCATGACGCGAGACGGCGATCAGTTCTGCCTTCGGCCAATGGCGAGACGCCGAGAGCAAAGTGTCGACCGCGGTCAATCCAGTTCCGATCACCAATAGTCGACGGGGCGCTTGAGTACGCTGCAGTAAGCGCCACGGATCGAGTTCGTAGGCGCCGCTGGCGAGAGCATCGGCACTGACCGCGCGCAATGGACGAGGCGCCAAGGCGCCTAGCGCGAGCACCACTGCGGTCGCGCTCAGTGTTGTGGAGTCGGCCAGTCCAATACAAAAGCCACCATCGTGCGACACGATGCTCACCGCTTCCTGCGAATGCAGTGAAAAGTGTCGTCCCTGCCGGCGGGCCGACGCGATCCGCGTCTGCAATTGGCTATCGATGAAATCGCCGAACAGCTGGCGCGCCAGGAAGTCCGTGCCAGCGACACTCGGCAGGTGCTTCGCCGCGAACGTCAGGAAATCCTCGTCCGAATCAGAGTACAGCGCCATGCCAGTGGCGCGCACATTCAGCAGGTGGTGCGGGTCGGGCGTGGCATAGGCCACGCCGCGACCGTATGCCCCGGCGCCCGTGATCCATCCGACGTCGTGCGCCGAGCCGTGGTGGAGCAGAGCGCCGAAAACGGCGGCGCCGGCCGCCCCACCACCGATGATCACAATCTTGGCCATACGACACTTCTCCGTGGGGCGGACACTGCTTCGCGAATCCGGTCAGATCCCGAATCCGGGGTTAAAGTCTCAATTATGGAATGCTCAGGTGAGCGCGGGAGCTCTGTCCGTGCAATGCACGGCACTCAGCCAGCGACCAGCATCTTCCAGATGGAAGCTACGGTAAGCATCCAGTACACCGCCATAGATGTGTAGGGTCAGCGCCGGCTTCCGCAGGGAAAAATTGCGACAACGATGTGCGTGGCGCACGCCCGAGAAGGAGGCATGGTCCCCCTCGCCAAGCACTACGGTTCCCTCGGACGTCAGTTGCGGATCGTGGTGTGGTGAGAGTGCATAGGTTTCGACCTCCAGTACGCCATCCAGGACCAGTTCCAGACCCCACAACCCCGCGTGGTCGTGAATAGGTGTGGCGTGGCCGGGCGGCCACAGGATCAGCGGTGCCTCGTAGGCAGCGCCACGGTGTGTGATCGGTGTGCGCTGGTAGGACAACGCATCGCCCTCGGCCATGCCGTACACACGCGGACACGAAGGCCAGTGCGTCACGTCGGCGAGCGCCTCGGCAAGTCGCAGAACGTCCATCTCACCGCTGCGTTCGATCTGGTCATCGACAAGTGCCAGCACGTGATCCGACCAGGATCTGAACGACGGTGGGGCACCGAGCTGTGAAGATGCGAGTGCGTCGTGCATGGGTTCCCCTTCGAGTGGCGGCGTACTCGCGCTCGAAGAAATCATGCCGGCGGTTAAGAACTCGCTAGCGAGGTATCAGCTTTTGATTGGTGTAGCGCTAAGGAGCATATGGGAGCGCTTTGGTGACCTTCAGCGGCCGTTATCGGGCGACTCTGTAGTGACCGGCAGGTTTTGGCCGTTCCCAGCCGGTGGCTTCTCCCTGATCAGGGTCCGGTGCGGTGATCATGGTTGATCGGTTGGAGTGATCAACTTGTTCGGTGCGCGCAGGTGCGTGCACCGGATCGAATGCATCATACGACCGATCGACGGTGATCAGCCCGCCAACCAATATGATCAGCCGTGGGTCCACGTCTATCGGCAGAAACCGACCCCAAACTGACGTTCGTGAAGTTCGCCGCGGGCACTGGAAAGCAGACATAGCGATGCGAGGTCCGCTCGATTTCGGATTAGCCTGTGCTCATGCGTCGCCTCGTTCCCTCACCATCTATTGCCGCCGCATTGGGCGCCGCATTGCTGTTTGGCGCCGGCACGCCGCTGGCCAAAACACTGTTGCGCGATCTCTCGCCGGCAATGCTGGCAGGCCTACTGTATTTGGGAAGCAGCATCGGCTTGGGCTTGGGCTTGGTTCGTATCACTCGGATCGCGGCTGGCACGTTGCACCGATGGCCAGAAAGGAGTGGTTCTGGCTGTTGCTCGCGATCGGCGTCGGCGGCGTACTTGGCCCGTTGGCGCTGATGCTGGGCTTGACGCGCACACCCGCGGTCACGGCTTCGCTGTTGCTGAACCTGGAAGCGGTATTAACCGCATTGCTGGCGTGGATCGTGTTCCGCGAAAACACCGATCGCCGCGTCGTGCTGCTGCTGATCTTCGCCGGTGCGATGCTTTTGGTGCTACCCGGTTCGGCGCAGGGCGCGCACCTAGGGTGGGGCGCATTGCTGATCGCGGGTGCCTGCTTGTGCTGGGCGCTGGACAAGCAACTTCACACGCGAAGTGTCGGCATTGGATGCGCTGTTCGTTGCCGGACTGAAAGGATTGGTCGCGGGCATCGTCAATGTTGTGATCGCGTTGATGCTGGGGGCGCGGCTGCCCGCGATGCCCCTCTTTGCTCGGCTATGGCATTAGCCTGGTGTTGTTCGTGCTCGCCTTGCGAGGACTGGGTTCGGCGTGCACGGGCGCTTATTTCTCCACCGCACCGTTCATCGGCGCGGCGATCGCGATCCTGGCGTTCGGAGAACACGCCTCGTGGATATTCCGGCTGGCTGCCGTTTTAATGGGCACGGGCGTGTGGTTGCCCTGACCGAACGCCATGAACACCTGCATACCCATGAGGCGATCACCCACACGCATCGCCACGTACACGATGAACACCACCAACACACGCACGATTTCGACTGGAACGGTCACGAACCGCATACCCACGAGCACCCCCATGCGCCGCTGACGCACAGCCATCCGCATTACCCGGACATCCATCACCAACACCGGCACGAGTGAACGCGGTACGACGATTCTCAGGCCACGCGCAGCGCGAGGCTCGCGGCACCGGCGACCGCACTCCCCAGCAAAGTCCAGCCCATTCCGATCCTGAAGCGCAACATTGCCAGCAACGCAGCACCCACCAGCACCGCGGCGGCGAGGTGAATTGTTTGCCATTGCGGCCAGTCGAAGGCCAGCCAACCATAGTGCACGGCTTGGGTCTTGCCGAACAATGTGTGCAACGCGAACCAGACCGACAAGTTCAACACCACGCCCACCACGGCTGCCGTTACGCCGGAGAGCGCCGCGTGCAGTGCACGATTGCTCCGCAGGGCTTCGATGTAAGGCGCACCAAGGAATATCCAGAGAAAGCACGGCGCAAACGTCACCCAGGTGGTGAGAATCGAACCAATCACGCCGGCCGCCATCGGCGACAGGCCGCTCTGGTGGAAGTAGGCTCCGAGGAAAGCCACGAATTGCACCACCATGATCAGGGGGCCCGGCGTGGTTTCGGCCAGCGCCAGCCCATCCAGCATCTGGCCTGCCGAGATCCAGTGGAATCCACCTACCGCACGTTGCGCGATGTAGGCCAGCACCGCATAGGCGCCACCGAAGGTGACCATCGCCGCCTGGCTGAAGAAAATGCCTTCGCGCGCCAGCACGCTCTGCACGCCGAACATCCCGATGATCGCCAGCACCGGCAACCACCAGATCACGAGCCAGACCAGCAGCACGCGCACGGCGCGCGCAATCGAAGGCTTGGTATGGCGCAGCTCGCCGCGCCCGAGCAGGCGATCGATCAGGTAACCCGACGAGGCATCCGCGGCGGCTGAACTTGGCGCCGGAAAACTGTGCGGCATCCACCAGCGTCCCAGCAGTCCGATCAAACCGGCGCCCAGCACGATCAGTGGAAACGGCACCCGGAAGAAGAAAATGGCGATAAAGGCAAGCAACGCGATTGCCAGCATGATGCGGTTCTTGATCGCCTTGCGGCCGATCCGCAGCACCGCTTCGATCACCACCGCGAGCACAGCGGCCTTGAGGCCGAAGAAGATCGCCACGATCCACGGCACCTGCCCGTACAGTGCGTACACGATGCTGAGAGCGAGGATGGTGACGAACCCGGGCAGCACGAACAGGATGCCCGCGATCAGGCCGCCCAACGTCCGGTGCAGCATCCAGCCGATGTAGATCGCAAGCTGCGTCGCCTCGGGACCAGGCAGCAGCATGCAATAGTTTAGCGCGTGCAGGAAACGTGCATCGCTGATCCAGCGGCGCGTTTCCACCAACTCTCGATGCATCACCGCAATCTGTCCGGCCGGCCCGCCGAAACTCATCAAGCCCACCTTGACCCAGACGCGCGTCGCTTCGCGCACCGATACGGTGTCGCTCCATTGCGAGGGCGAGTCCATTGTTTTCATCCACTCAAAAAGAAATCAATGGTTGGCGACCACGGCTTGCGCATCCAGCGCGGCGCGAAATCCGCGTGCCAGGTCGGCGGCTTTGCCCTTGCCCCAAAAATGGGTGAAATAGAAATCTGGCTGCGTACCGATCATGTGGTTGTGCAAGGCGACGATATGGATGCCCGCCTTGCGCAACGCACGCAATACCGGCTGCACCTCGTCGGTGCGCATGATGAAATCGCCGTCCATCGCCGCGAACTGGTCGCTGCCGCTGAAGGCCGCCCAGGTGGTCAGGCCCATCGACGCGCCGATCGTTGCGTCACGCATGTGGCCCGTAGTGCCGATGGTGATCTTTGGTGAGCCGTTGTTGACCTCCGCCGGATGGCCCACGATCTTGGCGAGCGCATCGGTGTCGAGCTTGCCGGGTTTCGGTGTCCCGCCGCCGAACCTTTCAGCAGGTTGCGCGTGCGCCGCGCGCACCGCCCTGATCGCATCCCACACGGCCTTCACGTCGGAAGCGAGTGCAGTCGCGGAGTCCTCGCCCTCAATGTGCATGAAGTACACCTTGGGCTGGTCGTAGAAGAAGTGATTGTGCAAACCGGTGACGTGGAGGCCATGCGCGAATGTGGCATCCATTGCCGCGTCCACTTCATCCTGGAACACCACCGTGTCACCCATCACCATTGCCTGGTTGCCCATCGGCGCGAATGCGGCCCAGGAACCCAGGCCCGCGGCGGGCGGCAGCCGCATGCCGTCCACCGTGACCGGCACGTCGCTGCGGCTCCAGCCGATTTTCACTACATCGTCATCTTGAACCGTTACCTTCGTACCAGCGGCCTTGCCGATCGCCGCAGCATCCAGCGAAGCGGCGACGGCGGAACCGCATGCGAGGGCCAGTCCCGCGATGAGGAACAACGTCCACGAGCAACGTGCCGAGAGGTGCGAAATGCGGGCGTTCATGGTGAGTCTCCTTCCGTTGCGGAATAGGCCGCATACAGGCAGTCGAGCACGGTCGACATGTCTGCCAGCAGCGCGTTGTCGTCCTCGCCGTGGCGGGCACGCGCACCCGCCATGACGCTGGCGAAGCCGGCGGCGTCGGCCACGGGTACGCCGCCGATGTCCAGGTAACCGATCAGGCGCCCCAGCCGTTCCAGGCACGGATCGCGATCGAGGCCGAAGCTGGCGGCCAGGACCTCGAAGGTCACGCGCGCACCGACGTGGCTGAACTCGGCGCCGTCGAAATCAAACCCCACTGCGCGCTTGGGACAATCGGCCGTTTTCTTCAGCCAGCGGAATTGCGCGCGTGAATCGATGAAACGACGGATCAGCCAAGCCGAGGCGACGCGGTCGATCCACAGGTGCCGGCGAGTGGCCCACACACGCCCGCGGTAATCCTGCAGGCGACGATGTGGAATCGCCGTTTTCTTTCCCTGTGGTTCGTCGGGCGCGAACTGTGCATTGAGGATGTGTTCGGCGTCGGCCAGCGCGGTCTCCATCTGCGCCCGGGCCGCGCCAGGAAAGAAGTCGATCGCGGCCACCGCTTCCAGCTCGCGCCGGGACGCGGTGAGTCGCTTGCGCGCCTCGGCTTCAGCGAGTTTCCGCAACTCGCGGCGCAAGACCTCCAAGCGTTCGAGTCCTTGCGTATAAGCTCGGGTACGATCGAAGGCACTGCGCAGTTCGGCTTCCTGCTTGGGATCGGCCGAGGTGAACGGCACCACGTGCGCGCTGCCGCCGGCGCGGTTTGCCTCGCCGACCTGAGCCTTGAAAAGCGCCCGCGCTACATCGCCAGCGGGCAGCAAGTACACGCCGTCGCGCAGCATCGCCGCGCCGGCCCCCTTGAGCGCTCGCCACAACCGCATGCGGGGCGTCTGGCTGCGTCCTGGCAGCGACACCACCAGCATCAGCCAAGTGGAGATCTTTACGAGCATGTAGCGTATGCTACACCAAAGTCATAAGTGCTATGGACCCATGGGTGCTTCGATGGACGAAGTAGCCGGGGCGCCAGGACGGGCGCTCAATCCGCTGAACTGTGTGTTTGCCGCGCGCGCGTTGCGCGACTTCGGTGACAGCTTCGTCGCGATCCTGCTGCCGGCTTACCTGCTGGCGTTGGGTTTCACGCCGCTGGCGGTCGGGGTGCTCGCCACGGTGTCGCTGTCGGGTTCGGCCTGCCTGACGATCGGCGCGGGCTTGCTGGGCGCACGCTACGGCTACCGCCGGCTACTGCTGATCGCGGCCGGGCTGATGGTGGTCTCCGGACTCGCATTCGCCGCCTCCCGGGATTATGCGGCGCTGCTGGTGATCGCGTTCGCGGGCACGATCAATCCCTCCGCCGGCAACGTCAGTGTGTTCGTGCCCTTGGAGCACGCGGCATTGGCACATGAAGCCGGCAATGCCAATCGCACCCGGATGTTTGCGCGCTACAGCTTGGCCGGAGCATTGGCCGCGGCGGTGGGCGCGCTGGTTGCGGGCGCGCCGGAGGTGACGGCACCGCCTGGGCTGGATCGGCTGAACGCGATGCGCGGGATGTTCGTCCTGTATGCGTTGCTCGGGTTGGCAGGACGAGCTCTGTACGCACGCCTGCCGCAACGCTCGAATCCAGCAAACACCGTACCTTCAGCGGCACTCGGACCTTCGCGTTTCATCGTGATCAGGCTGGCCGCACTCTTTAGTCTGGATGCGTTCGCGGGTGGCTTCGTGGTGCAGTCGCTACTTGCCTTATGGCTGTTCCAGCGGTTTCATCTCTCGCTTGCCGCCGCCGGCGCGTTCTTCTTCTGCGCAAGTTTGCTGGCAGCGCTGTCGTTTCCGGTGGCAGCGCGCCTGGCGCGGCGCTTCGGGCTAGTCAATACGATGGTGTTCACGCATATCCCTTCCAGCATCGCGCTGATCCTGGCCGCGCTGGCGCCCACGCTCGGACTGGCGTTGACGTTGCTGCTGGTGCGCGCCGCGCTCTCGCAGATGGACGTGCCGACCCGCTCGTCCTACGTGATGGCGGTGGTAACCCAACCCGAACGCGCGGCGGCGGCAAGTTTCACTTCCGTACCGCGCAGTCTCGCTTCGGCCGCGAGTCCGGCGATGGCAGGCGCGTTATTCGCGGTCTCCGCGGTCGCGTGGCCGCTGTTGATCTGCGGCGCGCTTAAGATCGTCTACGATCTCCTGCTGCTGGTACAGTTCCGGCGCCTCAAGCCGCCGGAAGAACGGCGAGCACGATGACGGGCATATGATCTTTTTTTGCGACGAGGGTCGGCGAATGGAAACCCACGCAAGCCACTTCTATCGAGGTTGGGCGCCTGGTGTTCTCCTGGTGCTCGCCGCATCCATGCCTGTATGCAGCCAAGCCAGCAATCCGGCCAGCCGATTGCCGCTGACCACGGTCGCGGACGTGCCGCTGCCCGGTCATGCAACGCGCTGGGATTACGCCAGCCTCGACGCACAGCACCATCATCTTTTCCTTGCACATCTTGGTGACAGCGCGGTGGTGGTGTTCGACACGGCGCAACGCAAGGTCATCGCGACCATTCCTGATGTCAGCCACGTACACGGCGTGCTCTACGTGCCGCAACTGGATCGCGTGTATGCGTCGGCGACGGGAACCAATGAAGTGGTCGCGATCGATGCGGAGACCTTCAAGATCATCGCGCGCATGCCCGGCGGCGATTACCCGGACGGCATGGCCTACGCACCGGGTGTGCACAAGCTGTACGTCTCCGACGAGCACGGCGACACCGACACGGTCATCGATACCGCAAGCAACAAGCGCATCGCCACGATTCCACTTGGGGGCGAAGTTGGCAACACGCAGTACGACCCGATGTCGCGACACATTTTCGTCAATGCACAGACGCGCGACCAGTTGGCGGAAATCGACCCTGCAACCGACAAGGTCGTTCGACGCATTGATTTGCCGGGCGCTGCCGGCAATCACGGCCTGTACATCGACGCACGGGATCGGCTGGCCTTCATTGCCTGCGAAGGCAACAACAAGCTTCTGGTGCTGGATCTTGCAAGTGACAAAGTGCGCGCGCGGTTCGATGTCGCCAAGGATCCGGACGTGCTCGCGTTCGATCCCGTGCTCGGCTGGCTGTATATCGCCGGCGAGTCCGGACAGGTCTCGATACTCAAGGTGCAAGGGAAAACTGTCAGCGCCCTCGCCACCGCTTGGTTCGGCCCCAATGCGCATGTGGTGGCGGTGGATCCGACGACTCATGAAGCGTTCTTCCCGCTCAATCCCCCACAGGCAACCCCGATGCTGCGGATTACACGACCGAACGCTGGAAAGTGACCGGCGATTGCGTGTGACCGCTTCGGGCAAATCAAGCGCCGCCGTCGATCGGTTGAGTCCGCCGCCGATTCCGGCCGATGGTATCTCGCAGATCAGGACGCCGGTGCGCTGATCATGATCGATTGGTTCTACTGATCAACTTCATCGGTGCGTGCACCCGACCGGTAGCCGCGTCACAGTTACCGCACGGAAGCTCTCAAGTCAGCCCTCGGTCAGCCGATAAAGCAACTGCTGGAATGGAAGCACGGACGTTACATGCGGCATTATTGCCGCGCACCCCAAGGCCGGCGTTATCTGCCAACTCCATCAATCAAGGATTCCATAATGAAAGGAAAACTTCTCTTCGCAGCTGCATTGCTGGCGCTGTCGAGCGCGGCGTCGTGCGCCACCCTAACGGACGGCGTGGATGCCCAGTTCTTCGCTCAGAACGGCACGCTTGCCCTGAAGATCAAGAACAACCGGAAAGACATGCCTGTTCATATCGGCAATGTGAGCCTGCTCCTGTCGAAGAAGAGGGGGCAGAAGAGTTCGGAGGTCGTTTACCAGACTGCCGCCAACGTGGACGTTGGCCCTGGACGCGACGCGACCGTGACACTGCTGCCCGTGAAGCAGCTTGCGACCGCCATGCAAAAGCATAGCGACGCTCCGACTAACGGGTACTCCGAGATCCTTGTAGACAATACTCCCGGGACGTGCGGCGCCTGCACGGCCCGCACGTCCTATAACTTCAAGTCGGTCGGCTTTGGCGCACAGGCGGAAGCAAGCTTCAATGGCGGCGCGATCAAGACGAACACGTTGTTTGGTGGATACTTGGTGTTCCTGGCCAAGTAAGACATAGCGCACCAGATGGGATGATCCCAGGGTTTCGCGCCGCATGGCGGCGCGGACTGCTGCGCGCGATAGAAGCCGTACGGCACTTCATGCTTGCCTTCGATTACTGGCCGGTTACGTCGCCCTTGTGCGGCACGCGCACGTCCGCCGCGGTGTCGCCGCATACAAGGCTGTTCCTGCGCACTCACCCTCTGCCTGCCATTTAAAGTCGACGAGTCCATAAAGCCCAAGATCGTCGTCCAGGTAGACCGGGCGACCGCTAGCTGTGATCTCTCAGTAGGTTGTTCATCCGGGGCATCTCTGGAAGATGGGGGTTGCGAAGCCAACCCAGCCCCCAGGAGCCCCGGATGAACCTGCATAAACATGCCCGTTTGAGCCCCCGCGGTCGAGCCCTGCTTGTCGAGCGCATCCTTGTTCAAGGCCTGCGCGTGGAAGAAGCGGCCCATGCGGCCGGCGTGAGCGTACGAACCGCCTACAAGTGGCTCAGGCGCTTCCGCCAGGAGGGGCCTGACGGTCTGGTCGATCGCTCCTCCCGTCCTCACCGCTGTCCCCACGCCACGCCCAGCGCCATCGCCGAACAGGTCATGGAGAAGCGGCGTGCACGCCAGACTTACCGCCAGATCGCCGGGCAACTTCCCGTGGCGCCCAGCACCATCGCCCGCCTCCTGCGTCGTGCCGGGCTGCATCGGTTGGCCGAGCTGGAGCCGGCCGCGCCAGAGAACCGCTACGAATACGCTCAGCCAGGCCAACTGCTGCATCTGGACATCAAAAAGCTGGCCCGTTTCCGCCAGCCCGGACATCGGGTCACCGGCAATCGGCAGATCAACTCCGATGGAGTCGGCTGGGAGTACGTCCACCTAGCCATCGACGACCACTCGCGCGTCGCCTTCGGCTCCATCGAGCCCGATGAACGCGGGATCAGCGCATGCCGAGCACTGATGCAGGCGGTTCGCTATTACCGCGGCTTGGGCGTGCGCTTCGAGCGCGTCCTGACCGACAACGGCGCCTGCTACAAGTCACGCCGCTTCCGCCGCCTCGTCCACCGGCTCGGCATCCGTCACCTGCGCACGCGACCTTATACGCCCCGCACCAACGGTAAGGCCGAACGCCTGGTGCAAACCAGCTTGCGCGAGTGGGCCTACGCCTGCTCGTACGCCAACTCCCAACAGCGTGCCCACGCCTTCACATCTTGGCTTCACCACTACAACTGGCATCGACCGCATGCCAGCCTCGGCTACGACCCTCCCATCTCCCGCATCCCGCTGAACAACGTGCTGGCTTTACACAGCTAGCCGCCCTAGCCGCGGCGTGGATGCGTTCAATGGCAGTGAGTTGGATCGATGCGGCGGCGTGTGGTGGGTTCTCCCAGTATGCCAACCCTGCCGTGGGGCACCTATGCGGGAACGTAGGTGGCGAGAAAGCCGTAGAAGCTCTGGTTCAGTTCGATGGCGCACTCGCTAAATGCATCCGCTGCGTCTTCGAGGTCAGGAATTTCGATCACTGTCGCTCCGCTGAGGCGAGCCTCGCCGCTCGGGCCAGTGCATGGCTTGCCATGAAAGATTTCGTTTCGCCGCCTGACCAAGGCCGCGAATTTCTCGGCCGATCCTTTCAACTTCTCCCGATCTGCGGAGGGGCGCATATTTCTAGTGAGGTCCAGGAAGCGCTTCGCGATCTTGCCTGCCGTCAGTTCTTCGCCAACGATTCTGCTCAAGCTGCCCGGACGAATCTTCTGGCAGCACCAGACCACCTGCCACTCGCAGAGAGCGAAGCAGTATGCCGCGTGCCCCAAAGCGTGTGCATAGTCCGGGTTGAGAGGCTGACGAAGGCGATCGTTCTTCATGCTTGCGTGTATACCGGCGCCATCGCTCCGGTGAAGGTCGCAGCCAATGCAGTTACACCCACAGCATCCGCTTCCCCATTCCAATTCATGTTAGCCCCACGCTTGAAACTCTTTGATCCGATAGTTGCAACTACGCCCACGCTTGCTCCAGCGGGTTTTGCACGTTGGCTATCTCAGGCAGTCTTAGGCTATCTCGCGGTGGAAGTCCTTCGAACAGGAAGGTTCTCACTGTCCCCCGCATGACCCCACGGATGGAACGGTTCGACGAAGGCATCCGGTATGAGTGAGCGTAAGCATGATGAAAAGTCATGGCGCGCGGCTGAAGGCGAAAGTCATCATGCCACTCCAGCACCTGCGTTCTACCGCATTCGCGACGTGCTGCACATCACCGCCCTGACTCGTCCTACCCTCTATCGCCGTATGGCCGCCGGGAAGTTCCCCCTGCCCGTCCACTTGGGCGGTCGTGCTTGCGCGTGGGCAACGGATGCGCTCCAAGCATGGATCAACGATCCGGAAGGCTACCGGGAAGCACCCAAGTCTGATGCCCCGATACGTCGGCGGCCAGGTCGCCCCCGCAAATACATCGGCGACTGAAACAAGCGCTAGGCAGCAAGTTGCTGCGGACGTGTGCGCAAAGCGTCCAAATGATCCGCCCACGCCTGCATCATGGTGGCGCGGGGTTCGAGGTAGAGGGCATGGTTATAGGCTGCGCTCGTGTCATCCCGTTGCTGATGGGCGAGTTGTAACTCGATATGTTCATGCGGCCAACCCTGTTCATGCAGCAGGGTCGAGGCGACGCCACGAAAACCGTGTCCGGTCATCCGTCCTCGATAGCCCATCCGGTACAAGGCATACAGCATGGTGTTGTTGCTCATCGGCTGAGTCGGCCGTAGATCGCCAGGAAACACCAGTGCTTTCCCAAAGGAAATGGCCTTCAGCTCGGCCAGCACCGTTTTGGCCTGCCGGCTCAATGGCACGATATGCGGCGTCTTCATCTTCATCCGCTCAGCCGGAATGTCCCAGCGCGACGCCTGCAGGTCGAACTCCGACCAGCGCACACCGATCAGTTCGGAGGTACGCACGAAGGTCAACGCCATCAATCGGAGCGCCAAGCGTGTGTGCTCACCGCCCACGTAGACGTCGATGGCACGCAACAGATCCGGCAACTCCTTGGCACCTACGCGCGGATAGTTGCGTCGCTTGTGCGGCTTCAACACGTCGGCGGGTTTGATTTCACCGACCGGATTGTGAGAGGCCAAATCGTTGGCTACGGCGTAGCGCATGATCTGGCCACAGGTCTGCAGCACGCGCTTGGCAATGTCCAATGCGCCTCGGGCCTCGATCTTCTTGACCGCGCGACGGAACGCGGAGGTGGGAATCTCCGACAACCGCAACGCACCGATCGCCGGAAAGATGTCCGCCTCCAGCCGACTCAGCACATAATGGGCGTGCCGCTCGTTCCGATTCACCTTCCAATGGTCATGCCATTGGCGTGCCGCCATCTCGAAGGTCAGCCCGGACACCTCTTTCTTGATCGCGGGATCGATGCCATCGGCCAGTTGGCGCCTGGCTTCCTGATGACGAGCCCGCGCCTGTACCAGACGCACGTCGGGATAGACCCCCAGCGCCAAGGTCTTTTGCTTTCCGTCGACGCGATAGTTGTAGCGCCAATAGCGGCCACCCGCTGGGGTAATGAGCAAGTGCAAACCGCCACCGTCCGAGAGCTTCTGCGGCCGATCGGACGGTTTCACGCTACGCAATAAGGCATCGGTGAGCATTTTGTTGGTATCTCCCAGCCCTTGAGCAGGTCGATACCAACGAATATACCAACAAATCCCCGAGCCACCAAGAAGCCGCCTGAGACGGCTTGAGGCAAAAAAATCCCGGAAGCCTCTGATTTACAAGAGATTCCGGGACCTTTTGAGACCTGCTGAGACAACTTGAAACACAAACTTGGCGGAGAGAGAGGGATTCGAACCCTCGATAAGGCTTTTGACCCTATACTCCCTTAGCAGGGGAGCCCCTTCGGCCACTCGGGCATCTCTCCGGGTTTGTGGTGCTGCGGCAGGGTCGGCAA
>Ga0134128_10000701_pt1 | contig 45508 bp, 88 predicted proteins | sample KB31754_FD_96462 | JGI IMG/M metagenome (GOLD analysis project Ga0134128, IMG submission 96462) | Terrestrial soil microbial communities with excess Nitrogen fertilizer from Kellogg Biological Station, Michigan, USA - KB3-175-4 | ecosystem: Environmental > Terrestrial > Soil > Unclassified ...
AAGGACAAGAGCTTGAGTATTGCTCTGTATAAAGATGTAGAGGAATTTATAGATAGGGTCGTTGATCTTATGAGTAATAAAGAGAACGCCTAATTACAATAGTTAGTCGAAGCGAAAGGAGGTAATATGAAAGTTAAAATTATCGAAGAAACACAACCGAAAAACTTGGAAAACGAAATTAACGATTTCCTTAGTGGGCTTGAAGGAGAGGTTATTGATATTAAATATGCAATGACAGACTGGGTTTATCCAGGCAGCAGTGAAGATTCATGCTCTCTTTATTCAGCAATGATTATGTATAAATAAAGAAAGGGGAATATGTCAAAGAAATTAATTGACCGATATGAGGAATTAGTACCTGGAACAAAAGACAGGCTTAGTAAAACGGATGAAGAAAGAGCCGAAGTGATAGAGAGGTTTTTTAAGACTAAAGCTATAAAATGCAAAGGTAATCTTGAGATTATGTACGGAATGCAAGTAATGGAAGATAAATTTAAGGAATAGTATGAAAACACCAACAATAATGAAATCAAAAGAGTGGAAACGTTTAATAACTAAGAAGCCTAAGTTTAGAGTTACGCCATTCAAGCAAACAAAAGAGGAAAAGGAACAAGCGAAACTGATGGAGAAGTTTATGGACTATCAGTGGGAGCAGGTAGAACCAATCTATCGCCAATTCTGGAAGGACATTATGTTTTATAAAGATCCAAACGAAGGGAAGATTAAAACATTTTGGGACAAAGATAAGGCTGAATAACGTATAGAAGTATGAGTGATAAAGAAATATTAACAAGAGGACTTGAAAAAGTAATTAACGCAGGATATAGAGGTTTTCAGGACAATTTAGATGAAGGAGTCGAAAATTACCTGGAAGATAATAAATATTTTGCCATCATTTTTCATAAAAGCTTTGCAATAGGAATTTGGGGTCGAGAACCAATAGGCGAAGGATGCAATGACTCTGAATTACCAGAATGGAAATATCGGTTGATGGAAATGGTTATTCAAGATGACCCTTTAAGATATTTAGGGAATTATGTGTAAAAATGGAGGTTCTTTGAAGTAATATGAGTTTATTAGACAAAGCTAAACAAATTGAAGTAAACAACACAACGGGTGTCTATGAGATTACCGATGAGGACATAGAATTAGTTATCGCTTATTTTAATGGCGAAATTAATACAGTTCAGTTGCGTAAAGTTACAAACCGTGAAGGCGTACAGGTTTATTCCTATATGGTCAGGTGCTTGAGAAGCGCATGGCAAAAAAGAATGATCGGTAAGTTGAGCGCATAAAAGACGACCTTATTGAGATATGAATAAAAAATTTGGAAAATGGTTCAAGGAGAATATAATTAGAATATTTGTTGTAATTACTTTTTTGTTAGTAATTTATATCGTTATCACACTCCCTTTTACGTACGGAGAGTACAAAACATTTGATGATAAAGGTAATCTTTTATATTGCAAGGGTGACTGGAAATATTGTACTGCACCAGAGGAATTATCAGATTGTAAAACAGTATATAGAAATATAAAAAATAAATAGAGCCTAATTACATTGATTAGTATGAGTGAAAAGATAGAATTTCGATACGAAATTACAAACATAAAAGAAATAAAACACTGGACAAGTAGAGGTAAAAAGCATACTGAAATTGAAATGGAATCGGCTGGTGGTTTTGCTTTACCCGTTCATTTTAAGGCACAGGTAGGCGATGAAATCGAGGTCTACATGTGGGGAAGCAGAATAGTAGGTCTATTTGTAAAAAAGGTATGTGTTTATTTTCAAAGCAAAAAAGCATTAGATGAAGAAAATAAGGCATATTCAGAAAAAAGGGAAAAGGAACAAAATGAAGATTTTGCTAAAAATAAAGACAAATATGATAAATGGTTTTCTGAAATGCCGGAAGTTTTCCAAAGACGTATTCAAGTATTTAGAGATAATGGGAAAAATTGGCGAGTTGAGTGGGAAGGCTACGAAATGTCTTCATGTAGAGAAGCTATCAATATCGCAAAACATTATCCGACTAAAGAACTACTTGAAAAGTTCCGCAAAGAAGATAGCGAGAGTTATGGAAAAACAGATTATAAACCTTTGGATGACGGACATTCAGGGAATACGTGGGGTATGGCTAAGCGATTGGCATGGTGGTATGTAACCGAACCTGAAAACGTATTCAAAGAGCATGGAGCAGCAACACCGTTAGTAGGATGCGAGGAGTATGGTTGCATACATCCACGCTGAATAAGAATCACTTTTATGAGCGAAACAGTACATAAATATATATTTTTTATAACAGGATATATGGGGATAATTGCAGCAATATTTTGTGTGCCGTCATTTATTATTGCAATTTTTACTAATCAATTAAGCAGTGCGTTTGTTCCTGAATGGACAATAGTTGGTTTAGTGTTAGGAGCAATTATCGGAACATTTATGGCTAATAGGCGTAAAAATAAGTGATTTTAAGTATGGATTGGAAAATGATAGCATCAATTTCATTAGGTTTTGCGATAGGCTTATATATGGGTGGAGTTATTGCAGATTTTTTGAATAAAAAGGTTTACGAAGCAAATATCAGATTGATTGCTGAATTGAAAAGGAAAATAGAACTTTTGGAACAAGCCGAATAATGTGGCATTTTAAACATGGAAATTAGAATAGATATTAAAGGATATGTAGATAAACGAGCTAAAGAATTGGCTGAGGAATGGAGTAAAAAACCTATTGGTTCTACAGCGAGGTCTTATGAATCGTTTCGCACAGATGCTTTAATTGAATATCTAGAGAAAGTCGAGCGTAATAATCGAACATTTTATGGACGGAGGTGAATTATGAGTTCTAGTCGAAGTAATAATTTAAAAGAAATGATAATAAATAATCCTAAAGCCCAGGAGCGTATACAGATGAAGCGAATAGATCACGATGTCAAAAAAGAGATGAAAGGTTTCTGTAGCGATCCGTTTTGTTGGTATTGCGAACGTAAAATATGACAACGGCAGAAAAAATAGTAAAAGAACAATTACAAGAGCTTAGAGATAATACCGAAAGGATTAAGGAGTTAGCTCAGGAAATCAAAAAAGAGTGTAAAAATAGAAGTAATTGAGCATTGATGGCCGCAGCTGACACAGCTTATGTGGTAAGACTCTAACTCATGTCAGCGGGAAGGAGTCGAGTTGTTAGCATAAGTTAGCAGCGGCGACCATGAGTGCGTAATTACTCAGAAACTTAAGCATGAAGAAAGATAAATCTAAAAAACAAAAGAGGATAAAATGTGATTGGTGCGAGTGGTTCCGTGAAACAAACCCTTATGGAGTATGTCCGATACATGCTAGTAAAAATCATGAAGCTAAACGTGCCTAAGTACAAACGATTTTATGAGTAAATGTAAACATATTTGGATTCAGAAAATTGAAACGAATGGTCATGCAGCCTACAACATGTATCATGGCTTTGAGTTTTATTGTCAGAAATGTTTAATTGCAATATTCAAATACTTAGATAAATATGAGAAAGAAGAGTTTAAAAACGAGGTTGAATAACCAAACGTTATTATGACAAAAGAAGTATTTGATAATTACAGATTTTCAGTTAATACAGAAGTCTATCTTGATGGATGGATTCGTGTAACAGAAGTAGATTTTGAGAAAGGAAAGATTGGTGTTACACGAGGATATTATCTTCATTATAGCGAATATGGAGATATTCGAGAAAAAACTAAGAATGTCTACTAACCAATATCATTATGAGTGATGAGATTTGTAAACATTGTGGAGTACCTATAAAGATTGGAGCAAATAATAAGATTTGTGACCATCTTTATTATCCCGATAATTGTTCTGTTTGTAGTAAGGTAACTGTACGAGATGATCGTACAATTGTAGTTTCACCAATGGAGACTATAAGAGAGACAGCAGCGATTAAGCTGTTTGGGGAAAATCTTTACCAAGATTTTGAGAAAGGCATTACAGAGAAAAATGTTTATTTTTTGGAAGCTATGCTTGGAGTACCAAGAAAATTTTGGTTAAATTTACAGAATAATTATGACGAACTTAAAAAAGTATGAAAGATTTATTTTATCGTTTTAAATATTTATTTCAAGGAAACTTCTGGGCGTTCTGGCATTATGAGAGATTAGGCTTTACAGAACTTCGTTATCGTGGTAAGCCAATTATCTTAAGAGATGATATGCCCAAAGACGAATTTCTAATCCATCAAAAGGATGGCACATGGAAATTGTTTAATTTAAAAACTAGACGAGTTGGCAAGTTAAAGCCAGTCCATAAAATGATTATAAAGACTGAGGCTATGCGAGGCTAACGCTGAATAATGTGGGTAATTCGGATGTGAAATATGAAATTTAAACTTTTAGATCATAATTATTCAGACATAGGAGAGCGTGAGATCAACACGTTAGAAGATTTGGAGAAATTACAAGAAGAATATGATAACGAGTTAATCGTTAATTTCAAAGAAAAGTCTATTCTTATTTATGACGGGTATATAGAGTAATATGTATAAATTTACAAAAGAAACAAAAAGAGCAGGGATGAGTAAATGTCCAAAATGTCCTATTGCGGTTTGGCCTACTCAAAATTATTGCGAGGGATGCGGATATAATCTAAAAAAGATAACTGAAGAAGACATTAAAGTTATTCTTGATAATCTCCATAAAGATTTCAACATAACTGAAATTGAAGTTGACGGAGTAGCTTATCGTTGGCCTATGAATATACATGACGAGAATTGCAGGTCTAACTGAGACTGTTTAGCCTCACATCCGAATAAGTAGGATTATTATGGATTACGGAGGAAATGAAAACCCCATTATAGGGTTAATGATAGTAAGTACACTGATAATTTCAGGATTATCATTTGTGTATTTTATGACAAGATAGTATATAAATATGAGAAAGCTGGATGAGGCCATGTCTGAACTAGAATGTGATGGTTGTTTAGAAAGTTTGCGAAATGGTGATAAAACCAAGTTTATCAACTGGCCTTCTGAAAGGCCACCAACAATAGGGATTTATCATGATAAGTGTTATAGAAAAATCAGAGAATTTATAAAAACATTGCATGAAGCAAACAACAACCGAACTTATCAATGAACGTGCAACCGTTCGTCTTTGTTTTCTGTTATGGAAGAAATATAAAGGGTATGGACAAGAATTTCCTCATGTGGGACATTATCTTGAGTTTATTGATGCTTTTAGCACTAATCATAAGGTGGAGATGTCAGATGGTAGATTTTTCTCTCACCTGCTCTTAAATAATGAATCAAGCATTGCATGGGAAGGGCAAGAGCTGATAGACATCCTTCATTATGAGGCATGTGATATTATTAAGAAACGCTTGACTCGTCATCGATAAGTCATGTATATTTAGCTTATTGGAAGGATGTGATGATTTTTTATGTTCACTAATAGAGCAAAAATATTACTCGGGACAATTATAGCTGTTATCGTTGTGGGAGGTCTTTCTTATTCTCAATATACGACTGACAAACAAGTCGCAATTCTTACAGCGCACCAAGAACCAGTCGTTGTTACTAAGACAGTTATTGTGACACCAACTAGTGTACCGACTGCAACACCAGCAGCCACAGTTAAGAAAACTGTTACTATTATCCCAACAAGAACAAGTTCAGCATCTGTCACGAAAGGAGTGAAATAATGGATAAGGTTATTCAAATAAAATGTAAAGGAGCTACTGAAGTATCCTTAGATGAACTTGTTGTTTTGCAGGGAAATCTAAAAGAACTGTCAGAAGAAAACTATACAAAGCTTCATGATCTTATTGTCTCAAAAGGTTTTGATAGTCCCATTCAGATCTGGGAAGATCCTAATGGAATAAAACAAATTCTTGATGGTACACAACGAGTCCGAGTACTGCTTAAGCTTAGAGAAGAAGGATATACTATTCCCCTTATTCCTGCTGATATTATTTATGCAGAAAATAAAAAGGATGCTAAAGAACGACTTCTTACTAAGGTTTCTCAGTATGGTGAAGTGACAGAAGAAGGATTGTATGAATTTACCAATGAAGAGGATAGTATCATCGAGCCAGACTTTTCAGAACTCTTAGATATTCCAGGTATGGACTTCAATAAAGATGATGTAGAAGTAAAAGCAGATACCTTGAATGCACCAAGCGAGCCAAAACAAATAACCTGTCCGAATTGCCAGCATACATTTATCCCTGAGAAATAATATGAAGTGGTTATTTACTCTCTTTAAGAAAGAAAAGAAATACAATAAACATGTATATTTTGCATTAAGTAATCAGCTATATCAACAAAGCATATGGACGAGCAGATAGAACAATCATCAACAACAAGTGACAGTGAAACTGTTCAGATAACTATTGATCCATCAATGGTAAATACACCACAGACTAAACTAAATCCCCCACCTACTACTTCATCTATCACGTGTCAGACTGATGGATGTAATCAATTATTTACTGATCTGAATATTTTTCAAGAACATGTAAAGTCAAAGCACGGAGATATACAACGTAATGAAAAAGGACAATTTGCAGAGGGCAATAAAGAAAGTGTAGGGAATGATGGAGGAAGACCATGTGAATTTTGCAAGAGGAAAGAAGAAATACTTAAGGCAACGAAGGAATATCTTGATCCATTTTTGAAAACGATTGAAAGTGAAAAACCCAGAGAACCTTTAAAGGAAATCCTTGCATTAAAGATTGGTGTTTCGGATAGAACTATTGAGCGTTGGATTGAGAAAGACACAACCGATAGTGATGAGGATCATTCCGAGTTCTGTCATCTGATCTCTTTACTCATGACTTGTGCGAAAGCATATAATTTGAGAAAGCTTAATGGCCGATATAATGCACGAGGTGCAGAGTTTAAATTAGCAAGAATGCACGGCTTGATTGAAACATCTAAGACAGTTCACGCAGGAGATATTAATGAGCCATTACAGATAATTATCACTGAGGAAGAGGATAAGAAAAAAGATGGAGAATGAACCCCAACTCGTTATTTGCCCTAACTGCACCAAGAATAAACCAAACGCATTTCTTGGCTCTCTGAATGTAGATGGTTATTTTATTGTGAGACGAGGGCATTTCAGAGAGAATAGAAACGCTACATATAAAGCTTCAAATCAGATCATGATAGCAGCAGAAGATTATTCAATTGTCTGTGAATGTGGGTATTATATCCATGTGAAATCTGGTAGAATAGTGACTGATGCGTATAAATCCATGATTAATGGCTAAAAAGGCAGTTATTACAGGAGCAAACGGATTTTTAGGCAAACACCTGTGGGATACACTCTCAGACCGTGGTATTGAGCCAGTTGCCATTGACAGACATGATCTTTATATAGATGTCCCCGATCTTACACGAATTCTCTTTCATCACAAGCCTGATTATATCTTTCATTTAGCTGCATATGGCAATCATTCTCACCAGACTGATTCAACGAAAGCTATCATGGCGAATTATTTTGCCATATATAATTTACTTAAGGCATCAGAGTTTTTAGACTTTACAGCGTTTATTAATGTAGCAACAAGTTCAATGTATGGAAGGCAAATGACAATGATGTCTGAGAACACTACCGTACTTGAGCCTGATACCTTTTATGCAGCAACAAAAGCAGGTGGAGTTCATCTAGCACGAGCGTTTGCAAAACAATATAATCTTCCAATTTGTTCTGTAGTTCCCTTTAGTGTGTATGGGGAGGGAGAAGCAGACTTTAGATTTATTCCAACACTTGTACGTCACTTAATGACCGAAGAGAAGATGCCTGTTGTTTTAAAACCACAACATGATTGGATTTGTGTTGATGACTTTATGAATGGTGTTATGAGTGTTGTTGATAATATTGATAAAGTGCAAGGTGAAACAATAAATATTGGGACAGGGATCGCAACACGTAATAAGGAAGTGATTAGTCAGTTAGAGAAAATATCTGGTAGGAAACTTCGGATGGAGAAGACATATAAAGAGCAACCTCATCATTCATCTGTATGGTATGCAGATAATACAAAACTTAAATCATTAGGTTGGCAACAGAAGACATCTCTTCATGAGGGACTGAAACGGTGTTGGGAGTATTATTCAAAGAAATATGGCACAGAACGTTAATGAATTACATAAGGCGACCTTAAGTAAACGAGATAGTTTTGTGATTTGGATAACAGATCGTGTAGGAACATTTGAGTGTGCCGTATTATTTGCAGGGATTGGTATTGCAAGTATCACAGGTATTTTAACTGGGAACTATATCTTAGGGACTGCCGTGGGGGCGTTTTCATCCTACTTCCTACAGTTAGTGATGTTGCCTTTAATTAGTATTAGACAGAAATTAGATCAGAGACATGCTGAATTACTGGCTGATGAGACACATAGAAATGTTATGCGTAGTGAGTATGAGATAGAAGAAATACATAAGAAGCTGGATCAGTTGTTAATAAAATGAAGAATCAGGATTTAAAGCGTAGAATCATAGATATTAGTTATAAATTAAAACTAGGACATATCGGCAGTTGTCTGGTGGCTGTTGATAAGATAGCTGAGATTTATGATAAAAAAGAACCTGATGAGAGATTTGTTTTATCAAGTGGTCATGCACACTTGGCACATCTGGTGGTTAAAGATAAAGATGAGAATCTTTCTAAGCAGTACGGAATTGATTTTGCCATGGAAATGGTTAAGGACTATGGCATTCACTGTGATCGTCAGGCGGGTTGTGATGTATCAACAGGCTCACTAGGACATGGTATAGGGATTGCCCTTGGTATGGCGTTAGCAGATCGGACGAAGAATGTGTATTGTATAATCTCTGATGGAGAAACATCTGAAGGCTCAGTTTGGGAGGCATTGCGGATTCAGAAAGAACAGTATGTAACCAACCTTCTTGTGTATTGTGTCATAAATGGATGGGGTGCGTATAAAGAGATTAACTCAATAGAATTATCAAATAAGCTAGAATATTATTCATGGTGTACTCCTATCCATGTCAATATGGGGATGTATCCTAAATGGTTACAGAGCCAAGAGGGACATTATGGTGTACTGGATAAAAAACGATATGATGAGGTAATGGAGATATTACAATGATTAGACAAATAGCAATTAAACTAGGCTTATGGGAAGAGGTAGAGTATGTGACTGAAATTACTCAAGAGGAGAAAGAGTTCTTACTTAAAGCGCTTAAACATTACTGTGATCCTTGCAAGAGGTGGTTTGCTGATACACGAGGTAAATTGATGCATGATAGACATAGACATAAAGAATGAGAAAAGGTTGTCCCATGTGTGGGAAATTTACATCTGAAGTATGGCGCATAGCATATATAACATGGGTTTGTAATAGATGTTTAAAAGATATAGAAAAATTTAAAAACAAGCTTAAGAAAATAAATGCTGAAATAAAATATCTTAATGAGCCACGAAGTACTATCGAGAGATTGAAGGAAGAATGTTTTGAGAAATATGGAGCTAAATTTATACGAGAGAATAAATAACAGTTAACGACATAAGGGGGGGGAATTTCGTTAACGCCTCCCCTTATGAGAAAAGAATTTGCATCTCATCTACATAAGCTGATGTCAGAAAATGACGACATCTGGCTTATTACTGCTGATCTTGGATTTGGTCTCTTTGATAAAATCCGTCAAGATTTCCCTGATAGATTTATTAACACAGGTGCAGCGGAACAAGCAGCCTCAGACATCTGCGTTGGTCTTGCATTAGTTGGCAAGATACCCGTCATGTATTCTATAACCCCATTCCTTCTCTATCGTTGTTTTGAAACCTGGAGAACCTATGTCAATCACGAAAAAATAAAGGTTATCTTAGTTGGAAGTGGGAGAAATGATGATTATAAACATGATGGATTTAGTCATGATGCAAGTGATGATAGTAGTTTCATGGTAAGCTTGCCTAATTTTATTTCCACATGGCCTAAGAATTCTAAGTTTGCAATTAAAGCTCTTGAGACCGCTATTAATGATACTAGCCCTTGGTATATCAATCTAACCCGATGAGTACAATTACCCTGCCTATTAAAAACTTTGCTGCACAGCAAAAGGTTTTTGATTCAAAAGCCCGGTATGTCGTTGTTCCAAAAGGACGACGGTTCGGTCTCACAACTGGTGCAAAGAATGATCTTATTAAAGGTGCTCTCAGACGTGAGTATACAAGTGCTCTTTGGGGTGATGTGGTGAACTCAAACATTGAGAAATATATTCAACGGCTCTTCTTGCCAACTCTTCAGAAGCTTCCATCACATGTTTGGTCATGGACGAAAGATCCACATACGATCCAGATCTATGACTCGTACATTGATTTCAGGTCAGCAGAACGTCCAATGAGTTGGGAGGGATTTAAATATGACTATGTGTTCTTAAATGAAGCAGGTATTATTCTTCTTAATCAATATCTTTGGGAGAATGCTGTACGTCCTATGATGTGGGATAATCCTAAATCTCGTGCTATCTTTGGTGGCACACCTAAGCTTGGATGTGTGGTATTTAAAGAACTGTATGATAGAGCACTTGATCCGGGGCAACCTGATTATGAAGGCTTTAAATTCTCCTCTTTCGATAATCCCTACATGCCACGACAGCTTATTATGGATGATATTAAATCTATGCCACAGCGAGTGGTACAACAAGAGATCTATGGTGATTTCTTGGATGATGATGGTGTGGTATTTCGGGGTGTCGATCACGTGGCAATTCTTGATCCGAATAAGACTCCTGAGCCAAATTATGGACATAATTATGTCATGGGTGCAGATATTGCAAAGCTTGTCGACTGGACGGTTCTCACAGTCTATGACCGAACAGATAATAGACAAGTCGCACAACTTAGATTTAATGGGCTTGAATATCCAGCAATCAGAGCAAGAATCAAGCATTTATCTGATAAATATAACCGTGCACTTGTGATGCTTGATAGTACAGGAGTTGGAGAACCAACATATGATGATTTAGTGCAAGAAGGCGTGCCAGTACAGCATATTCACTTGACAAATGAGTTGAAAAAGCAGATTATTGAAAAGCTCAGTAGTTGGATAGAACTTAAGCGTATTTATATGCTTAACCTTGATGAAACCAAGCGGGAACTGAAGCAGTTTACGTATGACATCTCGGAGAAAACTAAACGAGTTATCTATGGAGCACCTATTGGATTTCATGACGATATTGTCATCTCACATGGTTTAGCTATCTGGGGAATGCAGCCGGTTATCATGGAGAAACTGTTTGAGGAGATGACAGTGATTCAGCAAGATCTTGCCATGAAGCGAGGTCAAGGGCCACAGGATGACTGGCAAGAAGTAGAGGATATACAATATGGAGGATACGAATAACACAATAAATCTTGAACCATTTAAATATGCTGAGGAGGCAAAAAAGGCTGTAGAGCCAGATCCTGTTGATCTCGGTCATGATGTCTTACTTCCTGTTTTATATTTCATCTGGGATGCCTTCAATCGTGCTGCTATGGATTTCTTTGCTGTTAGACAAACTGCTAAAGCAATTATAGGGAAGGATCAGTTATCAGGTGATTCTATAGAAATTGGTATTAGACGTAATGAATGGATTAGTGATAATAAGGATCTGTTTGACATCTTCATGGAGAATGAGGGCATACTTCCAGAGAATGAAACACCTGAGGGAGTAACGTATATGAAGAATGGAGTTGCAATTAACTTGCATGTGTATGAGGATAATCCTTGTGTAACCAACCTCGTACCTGTGCAATATGAGTATGAGAAGTTTAATGTGCCGAATAGGTTTGATAGATTTTGTGCAGAGTTTGATAATCAGCAACAACAGACCGATTAACGATTTGGTGTAGTCTAATCGGTAGGATATAGGGTTTTGACCCCTAGGATTGAAGTTCGAATCTTTACACCAAAACAGCTCTATGAGTGATCTCTTAAGTGATTACAAACTAAAATGCCAAAATCACATTAATATTTTAGATAGAGAAATAACAGATTTAGGTGGCATGAGAAGTTATGGATTAGTTGGAGAAGCGCTATCTTGGTTGGTATCGTTTCCTAAACGATTATGGCATCAGGTTCTTTGTCCTGATAATCCACATTGGGAATATGTAGAAAAGTGGCAACTAATGATTTATGGCAAAACAGGCGAACAACAAAATCAGTATCAAATTCAATTACGAGAAATGCAACAACTTACTAAAAAGAAAGAAGAAATTATTATTTAATGGATAGCATTTTATTCTTCATCATTGGTGGCCTCTTTATTGTTATCATTGTTGAGTTCTTTTTCATGCAGTGGTTTATTGATAATGTTCAAAAAGAGAAGAAAACTCTACTTGAGGATAATTCACGGCTTGTGAAGGCAATCATGGCAAAGAACGCTCATGATTATGTTATGACAACCAGTATTGATAAGGTACAACCTGAACAGGTTATTGAGAAAGATCCTGAGATAGTACCGGAAGAAGCAATATCAGATGATGATTTCTTTAAAGCAATACAAGAAGAGAATAAGAAGAGTAGAAATCAAAATAACAACTAATCTAATGAACAACTATTTAAATCAATAAGCCTCAACGATAACAAAAGTTAATCATATTTACAAAATGGATACTTTACGTGTACACTTGGTACATGAGCGATAATCGTATCAACTCAGCCATTCTTCATTCTCCTAATTCTACACACGTTGGACGACTCATTGAAGATATGTCCTTCCAGGCAATCATGAGACGAAGGTCTTGGGAACGCCGGTGGTACAACACCAACTGGTTTGATGATGGACTCCACTTTAGAATGGTCAATAATCGTACAGGACAAATTATTGATCATGTACAACGCTTTGCTGGATATATTGAACGTGCTATTCCTAGAGCAAGTAAACAAGTACGTGGTATCGGTGCATTACTTTTAACTCCTAACTATTATCCCGTTGTGTATCCAGAACGAGTAACAATGGAAGACTTCAGAGACAAAATGTCTGGTCAAATAGACATGCTTCGGTATCGTATGGCTATGGAGAAAGCCAAGGAGAGCGCCCGAAAACAAGGCATCTTCTTAACAACTACTTGGGAGGATGAACTGGAGCTTGAGACAAAACTCATGGATATGATCCTTCTGACTGCAAAAAATGGCATATCTTATCTTCAGATCTATACTGATCCGATCACCAAACGCATTAAAGGTGATGTATTGGACGCCTTTGATCTTATCTGTTATGGAGATGTCAGAGAGCTTGATGATCTACCATTCATTACTAAAACTGCCTCATGGGACTTTAATGAAGTCATGTCTAGTGAGTTATTTGATGAGGATAAAAAGAAAGATTTATCACCTGACAATCTCTATGCCACCAGTGAAATTAAAGAAGCATACATGCGAGCTCGGTATGGCATGAAGCTTAATGCTCAGAATTTAAATTCAATCATTGTTAAGGAGACCTTTATGAAGGAATATCTTTCAGATGATAATTGGGATCAAGCAGTTAAGCTTGGCTCTGATACAGGTGCAATGGAAGGAAAGAGTAAGGGCGATATGATTATGCGCCATCCCTTCTCAGCAGGTGGAGTATGTTTGAAAGATGAATATATCCCCTATGATGAATATCCTTTTGCAGAGCTTCGGTTTGAGTCAGGCTATCTTTATCAAGTGCCCCTCATGGAGAGATTTATTCCGTTAAACAAATCCCAAGATATTGTGGTCACTCGTATTGAGAAATGGATTAATACTATGGTGACTGGTATTTATATGACCAGAAAGGGAGAGAATCTCCAGATTGCAAATATTCCAGGAGGACAACAAGTGAAATATGAACAAGCGCCACCAGAGCAGATGAATATCTCTAGTGTTGGTTCAACGCCATTTCAGTTTATGGAAATGACAGATAAATATATTGAGGAGCAAGGTATTTCCAGTAATAACATTAGTCAATTGCCAAATAATATTGCAAACAATACTATTGAGAATATTCAACAGCAGGAGTATACAAACATGCGCTTTGCTACAGCACGGCTTAAGAAGTGTGTGACTCGTGTGGGAGAGCTTATCTTAGAGCGTGCGGATAAAGATTATGTCAGACCAGTTGAAATCTCATACAAGGAAGATAAAGAAGTGAAATATTTCTCTGTTATTGGTTCAAGAGGTCATAAAGCACACAAACGAATTGGAGCAAAACTTCCTGATGATATTGTGACTCTTAATCATAAACTCAAGATCAGAGTTGAAGCAGACCAAGGATTTGGTTTGACCCAAGACGGGAGACGACAAGCGCTTGATGTTCTTATGAAGAATATGACCGTACTCTATCAGGAAGGGTTCTTATCTGCTGATGCAATGGCTATGCTTGTCAAGCGGTTTGTTGAGGAATATGGTTACGGTGCAACAGAGGAGTTCATGGAAGCTGTAGAAAATGGAGTAACCCAAGGACAGATGAGTAATAACCAGATACAACAGCTCAAGATTGCCGTCTTACAAGTTCTTAAGGATCTGAAGATGACACCTGACGGACTTGAGGGACTCCTTACTAAACATAATGATGCGAACTTGCAAACAACTAAGCTTGGTGTACTTCAGACAATGAAAGAAGTTGGATTATTAGATCAGTTAAACCAAGAAGGTAAAACAAATATTGAGGTTGATGATTTAGTTAAACTCTATAAAGATGCACCAGATGATGTTAGAAGACAAATTGAACAGCTTCTTGGCATGAAACCATCAAGTGCAGAACCAATTAGTCCATCACAAGCGGATAGTGCTCATAAATTACATGAGGTTGTTAAAGGACAGCATGAAATGTCTCAAACTGAAAAACAAACTGAACTAGCAGAGCGTCAACAGGAACATGCTGAGAGTCAATCAGAAGCAGAAAATCAAAATACCCAACAAGAGCTAGAGATTAAGAAACAGGCAGCAAGTAGACCGACACCAACAGCGAGTCAGTAGTATACTTTTATTATGGCAGTTTTAGACCAGGCACAACGAGAACAATCAGCAACTATCGGTAAAGACCGATATCCGATCCCTGATAAGAATCACGCAAAGGTAGCTCTTGCTCTTATTAATAAGGGAGGACTCTCAGAAGACCAGAAAATGATTGTTATGAGAAAAGCTCATGCAATGTTGAATAAGAAATAACCTCACCTTTTTGTGTACATTTAGCCTCAATTTTGGTGCTTGACATGAATACATTTTATACTCTACACTAGTTCTAATGTTAGATTTTTGAAAGGAATCTCAGCAGAAATTAGTACGCATCTAGCGAACTGATCTTGAAAGATAAGAAGCTCTTCGGAGGTTTTTATTCCGATTGACCAGTTCGTTTTTTTGTTTACAAGCATACGGCTCTAGCAATAGAAACCGATGAGACTAGACATATGAGCGATACAGCACCTTTAGAAGTTATTACAATCAATGGTCAGGAGATTTCTCTTGAGGACGCAGGTAGATATATTGAACTCGGAAGAGGGAGAGAAAAAATCGAAAGCGACCTGAACACATCCCTTGATAAGGTGTATCCAGAATTCACTAGGACAGCTCAGGAAAAAAAGGACTTAGCCGAAAAGTTGGCAGCTAAAGAAGCAGAGCTTGAGGAATTAAAAAAGCCAAAAGTAACCGTCCAAGAACCTGAGGATGCAAAAACAATCGTTGAGAATGCTCGTAAATACGGCATTACAACTGAGAGTTATCTAAAAGAACAAGGATACATGACCAAAGCGGAAGTTGATGAATATTTCAATCAGCGCTTGACACAAGATAAATTGGCAGAACGAATCTTACAGCAATGCGATGAGTATGAAACAAAAATCGATGGAAGTGATGGACGAGTACCTTTTGATAAACAAGCGGTTCTTGCATATGCGAATACGTTTTCAATAAACGATCCGCTAGAAGCATATAACCAAATGAATAAAAAAGGAAATGCAAAATGGGAAGCTGCACAATTAGCAGCAGCAGAAAGACCAGGATTAACGACTTTGCGACAAGGTGGCAAAAAAGTTCCCCAAGCTCCAAAGATCACAAGTGATAACTTAAAAGATCAATTAGGCGGCTGGCTTGATGAGGCGGGACTAGGACAAGAGTAATTATTTAACGTATGGCAACAACAGCACAAGGCATAGGAGATTATTCAGCAGGGTTTGAGAAAATCATCCAACCCTTTATTCAGGATAATGTCCCAGAACAAACAAAGCTTCTTAAAATCCTGAAGACCAATGATAACGTTCAGGAAATGAACAACAACTTCTTTGTCACTATCCGTTCAGGCCGACACGGTGGAGTACAAACAATCGCAAACGATAAATCCAAACTTAACACAGGTGGTGCTCCTGTTACTCAGGGAACACTTTCTCCAACCTATCAAGCAGCAGTTTTTGACATCTCAGATGTCGTTATGAAAGCCTCACGAACTCGTAAACAAGCTCTTATGAATGATCTTGACTTCCAAGCAAAAGCACTTGTTAAAGACTTCTCAAAACAAATTAACCGTCAAATGTTCTCTGATGGTGTAGGGATTATAGCTATGGTTCCTGAATCAGGTGGATCATTGTCAGGATCTTCTCTTCAGATTCAATATCCAAATGGTGATATGACAACAGATGGAAGAGCAACCGCATACTACGGTACAACTTCAGGTGGTATTAATGGTGATATCTTGCCATGGCAGAAATATTTCGCTCCAGGAAACATCATTGGTATCGGATCAGCAGGTACTTCAGTTGGAACCATTTCTGCAACTGGTATTTCAGGTGGAACAGCATTAGGAACACTTGTTTTAACAGGTAATACATCAGGCGGAATTCCTGCATCAGCACCTATTTATATTCTTGATGGGGATGCTGACGCAGCAGGTACAACTGAAATTCAAGGATTCAGAGCTGCACTTTCAGAAGGAACAAGTAACTACATGGGTCTTGCAAGATCAACGCTTACTTGGCAACCACAAATCTATGGTACAGCAGCAAACCAGTCAATTAGTATCCCTGCTATGGAACAAGTCTTCCATTCAGCATACGAGTTTGCAAGTCCTGAAGATCGATACTGCTGGTTTGTTAACAAGTCCTTGTATACAAGAATTGGTGATCTATTAACAGCACTTCGTAAAACAGTTAATAAAACAGAGCTTATCTCTGGATGGAGTGGGTACTCATTTGAAGCAGGGGAAGGAAACGTTGCAATCTATAAAGATTATGATTGTCCTGATGGTGAAGCTGTGCTTGTTAACCTTGACACATGGACTGTATGTGAGATTGCACCAATGGGATTTGTTCAAGATAATCTGTTAAGACGTGCTGACTTTATTACTTTCCAAAAAGTATTTAGTTGGTACATGAACTTAGCATGTAGAGCACCTGCTGCAAACGGGCGCATGGTTCGACAAACTCGATAATGAACCGTATCGGCAGGAATAAGAACGAAGATTATCGGGAGTGAGTATACCTGCCTGTAACCCATTCCACAGAAATTTTGGTTTTTATCACTCTACCCTATATGAGTTATTTAACAGATAAACATTATCAGTTAGGAGATTTCAATCCGATTAACAGAAAAGCGTATGTTGAAGTGCCGGATCGAAATTTTTCAGCAGCTCGTAATTATCAGATTATTAATGAGACATTAGCTGAGACTGAGAAGTTTGAGAATAGATTATCAGAGAAAACAGAGAAGGCAGCAGGAAATATCGCTGATGTTCTTGCCTCTTATGGATGTTACCGTTTAGGAGGAGGAGGAACTAAAACCATAGATCAATATTTAGGCAATGAACTGATGAAAAAGCTCTATGGGGATAAGTTAGTTGATAAGCTAGGGCGTATAGAAGAAATGAGGCAGAAGAACTTACGAAACGGTAACACATTATATGGAGGGTATAGTTATATGCCCGGAAAGGATTAATTATGAGTGGATTTGGAGAAATGGGACATGAGTATGCAGCAAATGTAAATGCATATCAGATTTCCCAAAAAGACATGGATCAGTATTATATAGTTCAGGTGCAGAATCCTGCCATCTCTTCATCATGGTTTGGTGCTGGAACTTCAACTGGTACAACAGTACAACCCATTGTTCTTGCGAGTCAGTATGCTGATTGGCCTCGTACTGCTGCTTATTGTTTTACTGGTGGAACTGCTGGTGGAACTATTACTGCTAACTGGCTAGATCAGTTTGGATCACCCGTTACAGAGACTGTTGCTTTAGGATCTGTTGCAGGAGGCGGAACAACCTATGGAACAGCAATCGTTGCAAAGTTTGTTTCAGGGACAGTTAATCCAAACACATCTACTACCGGAACATACACCATAGGATATGGGACAGTTGGAACATCTAATTGGTTTGGGTTATTAACAAAAGTTGGTGGGACAAGTGATCTTGTTAATATTAGATGGATTAATAATGGTACACCAACAGTGTTAAATAAGGGAACAGCGCTTGGGACACTTATTGATACAACCCGTCATGCATTCCAAGGAACCTCAGGTATTGCATTAACTGATGTATATGACGTGATACTTACTCCAACGTTCAATAATGTTGGTAAAGGTACAATGTGTGCCTTATAGCTTGACAACCTCTTTTATATTTAGTATTCTTCTTCCTGCGTACCTCATGATTAATGCCTGATACACAAGCACTATTCTTTAAAGACTTCGAAAATGCGCATATCCCCGAGATCATGGAAGAGATCTATCTTCAGAGTATTTATGCACCTTATCTTATTGGTAAAAGAGATTTAATTGTCGTTGATGTGGGACAGAATATTGGACTCTTTTCTTATTATGTTCATGATCATGCTAAACGTGTAATAGGTCTAGAACCTTCTACGATGCATCAGGACACACTCAAACAGATGATTAAGTTCAATAAGCTAACGAATGTTGAAACACTTCCCTATGGTCTTTCTAATGAGAATGGGGAGAAGACGTTTTATCTTACAAAAAATACTACTGCATTTTCTCTTATGCAACTTGATCCAAACGTTCAGACTGAAACAATTCAGGTAATAGATGTAGATAAGTTATTTGAGCTTGCAAAAATTGATCATATAGATCTCCTAAAACTTGATCCTGAAGGAGAGGAGTCAAAGATCATTACTTCAGATGCTTTTAAAAGACATACTAAAGATATCCCACTTGTCATTGGAGAATGGCATAATTGGTCTGCTATGTCACAGATTCAGTTTAAACAAGCATTTGAAAAACTAGGGTATACATTCCATTGGATAGGAGGAACACGTGCTGCATGTTATGTGGCACAACAAGTATGACATGTATTCATGGTGGTGATCCAGCATTCTGTAAAAAGTGTAATAAAAGATGAAAAATGTCGTCCAAACTCAACAACAAGAAAAGGTTTGCTTCTTTGCGGTAGCAGATGTCAATAACTTCAAGTATGGGGTGACTTTTTGGAAATCTATGGTTAAATTCCATGATCCACAGGAGATAACCATGCTTTTCTATACAAACATGCAGGATAAAACTGAGCTTGCCAAGCTTCCTAAAGAGGTTCAAGTAGTCGATCTTACACCATATCTTGAAGATTCAATGTTCTTTTATCGACAGAGGCCTATTCTTATGGAGGAACTCTTAAAGGACTATGACCTCGTTGTTGGCTTTGATGTTGATCAATTAGTCCTTGCACCGCTTGAGGATATATTGAAGGTAAAGACTTATGATATAGGAACTGTTATTAATTGGAACAGACACGATGAGAAGTTCTACCCAGTTGTTGAAATAGCACGAGTTGGCATCTGGCCGATTGAATATTTTAACTGTGGAATGGTTGCCGTGCGATCAAGAGATTTTGTTCATAAATGGAAAGTCTGGTGTTTCACCGAGCAGTTTAATCGAAGCCAATATAAAGAACAAGACGGGCTAAACCTCTTATGTTACGTAGGTAATTACAATGTGTGGTGCTTTGATAATCCTGCCTCAAAGGATGCAGATATGCACTGGTATGGAATTATCTCAAAAGGCGAGCTTGCACGGTCTGAGATTAAAGAGGGTAAGGTATTTATTCCAAAGGGTTTAGGTGATACCCCATTTCCTGCGGCAGATGTATGGGTTCACTTGGTACATATGGGTGGGGGATCAGGAGCACTCAAAGATAATTGGAGTGCATTTTTCCCTGAAAATGTAATGCATTATATTAATAATGATATCTTAGGAATATTAAAATGAATAGAAAATTAAAAATCATGTGGACTTCCAATCACTGGAAGGCTTCGAGTGGTTACGCTCAACAGAGTGCTGATATCAGACGGAAGCTTCTTGAGTCAGGGTGGGATAAGACAAATCTTGCATTTGTAAATAATTTTGGTCAGATTGGCTATGTTACTCATGATGAAGATGGATTAACAAATTATCCCTCCATGGATCACATATCAGGCTCAGATGCAATGTTATGGCATGGAAGACATTTTGGAGCAGATGTAACATTTGGACTCTTTGATCTCTGGATACAAAACCCGCAAGACCTGGCACAACTTACCCGATTTATTCCATGGTGTCCTATTGATTATGATCCTGTCCCTCCACCAATTCTTCAGAATCTGAGGTTTGCCAATCGTATTGTTGCCATGAGTAAATTTGGTCAAAAGAAGCTACAGGAGGCAGGATTTTCATCAACGTATATTCCACATCACGTTGATACAAAAATCTTTTATCCACTAAGTAAAGAGGAGAGAATGCAAAGGCGAGTTGCAGCAGGTATTGATCCGAATGCGTTTATCTTTGGGATGGTAGCCATGAATAAGGATATGTTAACCCGCAAGTCATTTGGTCAAGTAATCGATGCTTTTGCCGAGTTTGTGAAGAAGCATCCTAATAGCTTTTTATATATTCATACTAATCCTGATATGGCAAATGCGTATCCTATCAAAACTCATGCTATGCAAAAGGGTGTCTTGCAACGGATTATCTTTCCTGATCAATACAAACGAGAGTATCTCTGTACGAAACAAGATATGAATTATATTTATAATACCTTTGATGTTTATCTGATGCCAAGTTCAACTGAAGGCTTTGGAATAACTGCTATCGAAGCACAAGCGTGTGGCATACCTGTTATCACGAATAACTATACTTCAATGCCTGAACTTATCATTCCTGAAGTTACTGGTTACTTAACAGAAGTGGGTTGTCAGCATTTTATTCAAGTTGGATCATACATGAAATATCCATCAATTGAGAGTTTATATAAACAGATGATACGCATGAAGGGCATGAAGCTTGATCTCATGGGAGAAAAAGCACGAAAACATATTGAGAAAACCTATGCGCTTGATAAGGTATGGAGCGAGAAATGGATACCCTATTTGAACAATCTAGAGAAAGAAATGTACCCAGACTCCTTGACAACGCCTCAACTGTCAGCGTAAACTTAAATTATGGCAAATGAGTTTGGAGTACCAGATTTTCCACAACCAACAAAACAACCTACAATTCCTTATGATCCAGCAATCTTACGAGGAAGTATTAACGGACAAGGATCTGTATCAACAACCTTTGATCTTTCAGGGTGGACTAATTTCGCTCTTAAAGTTGATCCAAATGGAACCGTGACGGGAGGAACAACATGGACGGTATGGACTGCTCCTGATAAAAGTTCAAACTTTGTACCATATATAGGAACAACAGGAACTACAGCACAGACGATACAAATAGGCTCAACAGGAACACAGGTATATGGCCCGATTACTTTTCTTACGCCTCTTCGGTTTGTACAATTTGTTGCGGCAGGAACACAAATTGGTACACCTCTCTTGACCCTCTTTGCTAAATAATACATACTAGAGGTAATGGCAAACAATATTTATACAGATAGGCCTATTCTTACTGGTGGTACAACAAATGCACAGGTTGAAAATCAGGGATTTACCTATGACCAGGCAGGGTTTTCATTTAATCAAGCTGGGTGGATGTATGGAGGTATGTATAATGTTGATCAAGATAGTGCTCCACTGATTTCTTTAGCAGAGAATATTTCTCCAACAATTGCTGGATATTATGATATTTATACATTAAAACCTGCTCCAAACCATCAACAAATAGTTGGTCCGGGTTGGTTTTTATATGTTAGTCAATAACTATGGCAGTTAATTCATTTACAAGTAATCAGGGAACCCAGAGCGCATTACTTACGGATAACACCGGTGGAGCAGCAGGAACACTTATTCCTGTAATGAAGATAAGCACTGATGCTCAAGGAACATTCACGAACGGTGGTATCTGGTCAGGTGGGGTAAATGGAACTATTCAAAACGGAACAATTACTAATGTTGGGACAGTAGTTGGTATAGGATCAGTAAGTGGTCTTTCAAACCTTCCAGGAGGAAGTATTGCTGTAACAGCAGGGACTATTGCTTCGGTCGGAACAATAGGCACATTAGGACTGGGAACAATAACAGGGAACCTTGGTACAATTGGTACTCTTGGACTGGGTACGATTACAGGGAATTTAGGAACCATAGGTACACTAGGGACAATTTCAGGACTTGGAACATTGCCAGGAGTTGGAATTGTTACAGCAGTTGGCACGATTGGGACGCTTGGCCTTGGGACAATTACTGGAAACCTAGGGACAATAGGAACACTTGGGACTCTTCAAAATCAAGGTTCTTTAACGAATGTAGGGCAAGTATATAATGCAGGTACGCTTCAAGCAGGAACAATTAACACAGGAACGTTTAGACAAGATGCCCGTACGACGCAAAATCAAATAGGCTTTGCAACTAATATTGGATTTTCTGCTGCGGGTTCAGGAACAATTATTGGGTCAGCGTCAGTTGGAGCAGGAACCTCTCTATGGATGAATCGAATTGTGATTGATAATCCGAATGGGACTGTTCTTTGCGTATTGGGATTTGGGACGGCACAACAAGGAACAAATGTTTACTTTAGAGGAGTATTAGGGACACAAACAGTAGGTGGAGTAGTTATTCCATTTCCACGGGCTGAGAATCTTGGTATGACAAATCAGGATCTAGTCTTCACATTAGGAGCAGCAGGAACAGTTGATCTTTCAATAGGCTACTTTATTTCAGCATAGTTTATGGCAGTACCTACATATGATGCATCAGGAACTCTAAATAATGGTGTTGGTTCAGTACTTTCCTGGACTCATACTGTTGGTGCGGGAGTAACAAGCGGTATTATTCAAGCATATGTTTTTGATGGAGGGACAGCAACTCCTAATAACATGAGCTATAACGGGACTGCTATGACGCTTCTTAAATCAGGAACGCAAACAGGTGATCCCATTAGTGCACAATTTTGGTATTTTTTAAATCCTCCAACAGGTCTTGGGACAATTAAAGGAACGTATTCTGGTACTCCTTCAGGGGGAGAATATGACGCATTATCAGTCTCTTATTCAGGTGTTAATCAAACAACACCTTTTGCCGGATCACAGGTCTTTATTGGGACGAATAATTCAACTGGTGGATCAGTTGCGTTTACTTCCCTTCCTGCCAATGCCATAACTGTTGCTTTTGTTGCGTATGATAATAATACGGGATCAGTTGCAATTGGAACACAACGGGGAACTGCTGGGAATGGTGCTATGGTGTTGGGTGCTGATTCATCAGGTGGAACAGTGAGATTTACTAATACAAATAACCTTTCAAATCTTGTTGTTATTGGTGCAGAACTTCAGGGAACTGTTGCTGCCACAACTCGGAAGCCAAATGTCTTAATGATGACAGGAATGGGTAGCTAAGAGTATACTAACTATATGATCTTAAATGTACAAAATTCTTTAACACAACAACAAGGTATACAACAAACTTACTTAGGATCAGTTATTGTCCCTGGTAACACCTCAGCGCTTGTAAGAAATCCTGCTGGGTTTAATGGGTCATGGATGGTTCAGTTTGGACAAACTGGTGAAGAGACAGCAGAAATACTTCCTATAACAACGATTTCAGGAACTACCATGAACTTTGGGACATCGGCATCAAACCCAGGTGGAACGTTTCTGTATAACCATGATTTAGATACACCCATCTATCAGATTCATTATGATCAAATTGTTATTAATCGCTCAACCTCTGGAACTGGAGGGCCATTCACAGCTCTTGCGACAGTAAATATCACTCCTGATTCACAATATACCCAATATAATGACTCGACTGGTGCAGTAGGCTATGCATATGCAGTGCAGTTCTACAACTCACTCAATGGAGATCTGAGTGGCTCATCAAGTGTTTTTATTCCAGGAGGTCCAACATTTTATTCACTACAGGCACTTAGACAACGTATAAAAGACAAGCTTTACTCTGCTGGATATATTCGTGACGATACGCTTATTACTTCATGGATTAATGAAGCCTACGAAATGATGCAAAATGCTGCAATAAAAGTTAATCAAGGCTACATGCTTGGTACTGCTGCCTACGGTTTTGGCACAAATGGTCTGGGAACGGTAACTGACTCATATTTCAAGCAAGCGGTTAAAGTTGAAATAACGTATGATCAAGGTGTTACCTATTCGTTGAGTCGTGAAATTCCTGTTAATGAATTTATTGAGATGGATTATTATTCAGCATTTACTCCACGCCATTCGTGGATTGGTGAAACAACCTTTGAAATACTTCCTCATCAACAGGCAGGATCAGCAAAGATTACCTATGCTCAACGCTTCACGCCTCTAGTTAACGATTCAGATGAATTGACTTTAACGCTTAAAGCATATACTACGGCATTTGTTGAATATTGTTTGGGTGTTGCATATGGACTAGACCAAAAGGACGCAGAATCCCAACAGCATATGCAAATATATTTAGCACTTAAGAATGACTTCATCGCAGAAGTGACACCAAGGGATCAAAGCGGCATAAAAATGATTCAGATGGCAGAATCATTAAGCGGAGGCGAGGATGATCTTGAAGGAGATCTCTCCTACTGGACTTGGTAATATGGCACTCGATTACTCAAACATTCAATCGGTAGACACGTATCACAACCCACTGCAAGGCCCCTCAGATGGTCAGTTGATCCATGCACTTAATACTATTTCTTTTCCTAATGGTGGTATTTCAAAGCGTGGTGGATATCGGACATTTCTTAATAAACCAGATAGTGCTCAGGTGAATGCGTTGTTTGCTTTTCCCTTTCAACAAGGCACACAAATAAATCTCTATCGTGCCGCAGGATCGTTACTATATTATTCTCTCCAAGGTACGGCAAATTGGGTACTTGCTCAAGGCTCAACAGGAACAGATGCGGGAGGAACTATTGTAAATAATGCCTATGTTGATTCAGCAGTTCTTAACGGCACGATGATCATTGCTGATGGAGGCACACCAAGACACACCATTAATGGAACCACATTTAGTAATACTGTAGGAGCACCACTTGGCGCACAATATATGACAAACTATCATCAACGCATTTATGCCTCAGATGGGACAAGTAGTAATTTTACTTACTCTTCCTATGGCTCTGCTGATAATTGGAATATTGCTTTACCTGCGGATTCATCATCGTTTACTATTCCAGGGCCAGGGGCAGTAACAAAGTCATTTGTGGCGGGAGATAGACTCCTTATCCCTAAGAATAAAGGGGCACTTTTTAACTGGGATGATATAACACTTGTTGATACTTCAACAACATTTGGCCCAACAAGTCCTAAATCAATTACACAAATTGATGACTACTGGTTTTATATTCATCAGCTTGGAATGTTTGGTCATGATGGAGCAAATAAACAACTCATTTCAGCACCCATTCAACGAATGTTTTATAACAAACTAGGCGTTGCCGTATCAGGAGTAAATCTCATTAATTCAGGGAATGCGCTTGGTGCAACTCTCTATTGGGATTATTTGGCAGTTGTCGGGAATATCAATGATGACTTTACAGGAAAGATTATTAATAATGCGATTATCAAATATGACTACCAAAAGAATACATTCACTTATTGGCAGATGAGTGATTTTCCAACGGCAATAACGTCATATTATGATCAAAATGGTCATCAACAAATGATTTTTGGTAATGCCACAGGAGATGTATTTCAATATGATCCAGGAGCAACCAGTGATAATACCGCAGCGATACCTTCTGAGATGATCTTTATGTTTACATATGCATCCCAAGGATCGTCATTCACACCAACGAGCGCATCATCTGTCACTGGCTCATCATGGCAAAAGAGATGGAAATATTACCGTGCATTTTTTACCCCAGGGTGTGAGATGAATGTACAATTTGCATTTAGTGATTCCATGGACCCACAACGGTTACGTTGGTCTGAGGCATTTAATACCAGGCAGGTTGCAGGGCCAAATGATTATTGGCAGTTTTCAGATGGAACACTTGAGATCAGATTTCCGAATGACTCAAATAACCTCCCACGTTCACGATTTCTTTTTATCAGACTCTATGAATCATCTGATAGCTCACAGTGGACACTTTTTTCTCAACAGGTAGATGCTGAACCACAACTAATTGGATAACTATGGATAATAACGCAATTAATAATAATGCACCTCCCATCAATAATGTGCCTATTCCGCAATCCCAAGTCCCTTGGAAGTTTGGAATAAATCAACGATTACAAGTAAAACAAGCAAAATTTTCTAAAATTAATATTAAGAGTCCTGGGACGATATCAAATTCTGCAACACTTACAGGAACCATTGGAGCAGGATCAACACAGTTTATAACTGATACGCTTACTCCTCAGTCTCCTCATGGAACAGAGATGAATTTTGCTATACCCTATCTTGCTGTTTATGAGGGAACTGCTGCAATACCTAATAGACAGATTTACCCAACATTGGGAGGGTCACAAAGTTATGGATCATATTCATTTATGTGTGATAACGATTGGAATACCTTCTCAACTGCCACAATCGGTTCTGTTATTTCTGCATTTACCATGACGATTCATAATAATATGGCATCTCCTGGAACGTATTATTTTGTCTCACAGTATAAATATCTTAATCTTAATAGTGGAACAGTAACATAAATATGCCTAAACGACTCGTTATTTTACAAGATGGTAAACGATTTGTCTGGACTGATCGATTAACGATTACAGAACATGGAAATCCTATTGTGAAAGAAATTGATTTAACTCATGCTACATGGCATGAAATGGAACATCTTAAAAGAAATCCTGATGATGAAGTCATGCTTACGACTATACAAAGTCGCAAAAAAGATGTAAAGTTAAGATAATATCGTATAGATAGAAATTGGTACGCAAAAGCGAACCGATCATACAGAGAACTGTCTCTGGTGGTCGGTTTTTTTGTGTTTAAGGAGGTAACATCTGAGCTACAACATTGCCCAAATCATAGGTCAAGCCCAAAAATATGGAATCCAGGGAGTTGATAATCAACAGGCACAAAATCTGATGAATCAATTCGGTGGAGGAAATGAAGGGCAAATTGATAATTATTTTCAACAACAAGCTGCACAACAAAGTGCAATTAATCAGTATAATCAACAGTCTCAACAAGCTGTTTCTGGTCTTCAACAACAAAAGAGTGGCTTAGCGGATCAATATGGAAGTCTTCTGCAAACAGTAACAGGACAGTATCAGCCTCTTATCAATCAAACAACAGCAACAACAGGAGAGGCATTAGCAAGACGTGGAATATCACCTGATAGTCAGTACTACCAACAACAAACACAAGGGGCATTACAACCTGTATATGGTGCAGAAGCGGCCAACACGCAAGCAATCGGACAAGGATCAATTAATGACACAAATACGCTTGCCCAAGCGATTGCAGGGATTCAACAGGGAAATGCACAGTTTGGTGCTAACTTGCCTTTGGAGTATGGGAGCTTACAATTGCAACAAAATCTTTTACCAAGCCAGATTGCTTTAAATCAATCTCAATCTAATTTATACGGTGCTCAAGCAGCTAATTTACCGGCAGCTTTAGCAAATGCTCTCAAAATTGCACAACTTGGAGTGCAATACCAAAATATTGCTCCAGGGAATACATTATTCAATACTAATTCTCAATCATATTTTAATCCGGCAACCGGACAGTTTGGGAAAATTTAATTATGGATGCAGATCAAATAGTCAATTCTTATTTCTCTCAACAGAAATCTGGTCAACAACAGCCTCATAATCAGGCTGATGTGATTGTGGATTCTTTTCTGGGAAGAAAAAATCCTAACCCACATCCGTTAGATGATACATATGTAAAAATGGCGAAGAATGATGCTGGGGATCAGTCTTACAATAATTATTGTGAAGCTTTTGCTGAACAAGTAGCGTATGGACATACGAATATGTTCCCTACAGCACAAAATGCATGGGATAACTATCTTCAAGAAGGGAAAGCCATACCAGGAGATATTAGTAAAGCACCACCTGGAAGCATGATTTATTTTAAAGGAGATGATAGTAATTTTGGAGAAGGTCACGTGGGCTTCCTAGATAATCAACAAAATCTTGTATCTGCAACATCTCATGGTGTAGAGACTATTCCACTAAAAACATGGATTGATACAACTCATCAAACACCCTTAGGATATGTTATTCCAGGACAATAATATGGCAACCGGTGCAGGATTATTACAAAATTTATTAACTCGGGCTGGCGGAGATATGCAAAATATCGGATCTGATGCTGGTAATTTTATGGATACTCTTAGACAAACGGGTGGGACTGATTTTGACGCATTAACTAAAATGTTAAGCCAACCAAAAACACGAACTAAACCAACACAACAAATGCCACAGAGACAAAAATTATCTACATTAAATGAGAATGATGCATTAACTCAATCTGCTCCAGGACAATTCTTACAAGGAGCCTTAGGGATGCAATCACATAATGTAGCTGGTCAACCTGTTACTAATCCTTTAAATTTGACGGCTGATCAAGCATATTCTCCCTATGGTGCAGGCGCATTAGTTTCTTTACTGGGGGGAGAAGCTGTAAAAGGAGCAGAAGCAGTTCCTCAACTTGCAGAAAAAGGGATACAAACAACGCAAGACGCATTCAATACTGCTAAAGCACAACCTGGAGGCTTAGAAGCAGGATTTTTAGGACTTGGTAAAAAAGCAGAGAATACTGGTAGTCCTGTTCGTATTAGTCTTAAACCAAGTGTATATGGAGCAGGACGAGAAGCAGATGTACAGAAAACCGTTGATACTATAGTTCCAGGAAATACAGCTACAGAAAAATATAATAATCTAGAATCGACAATGAGTAACTTGGGAGATCAAATAACTAAAACTATGGCTGACAATCCCAAAACTACTTCGCTAGATCAAATAATGCAAGATTATGATAAAAATTTGCAGAATGAAGGAGTATATCGTACTTCACAGTCAACCAGAAAAGACATTCAACAAGCAGCTCAAAAATATGTATCTGATTTGACGAACGAAGCATCTGGAGGAAACGCTTCTCTTAATCCCAAAGAGGTTTCGGATCAGAGCTTAATGAAAATAAAACAACAGGTTAATCAAGATGCACAGTCTATCTTTAAGAAGATTGATAATGGTACCAGTTTAAGTGATAAAGACAAAGTAATTCTCGCTGCAAGACAAACTTTGGATGACACAATTACAGATCTACATCCGGAGGTAAAAGAGCTTACCACACAACAATCTCATTTATATGATGCTGCTGATTCAATAGCAAAAGCTAGAGATGCAGAAATTAAAGCAGCCTCAACTCAACCTGGATTTATGGGAAAATTAGCAAATGCTACTATTAAAAATCCATTCTTTGATGTTTTACTAGGAGCAACAGGAGCACATGCAGCTGGTGGTGTACTTAGCAATGCTGCTGGATTAGGAGAAGTGGGTGCATCGAATCTATTTGATTTTCTTAAATCCAAAGTAAATGGCCAATCCAATCCAGAAAGCAACCCAGATAACGGGAGCCAACCAAACAGCAGTAGCATAAATGAACAAGGGCAAATCCATAACGGGGGAAGTATATCAAACCAGATCAATAATGTCAACAATAGGTATTCTCTGACTGATCCTATACAAACTGGAGTACTTATGAATACAAGCGATTATGCAAAGCAAATATCTGCTCTACAACAAAAGATGGGACAAGAAAAACTTGGGAATCCACAGGCATACAATACTGATTCAGGACAACTGCAAGCCTTACAAGCTAAATATCAAAGTCAGCAACCTTTACGAGATGCATGGATTGGTACCGCAACACAGCCAGGAGTCTCTCAGATCTTAACCGTTGGTAACACTGCATATAAATCAATTAAAGATGCAGACCCGAGTTTCTTAAATGCTATTCCTAATGGGTATGATGCTCTTAGTAAAGCAAGTAATGGAAAATATGCTCAAATGTCTAAATATTTACAATATCTTTCAAGTGCAACCGGAACAGATTTTACACAATACAAAACGAAAGATGCACTTATGAGTGCATTAGATACAGCAATGTCTACTGTTAAGAGTCAATGGATACAGCAAGTACAAGGTTATTCCGGTACTCCTGCTAACGCAAATGGGATACCACAGGGACCGGCAGGAAAAAGCGGTGGACAACAACTACAGCAAGCATTAGGGATGCCAAAAATGCCTCCATCCAATTTTGACTTCGGGGGTCAGATCCAATAGTTACTTATTACATTTCACGATCTGTACTGGGAGATCATTTTTCCCCACCGCATGCGCCTCATGAATAGTGATGCATCCATTACCATCTCGATCAACGGAGGTTACCTGATCCATAGGTGCGACAGGAGGGTTAGCAACCGCCATATCTTTGGGTAATGATAAATAGCCAACTAATAATATAATAAATGCTATAATATAATATCTCATAAACTAGCCGATAGTATATCACCGATATATCAATCTGTCAATAAATATATCAATATTAATGTGTGCAAATAAAAACCTCATTTGAGTCTTGCATTTATAATAAAAATGGTATACATTATTTATGCGGTTTATTAAATGAATATAGATCTATAAACGCTTTTAAGTGTGCGGGAAACCGCAAAGGATCTATATCCCCCGCACTTAAGGGCGTTTTTTAATGACTAACAACGAACTGCTCAATAAAATAAAAACGGAAATTCTAGGTATACCTAAATATGGCTTTGAAGATGCCACGGTATGGGGAGATTTCATCGATACATATTTCACTCGTGAAGGACAAATTGGTGGTGAATCCTATTCTTCTGAATTAAATAAAACATTATCATCCGCAGCCCTTTCTCATACTCTTACTCACATACGCTTCTCTCTTGATCAAATGATTGAAGAGGAGGGTTCGGGAAGCAGCAACCCACTCATTAAGAGCTAACAATACTGCACTGTGAAAACGTATACGGAAAGCGTACCCTTGTTTTTATAACAGGTATCCTTTGACTCTAAGCAAGATCTTAGAGGGATAAGAAAAGGGATTCGTTAACACTCATATTATTTATAGGAGAAGCGTTGACAGGTTATGAAGGTAAAGTTACGGTTTCCGGTACGGAGGAAACAGGAGGGAGGTTTCTCACTATCTACCTTAAATACCCGCAAGGGTAGAAAGAGAAGGTTTGTCGTGTTTATGATGCGTCTTATTGCATAAATTAATTATACAAACTCTTAGCAATATTTGATAGACTAGATATATGGCATCATTTCCAGGTACAGTTGTTTCATTAACGAATCCCTCAGGGACAAGTCTTGTTTCAGGACCCATTGATCATGCGCTACTCCATGGATCAGTTAATAATGAGGTTACAGCGATTGAAGGATTTTTAGGAACAAACTCAGCAACAAACGTATTCGCAGGATACAAATCAGGATGGGTTCCTTTAGCAGTCAATGGAGGAACACTTCAAGGGGTAGTTGCTAAAGGAACATTTAATAATGGTATTTTGGGAACTCCTTCAATTACTGGTGGGACAGCGAATAGTCAAACACTAAATGGACAAGGAACAAATTCTGGAACGATCATTAATGGAGTATATAATAATGCAACTCTTGGAACACCAATAATAAATGTTTGGAATGGGTGGATACAGGCAAATGAAATAGCAACAGTACTTGGGACAACCTCAGCGCAAGGCATAAATATAGGAACACTAACAGTACAAGCAACAGCCTCAAATAAATATGATAAAGGAGATAAATTACAATTCACTCAAGGAGGATCGACTTTGTGTGCTTACGTGTATTCTGTTCCTTCAGGAACGACTCTTCTTGCAACGGGAGGAACAACGTATGTGATAGGAACAACAGCGATAACGAATTTTCAGTACTCAAAGAGCACAAATCCTAATGGGTTTCCTGACTGGCTAGATTATACCTCAGGCGTTAATTATACAGGCACAGCACCGACCGGACTCACAACGACAACTTCCCAATTTAAGATTGATGGTCATGAAGTCAGATATAGATTTCATGTCTCATATGGAACAGCAGGGACAACAACAGGGGTATTTATTAACCAGCCAATCCCATCAAATATAACGGGGAATATTTTTCATGATCCTGCAATGGGATTATTATCCTCGGCTGATGATACGAACGCTCCTAACGGTGTTCCATTTGAATGTACTCTTGCAGGGGGAACGACAATCCAGATGCAATACGGTAATAACGCAACAAAGGCTGTCTGGATACAGGGCAATTATGCAATATGAGAGGAAGCGTACCAGAACAACAAATAACTCCACAACTTGCTGTTAAAGTAGCACCTGATGTGGTTAGCCCACAAGGCCAACAACAGTTACAACTAAAACGTCTAGCAGCACAAAAGGTGAAAGACATGCTAGATCAGGCATTTAAGATGGCTGCATCAACTATCCCAGGAGCAACTTTCAATTCACGAATTAAAAACATGGATGTAGCACAGCGAAAGATTATCCAAAAACGTGTGGAGGGAAGAAAGTATGGTATGGATAATCTTAACGATCTGTACGGTGGAAGATTCACTGTTGAAAAACCAGAAGATTTTAAAAAAGTAAAACAAGAACTCTCCCAGATGGAAGATGCAGGACTGTTTAAAATTAAGAAGCAAGAAACTGTGAGAGTAGGTAATTATGAGGCGTATCATAGTGATATTGTTGCTCCTGATGGAACGAAAGCAGAGGTACAGATACATCTACCTCAATCAGAATCAGAGTCAGTTAGTAATCACGATCTGCGGGCATTATATGGTGAAAAGCCACCAACGCCTATTAGAAAGCTTGTAGACATGCAAGCGGATATAAATGATAAAATGCCAAATGGAAAGGCTCGTGCGATTACTCAAGCCCTCCAGTTACTTCATAAAATGAATGGTGATAAACCAATTCCTCCTGAGTTGACAGCGAGTATTTTACAACAAGCCCGACAGTGATATACTAATGTGTACAAAGGGGGTGATTTGAATGGCGAATGTATCAATTACGAGAAATCCAGATAATAGTTTTCATGTAGTTGTTTCTAAAGTGGTTACACAAGAAGCAAAGGAAGAATTTAATTTTGGAAGCGTTGAAGAGGTAAATGCAAAGGTGGCAGAAGTTGCTAATGCAGAAGCTCCAACAGCATAAGAAATTATTTAGGTAGATAAATGGGACTTTCAGGCATTGTGAGTCCCATTTTGGCAGACTCCGTAGCAATCCGTATAAAACTCTCTTTTTGTAAAAGCTCCATTTGTAACGCATTATTTTCAATAATTAATTGTTGTATCTCTTGTTTATTTTGTAAATATTGTGGGGTTTGAGAATACAGAGAATCACTCAGGTAAGAATTAATGAAATAAAAGAGAATACATATTATGATCAATAGTGCTAAAACTAGATTTTCTCTGCTCAACATCATATACTAAGATAGGCGAGCTGAATTAGATAGTTTTATTCCTGTCTGAATGACTGTTTACTTCCTCGTGATGCGCCTCTTGAATTTATTTCTGGAGGCGTTTCTTTTTAATCTGATCATATCCCACCTTTCATATTTCCTAATGTTAAATTGTGCATCTCCTCGAAACCATGTGACTGAATAAAGAATAAGACATACTGCAAGTAGCCTCCAATCACCAAAATCGTTGTAAATTTGTGACCATATTGACATAGTGAACAATAAAAGTTTACACTAATGAGGTATGGATGCTAAAGTCCAATCTTTTCTCAATGAGTGGAATGGTAAAATAATCCCCTTTGTTAATGTTCCTACTGGCTCTTGTATGGCGGTTGCCCATCAATTTATAAAGGAAATTCTCGGCATTCAAGATCCTCTTGTAATTTATGGAGAGTTTGCATATATGGTATATACTAACTTTGCGAATTTACCCGCAGCGAAATATTTCACTTTGGTTGCAAATACTCCAACAAACGTTCCAACAGTTGGAGATATACCAATTTATGGTCAAACTGCTGATACCCCTGAAGGACATATATGTGTATTTGTTGATGGAGATGTGAAGTCGTTTCGGAGTATTGATCAAAACTATCCTACTGGCTCCTCTACTCATCTACAAACACATACATATGATGGGCTTCTGGGATGGCTTCATTTTAATGACCCAGCACAATCTCAAACAACAAACGTAACCGTCACTGATCAACAAATAACAGATCAATTAAATGCACAGATCCAAGCAACAAATGCATGTCAGTCACAACTTAAAGAAGCAACAGCGCAAGCGGCAACGCTTCAGACCCAGTTGACACAGGCAACAGATCAGATATCATCACTACAGGAGCAATTAAATGAAGCAAACACTAAAATTACTATTCTTCAGACCCAGCTTGGTGGTGAACAAAAAGAAATTGTCAATCTTAATGAGCAAATTGAGAAGCAAGCTTCATCAAATAAGGACTACGCTCAAGAGATATATACCCTAAGTCATGAAAATACCTCTCTTACAAATTCTCTTAATAGTATTGTTGATGGCCTCGGTGTATCTCGAACTCAAAAAACACTAGATCAAATAACAAAAGATGCGCTCTCCAAGGAAGACGATTTAGATCTTATTCTAAAAGCAGCAGGGATCGCAACGGGAATACTTCATAATGTTGCTAAAGAATTAAACCTTGATGACCCCAACGCAACGGATCAACAGATAGGAGATCGAATCATACAATATGTTAAAAAGCTCAGTCTTAAAAATTTAATGCCTACAAAATCTGAAGATGGAGTAATTATCACTGGAGTAAGCTTTTGGTCAAAAATCAAAGGATGGTTTTGGGAACCGAAAGGGGGTGCTATATGAACATTTCAATCAATGGAACTGTTAGCAGTTTTTTCTTAGCATGTTTAGTATTTTGGTTATTTGAGAAGGGGATTGATTTAATTGTTTCTGATCCAGTAACAAATAAATTATTCAAAGTGGTATTATTTATACTCTGTGTCGTTATTGCATTAACGACTCAAATATTTATTCATTCTTGACAGAGATGAAGGAGATTGCTTACACTGTAGTTATGAGTGCTGACTCAAGTTTACTTATCCGATCAATAGTGGGGGTCTTAGCAGGTCTTCTAATAGCAAGTGGTTATTTGCCATCGGAGACAAAGGATGCTTTTATTAATGATGCTTCAACAGTAGGTGGGATAAGTCTAACAATTATTTCTCTTGTCTATGCACTTGAACATGCATTACTTAAAGTTAAGAATGATCTTAAAGATCCGTCATCTCCTTCAGTTACTGTAACTTCTACTGTGAATACTCCTGCTCAACCAACTATATAATGCTCAGTGATAATGAATTAATTAATAAAGCATTCCTTTTTGCTAGTGAGAAACATCAAGGACAAACATATAATGATGGTGAATATATTCAGCATCCATTACTAACATATGAAATACTCACGAAAATTTCTCCCGAGGATATCAACCTTCGCACGGCAGGACTTCTCCATGATCTCAGTGAAGATCAAGGTGTCACCAAAGAAACGCTTCAAAAGGAATTTAATGAGGATGTGGCAGACTTGGTTATACAAGTATCAAAAGATGAAAACAAGAATTTCCCTATCACCTCCTACAGAGGACTGATCTTAAAAGTTGCTGATAGACTCGCTAATGTCAGTAATTATCAAACTCTCCCACCTGAACGAAGAGCTAAATTATTTAATAAATATGCAAACGGCTTCGTGTATGAAGGAAGTAACCTGAAAGTTAGAAATATTGTTACTGAAAAAATCAAATAGGCTTTTGCAGTAAGAAAGCTGAAATAACGAGCAATAGCTCCCACTCAAGAATTACCCGTTTCTTCTTAACTTTGACAGTAGGCTTTTTTTCCTCAGGAGTTACCCAATATACTATTAGTAAAGCGATTGCAACATATATCCAAAACATATGATTTATTTGTATCAAAAACTTTTCACAAAGAAAAGAGGCAGTTTTCACAGATAATATAGTAATTTATAAGGATGTTACTAATAGACCCAGAGTAAATATTTTATTCACATTGATGTGGATAACTCATTTATTGCTGAGGTTTTTCGGAGGATTCTTTTAACTCATCTTTCATGCGATCGGCTTGTCGCCAATAGGAGAGTTCTTTTTTACATTCCTGCAACTTCTTGAATTGATATCCAATAAAGCAAAGCTCAACAATGGTGATTATGATTAAAAACGTTGTCATTCTTCTAATTCATGTACTTGAAAGCTAACATGTTTTTCGCCTTTAAGTGCTTTAATAAAAAACCGTTCTTTATCAATTACACGTTCTATCACATCTTTACCAGTTTCCATGATAATGTCAAGAGTCTGTTTCTTCTTAAATCGGGGATGATAGGTATGCAGAGTTGTATTTAATTCATCAAGAAGCACATGGACGTAGTGACGATATGTAGTCTCGATCCTCTTGTGCCCTGCCATCTTTGAGACCATTTCCAATGATGCGCCATTTCGCAACATAAAATTCACAAAACTATGACGAATTAAATGACTATAGACCCGACGACTTATACCGATAATCCTACAACGTCGTGTAATGTCTTCTGAGACACTTTCATCCCTGATATGGTGCCCTAACTCATTTGAAAAAATAAACCCCCCAAAATGCGGTAGAGTGACAATTTCATGGTAGAGTTCGTTATCTATGGGTGAAATTCGATATTCGTAGGTTTTTGTAGCATTATAGATAACATAGGGAAAGCTTCCCATTTTGATATCGTCCCACCTCAATTCTAGCACTTCATTGATTCTAGCACCAGTAAGAAACAGGAGCGTTATGATAGATTTATACATCTGGTTTTTTCGTTTGGCATCTGTTCGATAGGGGTAATCAAGGGTAATGATTTTCTCAATTTGCTGAGGAGTCAGGTAATCAATAATACTTTCAGGCTTTCGGAAATATGTGTAGTCTTGGATCTCATTGAGTTTATAAAAGCGGTCAATATGTTTTGCAAGCTTTATGAAGTTGTTGATGTAGTTATTTGAATATCCTTTCTCTTTTAAGTAGCCAATGAATGCTGTGAAGTTGGCACGGTTAAATTCCCTCTCCCCAAAATAGCGGCACATAATGAAAAACCGTGATTGATAGACTCCGATATTATGTTTACTTGCTGATAATTTTCGGTCATAAATCAAATATGGTTTTAGTTCTTCAAACAGTTTTGGATCTAGTGTCATTAGTCCAGTATGAGGATTAGTTAGAGCTCAGTCAAACATTAAAAGATTATCAAGGCCTTTAGTAAATTGCCTATTGACAGAGGGCAGAGTTTATGCAATAATGCATGAAGATTACTTCTTAATCTTTCGTTAAATCTCACGCCGCTAGACGATGGGGCCTAACGAATTGAGAGTTAAGTAATCACTTAATCTATGAGTGATTATACTACAAAACAACAAAAAATTAAACCTGCTGAGGTTTTCCCTGACCTTGTTAAGAAATTGGTACGCATTAAGGTCATGGTTGATGATCTCTCCAGCGAACTCACAGCACAACAATTGGGAGATGAATTAGGTATCACCCACCAATCCGTTGATGTTCAAGTCCAGAAGTACAAGAGAGGAAAAAAAGCATGAAAAGCTTTAAAGATTATTTAAGACAAATACACGCTGAACAATACGAAGGCTTAGATGATGAGATGCCTGATGATTTTGACAACTGGTTTTCTAACCTAGATGCTCAGGAGATGTTTGACTATGCGAATGCGTGGGTTGTTGAACTGCTTGAAGAAATCAAGAAAGATGTGAGAGATATGGGAAATACGTTGAATTAAAAATATAGGCTCTAAGCAAATAAATCACCTAGAGCCTATACGACAAAGTAATGAATATGACAGAGAATACAAAACAATCAACTGAAAGTCAACTACCAGAGGCAAAGGCATCAGCGACCATTACGGTTAAGACGCCCGCTGGTTTCGAGACACTTATCACAATCAGGGATTATGAGGATAAAGAGTTAACAAAGAAACAACTTTCCTATCTCCTCAATCTTGATAAAACGCTGATTGAATTGAAATTCACCCCCGTAGTCAGAGGATATGGCGCTAAAGAAAAAAAGCCCATTGAATATGTCGAAGACCGAGTTTGTCCCAAAGACGGAGCAAAGATCGTTGTCGGGACCGGTAAGGTAAAAGAACGCTGTGAGCATTACAAGTATGACTTTACGGCAAAGAAGAATGTCGGAGAATGTGATTATATCGTCTGGAGTTAATTATGAAAATCATACAAATATTACTAGCTTTACCACTGCTCATACTAGTCTTACCATTCGTATTTTTTATCGAACCTATCACACTGAGAAAGGAATGGAAAGCATGACACGAATGATACCAAAGCCAATACATGAACAGGTTATGGAGGAGATTTCTACCTATGATCGAGAAGAGAAGTTAAATGAGATCGCAGAGGAGTTATGGAAGGTAAAGCCGAAGGTTGCTCTATGGTTCTGTATTGAATTTCAACTGCCTTACTAAATTATGAAAATTTCACTTGAAACATTAAAAGAGCGTGTAGCCGAGATAGAATATCTTTTGAATAAAGGACAATTCAATCGGGCTAAACAAAGAACTCAGGATTTACGAAGAGAATTGGAGAAATAATATGGCTTTATTTATTAAACGATCGAATGCTTTCAGAATGAGAAATGCAGAATATCGACCTTGGAATATGAGAGATGTCATTGAAAACTTCGGTGAAGGCAAGACATATGATGAGGTAGTTGAAGAGCAGAGAAAGAAACGGGAAGAAACTAAACGCTAAAAGAATTAGCGGTTTTGGGACGCTATGGATAAACAAAAAATAAATAATTGGCAAGAAATATTATTAGATTTGATAGAAAATCTAGATTTATTAAGTCCAGAAACTGATGATTCCGACCTACTCGTTAGTGAAATCTTAAAAGTAAAAAATAAACTAAAAGATTTAGAACATGAGTTATGGCAGGAATCCATGAAATAAAAAAGATACTTGACAAAATTTTATCCGAGTATGACAAAGAATTTTTATCATTATCAGATGAAGAATATGAAAATCGTTGCAAAAAGTTAATTAACAAATGGCAAAAAGGAAAATCTAAAATTATTTCTTATTCACCAGTAGAGATAGAGATAATTAAAGAACACTGTTTGCTTGAGAGATGTTATACTAGAGAATTTAAAAAATAAGATATTTTGGGTATCTATGACAGGATTTTACATAACAATCAAAAATGGGTTACTTGACCCAAAACACATAAAAAAAATGAAAGGAGATGAAGGCTGGGGAACTATATGGTTGTTCTTATGGCTTTTAGATAAAATGACTATCGTTAATGAAGAAATTGGAGAAGGTAAAGTGCTTGGTGGTAAACCAATAAAATTTGAGGAGATTCATAAAGATATTGGAATATCACGAGCAACGTATGCACGATATATCGACCTTTTAAGAAGTGAGGGATATATCAAAACGACTAGAACACCCTTTGGTTTAATTATCGTTATTTATAAAGCATTTAAGATTTTTGGTCAAAAAACGGATGTGTCACCTAAGACACATCTAATAGACCGTAGCGTGAGACATCACTATACCGACCGTGAGACATCCAATAAGACAATACAGTATGACAATACAGTAGACATAGAGAAAAAACCCTGTCTCAACTCTTTGACTCCTTGCAAGGATGAGTGTTACTGGAAGATTGGTATGAAATATGACACGCTTGCTAGGAATGTAAAGTCTATAGCGGAAACCTTAGAGCTTAAATTAACAAATGAGCCTAAAATCAAGAAGAAGTATACGTCTTTTCATCTGACGTTGATTCAATGGGTAAAAAATGCTTTTGCCTGGAATCAGATTGAACACATGTCTGAAACCGAGCGAATGGAGATGGAACATGATAGTCCTGAAAAAGTGGCAGAGCGTAAAAAGTTACATGAATTGGCAATACAAGGAGGGACACTGTAATTTACCCTCCACGAATAAACCAAGAATTTGATATTAGCCCTTTTGCTGACGGCTTACGAGATGTTATACCTGACAAGATTACAAAAATTCTTACTGAAATGGATGAAGTACAGGAACGCTATGATATGTGGAAAACAGCAGTCAAAAATTGCAAGTTGAAAGGAGAATTAAACGAATATGGAGTTTATTTTTGGCTTGCACTTGCAGAGCTGGAATATAGTGAATATTTTATATATCAAAAATGGCTCATTTATTGGATGAATTTATATGAAAAAATACCTGAAATTGTTATGCCTATTCGGGAAAAATATAAAGATTTTATTGATAAAAAAATGGAAATAGAACGTGCACGAAGGATTCCTATAGAAAATTTTTATGATGGGCAATTACGGGATAACGGTACACGACTTTTAGGAAAATGTCCTTTCCATGAAGAGCGTACACCATCATTTTTTATCTTTACCAATAACAATACTTTCCATTGTTTTGGATGTCAGGAAAACGGAGATGTTATTGATTTTATCAGAAAAACAAGGAAGCTAGATTTTTTTCAAGCTATGGAGGTTCTTTTATGAATGATTATTTAATACAAAAAGCATTGGATAGAGCTTATAAAACAGCAGAAGAGATAAATAAATTAAAACCAATAGCCAAACCTCAGGCTTTAAGTGATATTAAAAAGAAGCGGTTGATTGAAAGAAATTACGAAGCATTAGCACCGAAAACAGGCTATTGTGATCTCGATAAGCTTATTAAAGGTTTTATTCCAGGACATCTTTATACCCTCACTGGTGTTGAGAATGTCGGTAAAACAAGTATTGCTTGTAACTTTGCTGTACGTGTGGCTTTCCAGATGAAAAAAGTCTTATATATTGCGCTTGAGCCTGAAAATACCGTAATTGAATATATTGCTTCAGTTTATCATGATAAGAGATTTGATGAATTGACAGAAGATGATTTGACACTTGAAGGTTTACCAATTGAGATTTTAGGAAAAGAAGATGTTGCAACAACCGAGGAGTTAGTAAATATTATTGATTCACTTGATAGGTATGATTTGGTAGTCGTTGATCATGTGGGATATTTTACAACAAGTGAAAATAACTGGCTTCAACAACAAAGCAATACAGTCAAGAAAATGGTTGCAGCAGCAAAGAAAAAACAATGTGCGATTTTACTTATTGCTCATTTAAGAAAGCGTGCAAAGAGTGAAAAGAAAAATTATATTCCAACAAGTGATGATATAGCAGGTTCAGGAGCATTTAAGCAGGATTCAACTGAGGTAATGATAGTTACACGGGAACCCTTGACTTTAGATAAAGATGAAGTAACTTATGCAGATATGGGGAAGCTGTATGTAACAAAAACAAAAACTGGTCCGAATGGAATAATTGGATTGCATTTTTCAGAACGTAAAGCAAATATCATTTCTGACGGAGAAATGATAGAAAGGCAACGCTATGCAATCAATAGCTGAAATATTACCATTGTGGGTAATTTGGAAAATTAAGCAATGGGAGAAACAAGATGAATGATAATATACGACCATCAGATCAGTTAGTTTCAGTAGAATGTGCAGAAAAATGTGGAAAACCGTTATATGTTAAACAAAAAGATATTAAAACCAAATGGGGACATAGGTTCAGACATAAAGAATGCTATTTAAAAATGAGAAAGGGATGGAATAGTCCGATAATATGAAGAATAGAGAAATAAAATATAGAGCTTGGCATAAGTTAGATAAGAGGATGTACAAGGTTTTAAAAATATCTCTTATTGATGCAGTTGGTAGCGAAGAATTAAAAGTTGATGTTGGAAAAATATCAAGCATGAAGACAGTTTTATGGGTAAAAGATATAGAACTTTTGCAATATACCGGACTCAAAGATAAAAACGGAACAGAAATTTACGAAGGAGATATTTTAAGAGTGGCACATAATGGAGTAGAAGAAAATTTCAAAGTTGTTTTCAATCATGGATCTTTCATGTTGAGATTTATTGGAAGACCAATAGATTATTGTTATTTAGGAAGTAAAATACATAAAGAAAAGGGTGAAGTTATCGGTAATATTTATGAGAACCCAGGGTTAATATGATAAATAAACTGCCTAAAATTAGTGAACATCAAATCAGAAACGATATCTTAGACATAATGAGATATGCAGGGTGGTTATGTTGGACGAATAATTCAGGAGGAATGACTAATGAATACACAGATAAAAATAACAGAACAAAGAAACGATTTACACGGTTTGGGGGATTACCTGGAGCATCAGATATATTCGGAGTTAAAAATGGTTTGTTCTGCGCTTTGGAGGTTAAAGTACCTGAGAGAAGAAATAAAGCAACACGATCTCAATTGGAATTCATTGAACAAGTCAAAGCACACGGTGGTATTGCGGAGATCGTATGCTCTACCCAAGAGGCTGCTGCCGTTTTAAATATAAAAGGATTATTTTAGATCTATGCCATTTACTAAAGATAATTCAATAACATTTGGATTTTTAGGACATAAACATACAGATGAAACAAAAAAGAGAATATCAGTTAATCGAAAGGGTAAGGGGTTAGGTGAAAGACCCGAATGGGTAAAGCAGAAAATTAGCCAAACCCATTTGAGAAAACATGAACTTAAAAATGAACATTACTAGACAAATTTTACCAGATATAACACTTGAAAAAGGTAACTTGTATGAGGTACTAGATATCATAGAGGATAGTTATGTGGTTGCATTTCCAATGAAACGTAAAGGAAAATTTAAACGGGTATTGGTTAATGAGGGTGAAGGAGAGTTGGTAGATTAGTTGAATTGACACATGCGTGTCGGGTTATCTCAATTCCTTCGGCAAACAGTTGTGAGTTCAACTATTAGCTCTTATTACGCATGAACGGAGGGAAAATATGCCAAACCATATAAATAACATTTTAACAATACACGAATACGAAGAAAACGATTCTGCTGATTTTGAAGAAATTGCGGAAAAAGTTAAAGGGGAAGATCGAGAATTTGATTTTAACAAAATTATTCCTATGCCTGATGATATTGAAAGAGGAGATATTACATACGACAAAATGAAAACTACTCCTAATTGGTATAACTGGTCAATTGAGAATTGGGGGACAAAATGGAATGCTTATGACATCAGAATAAATAAATACGGCACGATTGTTTTTCAAACAGCATGGGCACATCCATACAAGATTGTTGACGCTTTATCGAAAATGTTTCCAAAAAACTCAATTACGGTTGGATATGCAGATGAAGACAAAGGTTATAATCTTGGAATTTATAAAATAAAGAACGGGAAATTATTACATCAACTCGATTTAGATAAAATGTCTCAAGATGATAAAGATTTGTTAGCTGATGTAATTTGGGGAGCTGAAAAGTTCACCCCAATGAAAGAGAACGAGTAAAAAGATAGATTATTATGACTAAAACAATAGATTTTTATATGTCAACAGAACTAATAAAGAAGATGCTTCAAGGGCTTGAGATTCAGTTTGTTAGTGATGATGTTAGGGTTATGATTCATCCGCCACAGAAAGGGATATTCTTTACACACGAGGAAATTAAAAAGATTGAAAATGCTGATCCTAAATGGGTAAGATCAACTATCAGAGAAATTGTAGACGAAAAGTTTAGTAGATAAATATGAAATGCAAACATAAAGAAAATAAACTAACAGTAGCTTTACCTTGTGACCATGAGTGGATAGATCATTGGTGCGGGAGAAAGCCAGAAGAGATTTGTGTCTTTTGTGAAGAAATAAGATCAAAAAAAGCTTATTATGAAAGTTAACGCAGCACAGTTAATTAAAAACGCAAAAGAGATACGACCAAAACATAAGAAATTCTGTAAAGCATGGATGGGATATATTTGTTGTTGTGGATATGAAGATCAGCAAAAAATAAAAGATATGAGTGATAGAAAGGAATTAACAAATAATATTCGGCAATTAATTAAAGATAATTTTGAAACGATTGCCGATCAAATGAAGGTTTACCAAGTTGTTAGGGAAGCCTTGTTGCAATTTGAAGATAATGTAATAACTCCTGACCATATAAAAGCTATGCATAAAATGGACGACCAAGTTAAAAATACAACATGTGTTAATTGTGGAGAAAATCCATTCTTCAAGGTAAATGAAAAATTAGATGGTGACTGTATTTGTATTCCATTGGATAGCGGTAAATTCCAAGTTTTATCATCTTGCCCAATACATAAGCCAATATTAAGAATGAGTGCAAAGGAAATATGACAAAAAGACAGTTAATAAAACAAGCATTTGATGATAGATTTACTATGAGTGCAGTTCAAGCTCCTCATGACACAAAAGTTCTTTTCAGAATAAATAAGGACAAGAGCTTGAGTATTGCTCTGTATAAAGATGTAGAGGAATTTATAGATAGGGTCGTTGATCTTATGAGTAATAAAGAGAACGCCTAATTACAATAGTAATTATGAGTATAAAGTACGGCAAATTTTATATAAGGATAAAAGAGGGAAAGTTCATTATTCGACTTGCTCCGAGTGTTGGCAGAGCATATAGAAGAGGTTTTAGAGGCGGTTTCTTTATGGTAATTGGCAAAGAATTAGATTGGAATAGGTATTTTTAATATGAGTGAAAATAAAGTTATCGATATTGACGGAGTAAAAGTAATGGTCTGTGGAGATGACGGGCAAGAATTGCCTGAAAGCGACATAGAGGCATTACGAGAGTTTATTCAATTTCGGAAAGCTCGTAAGAGAAACGAAACTAGAAAAGCAGAAGTCAGAAAAATTGCTAATAAACTCAACGATTTGGGTTATCCCTGTTGCCGTTGTATGGATTGTAAAACTTGTAAAATGGCAGAGGATATTTTTGACGGTAAGATAATGATGCCTGAGAAAAGGGCGTAAAATCGTATATTATTACCTATGAAACAAATAACAGAAAGCGATATTTTGATAGCATGTTCAGAGGCAATAGAACGAGCAAAGCCTGAGTATCAGGCCGTAGCCATGCGAGATATATTATTAGTCAAATTGAAAGAAAAAGAAGAAAATATAGGGAATACTAATCATAATAGCAGTTGTCACGAACCTGAGTTTATTCGAGGGCCAGCAGATTCGTTAATGCCTAATCCGCATTATTGTAAACATTAGTTCAACAAATGGAGGTTCTTTGAAGTAATATGAGTTTATTAGACAAAGCTAAACAAATTGAAGTAAACAACACAACGGGTGTCTATGAG
>Ga0134128_10000705_pt1 | contig 45258 bp, 37 predicted proteins | sample KB31754_FD_96462 | JGI IMG/M metagenome (GOLD analysis project Ga0134128, IMG submission 96462) | Terrestrial soil microbial communities with excess Nitrogen fertilizer from Kellogg Biological Station, Michigan, USA - KB3-175-4 | ecosystem: Environmental > Terrestrial > Soil > Unclassified ...
ACTGCGGAAGGATCTTGGGCTTGCCGTCCTTCGTCGCGTGCTCCATGGCGACGATGACCTTCTTGGCGCCGGCGACCATGTCCATCGCCCCGCCCATGCCCTTCACCTTCTTGCCCGGGATCATCCAGTTGGCGAGGTCGCCGCCGGCGGAGACCTCCATCGCGCCCAGCACCGTCGCGTCGAGATGCCCGCCGCGGACGATCGCGAACGAGTCGTGCGAGCCGAAGTAGCAGCAGCCCGGAAGCTCCGTGACCGTCTCCTTGCCCGCGTTGATGAGATCGGGGTCCGCCTCGCCCTCGTGCGGGTACGGGCCGTAGCCGAGCATCCCGTTCTCGGTGTGAAGCGTGATCGAGACGCCCTTGGGGAGGAAGCCCGGGATCAAGGTCGGGATGCCGATGCCGAGGTTCACGTAGTTTCCGTCCTGGAGCAGGCGCGCGGCCTGCTTGGCGATGACGAGACGAGCGTCCTTGGGCTCAGGCATGGGCGGCGGCCTTCCTCACGGTGAGTTTTTCGATCGGCTTGACGTACTTCGGTCCGTGCAGGATCTTGTCGACGAAGATCCCCGGCGTGTGGATGTGATCGGGATGCAGCCCGCCGACCTCGACGAGGTTCTCCACCTCCGCGAACACCGTCTTGCCGGCCGTCGCCATCACCTGGTTGAAGTTGCGCGCCGTCTTGCGGTACTCGAGGTTGCCGAGCGCGTCGCCCTTCCACGCCTTGACCAGCGAGAAGTCGACCTTGAGGCCCCGCTCGAACACGTGCCAGCGCCCGTCGAACTCGCGCGTCTCCTTGCCTTCGGCGACCTTCGTGCCGTAGCCCGTCGGCGTGTAGAAGCCCGCGATGCCGGCCCCGCCGGCGCGCAGGCGCTCGGCGAGCGTGCCCTGCGGGTTCCACTCCACCTGCAGGCGGCCGTCGAGGGCCATCTCCTCGAACGCCTTGCACTCGCCGCCGTAGGACATGATCATCTTCTTGACCTGCCCGTTCTTGATCAGGGTGCCGATGCCGAACTCGTCGAGGCCGGCGTTGTTGGACACGAGCGTCAGGTTCTTGGGTCCCGCGGCCTTGAGCGCCGCGAGCAGGTTCTCCGGAAGGCCGCAGACTCCGAAGCCTCCGATCGCGATCGTCGAGCCGTCCGGGATCTTGGAGACCGCCTCAGCGGCGGTGGCGATGGTCTTGTTCAACGGCGGGTCCTCCCAAAGTGCGGATGTCGTCGGCGGCCGCCGGCCAGGCCTGATCCCAGGCCTGGCCGGCATCCGCTCACGAGAGCATTACGCGATGGCGAGGGCTTTCTTCGCCTTCGCGCCCTTGCCGAGGACTTCCTCGCGCAGGGCATCCGCCTTGTCCGTCTTCTCCCACTCGAAGCCCTTCTCGGTGCGGCCGAAGTGCCCGTAGGCGGCGGTCTGGCGGTAGATGGGGCGGCGCAGCTTCAGCGTCTCGATGATGCCCTTGGGCGTCATCGGGAACAGCTTGCGCACGACGGCCTCGATGCGGGCCTCGTCGGCCCGGCCGGTGCCGTGCGTGTCGAAGTAGACGCCGACGGGCTCGGCCACGCCGATGGCGTAGGCGAGCTGGACCGTGCACTCCTCGGCGAGGCCGGCGGCCACGACGTTCTTGGCGATGTAGCGCGCCATGTAGCAGGCGGAGCGGTCCACCTTCGTCGGGTCCTTGCCGGAGAAGGCGCCGCCGCCGTGCGGGGCGCGGCCGCCGTAGGTGTCGACGATGATCTTGCGGCCGGTGAGGCCGGTGTCGGAGGCGGGGCCGCCCACGACGAATTTGCCGGTCGGGTTGATCAGGAAGCGGGTCTTCTCGTCGATCAGGCGCTTGCCGAGGACGGGGCGGATGACCGTGTCGATGATCTCCTTGCGGGACTTCTCGGTGATCTGGTCGCCGGACTTGTCGAGGATCTCCGGGCCGTGCTGGGTCGAGAGCACGACGGTGTCCACGCGGACCGCGCGGCCGTCGAGGTACTCGACGGAGACCTGGGACTTGCCGTCCGGGCCGAGGTAGGACAGCTCGCCGGCCTTGCGGACCTCGGCGAGCTTGCGCGTGAGCTTGTGCGCGAGCTGGATCGGCAGCGGCATGAGCTCCTCGGTCTCGCGGCAGGCGTAGCCGAACATGATGCCCTGGTCGCCGGCGCCGCCGGTGTCCACGCCCTGGGAGATGTCGGGGGACTGCCGGCCGATGGCGTTGAGGACCGCGCAGGAGGCGGAGTCGAAGGCGTACTCGGGGCGGGTGTAGCCGATGTCCTTGACGACCGAGCGCACGAGCTTGTCGACGTCGATGAGGTTCTTCGTGGTGATCTCGCCGCCGACGATGACGAGGCCGCGGGCGACGAACGTCTCGCAGGCGACGCGGCCCGTGGGGTCCTCGGCGAGGACCGAGTCGAGCACGGCGTCGGAAATCTGGTCGCAGACCTTGTCGGGATGGCCTTCGGTCACCGACTCGGAATTGAAGAAGAACTTGCCTTTGCGCTGCATGTCGTGAGCCTCCGCTGCCGTGCTTTGGGCGGCTGAGCCGCCGACGGCAGTTATGGGGAGATTATACAAATTCTCGTCGTGGGGTGGTTGAAGCCTTCAGGCGCCGGAGGCGGCGAGCAGGGCGAAGAGGACGGCGACCGTGCCCGCGACCACGACGAAGCCCACCGCGTCGGTGGCGGTGAGCTTGGGCACGCCAGGGGCGCGGGCGGCGGTCAGGTACGCGGACGCGGCGCGCAGGGCCTTCTCGTCGAAGCGGACGGCCCAGCAGGTCTGGCGCTCGCCTTCGTCCATGCGGACGTAGAGCAGGCGCTTGCCGGTGTCGGCGCCCAAGATCTCGCTGTCGCCGTTGCTCCAAGGCAGCTCGAGCTCGACGCCGGCCCCCGCCGCGTCCACGATGTCCAGCAGGCGGGGGCCGTCGGCGCCCTCGCGGCGTCGCAGGACGGCCAGGCCGCTTCCGACCGGGGCCATGGACTCGACCTTGCCGGGGAAGGAGACGATGGTTCGCGTTGTCCCCTTCCCAGGATCGCGGCGCTCGATTGTCCAGGCCCCGGTCGGCGACCGGCCGACGCTAAAGACCTTGTTGTCCGGGGCCGCGCGGCCGCCGAATGCGGCGAAATCCTTTTCCGAAAGCGAATCGCTCGGCTTGCGCAGCAGGACTTGGCCCGTGGGGGCGTCCACTTTCAGGAGCTGGTAGTCGCCGTCGACCGACTCGTCGTCGTTCGCCACGGCGACGGCGACGGATCCCCCGTCGGGCGATGGGCGCAGCGCGACGATATGCTCGGGGGAGAAGCGGTAGCTCGTCCGGGCTCCGGTCGCCAGTTCCACCACGCCCAGGCGCGAGGCGATGAAGTCCGCGTCGCCTTGGATGTAAAAGAGGCGGCGCTTTTGCCGGTCGAGCCGGAACCAGTGGTTGGCGTCGCCGGCGTCGAGGCGGCGCATGCCTCTCGGCGGGCGGGAGCAGCCCGTCGCGACGGCCGCCAGGACTGCGAGCAGCACGGAAGAGCGCGTCATCTCGCCCCACCATATCAAATGGCTTGAGGAGGTTCAGGTCATGACCGCTCAATCGCGAAAGCATGACGGAAATATTCGGCGTCTCGACCCGAAAGGCCCATTTTCGTCAGGAGCGAAAGACTGTAAGTTTTGGGACTTACCAGGCATTCATGGCGCGGTCTCCTTTTCATAACGTCCTCACCATGAACAGATCCCTCGCCGCACTGCTCGCGCTCGCGGCCACGGCCGCCTCCGCGCAAGTCGTCGCTCCCATCCGCGTCGCCGCCCCGTCTGGCCTAACGGCCGGCGTCGTGTCGGCGCCGTCCGCGCTCGCTCCGTCGCGCCTTCAGGCCGCGATGGCGCCGAGCGCCTTCACCCCGTCGCTGAGCGCCGCGCTTCCCGCGGCCGCGGCGCCGGTGCTGACCGCCGCGCCGGCTTTGGCTGCGGCTCCGGCGCTCTCCGCCGCCCCGGGGGCCGCCGCCGCGATCCCGCCGTGGCCCGCCGTCGACCCGATTCCGGCCGCCGCGACTCCGGCGCCGAGGGCTCAAGCTCTGTCCGTATTGAGGAATGCCGCCCCGACCGACGGGCCGACCCCGGCCGGCTTCGACTCGGGGCGGGCGAGCTTCGACGGCTCGCAGTTCGCGCCGCCGGACAACTTCTCCGGCTGGTACGACGAGCACACGGGACAGTGGGAGACGCAGACCTCGAAGATCAAGAGGGCCTACGACCTGGCGCTGACCCATCCGCTCGCGGCCGGGATCAAGAACGGACTGTCGCGCAACACGGCGTACCGCGTCGACAACTCGGGCGGGCCGTGGTACCTGCACACGGCGGTGCGCACGCAGGGCGACGACAACGAGAAGACCAACGAGCCCGACGCGCTCGTCATCTTCAATCACAACGCGCTCCAGCAGCTCTCGCCCGAGTACTTGGCGGCCAAGCTCGCGAGCATGTGGGTCCGCCATCTTTACCGCGACACGCTTCCGGCCAGCGCCGAGAAGACGTACGTCGAGGGCAGCGTGCTGATCCGGGTGTTCCGCGATCTCACGGGCAGCACGGCGCAGAACTGGAACGGCTCCAAGGACTACTTCCTCAACGGCACCTTCGAGCTGTACCGGCACTTCTACCACTGGATCCAGGGCTTCCGCTTCGCCAACGTGCGCCAGGGGCCGTATTTCCTGGACAAGATCATGCACGCGCAGGGCGACCCGTCGATCGACACGGACGCGCGCGGCCGCATGACGCTGTTCCAGCGCGCGCAGGCCGGACAGATCACGCCGGAGGCGGCCGAGGCGGCGCAGCGCCGCTTCGACGGCTTCGTCGGCAACGAGCAGCACTGATCTTTTAGACACAGGAGAACATCGATGAAGATCCTCATTCTCGCGGCGCTGTGCGCGGCCTCCGTCCCGGCCGTCGCGGCGCCTCAGGGCTGCGCGTCCGTCAAGGACGCGGCGGCCTCGGCGTGGACGTGCGTGACGGGCCCGGCGGCCGACGAGGCGAAGGACGGCAAGATCGTCCTGCGCGACGCGGCGTCGTGGAAGAAGTTCTGGTGCGCGGCGACGAAGCAGGACGAGGCGCCGGACGTGGACTTCTCGCGCGAGGCCGTGGCGGTCTCGTACAAGATCGTCGCGGGCAAGCCTTCCTTCGAGGCGGTCAAGGTGGCGGCGGGGACGGACGATAAGACGGCCGTCCGCGCGGCGGCGGCATTCATCGCCTCCGACAGGCAGCAGGCGGCGGCGGACGAGCGCGTGGCTCGCCTGCTCGACACGGTCAAGTTCGTGCGCCGCGACGAGAACGGGGTGTTCCGGCCGGTCGGGTCCGCCGCGGGTTTCGACGGGCGCGAGGCGGGCCTGCGCGATTCCGCGGCGGCGGCGCCTTCAGCCGTCCTCCCGGGCGCGTCGCTTCTCAAGGTCCAACTGCAGTGCACGCCCGGCGTGGATTGCCCGGACCAGCAGCCCCAGCAGCGGCCGACTCAGCCGAACTGCACCCCCGGCGTGGACTGCCCGACGGCGCCTCAGCGTCATCCGAACTGCACTCCCGGCGTGGACTGCCCGGGCGACGACAATTCCGGCAACGGCGGCGGCCGCACGCCGCTTCCGCCGAACTACCGGCCGCGCCCGGAGGGCTCGCCTTCGTATTTCCCGCCGGTCGGCGACCCGCGCGCGTACGACGGCGACGTCGTCAGCGGCTGGTACCTGTACCGCAACTCGTGGGGGATGTCGATCGAGACCAACGGCGACTGGTCCGACTACGGCACGGACCGGGCGCGCGTGGAGCGCGGCGGTTCCGAGGTCGGCTCGCAGGGCGCGGCCTACACGGCTCAGCTCGACAGCAAGTCGAGCCGGCCGGTGTACCGCGTGTACTGGCGCTACGTCGGTACCGACTGCGACCCGAACGACTCCAGCCGCTGCCTCGACTGGCGCGTGCAGTACGGGCGCTTCGTGGACCGCTGGGATCACCGCTCGGCGGCCGCGACCATCGACGTGCGCTTCGACGACCGCGGACAGAAGCTCCTGCCTTGGGAGAAGGAGACGGTGTACGTGACGTTCGACGGCTACCGCGTGGGCTATGACGCGTCCAACGGCGCGTTCCGCTACTCCGTGAACGGCCCCATCCTCAACCAGCAGACGGGCCGCGCCTCCATCGAGTTCGTCGCGGGCGACCGGATCCGGCGTCAGCCGGAGTCCGACAAGGTGATCGCGCGCCTCGAGAAGGCGGGCGGCACGCTCCAGCTCAGCATCCTCGACCGGCGCTCCGCCTTCTACGAGGGCGAGCCGCTGGACATCGTCTACCAGGTGAAGAAGGACTGCAACGGCTGGTTCTGCCGCGACAAGGTCGTGGCCGAGCGCGGCGAGCGCGATCCCCTGCGCATCGTGGTGCAGAAGGACGAGCTGCAGGCCGCCATCCCGGTGCCCAACCAGGGCGCGGGCAAGTACTACGTGGTCTGGAGCTTCCGGCGCGCTCAGAGCAAGATCAGCTCCGACCGGTGGATCGACCAGGGCAAGGGGCCGAAGGTCCAGTACTAAGATCCAGGGGCCGCCGGCTTAAGCACCGGCGGTTGAAGTAAGGCGGGGGGCGCTCTTCGGAGCGCTCCCCGCTCTCTTTTCTAGAACTTATTCACAGGACTGTCGGGGCCGGGGACACTCCTGTGAATAACTCGCGGCCCGACTACTGCCGGATGTTGAGCACCGCCGCCTCGAACACGGAGATGTTCTCCTTCACGTGTCCGTTGGGGCCGATGATGCAGTTGTTGAGGCTGACGCCGTCGCCGACGGTGACGTTGTCGAAGAGGATGCAGCGCTCGAGCTTGGCGTCGGCGCCGATCTGGGCGCGGTCGCCGATCACGGAGTAAGGGCCGATCACGGCGCCGCCCGCGACGCGGCCGCCCTTGCCGATGACGACGGGGGGGATCAGCTTCGCCTTGGGGTCGACGACCGTGCCTTCCTGCACCCACACGCCCTTGCGCAGCTCCACGCCCGGGATGTTGACCTTCGCCTTGCGGTCGAGCACGTCGATCTGGCAGCGGCGGTACTCGGGCAGGTTGCCGACGTCGCACCAGTAGGAGTCGGTCTCGTAGGCGAAGATGGGCTTCTTCATCTTGAGCAGCTTGGGCCACAGCTCGTGGCCGAAGTCGTAGGGCCGGCCCTTCGGCATGAGCTTGAGGACCTCGGGCTCGAAGAGGTAGATGCCCGTGTTGACCTTGTTGGAGAACACGTCGCCCCACGACGGCTTCTCGAGGAAGCCCTTGATGCGCTGGGAGCCGTCGGTCATCGTCACGCCGTACTCGAAGCGCGCGTCGACGCGCTTGGTCGCCATCGTGGCGACCGAGCCGCGCTTGCGGTGGAACGCGTACATGGCCGTCAGGTCGATGTCGGAGAGGCCGTCGCCGGACATCACGAAGAACGGCCCGTCTTTAAAAAATCCCTCGACCTTCTTGATCGCGCCGGCCGTGCCCATGAGCTTGGGCTCGTGCGAGTAGCTGAGCTTGAGGCTCCAGCGCGAGCCGTCGCCGCAGTAGCCGCGCACCTGCTCGGGCATCGAGTGCAGGTTGACCATGACCTCCTCGACGCCGTGCTTGAGCAGGTTGTCGAGGACGTGGTGGATCACCGGCCGGTTGACCACGGGGACCATCGGCTTGGGCGTCTCGTACGTCAGAGGACGCAGGCGCGTTCCCGCGCCCGCCGCCAGCAGCATCGCCCTCTTGGGAATCATGGTCGCCGCCGCTCTAGTGCGCCCCGAGGCTCGGCGCGACCCACTTCTTCGCCGCGTCGAGCAGGGCCTGCGTGCGCTCCGGCTTGTCGCTCTCGGCGTACACGCGCATGAGCGGCTCCGTGCCAGAGGGCCGCATCAGCAGCCAGTGGCCGTCTTCCAGGACGATCTTGAGGCCGTCCGTCTGGATCAGGTCCTTGATCGGCGTATTCAGAAGCTTCTTGGGCAGCTTCTTGATGAGCTTGGTCGTCCACAGCGCCTTGTCCGCGATCGGCCGGTGGATGCGGTAGTCGATGCGCTTGTAGAAGGACGCGCCGTAGCGCTTCTCGACGTCCTTCCAGAGCTCCGAGGGTGTCTTGCCCGTCGTCGTGCACATCTCGAGGAACAGCGCCGCCGTCAGCATGCCGTCGCGCTCCGCGATCGCGCCCTTCCAGGCGTAGCCGCCCGACTCCTCCCCGGCGATCACGGCCTCGCCGATGGCGAGCTTCTCGGCCACGTGCTTGAAGCCCACCGGCAGCTGCTCGAACGGGATGTTCTTCTCCTTGCAGATGCGCTCGACCAGGTAGCCGAGCGAGACCGACTGCACGATCTTGCCCGAGAACTTCTTGTGCTCGATGAGGTAGAGGCAGATCATCGGAAACACCTGGCACGGCGTCAGGTACTTGCCGTTCTCGTCGACGAGGCCGAAGCGGTCCGCGTCGCCGTCGAGCGCCAGTCCGATCATCGCCTTGTTCTTCTTGACCGCCTCCGACAGCGCGCCGAGGTACTGCTCGATCGGCTCCGGGTGCACCCCGCCGAACAGCGGGTCGTGCGCGGAGCGGATCTCGATGAGCTGCTTGGAGGGCAGCAGGTCGGCCATGAGGCCCGAGGCCGCGCCGTGCATGTAGTCGACGACGACCGGCTTCTTGAGCTTGGACTTGATCTTGCCCATGTCCACGCGGCTCTTGAGGTAGGCGAGGTACTGGTCGCGGAAGGACTTGGTCTTGATCTCGGCCGCGCGCGTGGGCGCCGTGCGGTCGATCCAGCTCTCCACACCCTGAGTGACGTTCTCTAACGCCGCCCGTCCGTCGATCTTGATCTTCACGCCGTTGTAGGACGGCGGGTTGTGGCTGGCCGTCACCATCACGCCCGCGCCGCCGAGCTTGGAGGTCATGAAGGAGACCGCCGGCGTGGGCAGGCTCTCGGCCATCAAGGTCGGGTTCAGGTGGTTGGCCTCGAGCACCTTGGCGATCTCGCGCGCGAACATGTCGGACTGGAAGCGCTTGTCGAAGCCGATCACGATCGGGCCCGAGAGCGGCGTCTTCTTGCGCGCGTTCTTGGCCTGGTCTTCCTTGACGTAGTCCGCGATGGCCTGCGCCACGCGGCGGACGTTCTCGAACGTGAAGTCGCGCGCGATGACGCCGCGCCAGCCGTCGGTGCCGAACTTGATCGGATCCATTATTTTCTCCGGGTGCGGCCGTAGTCGTCCTGCAGGCGGACCACGTCGTCGAGCTCGGTCGTGGAGACCTCGACGAGCGTGACGCGCCCGTGATGCGACTCGAAGCGGTGGACGGTCCCCGTCGGGACCGCGAAGGCCGTGCCCGGCCCCGCCACGTGCGTCTTTTTCCCTAAACGGAGCGTCAGCTTGCCCTTGAGCACGTACAGGCTCTCGTGCTTGCGGCGGTGGTACTGAAGGCTCAGGCGCTTGCCCTTCTCGATGACGAGGATCTTGCCCGCGTACTTCTTGGGCGCGAGCGCGAAGATGAGCTCGTGGCCCCAGGGCTTGTCGACGCGGGTGGTCTTGAACTTCAAAGCTGGCTGTAGTCGCCGACGCGCGACCCTCCCGCGAGCGCCGCGCCGGGTCCGAGGATCGCGTGCGTGCCGACGCGCGAGCCCGCGCCGACCACGCAGCGGTCGAGGCGCGCGCCGTCGCCGACGGACGCTCCGTCGAGGACCACGCAGTCCGCGAGCGACGCCCCGCGGCCGATCGTGACGCCGCGGCCCAGGCTCACCGCGCCCGAGAAGCGGGCGAAGGGCGCCACGCGCGCTCCCGGCCCCGCCGCGACGCGGGCGCCGGAGACGCCCTTGAGCGCGCGCGCGCCGGCGCCGGGCCGGAACGGCGTGCGCCCCTCGAGGATGTCGAGGTGCACCTGCAGGTACTTGCCCACCGTCCCGATGTCGATCCAGTAGCCCGGCGCCACCCAGCCGCCGATCTTGGCGCCCTGCGCCAGCCTCTCCGGGAAGAGGCCTCTCTCCAGCGAGTAGGTCTTGCCGGCGGGCAGGTGCGAGAACACGGACGGCTCGAACAAGTAGGCGCCGGCGTTGATCGTGTTGGTCTCGACCTCGTCCCAGGAAGGTTTTTCCAAGAACCGCCGGACGTAGCCTTTCTCGTCGGTGAGGACGAGGCCGTACAGCGTCGGGTCCTTGACCCGCGAGAGGGCGATCGAGATCTCGGCGCGCCGCGCGCGGTGGAAGCGCAGGAACGCGCGGATGTCGAAGGCGTTGAGCACGTCGCCGTTGAGGATCAAGGCCGTGCCGCCCTGCAGGTGCTTCTCCGCGTTCTTGAGCGCGCCGCCCGTGCCGAGCGGGATCGTCTCGCGCACGTAGCTGAGCTTGAGGCCCAGGCGCCTGCCGGTGCCGAAGGCGCGGCGGAAGTCCTCGGCGCGGTAGGACGTGCAGAGGACGGCCTCGCGCACGCCGTGATCGCGCAGGACCTGGAACTGATATTCAAGGAAAGGCCGGTTCAGGACCGGCAGCAGAGGTTTCGGCGAGTCGAGCGTGAACGGCCGCAGCCGCGTGCCCTGTCCGCCGATGAGAATGGCCGCTTTCATTGGGCCCGGATTCTACAAAAATATACTAGGATTGAACCGCGAAATGAACGTCTTCGCGCCCCCGGCCCGCCCCTCGCGCAAAGTCCTGGTCCTGAGCGTATTGGGCCTCGCCGCCTTCCTGGCCGTTCAAGCCCTTCTGCTCAGGCACTTCGTCCGCGTGGACACGCGGCCGCCCTCTTGGGATCAGTCGACCCACCTGGAGATCGCCCTCGACTACCGCGAGGCGCTCGGCGCCGGCCGCTGGGCCGACGCGTGGTTCCTCGCCCCCAAGCCGGGCATGCCGCCGTTCCCGCCGGCCTATCATCTGCTCCTGCGCGGCGCGTTCGACTCGCCCGATCCCGCGCACGCCGCGCTGTGGCTGAACTGGTTCTACATGGCGCTTCTCGCGATCTCCCTTTTCGGCATCAGCTGGAAGTTCCTGCCCGACTCCCGCGCGCTCGCCGCGACGGTGATCTTCTGCTCGGCGCCCGGGATCCAGGACCTCGTGACGACCCAGCTGGTGGACCTGGCGGTCGTGGCGTGGGTCGCCGCCGGCTACTGGGCGCTGCTGTCGTCCGAGGGCTTCACCGGCTGGCTTCCGTCGCTGGCCTTCGGCGTCGTCTACGCCGCGGGCATGATGCACAAGTGGACGTATTTCAGCTACATGCTGCCCGCGTACGTCATCGCGGCCCGCGCGCTGGGCGACCGGCACGCGCGCTGGCAGGTCCTCGCGGCGGCCGTCCTTTCGCTGGCCCTGTTCGCGCCTTGGTACTGGTCGCACATCGCCCTCCTGCCGTCGCGCCTGTTCCAGGCGACGGCCGACTTCTCGATCCCGTTCTGGAAGGACGGGGCCTGGGCGACCTACATCAAGGCCAGCTGCAGCTCGCTCGGCCCGCCGCTGTGGCTGCTCGGATATATCAGCATCCTCGCGCCTCAGTTCTCACGGCGGCGGGAATACGGGTGGGTCCTCGCCTACTGGGTCGTGTTCTCCTTCGTGTTCTGGACCGTGGTCCCGAACCGTCAGATGCGCTTCCTCCTGCCCGGCCTCGCCCCGCTCGGGCTGTTCCTGGCCGGCACCTGGCCGCGCGGCGTGACGTGGAGCGTCGCCGCGGTCCAGCTCGTCGTGATGCTGAACTTCTTCTTCGGCGCCGTGGGCCCGCTCTCGATCCCGATGCCGATCATGCCGCTGACCTTCCTCGAGAACAAGCCGCCGGCGGCCGAGAACTGGCATATCGACGAGATCCTTCGGAAGATCGAGGCGGAGCGCGACCCGAGCCGGCCGATCACGAACGTCACGCTCGTCGCCAACGCCCCCTATTTCAATCCGCCGACCTTCCATTGGGTGCAGCGCCGCCTGAACCTGCCCCACGCGCATATCCGCGGCGTCAACGCGCGGCTGTGCGAGCTGTCCGAGTTCGTCCTGCTGAAGTCCGGCCTTCTCGGGCCGCCGGAGGTCATCGGCGGACTGGAGAAGGCGGCCCGGACGATCGCCGACCCGGACGGCTGGTTCGGCCGAGGCTACGAGGAGATCGCCCGCTGGCCCCTGCCGGACGGCAGCTCCGCGGTGCTGTACCGCCAGAAGCGCGGGCGCGCCGCCCCGATCCTGAAGAGGACCATCGTCGAGGATTTCTTCACGGCCGGCTCCCTCCAAGCCAGCGCGCTGACCTTCGATCTCGGTCCTTGGGACCGCGGCGTATCCGCTTGGGGGAACGTCCATGCCGATGCCCGCGAGATCAGCGTTCGCGGCCTCAAGGTGACCGGCGTCGCCGCGGACTTCCAGAACCTCTCCGTCGTGTCCCCGTACGAAGCCGGAACGGCGGTCGACCTGAGCGAGCTGCGCCTCATGCGCTTGGACCGGATCGCGGTGCGCGGCCTCTCCATCGAGGCGGCCGACCTCAAGAAGTTCCTCGAGCTGCGCGTGCCCGGCCTCCACGTCGACGACGTCAAGCTCGACGGGACCGTGAAGATCTCGGGCTCGTACCAGGGCCGGCCCGTTTCGGCCGAGGCGGCGCTCGAGCTCGACAAGCCCGGCCGCCGTCTCAAGGTCGCGGTCCTTTCGGCCTCCGTCCTCGGAGCTCCTCTGCCCGTCGCGCTGTTCCGCCCGATCAAGGAGCTCGACCTGTCGCTCGAGCCCAATCCCGAGACGCCGTTCTTCATCGACCTGCCCGGCCTGACGATCAAGGCCGGCCGCCTGACGATCCCCTAGGCAGGGCCATAACATGGGGTCAGGCTTTGACTTTTTGACTTATTCTGTCTGACGACCGTTTTGGGAATAAGTCAATAAGTCAAAGCCTGACCCCTCTTTCTTGGGCGCCAGCGGGAAGATCACGAGGGAGCCGTCGTCCCAGAGCGGCGCGCCTTGCGCCCGGAACTTGCGCCACATGAGCCCGTCGGGCTCGGCGAAGGCGCCTTTCTTCTCGGAGGCGATGAAGCGCGCGCCTTGGCGGCGGTAGCCCTCGATCATCGCGTCCGGGTCGCCGGGCCACGTGGAGAACTCCTCGGACCAGCCGCGGCGATCCAGGTAATAGAGAAGCATCGACGGCGCCATGCTGTTGGTCAGGAACAGGTCGCCGGGGCGGCTGACCGCGGCCGCGGCCTCGCCGGCGCGCGCGGCGTACTCGAAGCCCTGACGGTACCAGTGGCCGATGCGCAGCGCCGCGTGGACGGGAACGGCGGCGACGAGCAGGGCGACGCCCGCCGCGGCCCACGCTCGCTTCTCCGGGGCGGCGGCGCGGGCTTTCTCGAAGAGGATCCTCAAGCCCTCGCCCATGACGCCCGCGACGCCGGCGGCGAGCGGCAGGCAGGTGTACTCGTGGACCTGGCCGTATTTCCCCAGCGCGAGCAGGTGCACGAAGGAGCCGCCCAGCCAGGCGAGGAAGAACGCGTCGCGGCGGCGGAGCAGGATCTCTCGCGCGCCCAGGAAGAAGAAGACCAGGCCGGCGTAGGTCGCGATCAGCTCCGGGAAGCGGGACAGGACGAGGAAGGTGAAGAAATGCGGCATTTCGCGGTAGCCGAGCAGGATCGCGAACTCGTTGGCGTGCGTCGGCACGACGTAGACGCCGCGCGAGGCGTAGACGTACCAGGCGAGCACGCCGCCCGTCGCGACGAGGCCGGCGGCCCAGGTGCGCGCGTCTTTCCACGCGGCGCGTCCTAATCGACGCCAAGACAGCGCCGCCAGCGGGATGAACACGTGCGCGTACGGGAGCTTGAGGCCGATCGACAGGAACGCGGACAGCGTCGCGGCGAGCCACGCCGACCAGGAGCGGCCGGGCTGGAGCGCTCGGTCCCAGAAGTAAAGCGCGCAGACGAAGAACAGCAGGGCGGCGGCCTCGGGCTGGACGGTGCGGCCGAAATAGATCTCCACCGGGAGCACGGTGAACAGCGCGGCGCCGTAGAAGCCGGCCTCGGTGCCGAGCTCGCGCTCGAAGAGCAGGAACAGCAGCAGAGCGGTCAGCGCGGAGGCCGCGACGGACAGCACCCGGCCCCATGCTTCGCCAAGGCCGAACAGCGGCCAGAGCTTGCCGTGCAGCCACATCTCGACGGGCAGCTCCGTCGCGGCGAGCCGGTCCTCGGGGCCCGCCCAGTCGATGCGCGGGCGCAGCAGGGGCCGGTCCTCGCGCCAGTAGTTGCGCGCGATCGCGGCCGTGTTCACCTGGCGGTGGTAGTGATAGTCGAGCAAGGGGGCGCGCAGGCCTTTGGCGTGGACGGCGAGGGAGAGCGCGCAGACGGCCGCGGCCAGGCGAGCGCGGCGGCGGAGGCTCGAGGTCATTCCTTGAAGGCGTAGACTTCGATCGTGCCGCCGGAGCGCAGGACGGTCTCGAGCAGGAACAGCGCGATCGACAGCGGCAGCAGCAGCGGCAGCAGGAGGGCGATGGCCAGCGTCTGGAACGGATGGCTCGAGAAGGTGTCCCGGCGCGCGGTCTTGTCCTTCAAAAGAGAATACAAGAGGTTGAAGCGGAAGCCGAGCGCGTTGCAGAGGCTTTGCAGGATGCCGTACGGGTTCTGCTCGGAGCTGAAGTGGTCGAGCTGGACCACGCGGAAGCGGTGGCGCGCCAGCACCGCCTCCAGCGAGCGCGCGCCGAAGTGGTAGTAGTGGCGCGGCACGTCGAGATGGAACCACCAGCGCCCGAACGCGCGCGCCTGCCAGCTGTCGTAGTTGGGCACGGCGACGACGAGGAGTCCGCCGGGCTTGAGCGCTTCGTAGGCGCGAGCGACGGCCGCCACGGGGTTGGAGAAGTGCTCGAGCGAGTGCCAGAAGATGATCGCGTTGTAGCGCTCGCGCTCGCGCGGCGCCTTGACGAAGTCCTCGACGGCGACCGGGATCTTCAGGACGTTCCGCGCGTGCCAAGCGGCGGTCTCGGAGAACTCGACGCCGTGCGGCTCGTAGCCGAGCTCGCGCAGGTAGGAGAGCATCAGGCCGCGGCCGCAGCCCACGTCGAGCACGGGGCCCCGCGGCACCCGGTTGTGCAGGACGCGCGCGCGGCGCCGGCGGAACCAGCGGATCAGCCGCTCGAAGAGCGGGTTGAAGCGCACGTTCTCCTTGCCGTAATACTGCTCGGGGTACCAGGAGCCGATCTTGTCGGAGCTCTCCGGCGGCCACGTGCGCCCGAGCCCGCAGTCCGCGCAGCGCAGCAGCGAGAAGGCCGGCTCGGCCGACGGGAGGAGCGCGGCCGCGTGCCCGCCGCAGCCGGGGCAGCGGGGAGGGTCGCGATCCTGGTCGTGCTGCTCCGGCTTGAAGCGCGGAAGGGGGGCGGTCACTCGAGGAATTATATAAAATCCGGAAATGATCACCCGACTCTGGATCCCCGCCCTCCTCGCAGCCTTTCTCGCCGTGCCCGCGTCCGCCCTCCTGCCGGAGGAGCAGAACACGATCAACGTCTTCCACGAGGCCGCGCCGTCCGTGGTGTTCGTGACCAACGTGGCACTCGAGCAGAACCAGTACCAGGACGAGTTCGCCGTCCCGCAGGGCGCCGGCTCCGGTTACGTCTGGGACAAGGAAGGGCACATCGTCACGAACTTCCACGTCGTGCAGGGCGGCGACGCGTTCCTGGTCACGTTCGACGACCAGACGCAGGTCCAGGCGAAGCTCGTGGGAACCGACGCCAACAAGGACATCGCGGTGCTGCAGATCGCGGAGAGGCGCGACAAGCTCAAGCCGATCGACGTGGGCTTCTCGGACAAGCTGCAGGTCGGCCAGCAGGTGCTGGCGATCGGCAACCCGTTCGGCCTCGACCACTCGCTGACCAAGGGCATCATCTCGGCGCTGGGCCGCGTGGTCCAGGGCATCGGGGGCGTTACGATCCACGACATGATCCAGACCGACGCGGCGATCAACCCGGGCAACTCGGGCGGGCCGCTGCTGGACTCCTCGGGCCACATGATCGGCATGAACACGATGATCTACAGCCGCTCGGGCTCAAGCGCGGGCGTGGGCTTCGCGGTGCCGGTGGCCTTCATCAAGCGCATCGTGCCGCAGCTGATCCAGTTCGGCAAGGTGATCCGCCCCGGGATCGGCATCACGGTGCTCACGGCGGGGCAGAAGTACTACCTGCTCGGCGACGAGGACGGAGTGGTCATCGACCAGGTCGTGCGCGGCGGGCCGGCGGCGAAGGCGGGCCTGCGCGGCGGCCGGCACCTGCCCGGCGGGCGCTACTCTCCCGGCGACGTGATCGTCGGCGTCGACAAGCACGACGTGAAGGACTTCGACGACCTGTTCAGCGCGCTCGACCTCTACAAGGTCGGCGACACGGTGACGATCAAGGTCAAGCGGGACGGGAAGGAGATGTCGTTCCCGATCAAGCTGATCAACATCCAATGAAACGTCCGGCTTTGACGGCCCTGCTGTTCCTGGCGGCGGCGGCGTCGGCTCAGACGAGCGCGCGTCCGCCTCTGGGCGCGAGCTGGCCCGCGGAGAAGGGCGGCTTCGCCGGCGCCCAGGCCCGCGTCGAGGAGCTCAAAAGCCTGGGCTTCCGCCAAGTCTCGCTGGTCCCGACGTACGCCTACCCGGGGCTGAACCGGATCGACTTCGCGAGCGGCCCCGACGAGGACGAGGTCGCCGGCGCGGCCGCGCTCGCCCTCGCGGACGGCTTCACCGTGGTGCTCAAGCCGCATCTCGACCCGCCGGCGTATTTCCCGGGCTACGACGCGTACAACGGCCCGCAGCGCAGCTGGCGCGCGGACTGCCCGTGGCGCGGCTTCTTCGACGTCGATCCGATGTCGGAGGACTACCGCGGGCTGATCCGGCTGTCGCTCGAAGAGGTCTCGCGCGCGCTCGCCCGCCAGAAGGGGCCGGTGCCGCCGGTCCGCCTCGAGCTCGGCGTCGAGCTGATGGACTCGGTCGTCGCGGCGCCCGGGCGCTGGCTCGACCTGCTCGCGTTCGCGCGCGAGGAGCGCCGCCGTCTCGGGCTCGACGGCAAGGTCCTGCTCTCGCACAACTTCGCGCATCATATCGAGATCCCGGAGGACGTGGTCCTGCGTCTCGATCCGAAGGGCCGCAAGGCGCTCGCGCGCTACATCAAGGGGCTGGACGCGCTGGCCTTGTCGCAGTACATGGACTTGACCGCCGCGACCCCGGCCGAGGAGCTCAAGCGCCGCCTGCCGACGGCCGACGAGGTCGCCGCCGCGCTGGCGCTGCACGACGCGGCTTTCCGGCGCGACGTGCTCGAGAAGCTATTGGGCCTTCGTTTATCGGAAATCCCGCCCATCCACATCGGCGAGTTCGGCGTGGGCCGCGGCGGGCTCAAGCACCCGAACGTCTGGGCCGGGGACGCCTCGCCGGAGGAGGAGAAGGCGCTCGACGCGGAGATCGCGCGCGGCTACGAGGGCCTGGCGCGCTACCTCGCGACGCCTTCGCCGACGCGCGCCTTCAGCGCGACGCTGTGGGTCACGGGCAAGCACTACGACGTGTTCGGCTGGCAGAACTCGTCGTACGCGATCCCGGCCGCGGCCGACGCGGCGAAGGCCTATCTCAGCGGGCGCTGAGAGACGCGGCGACGAAGTCCTCGGCGGTCTTCCAGCGCTCGGCACCTTCGTCCGAGTGATCGGCGCTCGGGCGCTCGACGAGCCGCTTCCGGCGGCTCTCGAGCGCGTCGAACAGCTTCTTGATCCCGGGCGCGGGGCAGGTCCAGTCCTTGAGCCCGGCCTGGACGAGGACGGGAACGCGGATGCGGTCCGCGACGTCGAGGGTGTCGTAGTAGGACAGCGTTTTCATCACGGCGTTTCGGCGCTCCGGATGCTCCTCGAGGTATTTCCGCACGTCGGCGTAGGGCGAATGCGGGGCCGACAGCGACTCGGGCCAATCGGTTAGGAACGGGAAATCCGCCGAGACGGCCTTGATCCTCGGGTCGAGCCCCGCGGCGAGCAAGGACACGCCGCCGCCCTGGCTGGCGCCCATGACGGCGAGGCGCCGCGCGTCGACTTCGGGACGGACGGAGAGGAAGTCGACGCCGCGGAGAGCGTGGGAGACGATTTCGCGATAGATATAGGTCTCCGGCGTCTCGATGCCGCTGAGGATATACCAAGAGTTATCGACGGGATAGCTGGACTGATCCACCTCGTAGCCGCGCGCTTGGAATTCGAGGGCGGCGACGCCGCGCTTCGCGAGAGACAGAGGAGGGGAGATCGCGCCTTTGGAGTACCACGGCACGATCAGCGCCGCGGGGAATTTTCCGTCGCGCGCCGGGCGGCAGTAGCGCGCGTGGATCAAGATCCCGTGAAGGCTGGCGTAATCGGCCTTGAAGCACGTCGCCTCGGCGTCGGAGTGCTCGGGATCGGGAGTCAGTCTCGCGTCGAGCGGCGTCGCGGCGAGCTCTTGCTTCGTCTTCATCCAGAACGAGTCGAAATCCTTCGGGCGCGACGATGAGGCGGACGCGGGCGAGGACAGCAGGACGGCAAGCAGGAGATGGATCACCACGGCGGCGGCTCTCCCCAGAACCATTGCATGCTTCCGCCGCCGCCGGGAGCGTAAACGGCGACGTAGGTGTGCGGATGCAGGACGGCGGGCCGCGTCAGCGCGTCGAGGATGAAGCGCGCGGAATTGCGGACCGGCATCGTGGAGGCTCCGATCAAATCTTTCCGGCGCGGATGCGGGCGGGGCGCCGGCATCCGCAGGCCGACCTTGGCCGCGATGGCGTGGATCGACTCTTCGGACTCGTGCTCCGGGCTGTTCGGACTGATGTCCGCGGCGATCTCGGCGTCGAGCGGCGACGGCGAGGATCACGGGGCGCATCAAGAGCAGATCAGATTCCGGTCCGAGGACGCGGCTCACGCCGGGTACTTCGCCATCGCGGCCTCGGCCGCGCGCCGCGTGAGCGCGTGATAGGCCGGGGCGGCGGAGATGAAAACCTCGCGCGCGAGCTCGCGGCCCGCGGGCGTCTTGCCGAGCGCCTGGTAGAGCGGGCGCACGTACTTCATGCGGCCGACGGAAGAGAGCAGCTCGCGCAGGCGCGGGAAAGCGGGCGCGTAGCCGCTGGTCGCGGCGATGGCGAGCCACTGCGCCAGGATCTCGTAGTTGCCGCGCTGGGTGAGCTTCAGGTGCTCGTCGAGCCACGCGCAGTCCGCGACGCTCAGCTCACGCGGCAGTCGCTGGAGGAAGATCACGAGCTCCGCGGCCGGCGCGGAGCGCAGGGCGGCGGGATCGGGCCGGCGGCCGGCCGGCCAGCCGTCGGCGAGCGCCGTGAGCTCCTCGAGGCGCGGGCTGACGAAGCGCGGGGCGCCGGCGGGCAAGCCCGGCTTGTCGAGCCACGCGGCGGCGCCGACCCTGTCGAGCAGGCCCGGGAACTTCGCCTCGACGAAGGCGCAGAAGGTCTCGGTCGTGATGCTCTGGAACCGGAAGCGCTTCATGTAGGCCTTCACGAACTCGTCGAAGGGCGCCGTCCCGACGGCGCGCTCGAGCGCCGTGACGAAACGAGCGCCCTTCTCATACGGCACGTTGCTGAACGCGTCGTCTGGATCGACGCCGGCGAGATGCGTGCGCAGGCAAGTCAGGGCCGGCGTGTCCTGGAAACGCTCGAGCGCCTCCTCGAGCTCTCTCTGCCCGATCGCCCAGCCCAGCGCCGCAGCCTCGTCGCCGTGCAGCGCCTTGAGGATGCGCCGCTCCGCCCACACCGTGAAGCCCTCGTTGAGCCAGAAGTGCTCGGCCGTCGCGTTGGTGACGAGGTTGCCGGTCCAGCTGTGCGCGAGCTCGTGCGCGACCACGTCGACGAGACTGCGGTCGCCGGCGAGCAAGGTCGGCGTCAGGAACGTCATGCGCGGGTTCTCCATGCCGCCGTACGGGAACGACGGCGGCAGGACCAGCATGTCGTAGCGGTCCCAGTCGTACGGCCCGAACAGCGCCTCGGCCTTGGCGATCATGGACTCGACGCCGGCGAACTCCCAGGCCGCCTTCTCGATCGTCGCGGGCTCGGCCCAGACGCGCGAGCGGTGCGACAGGTCGCGGCCCTCGAGCTCGCCGACGGCGAGCGCGAGCAGGTAGCTCGGGATCGGCTGGGGCATCTTGAAGCGGAAGACGCGGCGGCCCTTTTCCGCGGTCGCGTCGCCGGCGGGGCCGGCGCTCATCACGGCGGTCAGGCCGTCGGGCACGTCGAGCTCGGCCTCGTACGTGATCCGGGCCGCGGCGCTGTCTTGGCACGGCACGACGCCGCGCGCGTGGATCGCCTGGCACTGGCTGAACAGGAACGGGCGGCGCTTCCCTTCCGTCTGCTCGGGCGACAGCCACTGGAGCCCCGCCGCCGTTGGGGAAGTCTCGTAGGAAATCACGACGGACGACGCGCCTGCCGGGAGGACCACGCGCAATCGTCTGCCGAGGATGGGCTCCTCGGGCGCCAGCTCGAAGGGGACGGAGACGCTCTTGATCGTCAGGCCTTTTGTGTCGAGGTCGACGGCGCCGCCCGCGCGGTCGAAGAGAATCTCGGCCTCGCCGGAGAGGACCTTGCTTATAAAGTCTGCGCGCAAGCGCAGTCGCCAGCGAGTCGAGCGCGGCTGGGCGTCGTCGAAGTACGAGTGGGGATCGACGCGGGCCATGATGAGCCGGCCTTACTTGACCTTGGGCAGGGCCGCGATCTCGGCGTACAGATGGACCGCCGAGGCGATGGCCTTCTGGAACATGCCGAGGTGCAGGCTCTCGTTCTCGGAGTGCGGGTTGGAGAGAGGGTCCTCGACGCCGATCATGAGCGCCGGCGCGCCCTTGAGCGCCTTCGCGAACGGCCCCACGAACGGGATCGAGCCGCCGCAGCCCATGTCCACGGACTTGCGGCCGTAGCCCTTCTCGAGCGCGCGCCGGGCCGCCGCGAAGGCCGGCGCGTCGGTGTTCGTCGTCCACGCCGGGCTCGCCGACTCGCCGGAGAACTCCACCTTGACGCCCCAGGGCGCGTTCTTGAGCAGGTGCTTCTTGAGCGCGTCGAGCGACTTCTGGGCGTTCATGCCGGGCACGAGACGGATGCCCATGTGGCACCACGCCGACTCGTTGATGATGTTCGCGCAGTCCTTGCGCGAGGAGGCCTGGATCGCGTTGACTGAGAACGTGGGCCAGTACCAGTTGGCTCGCAGGAGATCCTTGGCCGACGTGAGAAGGCGCGTAGACTTGAACAAGCCCGACTGCTCGCGGAAGGTCTTCTCCGGGTACTTGAGCGCCTTGAGGCTCGCCTCGGCGGCTTTCGGCGGCTGGGCCACGTCCTTGTAGATGCCGGGAATCGCCATGCGGCCCTTCGCGTCGGTCACGGAGGCGATCATCTTCGACAAAGCCTGAACCGGATCGGGGATCGAACCGCCCCACATGCCCGAGTGCAGGGGATGGTCCATCGAGCGCACCGTCACGTCCACGGCGATGAGGCCGCGCAGGGCGACCGTGATCGACGGCGTGTCGTGGTCGAAGTTGCCGGTGTCGGTCAGCACGATGGCGTCGGCCATGACCTTCGCCGCGTACTTCTCGAGGAACGGCTCCAGGTTGTCGGAGCCGCACTCCTCCTCGCCCTCGATGATGAGCTTCACGTTGACGGGCAGCGAGCCGTGCGTCTTGAGCCAGGCCGCGATCGCGCTCGTGTGCGCCACAGCGCCGGCCTTGTCGTCGGCGCAGCCGCGGCCGTAGAGGCGGCCGTCGCGCTCGGTCGGCTCGAACGGCGGAGACTTCCAGAGCTCGGCGCGTCCGGCGGGCTGGACGTCGTGGTGCGCGTAGAGAAGGAGGGTCGGCTTGCCGGGAGCATGCAGGTAGTCGGCGTAGACGTAAGGGTGGGCGCCGGGCAAGGTCAGGATCTCGACGTTCTCCAGGCCGCGCGCGCGGCACAGCGCGGCCACGGCCTCGGCGGAGCGGACGACTTCCTTCGGGTCGAAGCCCGGGAAGCTCACGCTCGGGATGCGCGCGAGGACCTTCAGGTCCTCGAGAAACTCGTCATAGTGGGATTCGGCATAGGAAACGGCTTTCTGGGTATCCATGGGCGGATTCTAGTAAATCGTGATCTGGGGTCAGGCCTTCACTTTTTCAACTATTTCGGGGTTCGAGAGAGGAAACAAGTTGAAAGAGTGAAGGCCTGACCCCAATTTCGAATTGGTAGAATCGGCTTTCATGCCCATCCTGCCGCGCTACATCCTTCGGCAGTTCCTCCCGACGTTCGGGGCGGGTCTCGCCTTGTTCCTCAGCATCCTGCTGATGAACCAGTTCCTGCGCCTGTTCACGCTGGCGGTGATGAAGGGACTGCCGTTCTTCTGGATCCTCTCCTGCTTCGCGCGGCTCTTGCCGTCGTTCGCGAGCTTGGCGGTGCCGATGGCGTTCCTCGTCGCGGCGATGGTGACGCTCGGCCAGCTCGCCGACACGGGCGAGGTCATGGCCCTTCGCTCGTCGGGCTTCTCGTTCTTCGAGATCGCCAAGCCGTTTTTCTGGACCGCCGTGATCCTGTCGGCGGTCCTGCTCGTGATCAACCACAAGACGGGGCCGCAGGGCTTCCGCTCCTTCCGCGAGCGCACGAGCGAGGCCGGCGAGAAGATGGCCAAGATCGAGCTGCGGCCCGGCGCGTTCACGCCGCTGGGACAGTGGCGGCTGTACGCGCGCAACGCGGACCCGGCCACGGGGAAGCTCGAGGGCGTCTATCTGGTCAAGCCGAGCGAGACGGAGTCGGTGCGCATCAACGCCGAGCGCGGCACGGTCGTCCTCGAGCCGGGCCGCGGCGTCGCGCTGCAGCTCGAGGACGGCCAGCTCCAGCTGCCCAACCCGGATCCCGAGCGCTACACGTCCGGCAAGTTCGAGCGCTACAGCGTCTACGTGCCCCTGTCGGGCCCCCCCGAGAAGCGCGAGCCGGACATCCAGGAGATGACGACGCCGCAGCTGCGCGAGAAGGAGAAGGACCCGTCGATCACTCACGACCGCCGCCTCGAGTACATCGTCGAGACGGCCTCGCGCTCGGCCGGCGCGCTGTCGCCGTTCGTGTTCTTCTGGGTCGCGGCGCCCCTCGGCCTGGGCCTCAAGCGCCGCGCTCGAGGCGCGGACTTCCTGGCGAGCCTGGGCGTGATGTTCGCCTTCTACGGCTTGCTCGTCGTCGGCGTCAGCCTCGGGCGGCGCCAAGACGTCCTGGCGCCCGTCGCCCCGTGGCTGGCCGACGTCGCGGGGCTCTTGATCGGCTTTTGGCTGACGCGGCGGGCGGCGGCGCAGTGACTATCTTCACGCGCCACATGGTGGGGCGATTCTTGAAGCCGTTCGTCTTCGGGCTCGGCCTCTTCGCCGTCCTGATCTTTCTCGGGGACACGTTCGACAAGATGAACTACATCGTCAAGTCGAAGGCGCCGCTCGGGATCATCCTGGAATGCCTCTGGCTCGGAGTCCCCTATTGGGCCGTGAGGGTGATCCCGATGGCGACGTTGCTGGCGACCCTCACCGCGATGAGCGGCTTCGTGCAGAGCGGCGAGTGGCTGGCGACGCAGGCGTGCGGGCTGGAGACCAAGCGCTTCTGGATGCCGCTGCTCGGGGCCTCGCTCGTCATCGCCGCCCTCGCCTTCGCGGCGCAGGAGACGATCATGCCGGCGGCGTGGGCGCGCTCCCAGCGTCTGTGGCACGAGCGCGTGCATCCCCAGTGGGAGTGGACGAAATATCCGGGAATCGCGCTCGACGCCGGCGAGGGCCGCTTCGTGCAGACCTGGCTGTTCATCCCGCTCGAGGGGCGCATGAACCGCCCGACTCTCGAGACTTTGGGCGACGAGGGCGTGACCTCGCAGATCGACGCCAAGTACGCGCTGTGGGACGCGGCGCAGAAGCGCTGGGTGTTCCACGACGGCGTGGAGCGCGACTTCGGCGCGCAGGGCGTGACCGAGCGCCGCTTCAAGGACCTGACCTCGACCTTCGACGTGCCGCCGATGGATCTGATCCCTCGGCCGGTCAGCCCCGACGAGCTGACCCTGCGCCAGGTCCTCTCCTACTCCAAGCGCGTGGGCCGCTTCGGCGGGTCGCCGCGCGAGTACCTGGTCGCCGCCTGGACCAAGATCGCCTATCCGTTCGCCAACCTCGTGATCTGCGCGCTCGGCATCCCGATCGCCCTGCGCCTGCGCAAGTCCTCGCGCGTGGTGAGCTTCTGCGGCGCGCTCGCGATCTCCTTCGCCTACCTCTGGTGCATGGAGGTCGGCCGCGCGATGGGCGTGGCGGGGACTTTGCCCGCGTGGGCCGCCGCCTGGTCGGCCAACGCGCTGTTCGGCGCGACGGCCTTCGTCCTGATCGAGCGCTGGGACCTCTAGAAAGAGAGAAGCCCTCCGAGGGGAGGGCTTCTCGTTTGGAACCTGCTCCGGGCCTAAGCTACTTGCCTTGCGCGGGCTGGGCCGGCTCCTTGTTGAGCTCCTGCTGGGCCTTGTCCGCGTTCTGCTTGATCTGCTCCGTCTGCGCGGGCGGAAGATCGGCCGAGGGCTTGGCGGGCTCCATCGCCTTGTCCGACCGGACGGGTTGACGGTCCTTCTCATGCGCGCCGCGCTCGTCCTCGGAGCCGCCGAACAGCAGGCTGATCGAGACCGACGCGCCGAACTCCTGGGGGATGCTCTTGCTGTCGCCCTGCGTCTGCGTGTCGATCTTCTTCGGGCTGAACTCGCCGGAGACGTCGACCATGAGGTGCAGCAGGTTGATGCCGGTGCCGGCCGTGATCATGTTGCTCGCCGCCGAGAGGTTGCGGGCCACGCCGAAGCGCAGCGGGATGTTGATCCAGCTGCGGTTGAAGACGTTGAACTCCGTGCCGACGCCGAGCTGGCGGCTCTTGACCCCGTCGACGGGCGTGATGTTGTCGGTCAAGTCCAGGTCCGCGGCGAGGTTCCACCAGTGCAGCGGCGAGATCGCCGCGCCCATGCGCACCTGCGGGTTCACCGCGTAGCGCCCGCCGACGCCGTCGGCCGCGGCCGTGGCGGGCTGGGAAAACTTGGGGTTGTTCAGGTCGCGGCCGGTCAAGCCGACTTTCGGCGACCACCACGCGTTCTCGAGCGTTTTGTCCACGTCCCAGAGCGCGCCCACGTCCACGCCGACGTTGGAGCTGTTGACCGCGGTGTTCTTGAGGTTGCTGAAGATCTTGCCCGTGTCGCTGTTGTTGTTGGCGATGATGGGGTAGTTCGTGTAGCCGACCTGGGCGTGCATGAGCTTGAGGTCGCCGCCGACATAGACGCCCGGCGCGAACGGGAGCTCGTGGCCGTAGCCGGCGCCGAACTCGAGGATGCGCGCGCCCTTGACGATCAGGGCGGAGGAGTTGTTTCCCGCGGCGATCGCGGCAGGAGTCTTGTCGGCGGCGTTGTTGTCGATTCGGGGGACGGCGCCCGCGTCGATGAAGCCGTTGACGAAGAGGGCGATCTTGCCGACCTTGAAGTCCCCGCCGGCGCCGCCGTCCACGCGCAGGCCGTTGGTCGGATTGCTGAGTTCGCTCATGGCGGCGTTGATCTGCGTCTGACAAGCCGGATCCGCGACGTTGGCGGAGCAGGTGTTCTTGGCGTTCTGCAGGTCTTTCACGCCGGCCAGCACGGGCCCGGTCAGCGCGGCGTGCACGCCGACGGGGGCCGTGAAGCCGTAGGAGTTCTCGGTGGCGCGGCCGAGCGCCGCGGGGTTCCAGTAGGACGCGAGGGGCCCCTGAGAGAGGGCGACGCCGGCGCCGCCCATGCCCATCGCGCGGGGGCCCATCGTGGTCCATTCCTCGGCGTGAGCGGAGACGGCGGCGAACAGCGCGGCGCACAGGACGGCGAGGGTTTTGGTCATGAGGGGGAGTATTACATATCTTTCCGTCACCGAAAAGACCGGAAACGGTCACACGCGGCGCGACTTAAGTCACGGGCTGGGGCGTCCCGTGAGCCAGGCCTTCACGTCGGGCCAGAACTCCTTGCCGACGTTGCCCACGCTGTCCATGGCCAGCTGAAGGCCGAGGGTCTGAGAGGCGTTGCCGATCGTGCGGTCGGCCCGCGGACGATAGAGGATCGAGGTCCCCGCCATGACGGCGTTGCCGCCCAGCTCGGAGTAGTTGAACTGCCGCTCTCCCGCGTCCGTCCGCGTGACGAAGATGCGCGTGAGCGCGTAGCCCGCGCGATGCCAGAACCCGCCTCGGCCGAGACGCAGGTAGCGCGGGTCCTGCTTGAGGGCGATCGGGAAGATCCCCTCGGCCATCAGGTTGCTGATGGTTTGATCCGCGAACGCGGCGAGGAAGCGCTTGCGATAGCCGTCCAAGCCGCGGTCCCAGGCGTCGGGACGATCCTCGAGCTGGGCGATCCCCGCGAAGATCCCGGCGACGGGGAAGGCGTACGGGTCAAAGGAGTCGTTCAAGGCGATCGACAGCTTCTCCCGGCGCGTGATCACCGGCTGGCTCTTCTCCTGGTCGACGGTGCGGTAATTGGGAAAGAGCCAGAGGATGCGGTCGTCCTTGGTCCCCATCACCTGCCCGTCGCCGTCGAGGTCCAGGGAGCCCGCGGAGGCGCGGAGCGGGAAGACCGCCGCCAAGGTCAGAAGGAGGGCGAAAGCTCTGACGGCCACGATGACGGCGAATGTACGACTTCCGGCCGGATCGGGACATGCTCGCCGGGTGACTCATTCGTGCCAATAAAGAAGGAGGGCGGCCCGAAGGCCGCCCTCCTTTATTCGTTCCTTCCGGCGGCGACTAGTTGGAGCGCTCGAGGCTGGAGAGCCAGCGCGAGATGTTGTCCGAGTGCTCCTGCACCTTGTCCTGGGGTCCCTCGATGACGAGGAGGAAGTCGCTGGACGTCCAGCTCTTGTACTCGTTGAGCGTGTACTTGAGCCCGGTCTCGTCCATGTAGCGCCGGATCTCGTTGGCGACGCGCCGGCGCAGCAGCGCGCCGGCGGTGAACTTCAGCGCGGCGCGGACGTTCGGCGTCGGAGCGTCGGCCGCGAGCGGCTCGAGTCCGAGCGCCGTCCCGGAGGCCGTCGAGCGCCCGCCGTCGAACGAGGCGCTCAAGCCCCGAAGCTTGCGCAGCGGCGCCGTGAAGCGCTCCACCATGCTGGCGATGAAGCCCTTGCCCGGGTTCTGCGGCAGGTCGATGCCGTGGATCTTGGCCGTCGCCCGGATCAGCGACTCGTACTGGATCGTGCCGTCCTTCTTCATCGCGTTGACGAGCACCTGCGCCATCGCGGCCGGGATCGTGGCCGCCTTCGCGAACATCGTCGGCAGGACCATGGCCTCGGCCAGCGCCGCGCCCTCCGCGTCGCCGAGCTCCTTCATGAGCGCCTTGCGCAGCTTCCAGCCGAAGCCCTGCCACGCCTGGCCCTGGTCGTGGACCTCGTCGTACTCGTTGTACTGATAGGTGTTCTCGCCGTGGCGGATGTAGTCCTTGCCGTCGCGGGCGACCTTGAGGAAGTGCTCGCCGATGACCGGGTTGTTGAGCAGGTACATCGAGAGGATGTCGCCCCAGCCCTCGGAGAGGCCGCCGTTCATGATGCCGCCCGTCATGTCGTCCCAGTAATGGCCGTACTCGTGGTCGGCGACGGTGTCGTAGGCGGAGTTGACGCAGTTGGCGCTGGACTTGAAGAAGTTCAGGCTCGGGCTGCCGGGGGTGTAGTAGGCGTTGCACTCGTCGTCCACGTTCGTGCGGACCGTGATGGGCTCCTTGTCCATGCGCTCGGTGGTCAGGTTGCGCGCCTTGAGGAAGCTGTAGGCGAGGTTGACCTTCTGGAACGCGGAGACCTGCGCGATCGCGTTCTCGTCGTTGATCGTCGCGTCCGGGGCGAAGATCGCCTGGATCTCGCCGTCGCCGGGCTTGAGCGTCACGTTGATCGTGAGCGTCTGGCCGGTGCTGTCCTGCACGTTGACGAAAGGTCCCGACAGGGTCGCCGTCAGCGTCAGGCCCTCGGGGGCGATCTGCAGTCCGTCCGCCGTGAAGCGGCCGTCCTTGTCGGTCGTGTAGGTCTTGCCGCCGATCGTCAGGTTCAGGAAAGCCAGCGGGATCTTCTTGAGCTGCGCCGCCGGCAGGATGGGGCCGTGATCGACCGCGTTGCCGGCGATCGTGCCGCCGACGCCCGGGGCTCCCTTGCGGCTCGCGTTGCGGACGGCGGCGACGCGCGGGTCGGCCTTGAGCGCCTTGAGGACCGCGATCATGTCCGCGCCTTTGCCGGGAACCACGACGGCCGCGCCGTCCTCGGCGCGGTAGCCGGCGAGCTCGACGCCGTGCCGCGAGAGCAGGGCGTGGGCTTCCTCGATGGAAAGCCCCTTCTGCTTGAGGTCGACGAGCAGGCGGGTCGAGCCCGCGGCCGAGTCCGACGCGGGCGCCTGAACGCCGGTGCGGTTGTCCCACGCGAACACGAGGCCGGTGGCGAGGTCGACGGCGATCATGAAGGGCAGGCCCTCGGCGACGTAGAGCTTCACGTGGTGCCAGGAGCCGCGGGAGTAGATGATCTTCTCCTCGGAGAATTGGAAGGCGGCGGACACGTCGCTGACGGGCATGCCGACGCGCTCGGCGATCTTGCCCATGATCTGGTCGTCGGTCAGCGTCGACTCGAGATTCACGTCGAGCTGCGGGAACACCGAGCCGGTCTGCGCGACGACCATGGGCTTGCCGTCGATGACCTTGAGCGTGAAGGAGAGGTTCGCGCCGTTGACGATCATGTTGTCCTTCACCTGGCGGAAGTGCACGAAGATGGAGTCGGCCTGCTCGCCGCGGCCCGTGAACTTGCGCGCGCCGATCAGGCGCAGCTCGGCGCTCGTCACGCCGTAGCGCGCGCGGTCGGCGTCGACCATGCCCTTGAGCGCGGCGACGACCGCGGCCACGTCGTTCGGGTCGGCGTTGAGGACCTTGCGGTTCGTCTCGAGCACGCCGCCGATGTCGCGGGCGCCGGGAAGGTCGTACGTCTGCAGGGTGACGGTCGTCTCGCGGTCGGGCGAGGGGATGGTCGGATGCTCGTCGGTGCGGGTGCCGTTGGGCAGGAGGACCGGCTTCTGCGGCTGCAGGCCCATGCGCCCGAACACCGGCGCGGAGACCTCGCCGCGGGAGCGCGACGAGTCGAACAGCGCGGAGAAGGAGGAGCGGCCCATGACGACGTCGGCGAGGCGGCCGGCCAAGCCTTTGCGGACGGCGGGAGCGGGAGCGGCGGCGGAGGCGGGGACGGCGGCCTTTTCGTCGCCCACGTAGGCGGCGGCCTCGGCGGCCACGCCGGTGGCGGCGGCGCCGGGAGTCGGGATCGAGACGCTCTCAGGCGCGGCGTTCGCGGGCAGCGACGCGGCCGCGGGGGCCGCGACGGCGGCCAGAGGCGGCGCGGCGAGAGCGGAGGCGGGAAGCGGCGCGGGCGCGGCCGAGATCGACGGGGCCGCGAGGACCGTCGGCGCGGCGCCGAGCGAAGTGGCGCCGGTCAGCGACAGCGAAGGGGCGAGCGTCGTCGCGGGGGCGAGCGCGGCGGGGGCGGCGGCGGCTCCGGCCACGACGACCGGGGCGGCGACGGGACGCGCGAGGACCTGCGCGAAGGCGGCCTGCGGGACGCAGGTCAGGACGACGGAGAGGGCGACGAAAAGCGGCGTGTATCTCGGCGTGTTGTTCTTCATCATGAGCGCAATCCTACGAAACGCCCCCGGAGGAGGCCCGGGGCCGATGGTCCCGTCGACGAGGGGCAGAGGTCCCGTCGAAAACAGGGTCCTTCGACCCACGGCCGCCTCGCGCCTCGAAATGATACGATGGCCTCTCATGGAAATCGGAATCGTCGGCCTTCCCAACGTGGGGAAATCCACCATCTTCAACGCCCTGACCAGCGGCAACGCGGCGGCGTCCAACTACCCTTTCACGACCATCGAGCCGAACGTCGGCGTCGTCGCGGTCCCCGACTCTCGCCTGGGCCGGCTCACCGAGCTCGTCAAGCCCAAGAAGACCGTCCCGACCTCGTGCCGCTTCGTCGACATCGCGGGCCTGGTCAAGGGCGCCGCGCAGGGCGAGGGCCTGGGCAACAAGTTCCTGGCCAACATCCGCGAGGTGGACGCGATCCTGCACATGGTGCGCCTCTTCAAGGACCCCGACGTGGTCCACACGATGGGCGGCGTCGACTTCAAGCGCGACATCGACGTGATCGAGACCGAGCTGATGCTCGCCGACCTCGACAGCCTGACCAAGCAGTACGACAAGGTCTCGGGCAAGGCCAAGTCCGGCGACAAGGCCGCCAAGGAGGCCATGGTCGTGCTCGACGCGCTCAAGAGCGGCCTCGAGGCCGGCAAGCCGGCGCGCGCGCTCGGCCTGGACCCGCGGGCTCTGCGCGACTTCGCCCTGCTCACCTCCAAGCCCGTGCTGTACGTCGGCAACACCGACGAGACGCCGGATCCGGCCGTCATCGCCGAGTTCCAGGCGTTCACGAAGGCGCGGGGATCGGAGTCCGTCGTGATCTGCGGCAAGCTCGAGAGCGAGATCGCCCAGCTCTCCGGCGACGACCGCGCGATGTTCATGAAGGACCTGGGCATGGAGACGAGCGGCCTGGAGAAGGTCATCGTCGCGGCCTATAAGACGCTGGGGCTGTGCTCCTACTTCACCGTCGGCGTCGAGGAGGTCCGCGCCTGGACGATCCCGATCGGCGCCAAGGCGCCGCAGGCCGCGGGGGTCATCCACTCCGACTTCGAGAAGGGCTTCATCAAGGCCGACATCTTCGGCTACGCCGACATCGACAAGTGGCTCTCCGAGTCCGCTCTGCGCGAGAAAGGGCTGATCCGCTCCGAAGGCAAAGAGTACACGGTCAAAGACGGCGATGTCTGCCACTTCAAGTTCAACAACTGAAGCGACCGCCGCGCGCTGCCGCCACTTCGGGACGTGCGGCGGCTGCTCCCTCCAAGACCGCGCCTACGAGGCGCAGCTCTCCTATAAAAAGGAAAAGGTCGCGGCCGCGCTGAAGGGCATGCCGGGGCTGCCGGAGCTCTCCATCGTCGGCGCGCCGCAGATCTGGAACTACCGCAACAAGATGGAGTTCAGCTTCGGCGACGTGTTCCCGCCCGTCGCGGGGCAGTGGCTGAAGCTGGGCATGAAGCCGAAAGGCCGGTGGTACCACATCCTGGACTTGCAGGAATGCTTTCTCCCGAGTCCGGAGGCCGCTCCTCTTCTCGCCGCGGTGCGAACCTGGGCCGAGAAGGAGAAAGTCCAACCGTACAACTCCCATAAGAAGGAAGGGGAGCTGCGGCATCTGGTCCTTCGGGAAGCGAAGAACACCGCGGAACGAATGGTCGTCCTCGTAACCTCGACGGGGAACATGCCGAAAGAGAGCTTCGTGAAAGCCGTGTTATCGGTCTATCCCGCGACCACCATCTTGGTCGGCCGCAACGCGAAGATCTCCGACACCGCCGTCTCCGATTCATTCGAGGTCCTCACGGGAACGGGTTCCGTCACGGAGGCCCTCAACTTCTCCGACGGCTCCGTGAACTATCGCATTTCGCCTCTTTCGTTTTTTCAGACCAACACCAAAGGCACGGAAGTCCTCTACGGGATATTGAGGTCTTGGACGCGAGAGCTCAAAGCCGAGCTGATCCTCGACCTCTACTGCGGCGGCGGCGGCATCGCGCTGTCGCTGGCGGGCGCGGCGGGCAAGGTCATCGGCGTGGAATCGAACCAGTCCGCCGTCGCCGACGCGAAGGCCAACGCCGCGCTGAACCGCCTCGACAACTGCGAGTTCTACGGCTCGACCGTCGAGTTCATCCTGCCCGCTTTGCTCGACATGAAGCCTCAGGCCGCCGTCGTCGACCCGCCGCGCGCCGGCCTGCACGCCAGCGCCGCGAAGGCCCTCGTCGACATGGCGCCGCCCGTCCTGTTCTACGTGTCCTGCAATCCCGACGCGTTGGCTCGGGATCTGATGGCCCTCGGTGAGAAGTACACGGTCGATCGCCTCGTCTGCGTCGACCTGTTCCCGCACACCGACCACGTCGAAACCGTCGCCTGGCTCACCCGCAAGTAGGGTCAGGCCTTCACTTTTTCAACTTATTCGCTCGGAGACCTCTCATGTTCTGGACCGCGATCGCGATGACCGTCGCCGCGAACTTGGCTTACAACCTCTGCTCGAAGACAACGGCCGCCGTGCATCCGCTCGCGGCGCTCGTGGTCACCTACGCGGTCGCCCTCGGCGCGTGCCTGCTGCTGTATCCGTTCCTCGCGCCGAATCCCGACCTCGTCGCCGAGCTGAAGCGGGTGAACGCGTCGAGCTGGATCCTGGGCGTGGCCATCGTCCTGCTGGAGACGGGCTTCATCCTCGCGTTTCGTTCCGGCTGGAACCTCGGCACCGCGGCTCTTTTCTCGAACACCGCGGCCGCCGTGCTCCTCGTCCCGGTCTCGCTGCTCGTCTTCAAGGGCCGTTTCAGCCCCGCCAACGCGGCGGGCATGGCGGCCGCCGTGGCCGGCCTTTGGCTGATGGCGCGATAGCGCCCCTTCACGGCGGCCCGGCGGATGAAGTATAATGACTCCTCGCCTCAGGCCTTCTTTTGCGCTCGTAACACAAAGGATAGTGTGCTGCCCTGCGAAGGCAGATATCCAGGTTCGATTCCCGGCGAGCGCAATGGACGGCTTGGGGTTTTTTATTTTCTAGAGGTGATTTCTCGACGAGAAATCGCTGCGCCCCGAAATAATTTCGCGGTGAGTGATCCCCGCGCTTCGCTGCCCTGGCGAAGGCAGATGCCTCTGAATAGGCCACCTAATCTTCACTTTACACGCGCTTTAGGCGAAAAGTGGACAGTTGAGTGGAGAGCGTTGGAAATCTGCACACTCAAGTGCACGGTCAAAAGCCACGCCAAAGAAAACCGGCTCTTTCGCCAACTCACCTCCAGCCAAAACGGAGCCTTCCCGAATCAGGTTGCGAAGCGTCGGGACGCGGGCTACACTACGATGATGGTAGCCAAGAGTGACGAAGATGAGCGCCTGCTTGACGTCGCACTTTGGAGTGGGATTCTGCCGCTCCTCGCAGGGATCGGAATCAGCGTCGTGTGGCTTGCGACGCGCGCCCTCTGGACGATTCCCCTCGGCATCGTCATTCTGCTCGCGGGGCTTTGCGTCAATCTCAGAGGCTGGCTGAATTTCGCCATCTATCAGCACCGCACAATGCGCGCGAAGGGTACAGGGGGCAGAGAGCTGGCTGCGTTAGCGCTCCTCTTACTTTCCTATCCTGGCGCATACGCATGCTTCAGAATCGTCGGAGCCAGCTCGATGGATTCCGTCATGCGATATGACTCCATTGTTCGCATTACCGTCGTCAATGAGAGCGGTCGAAACCTCTCGAACATCATGCTCGGCGGCTACGGACGAGATACAGCGCGAATCGACTTCCTCCGCAATGGGGCGTCGGTTTCGCGAGAATTTGATCCTCGCACCGAGGGTGGTATTTTTGTGAATGTTCGCGATGGTGCAACGCGCAGAGAATGCCTCGCGCTCGCCTACGTGACGGCCGGAGCGGGCGGCGCGGCGATCGTCCGCTTTAAGCCTGACCTTTCCTGCGATTCGAAGCAACTGCGATAGTTCTGAGTTCAGTAGACATTTTCCCGAGTGTGGAGGTCACTGCCAAGTCTTGCGGGAAGTTACCAAACAGCCTATACTAATTCCGATAGGTGTTTGGTAACCATGGCGACCATGAACCCGGTTAAGGGCGTATTGTTTGAAGAGCTGGAGAATTCCGAGCGTCTGCTGAAGAGATATCGGCAGGCGATCGCGGCGCTCCCAAACGGCAGCCTCATCCCAAAAAAGATCAAGGGCGGGGTTTTCTATTACCTGGCTTACCGAAAAGGGGATAAGGTCCGTTTCGACTACAGGGGAAAGCTTTCGGCGGCGGACGTGGCCGGCTTCAAGCGGGCGGCAAATCAAAAGGCCCGGTATCGCGGACTCATCGCGGATCTGAAAAAACAGATCATCTTCTTAAAACGGGCGCTCCATGAAAGAAAAAGACGCTCCCGTTGAGCTCGTCTACCAGGTTCTGCGCCGCCTGGACAGAGCGGGCGTCCTGCAGAATTTGGTCCTCGTTGGAAGTTGGTGCATCCACTTCTACAAGGATTATTTCGACGGAGCATCTCTCTCCGCGATACGAACACGCGACATGGATTTCTTGATCCCGACTCCGCCTAAGATAAAGGGAGAGACTCATGTCCTGGAAATCCTAAAAGACTTGGATTTTATTTCCGACTTCCATGGTGATGGTTCCGTCAGTCTCAGCCATCCCGAACTCATCATCGATTTCCTGGTGGCCGAGCGAGGGCGCGGCGCCGACAAGCCGTACCTCGTGAAGGCTCTCGGCGTCAAGGCGCAGCCGCTGCGCTACATGAGCCTGCTTTCGGACGACACTATCAAGGTCCGTAGCCGCGGTCTTGAATTGATCTTGCCGCACCCGATCAACTACGCCTTCCAAAAGCTCATCATCAGCGGGCGGCGAGCCGACGAAGAGAAGGCCGGCAAGGATCGCTTCCAGGCAGTTGAAGTCCTGCGCGAGGTCGTTTCCCGCGGCGAGGGAGAAAAAGCGAAGTCCAAGCTGCGCAAGCTGCCGGTGGGTTGGCGAAAGGCGGTTTTAGCCGGGCTTCGGGCCGCCAGGGCTGAAGATCTGATCGAGTTGCTCGCGAAACTCTGAGCAAAAAAGTGGACAGTTAATTCGGACGAATATTCGGACGATTATTCTCGACTCTCAGAATATACTTATAGTACATGCATCTTTTAGAGTCGGCCTCTTTCGGAAATTGCCGATTCGTCTGCCCTGCGAAGGCAGATATCCAGGTTCGATTCCCGGCGAGCGCAATGGACGGCTTGGGGCTTTTCTATTTTTAGCGGCGGTTTCTCGACGAGAAATCGCGGCACCCGCTAAATAATTCCGCGGTGAGTGAGTCCCGCGCTTCGCTGCCCTGGCGAAGGCAGATGCCTCTGAATGGACCTGATATCGGTCACTTAATTCGCGATTTAGGCGAAAAGTGGCCAATCAAGTGGCCAGTTCTGAAAAAAGTGCACACTCAAGTGCACAGTCAAAACACTCTGCTATCCGGCGATTCCAGTGCTCTTGCGTTTATGGGCCGACGGGGCTAACCTGTGGCGATGCGACGGGAGTCAGGCGCGCAACGGGATTGATAGCGAACGATGTCCACTTTCACTGCGATGCAGCGGAACCGATTTTCGCTCTTGGTCGCTTTTGCGATGGGCATCGCATCGAGCCCGTCGACTGCCCAAGCGGACGAGATGAAAACTCGCCTGGCCGCAGACAAAGCCGCTTGCTCAGCGAAGGCTCCATGCGACGCGCTCACGGCGGACATCGTCGGCTTGGGGGCGGAGGGCGTTGCGGAAGCGGCGAACTTGCTGAGTGACAAGAACTGGAATGTTCGTGCCGCGGCGTTGAATTCGTTCAAGAAATTCGGTTCATCGGCGCAAAGCGCGACACCGCTCCTCTGTCGTATGCTTGCGAAGGATTCTAACCCATGGGAATTGATCGCTGCGATTAGTGCCACGGAGGCCAGGGATAAGGACACCATCGCGTGCCTGACCCGCGCACTAAACCTGAAGGGCGGGGCCGATTACGCAGCTCTAGCTTTGGGAAAAGCCGGCGTTTCGGCGAAGTCCGCCGTCCCGGAGCTTGCGGCACTCACGCGGCTGGAGCCTGCCCAGGCCCGATGGCCGAATATCATGGCTGCCTATTATCCCGTCTTGGCTCTCGGGATGATGGGGCCCGACGCCGAAACTGCGGCGCCGGATCTCATCAGACTCCTAGACCAGGCCGCAAAATTCGGGAAGGGGTCGGAAATATGGGACCTCCATGAGAGGACTCGCGAGGCGCTGTTCTGGCTCGGCACCAAAGAAGCGACGAAAGCGGCGGGCGATGTGATGGATGCCCAGTTCAATCAGTGCACGGGACGCACCTTCCGTGGCGTGCCGATCGTCGCCGGGCTGTGCGGATATAACTCGCGCATAGATGAGCGCAGCGTCTATCGCATAACGACGCCTGAGGCCTGGGTCGAGCTATGGAGCAGGCACGGCGGGAGTCCGAAGGCTCTACCGGCCGTCGATTTCTCTAAGAACATGGTCATCGCATACTTTGATGGCCGCGGAGGATACGGGAATTGCGCCGTGAGCAGAATCTACGAGGGCAAGGATGAGCTGCGAGTCGGTTTCAGCTGCGGTCATTCCGATGCTCTCACGCTCCCGGGATATTCGATTTATCTCTTCACGATCCTTCCGCGGATCACGAAGCCCCTCGTCGTCGAAGAGGATTCCTTCCAAGCGATGTCTGCTGTGCCACAGCCGACACATCATGTGCTCAAAACGTTCGCGGCGCTGGATGAAGCGCTCTCACCACACATTCCAGACCCATCACAGGGTCCACGCGACTTCGACCGCCCGGGGTTCTGGAATAAAGTTTATTTGATCCCTGGTCATCGCGAGGGTTATAAGATCAGGCTGAAGGTCGCCAGCGCGCCAGTGAGCGCGCTCGAATTGAGGCGGTTTATGGAGAGACATCACGCGACGCCGGCCCTCGTCCATGCGGCAGGCATGATCGGGTGGTCGGGGACGCGCGGGAGCGGACAAACGATTTGGCCGCGTCCGAACGACTTCTTTTGGGAGGCTTCTACAGCCGAAGCTGCAGGTATCGTGAGCGAACTGTCTGGGCTTGGCGAGGTGCTCTCATCGCGCCATGTCGACAACCCAGTGCCGAATCTGCCGGAACTAGCGGTGAAACGGGACGGCCTCGAGAACGCCGCCGCTCTCCTCTCCGACAAGATCAGGCAGCTTCCGGCGACTGTGGGCCTCCTGGACGCCGAACGAACGGCAATTCGGCCGTATCTTGATGATGCCGCGTGGGCCCCGAGCCATTCGCTGATCTATGTTGTGCTCCTCGACTCTACCACGAGCAAGTACCCGGATCCCGACGTGGAGCCCGTTTCCTCACAGCTGCCGCTCGACCGCCACCCCAGTGGCGCGCTGAATCTGCTCGACCCAGCGGGAGAGTACACGTTGCTTTGGGCGCGCCTTGGCATCGGGGACTCGTGTCATGGCAAACCGCAACCCATACAGATCGATCTCGAAGAAGGTCCCGGTGTCCAGAAAAAGTCAGAAAGCATTCTTCTCGCTCACGGCGCCGTCCGCGACGGCACCAAGTGCATGCCCGACATCGTCAACGGCATCCATTACGCTGATATCCTCTCCCGGACCGGCTACCAGATGACGCTCAAGCAACTGGACGCCGCGCGCCCCGAGGTCACGAAAGTCTCTCGGCTGGTGCGCTGGGAGGACGCGAACTATCAGAACTGGGAGAAGACCTACGCTTCGGTGGCGGAGCGCAGGGAGAAGCTGCGGAAGGAGTTGAGCGACAACACCGATCTGTTCGAAGAAGCTCCCGTCCTGCGCAGCCTCGTGCGCGACGAAATCACGCGCTTATCGGCGCCCGCCAAGGTCTATGAAAGCACGAAGAAGATGGCGTTCGTCGAGATCATCGTGCTGAAGAAGCCCCAGACGAAATAGCGTCGCGCGGGCTTCCCAAACGACACTCGATCCCTAGGCCGGGGCAGAGTCGCTATGCTGTTTTGTGCTCGTTGTAAACCCTTTCGAGAATTCCCGCGGCGCCGCTTTTATCTAACTTTCCAGATGCGATCTTCCACGCAGCGGCTTCCAGCTCGTCCTCTCCACCCATGACGGCATGGCCGTTGAGCTCAAGAAACGTCAGCGCGGCGGCGAACGCCGTCCGCTTGTTCCCATCGATGAACGGGTGGTTTTGGACGATGTGATAGAGATAGGCCGCCGCCATCTCGAACGGAAACGCATGAAAGAACTCTTCGCCGGCCCCTGATTGGGGCATGGCGAGGGCGGCTTCGGCCAGGCCGAGGTCCCGGATCCCGGGACTTCCGCCGAATTCGCGGATCAAGTCCTCATGGAATTCAAGGACCTCGGTGAGCGTCAGGAACTGCGGAGACACTCAGGCCGCCAGGTTCTTCAGGGCGCGAGAGAAGCGCTTCTTCACGGCGTGATAGGCTTTCCGGACCTCCTGCGCCTTCTTGGGATCGGAGACGGGGGAGACGACGAGGTTCTTCCCGTCCGTGGTGATCTCCAAGGGCGTTTCCGACGTGATCTTGAGGATCGACAGGATCGCCTTGTCAATAACGATCGCCTCGCTGTTTCCGACCTTGGTGAGAAACTTGACCATAGCGTCCTCCGGTATATACATCGTTATTATGATGGTAATAACGAGTATTGTCAAGAGCTCAACTGTAATGGTGGTTGCGGAGAAATCTGCATAAAAAAGTGGACAGTTAATTCGGACGAATATTCGGGAATTATTTTCGAGACCTAGAAAAGTGCATATTATTACAGTATATTCTGAGAATCGAAATTCGCGAAAATTCACGTTTCGTCTGCCCTGCGAAGGCAGATATCCAGGTTCGATTCCCGGCGAGCGCAATGGACGGCTTGGGGCTTTTTATTTTTTAGAGCCGGTTTCTCGACGAGAAACGACGACGCCTCCAAAATAATTTCGCGGTGAGTTGGTCCCGCGCTTCGCTGCCCTGGCGAAGGCAGATGCCTCTGAACAGACCTGAAATCAGTTACTTATCTCGCGATTTGGGCGAAAAGTGGCCAAGCAAGTGGCCAGTTCTGAAAAAGTGCACACTCAAGTGTACAGTCAAAAACTCTTAAGATTCGGTCTCACCAGTGAGTGTCTTGTTTCGAATCGATCCGGAGCAGGTCTGCGGCGGCAGCCTTCTCTTCCGGACTGAAGGACGCGTCATTGAATTCGTCCTCGGGCTTATACCACTGCACTCTTGAGAACAGCCATGCCCATGAATTCTTTGTGAAGCTGTATCCATGACGAGCGTATATCTCGTTTCGCGCGAGGGCCGCGGGCGTGATCGCCATTATTTCTAGCGCCTTACGGAAATGCCTGTCTGCGGGTTGCGCAGAAATACCATTCGGAGATGCAGCGGAATAAGATTTCCGTTCCAAGTAGGATGCGACCAAATGAACAGGATCGGTTGCTGCTATGTCTCTGATTTCAGCGGATTTAAGTGCGGAGGAGCGATCGCCTTCGACGAAATCTTTTCCATCCCATCGGTATACCGACCAATCTCTATCGTCATGCCACAACGGAAAGTGCGAATTATAGACGAGGAACATTTTCCCGGCGGGAACGAATCCGTCTGTCGACAATGGATGGAAGCCATCGACGGAGTGGAAAACCCTCGTTAGCATTTCGACCGTGCCATCTTTTGCAAGCGCGAGCAGCTTATAGTCGTTCGAGTCTGCGTCCCACAAAATCGGAATTTCGATTCGCCCATCATGCGTCAAATCGAACGCTTCGAGGGTCTGACGTCGGGCAGTCCGATCGACGGGGAGGGCGTGCCTGTGCCCCGGACTGGGTTCCTGTTCGCGGAAATCGAGAATCGAGAGCACTCGATCGTCTTTGCGGACCCTAATTTGCATCTGGCCCTCATACCAGGTGTCCGTGAACATCCCACAGGCGTCCCAGCTTACGGTGCCGGTGACGAGAACGAACTCGATTGTCTCCGGCTTGCCGTCGCCATCGAGGTCGAACTCGCCTCTACCGTAGACGCGTTCCGAGACGGGACGCTCGACGCTACCCTTCAGACACTCGCCTGACAAGGCCCTGGGTGTGAGTCCCGCGACAAGGACCATCGCGCAGAGCGACCTCATTCGACGGGAGGTTTTTCGAATCATACCGTTTGTACCAGCGAGTCCGCCGTTTGCCGCTCGATCAGCGGAGGATGGCGCCCGGATCGCCCCAGAATTCCGGAGTCTGGTTGCGATCGAATTTCTTGCTCGCGTACCCCGACACCTCGCGAGTGATGCGGGCCGCGAGGTCCTTCCTCGCGACTCCTTTCCCGCCGCCGGCCGCTCGCGCCATGTCCCGAACGAAGAAGTAGGTGAACAGCGAGTGTCCCTTCTCGGGATACCAAGACGCGATCTCGTCGCGCGAAGCGGATGTATAGAGATCTATCCCTTCCGGCCGATCAGGCGCATCGGAGGCGAGAATCAGGGGGCTTGCTTGCGTGATCAGCGCGCCTGAATCGGAGCTTCCCGAAAAGCACGTCTCGAGCACGACGGAAGTCCTGCGCGCGTGCAGTTTCGCGAGGTTCGCCAGCATGAGGTCGCGGGGATAGCCGTTGAGCTCGACGTAATTGGGATTCGCGTCCGACGGGACCAGATACGCATGCTTGTCCTTGAGGCCCGGCGCCCCGTGGCCGGAATAATAGACGTAAAGCTCCGTTCGCCTGGGATCGCGCTCCCCAATGAGCCGCCAGATCTTCCCTCGGACTTCGTCCTTCGTCCCGAAAATGGCCTCCATTTCCGCCTTGGTCGGATTCTCCGCGAACAGGACGTTGTCTTCGCTGAAGCCTAATCCGCGCGTGACGAAATCCCGCATCAGCCGGGCGTCGTCGAGCGCGTACGCCGCCTTGGGAACGTCCTTGCTCTTATAATCGCGGACGCCGATGATGACGGCGATGGCGTCCGGCCTGGGAGATCCGTTCGGGATGAGGATGTCCGACTCCGCGCTCGAAGGACCGTTTTCCGGTTCGGGGCGGACAGGGGAGAGCGGCGTGAGGGTCGAGACGGTCTCGCGGATGGCCTTCCTCGACATGCTTTCGAGCGCCCCCTCTTCCTCCGCGCCTTCGGTCACGGCCGCGACGATCTGTCCCGTCTCGACGCGGACGACGCGCATCGTCAGGAGCCAACGCCCTCCGAGCTTGGAGAAGCTGCCGAACGCCATGTAATTGGCGCCGAGCATCCGTCCGGCTCTCGCCGCGGTCGCCGAGTCGACGACGGCGGTGGCGCTCAATCGCAGCTCCGAGAGCACGTCGTCCAATCGTTGCCGCTCGACGATGGCGATTCCCGGTCGACTCGAGAGTTCCGACGTCGCGACGTCCGCCAAGCTGCTCCCGGCTCGATCGAGGTCCGTCCGGTCGGAATTGTTGGCGAGAGGAAGAACCGCCATCCGGATCCTGTCGGGCGCGCGGTCGGTTCCTGATGCGGCGGCCGCGCTTTCCGTCTTCGGCGGCACCGGATTTGCCATCGTCGGGCCGGTCGCCGAGCATCCCCAGGCGAGGGCCACCAGCAAAGGCTGCCATCGGAATCGATTCATGGAGTCCGCTCCTTTGACACGTGGAACCACTCGATCGCCCGCAGCGTTTCCGGCGAGCCCTCCAGAGACGCGTCTTGCCGGATCCTCACGGGCGTCGCCGGGGGGCTCTTGGGCGTCGCCGAGCTCCCGTCGCGGCCGCGCGGCCACTCTTCCGCCATTCTGAGCGCGAGCGCGACGGCCGCTTCCGGCAATTTGTCTCGAGGGACGCCCTCGCTGACGAACTCGCGGACCGGCGCCTCGCCGTCCGCCCGCTCAAGCCTTTCGCTCATGAAGTACTTGCCGTCGCGCGACTCGATGGACGACCGCAGGCGGAACTCGGAGCCGGAGGAGGACGTGGCGCCGCCCGTGAGCGATCGTTCCTCTCTTGCCGCAGTCTGCCCCTCGCGGCTCACGACCGAGACGTCCCCATGCCGGCCGAGCTCGGCTCGATACAGATCCCCCAGCAGCTTCGCGCCGTCTGCCGGGATGACGGAGGAAACGGGGTCCGGCACCAAGACCGGGCTGGAGCCGCCGAAATAATCCAACTCCCAAAGTCCGCCCTTATAATCGCTGCCGACTTCGACGACGTAAAGCCGGTCGATCCCGTCCCCGCGAGCGTCTCCGGCGACGACCCATCTGGGCCTTCCCGGGAAGCCGGAGACCAGCGAGCGCGACCACTCGCCGCGTTCCCGGCGATATTGGTACACCAGGCCGTCCCCGCCGACCCCGAAGATGCTTTCACCCTTCGAGCCCGGCATCCTTCCAACGGTCTGCCCGATGTTCGGGTCCGTCGCGAGAAAATTGTTCGCGCCGGGAGGCCCGGCCGGCATCCCGAGCGTCTTCTCCATCCCATGAGCGACATGCTGAGGCGCGCTCCTGGCGAACAGCGGCTCGCTTTCATGAAGCGTTAGGTCGGGATTGTAGACCGCCTCGGTGTTCGTCGCGCCGTACGAGAACAGAGTCCTGGGATTGGATTTGGAGACGAGAAGGGCGCCGTATGCCGCAACGGGGCCTCGCTTGGCCCATCCCGCGCGGCCTCGTTCGTAAACGCCGCCCGGATCGATGAGGACGTCGTCGGCGCTCCAGCCAGGCGGATTCGCATAGAGATAAGTCCAACTGAGCGGATTATCCGTGGAAGCGATCGATTCGCACCGCCAATCGCCGCTCCAACGGCACTCGAAGATCGCTTTTCGTGCCGGCCGCTCCAGGAACAGATGCGCTCGGTGGTCGGTCTTCGAGACGACGCAAGCGATTGCTCCCCCGTCCATGGAATGGGGGGAAACGCCGTCTTGATTCGGCCTGAAGTCGACGATTTTCCAGGAGCCGGCCTCGGGCGTGAGCTCGCTGATCCGCGGATCTTTGCCGTAGGAGACGTAGATCCTCGTCACGCCGTCGCCGTGGGCGTCACAGGCGTCGACCCGCATCGGGGTGTTCGCGCCCAGCGAGACCGATTCGCGACGCCAGTCGCCGGAGATCCGGCGGATGATGTCGAGCTTCGACCCGCCGGAATAAGGCGCGACGTGAACGATCGCGGGACGGCCGTTCAGGCGGACGATCTTGAGCCAGCCGTCGGCGACGTCCGCGATCTTGAAGCGCGCCCAGCCCGGACTCGTCGTCGGGCTCGCCGGGGCCTGGGCCGCATCGGCGCGAGCCGGCGCTTTGGATCGGGCCTGAGTCACGGTGGTGTCCGGACAAGCGGTCTGGGCCAGAAGCTCTATGCCCTTCTGGAGCTCGGCGTCGTCGGACCAGCGCAGCGACTCGGTCCTTTCGGCCGCTCCCGTCTTGACCGACACGATGCTCGTCTCGGCGAATTTCCTCCCGTCGAGCACGCCGATGGAGCCGATGATCACCTTGTCCGCCTTGAGCAGGCGTCCGAGCTTGACGGCAGTCCTCGGATCGAACGTCCCGGTCTGCTGAATCGACTGCTCTTGCATGACCTCCGAGATGCGCTGGCGCTCGAGGGATCTGCAGTTGCCGATGTTCACGATCCGCGCGCGGAGGAGGTCGGACACGGCGGCGGCCTCCGTTTGGGGCACGCCGCGGGGAAAAAAGTCTGTGACGGCCACAGAGGCCTCGGGACGCCAGCGCGCGATGGAAGTCTTTTTATCCGGGTCGGTCAGGACGAGCACGCGCTCGTTCGTCGCCGAACTTCGCCCGGAGCTCAACAGAAACATCATGCCGGCCGAGGTCGGGATCGCCTGCCGATGCCAGCCGACGGGAGTCTTGGTGTATTCCGCCATCTCGGTCCCGTACGAGACGTAGATCCTGGTTTGACCGTCCCCGCGGAAGTCCCCGACGGCGAGCCCGGTCGGAACCGCCGAGTTCCTCGTCGACGCATATTCCATCGTCCATTTTCGTCCGTCCCAGTCGTACTTCAAGACCCATCTGAAGGTGGCGACGTAAAGGGAGGGCCGCGCCTGCCGTTGAGGCTGGACCGCAACGAAGCGCGCCGGGTAGGTGGGAGCTTGAATGTCCTTGCCATGCATGAGAGGCCAAACGGCGGACTCGCCTGCGGCCCCTCCATCCAATTCCGCCAGCGTTCCGTCGGCGAGTTGGGCGTACATCCTCTCGACGCCGTCGCCGCGCAGCTTCCCGCAGAAGGCCCTTTCGGTCGCCGAATATTTGGAGGCTATCGCGCTCCACCGGGAAGGTTCGCACCGGCCGAGGATGCTTTCCTCCGGCGAAAGCTTGGATGACTCGGTCGGCGTGAACGTCCACGACGCACGCGCCGGGGACCATGTGAACCAGAGCATCGACAAGACGGCTATTCGGCGCAAGTGACGAAGCGGCGCGGGCATTGGCACACTGTAGCCCCGCTCAGCCATAAACGCAAGTCCGCGAATTGAATCATTAAGAATGTTACCGAAGCGGACTTGGTTGACTCATTTAGAATGTTACCGAACGGCGCGCTATAACGCGCCGTTCGGGAGCACCGAGGATGAGCCCGCAAGCCCGATGGGAATACATGAAGATGATTCACGAGCGGTATGCAGAGGCCAAGGGCAAGCGCGAGAAGGGCGCGATCCTCGACGAGTTCTGCAAGACCTACGGATGCCACCGCAAACATGCGCTGAGGACGCTTAACAGGCCGGCGCCGGGGCCTCGACGTGCTGCATGCCAGCCACGACAATCGCCCTACAACGGCAAGCGCCTGCTGGGCTTGCTTGAATCGGTCTGGAAGGTGTCGGGGTATCCATGCGGCGTACGCCTGAAGGCGACGCTGCTCGAATGGATGCCTATCGCACGCAAAGAACTGAGCATCACCGGTGCAGATGAGCGACTGCTCAGCGCGATCAGCCCGGCGACAATCGACCGGCGCTTAAAGCCTCAAAAACGCCAGGCCCTGCGGCGGATCTACGGCCAGACGCGGCCCGGCCATATTCTCAAGCACCATATTCCCATCAAGACCGACTGCTGGGACGTGGACCGTCCAGGCTACACGGAGGTAGACTTAGTCGCGCACTGCGGCGACTGCGGCGAGGGTTATTTCGCCAACACGCTGACGCAGACCGACGTCTTCACCGGCTGGGTCGAGCGCCGTTGCGTGTTGGGCAAAAGCGATCTCGTCGTCTGCTCGGCCCTCGACGAGATGCGCGGCGAGTTGCCTTTCGATCTGCTTGGCATCGATTGCGACAACGGCGCTGAGTTCATCAACCATAACCTCTTCGGCTACTGTCAGGGCGATCCCGCCAAGAAGCGCGCGGCCGTCCAGCTCACGCGCGGCAGGCCCTATAAAAAAGACGACAACGCCCACGTCGAGCAGAAGAACTGGACGCATGTGCGCAAGCCATTGGGCTACGGTCGATTCGATACCCAGGCGGCCATCGACGCCGTCAACGATCTCTACCGCCGCGAGCTGCGCTGGTTCCAGAATTTATTCTTGCCGTCGATGAAGTTGATTGAAAAGGTCCGCGTCGGCTCCAAACTCAGGCGACGCTATGACACGCCGAAGACGCCGTTTCAGCGCGTGCTGGATTCGGGCCGCGGCGATCCCGTCAAGATTGCGGCTTTGCAGAGCCTGCGAGATCGGCTCAATCCCTTCGAGCTGTCGAGAATCATCGATCGCAAGCTCGAGCGCATCTGGGCCATGCGTTCGGCCTCGCCCAAGCCGCGCTGGCTTAACGGCAGGTCGCTGACGTTCAAGGAGAACCCCAATCCGCGAAGCGGCCCGCCTTATCCGATCGACTGGCCGACATTCGATCGATTCGAACGACTCAAGGCCAAAGAAACAGCTCTACGGACCTGGTAACGGAACCAGGTCTATCTTGGACAAAGGAGGCACGGCTTAACGGCAACGGTAACATCTCTTAATGAGTTGACAGGG
>Ga0134128_10000706_pt1 | contig 45250 bp, 50 predicted proteins | sample KB31754_FD_96462 | JGI IMG/M metagenome (GOLD analysis project Ga0134128, IMG submission 96462) | Terrestrial soil microbial communities with excess Nitrogen fertilizer from Kellogg Biological Station, Michigan, USA - KB3-175-4 | ecosystem: Environmental > Terrestrial > Soil > Unclassified ...
GGACGCACAGCTCCATTGGGGATGTGACACCCCAGGAGTTCATCAACACCTATCAGGACGGGGCTCGCGTGGCACAGAAGTCAACTTCGTTGGCGGTGGTGTAACAAATGGGGGAAGGTCACTAGGATAGCATGTCTCAACATCTCTAGGCGAATAATCGACTAGAAATCAGGCGGCAGCCTGATCGGAGTGTTCCTGACTGCCTCATGATTCACAAACCGTTGATCATTCACACGGACGACCAGAAAAAAACCATGCTAAGCATTGCGGCAGGCGCTGTTGACCGGCGTGCACAACACAAGATCTGACCATAAACTCTTCAAGTCCAAGACTGTGCTTAAGGCGGACGATGTTGGATTGTAGGTCGAGAGGAATCCTCTTGTCTAGTCTGTTACGTATACCAGGTCGTTACTTATACCAGGCGGCGGCAAACCAGGCCCTGCTAGGCCGCCTTTCCAGACGAACTCCTGCTCTTCACAAGCAGATCGACATCGCAGTCCAATACGTGAAGCAACGTCAGAAGCTGATCGATCGATTTACGGTAGTTCGTTTGATCGAGCAACCGATATAACTGCGTCGCCGATGTACCCAACCGTCTGATAATTTCTCGTTTTGAGAGTGGACTTTTCTTAATCCGCTTCTGAGCTTCAATCGTCAACTTGTAGAGCAGCGCATCTCTCAGGAAGGATGGATCTTGATTGTATTCCAACACCTGCTCACTATGAACCGTGCCTTCCTTCCCGGACGCCAAGACATACGTGAAACCCTCTCCTCCCAACTCCTTATCAACAAAGACCCTGGCGACCGGATCGTTGCTGTTCGGCTGAATCTCGACCTTCGAATAGGGCAGCAGCAATGTGCCTTTTGCGGACTTCACCTGAAATGCCTTCTTGCGGTTATGGCACTCCACCGACCGAATCTTCATAGCGCCCCCTCGCCGTCCAGTTCTTCCATCAAGACGCGAACTCGGCTCGACGCCTTCCCGATCATCGGCTGTCGATGGTCCAAATCCCATTTCACGACGAGAACGCCGTCCCGATAGACATGCACATGGCGGGGAGAATGATCGCCCTTCCAGGTGACGAACACATACCTACCCCGCCGAACCTTCCCCATAGGTGAGTGTTACCTTGTAAGGTATCACTTGTCAAGGCAGGTGCGAGGTCATGATCTGTGAGACGGCGAGTGGGAACTCCGTGGAGGTGAAATGACCGTCCGACTCTTCATCCATTGCTCACTGGCATGCACAGAGCAAGATGTGACCTCAATTTATTCCGATTTTGGCTTTCGGATTATCGGTAGGCGAACACGTCCATCTGAATGGATTTGATCGGCTTAGCCTCGCCGTGCACCATACGACGAACTCGTTCTGTGGTGTCTCGACTGAACACCGATTCGCCGCAGTGAGTGCAGACGGTTGCGGGAATCTGCTCAACCCGCACGAGCCTGCCGTCAATATCAAACACCTCGCTCACAAGTTCTTGACGGCTCTCAGTCTTCCCGCACACATGACAGTGAAACATGGCTATCTCCGTCGGGAGTCATCATACCATTCTTCAGAGTCAGGCTCATAGAGCGTCACGATCTTGAGCAGATCCGAATCGGCGTGAGAGATCTGAATGTGTAACGGTCGGCCCGCTGTAGCTCTCAGGCCCTGTCAGTTTCCTCTGCTTTGTACTACAATCACACGCATTGCGAGGAGGACCGCACAATGCGGTATCGCGTCGTTCTTGAACAAGATGAAGATGGGGTCTATGTCGCCGAATGTCCGTCCCTTCCGGGTTGTGTGAGCCAAGGGAGTACACGAGAGGAGGCCTTAACCAATATCAAGGATGCCATGGCAGGTTACCTCGAAAGCTTGCGAATCCACAATGAACCGATCCCTCCATTAATTTGGGAAGAAACCGTGGATATCGTCCCGTGAGCAAATTGCCTGTCGTATCAGGCCAAACTGCGGTTCGTGCATTGAAGAAGGTCGGCTACCTGGTGGATCACCAAACGGGAAGCCATATCATCTTGCGACAATCCGATCCCCCGTATCGGAGACTCACCGTCCCTAATCACACCGAGCCGGCAAAAGCACGTTACGGAGCATCATCCGGCAAGCCGGTCTGACGGTTGAAGAATGTAGCGCACTGCTGTGAATGCGTCACGGCATACATCCCCATGACTCCCCAGCATGCATATGTGCACCAAAGAACGACGCCCGACCTCATGGCTTGCCCCACCGTTCGTCCATCTCACGCATAATACTGACTCTCGACCCCGTCGGGAGTGTCTCCCGGTGATGCACGATTCAAGATCCGACCCCGATCAATGCAGACGTGACAATTGACAGCCAAGACAGTTGCCGACCCCATATTTCTTTCACTAAACTCTTTTTGAGAAAACGATCTTCATCTTCTAATTACGGGCGTTACGGACGACCGATCGACTTCAACCAACGTGTGCGTTTCGAGAGCACGCTCAATTGTCGACAAATGACGACCGATTAACGCACTCAAGTCCTGAGCGGAAATGTTGCCTGTCTTAATCAAGAGCAACTTCCAGGGACGCCCTTGCAATACATGGGAATAGACGAAATCCGAGTCCTTGGAGATGACGACCCGCTGCTCCATCACGGAAATCTGGCTGATAACCGAATCTTTCGTATGATTGCCTGCCGAAAGATTCAGCGTATGCGTTGCATCATGATCCATGATCGGCAAAAAGAACACACAGGCGGCGTGGAAGGTGCGCATCGACGAGAAATTTCACGTCAAAGCCAGATGAACACTTTTAGCTGCCAGCATCTTCCGTGAAAACTCAAGGCACGCCAAAATGTCGTCTCGCTCCAGGTCAGGAAACTCAGCCAGGACCTGCTCCACAGAATCGCCCCCGGCCAGATATTCGAGAATACTTTCTACCGGGTATCGCAAACCACGAATACAGGGCTTTCCGTGGCAGAGTTCCGGATCGACCGTAATACGTGAAAGCAAATGATCGCGCGACATGGAACTATTCTACAGATCCTAACCAGAGATGCCAAGACAATGTTCCGCAGCTGTGTACCTCGCCCATTACCTGTCCGATTTTTGTAGCACATGATCTATCCGGTCCAGAGTGCGCCTTGAAGGAGGGCCACCATGACACGGGTACGGATTCCCCAGGAGGTGAGACGGATACATGTGAAGCGCGGTACGTGCGATGACAACGACGTGCTCAAAGACCATGTCCTGCCAGGCATCGCTACAGACATCGCTAAACTGGTAGGCATATGACAAGATATGACCCCATGTTAATGTACGCTCCCACTGCCCAGTCATGCCCAAACCGAACCATCCGTGGGCAAGCTGTGATGGCAGGAACGAGAATAACACCCGGCGGTGGCCGCAACATAAACCGGACATTTCTACTTTGGGAAGAAGAGGACATTTCTAAATTGAGTTTGACATCTTGAGAGTGTCAACTTGACAATTCAACACTCGTCACTTACCTTCAAAGACCGATCATCCTCATTTTAAGGACCGTGTCATGACGACAATTCGCGCCACACAGGCCAAATCCAGATTGCGCCAGCTCATGGAGCAAACCGCACGCTCCCACGAACCGATCGTCATCACTGATGATGGAACGAACGCAGTGCTCCTCTCCGAGGATGACTGGCGTGCCGTTCAGGAAACCGTGTATCTGCTCTCCATTCCTGGAATGCGGGAGTCGATTCGTAAAGGCCTCAAAACGCCTATCGCCAGGTGCGCGAAAGACCTCCGTTGGTGAAGTGGCGGCTCGTCTACACGAAGCAGGCTCAACGTGACGCCAAGAAGCTAGCCGCTAGTGGGCTCCGAAGCAAAGCTGAAGCGCTCCTCGCCACGGTGGCGGCGAATCCATTCCAGAACCCACCTTCCTATGAGAAATTGGTCGGGGATCTCGGAGGAGCCTACTCTCGACGGATCAATATCCATCATCGGCTTGTCTACCAGGTGCTCCAGAAGGAACAGGTGGTGAAAATCCTTCGGATGTGGACCCATTACGAATAGCGCCCTCAACTGCAAACACCTTCCTCGTCAATGCCGGATTCGTACGTTCAAGATTGAACTCCACCTACTTTAACAGCGCCTGCTGACGGAAGCCGGGAGCGCGGCAGGTGAAAGGGGTTGGCCGGATTGACATATGGCGAGTTCAACTGACTACGAGAGGCAGTCCCCACCCAAAGCCCACCATGGTAATGACTCCCGGCCCTTTGTTTCGTCTTGGTCAGGCCATTGGCTGACACTCTTCCACGATCAGTGATATCGTGCATCCGAACCCATAGGAATCCGCTGATACACAGTTCAATGTCTGACCCTCAAATCGTGCGCGTTTCCCCACACAGTCTTGATTATTCGACATGGATAAATGAGAATATCTCAACATCTCTCTGGAGGAACAAGGCATGTCCAAGACGTTGACGCTTCGCATTGACGACAAGACTTACTCGGCGATTGCCAAACAGGCGAAGACAGAAAACCGCTCGCTCGCCAATTTTGTTGAAACAGCCGTGAAGGCGCATATTCAGGAATCTGCGTTTCTAGACGATGTAGAAATGGCCGACATTCTCTCACATGAACACCTGGTGAAACGTCTCCGGCAAGGGTCAAAAGACGCGCGAGCCCGAAAAGGCATAGTCATTGGGTAAGTTTCAGATCTTTGAAACGTCTACGTTCAAAGAAGATCTTGCCAAACTCGACCGAGCAGGTTTGAGACGGATTCAGGAAAAGCTAGAAACCTATATCTACCCCCAGCTGAGAACCGACCCACATCACGGCCTCAATATCAAGCGACTGAAGAACTGGGAACCACCAACCTGGCGTTACCGCGTGGGTGCGTGGCGATTCTTTTACGAAATCAATGAGAGGGAGAAGCTCGTCTACATGATTACGGCCGATCACCGAAGGGAAGCATATCGATAGCCGTATCCCCTCACCCCACAACAACCTGTCCACCACTTGCGGACCCCTTTGTTCCATCTCCATTATTTCTTTTGCATGACGCCAATCTGTCGTGTTGTTATGCACATAACAAGATCTGACTCCAAATCAGTGACTCGACCCCGTCGGTATTGTCTCCTTGTGGTGCATGATTAAAGATCTGACCCTATTTTGACTTCCATGAAGATCAGACCCCAAATTATAGTGCACGCCAGGGAGGAGCCTACCGAGCAAAGTATTTTGGACAGCAGTGAGCCTTTTCTTTCCTCAGACCTCCCAACTGCCTCCCTTCGTCCGTTTCGCGACAACCCCTGGTTTAGAGTCCGTGATGCTACGGCTTCTCACTTCGACACCCTGCGGTGTCACTTTGGCCAGGCTGACCATCGGCGGCTTGTTCTTTATGGCAAAGGCGGCGGCATCTAATAGCTTCTTGAAGGCAACCTGCAGCGAAGAGGACAACTTCGAGAGAGCTATCAAGGAAGGCTTCTCCAAGCCCTTCGACAACTTGGTGTGAAATTCGGTCAACATCAGCAATTCCGGATCCTCGACCAACTTGCGCAAGCCAGCCTCCTCGATCAACTTGTTGCGGACGTCCAGAGCGAGCATCTTGTCATTGAGCCTCTTATGGAGGTGACGTTCGATCTCCGCCGGCTTGGAGTTGAACGCATACGCGGCGCCGCGGCGGATGAAAAAACGGTGGACGAAATAAGAGGGAGGATTATCAGTCAGTATTAACAGCGTACACAGGTCGATCAAGTCAGTCTTCTGCTTCTCAGGCTTGTAACGGAACATCAGCGACAGCATCTTGTCGAAGATGTTGTCATCCAACGAGATGATCTTCAGAAGGAATAGGAGATTGGAGCTATGAGTTTGGGGCGATAGGTCGAGCCATGCGTCGGGCGATACGCTATTATTTTCGAGCGATACGTCGAGCGATACGCTATTATTTTCGAGCGATACATTGTGAGGTAGCGTACTGTTGGAGATACTAACTTCGACGCCGAAGAATTCACCGAGGATCGTATATCCGGTCCGGACGTCGTTGACGCGGAACTCCGCTTTCCGATCGGCGCGCCGCATGTGCTCATTAAAATCACTCATCAGGCTACGTCCTGATGCGGAGAGCCAGTTGAAGGGAAGCGTGATGCGGAAATCGAGATCCTTAACCGCCCGCTGGCTGCCTTGCATCCATGCTGCTGCACCGCCAGAGAGGAAGATCGAATGCCCCAGCATTCGGGCAATGTTGCTGAGGCGAGTGGCCGCTTCGAGCTTTAATAAAGGCAGCTTTGGCATCGTCTTTTCTCCTGATGTCGCAAAAGAGTCAAAGGAGTTTAGGGTCACTTTGAGCTGGCCCAGGTTTCGTAGACACCAAGTTAAGAGTCACTCACCCGGCGCAGCCGAGAAATCACGGCTTTTTGAATTTCAGCCACTCTTTTGCTGTAAGGGGCAGACTATTCAAGTCCCAGTTAAGAAAGGAAGCAGAGTCATAGAACTCGGCGCTTTCGCCATCGAGCTTCGCTTGCCCAGTGTTATTCTGGCCCGTAGCCCCAAGGAACGTTCCAGAACCTGTTGCGGGGGTTCCACTCTTCTGGCTTGAGTCGATGCACGCATCAAACTTGACGTACCATGGAATAGCATCTAGAACATGAATCTGTTGCGTCTTGGCATCGCGCACGCAGAGAAATGTGGCAAAACTGTCATAACCGCCAATGTAAAAAAGGGTTGCGCCTTCGTCCATCGCCCTAGGATCCTTCTCCCAGCCAAACTTTGCAACGCGAAGTTCGTGCTTTGGGTTCTCGGTCAGCTGCATGCAACGCGGCGCATCATCCATCACAATCCACCATTTCTGGTCCTCGCCGTCGTAACTGACCGGATTCTCGCCATCGTTCGAACCGTACCAAGGAGCTGTATCGTCTTGGTCCCCATCCCAGGCCGGAACCTGGGACAACTTTTCTACTACTCTTGTTCTCCTACTGGAGAAGTAGTAAAAATCACGCATTGATGTATAAATAGTCTGAGTGAATCCAACCTTGTACCTAGTTGGATCCTCGGCCTTTTGAGCGGTGACAGTAGCGATGAATTTGACATTCTGCGACGCGGACTCATAATAGCCGTCTACGTATCGCACAGTTAGAGGAAGATGCCTCCTGGCCGGTTTACCATCGGTTGGCGAACTATTACCAATGCCGTGCCTCCATTCCCATCGAAACTCCGTCCCGTTGATAGTCTTCATGTTGATCCTCCGGTAGCCAAGAATTTAGGATCAAAAGAGTTTAGCGTCAGATCTTGAACTGTGCCTCAATATCATCGCTTTCCCCTCGACGATGCCAAGAACTCTTGGACAATTCGCCGCCCCAAACAGCTGCGCCCCTCCACTCCTTGAGCAGCGGGCCGCAGGTACTGTTCCAGTCAGTGATCGCGCTGGTCGTGATCCTGTTTCCACAAGCCCCAGCCCTTACACTTTCTTATTCGCATCCAGATCGTAGCCGCCCTTGGCAGTGCCGTATTCCCAGGTCCCTTTGCGAAAACTGAGCGTGAAGGATTCGGATGGTTCGGATTCCCCACCGCTGATCGAGGTGCTGATGGTGGTCACGATCACCTTCTCCAATGTGAGCTTATAATAGGCTTGTTTGGTGCCGGAGGTGACGGAAATGACCGCGTCGTTGTACTGTGTCTTCAATGCGCAGGCAGTCGCCAGCGCAGGGCTGGCCGCATCCATGAGTTTGACACAGGACAGATCGGAAAACGTCGTAATCCGGCCCGACAGTTTGTCCTGCTCTTCCCACTGCCCGCCCTGACTGATGCCATAGGACATGTTCTGCAAGACGATCTGGTCCTTAAACCCGTCACTCGTCGCCTTGCCCTTGATGTCACCCAACTTCAGAAAAATATACTCTTGCTGTGCCATGCTGTCTCCTCCTGTGATGATGGTGAACGCGATGTTGTGGTCGCTGGTTCTGTATGCCTTCGCCTTGCACTATTGCTTGCTCTCGTATCGATCATCACTTTGCCGGGGGTGGCAATTCGGCCACCAACCGGAGCGAGATGGTGAGCTCGTCCAGTTGGAAATGGGGCTTGAGAAAGCAGACCGCGCGATAGCAGCCCGGCTTGCCCGGGATTTCGGCAACCTCAACGCGCGCTTCCTTCAGCGGATGCTTCGCCTTCAACTCCATCCCCGCGTCTTCCGAACTCACGACATAGTTGCTGATCCAGCGGTTCAAATAGACTTCGCATTCTTTGCGGGTCATGAAGCTGCCGATCTTATCCCGCATGATCGCTTTCAAGTAATGAGCGAAGCGCGACATCGCAAACAGGTATTGCAACTGGGTCGAAAGCCGCGCGTTGGCGTTTGCGGCATCGGTGTCGTATTTCTTCGGTTTCTGGCTGGATTGCGCGCCAAAAAACGCCGCATAGTCGGTGCCCTTGCAATGCACCAACGGGATGAACCCGAGATCGGCCAGTTCTTTTTCCCGGCGGTCAGTGATGGCGATTTCCGTCGGGCACTTCATCGCGATCTCCCCATCGTCGGTGCTGAAGGTATGGGTCGGCAATCCTTCCACTTTCCCGCCGCCTTCGACGCCTCGGATGGTCGCACACCACCCATACTTGGCGAACGAATCGGTCAAGCGGGTCGCCATCGCATAGGCGGCATTGCCCCACAGATACTTGCTATGGTCCGTGCCGTCGACGTCTTCTTTAAAATTGAAGGTCTCGACCGGGACCGTATCTGGTCCGTACGGCAGCCGCATGAGGACTCGCGGCAGGGTGAGCCCCACATAGCGCGAATCCTCCGACTCGCGGAAGGATTTCCATTTGGCATAGTCGGGCGTTTCAAATTTCTTGGCCAGGTCGCGCGGGTTGGGCAGATCGGTAAAGCTCTCCAATCCCATCAGCCCTGGATCGGCTGCGGCCAGGAACGGCGCATGGGCAGCGGCGGCCACATTGGAAATTTTCTCCAGCAATCCGATATCCATGGGATTCCTCCCGAACTCATAATCGCCGATCAAGGCCCCGTATGGCGCCCCGCCGAACGTCCCATACTCCTCTTCATAGACTTTCTTGAAGAGGGCGCTTTGGTCGAACTCCGCCGCCTTTTCGAGATCCTTCGCCAGTTCTTTCTTGCTGATGTTCAGCACGCGCAATTTGAGCATGCTGCTGGTTTCCGACTGCATTACCAGATAGTGCAGCCCGCGCCACGCTCCCTCGAGCTTCTGAAATTCAGGCGCATGCATGATCGCGTTCAGCTGCGCCGTCAACAGCCGGTCGATGTCGGCGATGCGGGCGCTGATGGCCGCTTCAAGGTCCTTCGACACCCGGAGCTGCCCCTTCATGACCTCGTCGACAAGGGTGGCGATCTGGCGGCGGGACTGATCCCGCTCCCAATCGTCTTTTCCGATTTTGGTTTGGCTGATGATCTGATCGAGCACTCCGCTTGCTTCAGCGGTCGTGGCTTCGGCAGCCTGCGCCTGTTTCGCTTCTTCAGCCATTGGACGGTTCCTTTCCCTCTGCAAGGCCGGCTTCCTTGCCGATCTTTTGCTGGAGTTCGGTATCTTTGATGATCTCTTGGAGTTTCTCGGCCAGTTTGTCGTTCCCGTCCGCCTTCGCGAGGAGGGCCGACAGCTGCTTGCGGATTTCCACGAGCTTGCGCAAGGGCTCGACTTGATCGGCGACTTGTTCCGGCCCGAAATCGTCGATGCCGTTGAATTTCAGCTCCACCCCGATTTTCGACTCGTCGTCCGTCAACTTGCTGTCGACTTTGTAGGCGAGCCGAGGAGCCATCCCTTTCATGACACTGTCGAAATTATCCCGATCGATTTCGACGAACTTGCGTTTGGGATCCTTTAACATCGGCAACGGCTGTTCCGGGTTGCCGGAGAGGTCGGCCATAATGCCCATCACGAAGGGCAATTCCTTCATCTCAATCGCGCCGCCGGTTTCCACGTCATAGGTAATCTGCACGCGCGGGCGCCTGATCCGGTCCAATTTATGTTGTGTGCTTTCCTTCCCCATGCGAGTCCTCCGTTCTGGTTACCAATACAGACCTGTTCGTTCCACACGTCGCGCCCACCCCGCCTGCTCGACACAATGCAGAGTGGTTATGACTCCTCCTCTTTGATGCCCAACGTCTCGCGAACTCCGCCCAACACCGAGTCGTCTTTGATCACCTCACGGAGCCACTCATCCAACGGCATCTCGCCCCACCGGGCCGCCCGTTGAACCAAATACGAAATCGGGCTATGCGGTTCGGTTTTCCGGAAAAACTCTGCGACCGCCGTCAGGCGACGGAGGGCGTCGGTTCGATCGCGCGGTTCCATGCTGCCTGAGAATGTGGCGACAGTCGCCTCGGCCCCAGCCACCCCGGATGCTGCCGGACCAGTCCCAGGAGTCTCTGCGGCGCCCAGGCCGACGCCCCCTTTTTTCTTCACGATACCGTTCATGAGCAACCGGCATTCCCCGACTGCGTCTTTGACCGCTCGAAGACTGGGCGCCGCCTCTCCATATTTATTCTCAAGCACTTGATCGAGCTGCCCATAGACGTCCCAACAGTCCGACAGTTGTTCCAAGAGTTCGTTGCAATGCGTCAACGGAGTCCCGGCTACCGCCTTGTCGAACTTTTCGCCTTCGAGCTTCCCTTCTTGCAGCGCTTCATCCAACTGTCGGCGCTTCTCGCTGTCACCGGCCGCAGCGCGGCGGAGGTTTTCAATTTCCTGGGATTCCTTCCAGTGGATGTACGTATAGGACGACCCGTCGCTCGCCCGTACCAAGGGGGTATTGTTGACGGCGAATGGAAGCAGCTTGTTGAGCGCCTCGAGCTTGCCGGAACGATATTCCACGTCTCCATCTTCTATCGCCGGATACAGACTGTCCCAGAAGATCGCATGGAGACTGAGCAGAATCTTCAGACCATCCCTCAAGCCGGCAAACCCATGCCGCTTGATCAGGGCCTCGACCAGCCAGACGGCGACTTGCAGGTCCTTGCTTTGCTCGGTCAGAATTTTCACGGCGATCTGAATCGCCTTAGGCCAATCGGCGACTTTGGCGTCTCGCTGCCAGTCTCCCTGACTCAGGGCTTCGTCTTGGCGACGTGTTTCCTTCAGCGCCTCGAAGTCCTTTCCATCGCGAACGTCCTTTCCCGCAGGGTTCCCGCCTGGAATCGGCGTGAGGATCGCCTCAATGTCGATGGTCGGTGCTTTCGCCATATCCGTCCTCGCGCTCAGGAAGCGCCTTATTTATTCAACCTGAAATTCCATTTCTCGGATTTCCAAGAGGCTGAGTTCGTGATCATCAATCAGAAACATCTTTTGGCCGACCCCACCCACCAGCCCATCGCCCAATGCTCGCCAATCGGTCATTCTTCCGAGTCGAAACTGGTCATTGTCTTCGCTCTGGGAACCGACATAGAGCGCGGGAAGGTACACGTGCCCGGCCGCTCCCCCTTCGACCTCGATTGTCGCCGGAATCCAGAGAAGATCACGCAGTTGCTTGGGCGGCGGAATGCTCATCTTCTTCACTTGCTCGATCGGCAGCCAGACGTATTGTTCTCGAAAGAACACCTCCAAGACCGCGCCAAGCCGATCGTCGATGTCGCGAAACTCGGCACAGCGTTTCCCGTTCACCAGTCCTGTCAGCTTGGGACGGCTGTCCGCTGCTTCTTGAAGCAGCGCCTGAGCTTCTTCCGCCTGCTGCCCGCTTAATCGGTGACCGGCCTCCAGCTGATGCTGGATCCAAGAGGGAGGCTCTAGTAGAAACGTGGGCCTGAGTCCTTCGGTAAACCAGCGCCTGCGAGCCTTGTCGGCTCTCAGTAGCTGTCGATAGACCTCGACCCCGATGCCGGCACTTTCATTCTGAAGTCCGATCACATCGAGCTGGCGTTCCGCCCTCTCATAGGCGCCGTCGAAACACAACAACTCGAAAAGAAATGTGCGAATGCGGAGGTCGGTGGGACGCTGTTTGACTTCTTGATTCAGCTCAAGGATGGCGGCTGAAAGTTGGTTCGCATCGAGAAGTTCCTTCGCCTTCACGAGACCCTCCACTCGCAAGCCGTAATACTATGGCATCCTACGCAACTCGGGAATGAAACACAACGTCCTCAACCGGTTCCTACGTATATGATTCCTACCCATATCAATGGGGCCTATTCTTGCTCCGCCTCTTCTTCCCTTGCTACACGATCCTGCTCAGTCTATCGAATCAAGATACTGCCTCAACGAAATGTTGCGGTCCTCCATCGCTCGCGTAGGACTGCCGGATGAACTCGATACGACCTCTGGGGAATTCTCCATAGAAGCCATCCCCACATCCCACGCTTCATCCGCCTCGTTGGGAGAAACGATGAACCTCGCCAGGTTCGGCGATGGACGCCCGATGGACAGTAGGATGCAGGCCTCGACCTTCGATGGGGCACGGTTCCAGAAGGCGATCGACGACGGCACCGGCCCCGTCTTGACACCAAACCGCTGAGCATGCAATTCCAGCCAAAAAGGAACGTCGTAGGTTTCGATCAGTTGCTCTCTCAGTAGGGGGAACTGTCGCCCGCTTGTAGCCTGCTTGCCGACTAGGTCACTCCCCGATGGCCGATACAAGGTGGTTGTCAGTCCACGACCTTCCCCATGTGGATGGTCCGATGCGCCACCGAGGCGGCTCCTGAATTCTTCGATGGTGGTGTGAGCCAAGTACTCTTGAAATCCTGCCTCAATCACGGCATCGGAATCCACCTCAGGAATCAACGACTCCGCGCTTGCGCGAAAGCTGTTCCAGTCGAGGTCAGCGCGAAGCTGCTGAATCAACCGCCTGGCCTTTTCCAGGAAGACGCGACACCTCAGTGGGATCAGCCATGGAGCCGGCGGAACCGGTCGACAGTCAAGGAGAAGAAACATCAGGAACGGAAACGATCGTCCTGCTCGATCTCGACTGGCAAAGACGAGCCCACAGACGACACGGCCATTCGTCTCCGACACAAACAGGAAATTCCACATATCTGCCTGAGCCACGAGAGCCGGCCACTCCGGTCCTGCCAATGCCTTGGCATACTGAATACCGCGCTCGAACCACTCGTCGAGTTCGCGCAGTTCCGGCCCTGCCGCATGGAAGCGAAGGAACTCAGGCGAAACAGGAAGTTTTCCATAATATCCGCACCGCGCTTCGGTCATCGCTTTCCCTCAGAGGTGCTCGACACAACGGAACTGTTCGAACAAGCCGGGCCGGAAAGGATTCTTATGGCCGGCGGCGCGCAAATCATATTGGACTTTGGCCGACTGTCCGTTTGCTGTCGGGAAATCCCATTGAAGGCGATACGTTGTATCCCCGGCCATCGGTTTGAGCTGTCCGGCTTGAATTAAGCGAAAGAGCCCCCACCAACCGGTAAACTCCCTGGTGATCCAGGTTCCCCCAACCTGCATCTGGAGCAGAGCCCCCGCTGTCGGAGTCTCGCCCGGCCATTTGATCTCATGCCATTCTTGCGGCTCCATCCGATAACGGAATGGCTGTCCGCCCACTTCAAGACGAATTTCTGTGACAAACCTGACTCCACCGAGCGGGGGATAGGGATAGAGTTCAAATGCGACGCCGGGATTCGCGCTGCCTTTCGGGAACAGGCTTTCCGAGAGCAGCCTGGCATGCACAAGGGAGCCGAGAAATTCATCGGACAACCCCATACCCACGCCGGCCCATTGGCGCGGTTCCCAGCGATCCGCTCCTTCCACGATGAAGGGCTTCAGCTCCGCCTGATAAAATTTCCATAACAGTCCGTTGTCAGGATGAAACAGATCGGATAAATCCGCCATGGGTGCATCCCCACCTGCCAGACGGAACGGGTACCGCCCTTCCACATTTTGCCGGCATGCGGGATACACGTCCGCTTCCCATCGCTTGGCCGCCTCCGTTTTCGCCCGCTCCAAGATTCCACGCATCGTCATCACCCAAGGCTCACTGAGCAACGGCAGGATCGCCTCCATCGTCTCAGGATCGAGCTTTTGCAACAGGCCGTCCGTCATTTTCATGGCTTGGAGAATGTCGCTCGGCTCTCCCGACACAATGCTCTTGGCTAGTGCCTTCATGTCTGCGGCAGAACTTTCTGCCCGTAAAATCGGGCGCACCGCTTCGTGTACTTTTTTGACATCGGTCAGGTACTTGATCAGCGGGGCCTCTTCTTTGGCGTCCTTCGGAGCATGCAGCAGCTGATCCAACCTTTTGAACCGAAGCGACACGGAGCCTGAAAAATCATTCGGGTCGCCCAAACGTCGAATAAGTTCTTCCATCTCCCTCGGCGATGCGCCGACCGCTTTGTCGGCTTCTTCCACGCCCAACTGCTTTTTGATCTTGTCCAAAATCCCCGTCGCCGTCTCCTGGAGCTTCGACAACCCCTCGGCCTGCGGTATGGTATTCTGCACGACGGCATCGAGAACGCGCTGAATCGGTGAATCCCCGGAAGCGAGGAGACCGAGTTCTTCTTCGACATTTGCAGGAGTCACGGCGGCCTTGATCCGCAATGAGCGAAGAAACCCGCGCCAATGCCGGACATAATCCTCGAAATAGAGCCGTTTCATGCCTTTGTCCAGCTGCGTCAACTCCACTTCAGGCTCGCCGATGATCCACCCCTCATCGCCGGATTGTTCGAGCACTTTGGCGACGCTGGCCTGAAACGGCCCTTTCCAGCCAATCAAGGTATAGACCCCCGGAACGACATACTCGCTGGTCACGCTGCCCTGGAGCGCACCCTGGAGGACGAGGTCAACCGTGAAGGGCTTGACGAGATCTTCCGCTTCACGCCGACTGAGGGCATAAATCCGCTGGACGCGCGGAACCTTTCTCAGCTGTTCCTGCACGTCGCGAACCAATCGGACGTTCAGCGCCAGCCGCCCACCGTTTTCCCGAGCTACATAGTGGCTGTACAACGACATTTGCTCGAACACCTGATCTTGGAGTCCAGCCGGGACCTCGGTCCGGGAGAAGATCTGCTTCAATCTTTCAGACCAATATTCGTTCAACCAACGAGTCAGGTACTGGGCTTTGAGGTGACTGGGATCTCCCAGCATCAGATAGGCTTTGAGCAGGGAATAGTAGTCATCGTACTCCTTTCCGTACGCGCCGGCGTCCGACCTCAACAGGAATTGCGTGAGTCGTCCTTCCATTTCCCGCTTCGTCTGGTCGAGGAATAATTTCGAAAAATATCTGAGGTAAATTTCTCCGAGGTCCTCCCGCAGTTGGTGCCCTTGATAGAACCCTGTGAGAACCCAAGGCACCCCCTGTCTCTCGATATCAAGAATCTCCTTGAACCGGCCACCCAGTTCGCCGACGTATTCGACACTCTTCGGGAATTGCGTCGGCTCGATGGTCAGTTCCGGAGGGTGAAGCGCGGCCGACAAGGTGGCATTCAAGAGATGTTTGTTTCCGATGAACGAAATCGCAAGTCCGGTGACTGCCGAGAGCACAAACAGCGCGGAGAGGGCGAGCGCGGCTACCCGGAGATAGCCGCGTTGTTGATACATCGTTGATGATGGACTGACGAGATGCCGGTCGGGAAAGATAATGTCCGCAAACAGGTCCTTCAGGAAGTAGCTCTTGGGCTCGGTTGGGGTACACGCCGCCAGCCCCACATCAGACAACCCCGATGCGCGGCTGACCGCCCCGAGTATCCGATCGATCGGCGTGCCCTCTTGTGTGCCGCTGGTGAAATAAAACCCACGGAATAGCGGGCTTTCCTGGTACGCATTGCCTTGAAACAATGTTTCGACAAATCGCGTGAGCCGATCGCGGGTCGAAGCCATTTGCATCGGAAACCCGAAGATACTGACCTTCTGACTGCCTCTCGTCGAGGAAAGGCGCGCCAACCGTCGCTCGTACAACACCGACAACAACCCGCCGAACTCTTCTTTAAATCGAGCGGCAGGTGGTTCGTTCCCATGACCCGTCTTCGTGAAGGTACAGCCCCAGATACGCTCTCGCTCGGTCCGATTCAGCTCGTCGAAAAATTCGACGAAGCCCTGCACCAGGTCGCATTTGGTAAACATGACGTACACGGGAAACACGACGCCGAGCCGCTTGATGAGCTCATCGATGCGAGCCCGCATCTGCTTGGCATGGGTCTCGACTTCTTCATCGCCGCCCTGCATCACGTCGGCGATGGAAATGGCGGCGATCACTCCGTTGATGGGATTGTTGCCGCGATATTTTCGAAGCAGGTCCAGAAATGCCAGCCATTCTTCCTGATCTTCGGCCTGAGTGACATAGCGTCCCGCCGTGTCCAGCAGAACCCCTTCATTGGTGAACCACCAGTCGCAGTTTCTCGTTCCTCCCAGTCCTTGCACCCCCTGTCCCGTTTCACTGAGCCCTGGGAACTGCAGACCGGAATGCCGAAGCGCCGTACTTTTCCCGGACGCCGGCGGGCCGATGAACATATACCAAGGCAACGCATAGAGCGCCGCTTTGCCGCTCAACCCTTTTGCGAGCTTCGACTCCTTGAGGGCCGCGATGCCTTTCTCGAACTGGACGCGAACGGCATCGATTTCTTCATGTTTGCCAGACCGCACCTGTTGATGTCCCTGCCTGAGCGCTCCCTCGAGCTTTTCAGCGCGCTTTTGAGCGAGCAGATATCGAACGACATAGACGACGGCCCGCAGCACGACGATGCCGATGACCGCCTGCACGCGCGCGTCGAGGGACTCGAGCCCGACCCATGGGCCGGCGAACCAGACCAGCACAATGAGGAACGCCGCGGCGATCTCGGCGGCAAGCTGTGGTTGCTTCAACAGGGCAACTAGGGGAGCTGCGAAGAGGGCGAACAGTCGCTTCATGTCGGTGACTCCTGCAACAATTTCTTCAGCTGGTCCAGCGCATGACCGACATCTTGATCGATGAGAAACGTGAGCGCCAGATAGAGCAGCAACACAATCCCCGCGCTCGTCGCCAGCACCACCCATACGGGCAACTCGCGCTTCACCAGCTCCATCAACTCCTCGGGACGCTTGCCGTGAGGAGAGAGCGCGGGCACATCACCCCGCTTCGCCTGGATTTCTCGGGTCACGTCTTCGATCAACCCTCGTAATCGCTCGCGCTCGTGAACGCGATACTGCCCCTCAAACCCGAAGATCATGCACAAGACATACACTTCCAACAAGTTCGCATCCAGCGGAAATGCCCGCCTGATGCTGTCCAGACGCTTAAAGAAGCCTTCGCCCGCCACATACTCCCCGAAGAAGTCGTATTGAAGCGGCCTGGACGCCCACTGCTCACGGTGGGTCCAGCGGGAGTTGATGATCATCTCGTCGAGATACGCAGCCACGGCATAGCGAGCATGGGTCTGCGCATCGGACGGGACGCCGCGCGTCTTCGCCGTTTCGTCCGCCTGATGAAACAGATGGTGGAGTCTCGTGCGTAGATGATCGGGGCTCCCGATATCTTTCGTGTCCTTCAGATACGTCCCCAGCACCAAAAGATCGCTGAAGACATCTACAATTTTTCCGCTGCGTTGTTCCGGCATGGGTTCCCTACTCTTTTGCGGCCACCAGCTGAATTTTCACACCCTGAAGACTCTCAGGAACATGCATCGCCACGACCTGCGACTTCTTGATGTCCTCCCAAAACACACCCCGATCGTCCAGCCGGAAATACTGAGTGCCGATTTTCATCGGTAGCGAGGTGGGGGGACGAGGCGTATGGTACAGCTTGACACCCGGCATGGCGGCCGCCACGATTTCTTTGAGCTTGCTGGGCGATCCGATCTTGACCTGATGCGGCACGAGGTTGCGGACCTGATCTTCAGGTAGGTCGCCTGACGCCATGACGAAGAACTGGGCGGACGCAAACAGCCTGCTTTCCGGCACACGACCGACCCAGACATTGTCGCCGCTCGCATCAAGCGGAATGGTGACATACCTTGTGGGCGTAACGCCCTCTATGATGGAGCGAATCCGCTTGTCCAAGGCCTCGAAGGTCGCGCTCAGGTTTTCGTGTTGGTATGGAGGAAGATCCGGCGATTCGCCGGGAGGAACGAGCATCAGCAGTTGACCGGCCAGCCTGACCAGCGCCGAATAGAGGGATTCCGGATGAACGTGCTCAATCCGGCTCAAGTGCTGGAGCATGGGCAAATGCGTTGAGATCGCGGCGACCAGCGCGAACTTTCCCAGATCTGCTCCAATGAGCTCCATCACACCCCGCTGGGCATCCGAGAAGGTCGCCCGCTTGGCCACCAATAATTCAATCAATCCCCTCAGCAAGCGCAACAAGTAGGGTGAAGCGCTCATCCATAGACAGGCTGGGATATACGTTTCTTTCAGCCCAACCGCGCCTGTCGGCATGCGGACCAATTCGGCAATCTTGATCGAAACCGTATCGGCTGTTTCTTCTCCGCCAAAGAAGATCCGCAAGTTCTTTTTCGTCACCAACACTTCGCGAGGGTTGTCACCAGTGGTGGTATCAACCGCTTCGATATGTTCAACGAGAAATCGTGGCGGCCTGGCGCCGGACTCCTTCCCAAGTTGACAGGTCATGCCGTCGGGCCGATCGATCGGGAGCCCTAGGTAGACGCTGAGGTTCTCCATAGTCGGGTGAAACAGCTCTGCGAAGACTCTGGTTTGCGGAGCAGCGTCTTCGTCTGGAATATCGATAATCAACCCATCGGGCATCACGACGGCGCACTTCAACAGCGCAAATCGTCCATTGGCGAGCCCATCATGGTTGATATCCAACCTGGTGATGCCCCAGGCAAACGGATCGTGCATGCGAAAGCGATCCGCGATAAGCCCTTCAAGATGCCGATCCCACTGCTGAAAGTGCTGCGGAGTGAGCAGCATGCCTTCGCTCCACACCACCTTTCGATTCATGGCCATGGCTGCAACGTCTTCCTTCGCCGTTAATCAGCGAGTTTAAGCATGTTTTTGTCGACGACCAGTTTGACTTTGGGGGTCATGGGATTCAACGCGGAGGAACTGGCTTCGACGATCTGCCTCCAGCCTTCCACATCATGCTTCCGGAAGAGCGCCATCACTCCCCAATATGTCGCTCCGCGCTTCACTTCAAGATCGATGTCCAATTCAGCTTTCGCGCCCGGTTGAACCGTCATTTCTTTACGGTCCACCATATCGTCTCCCAGCACGTCTTTGTCGTTTTTCCAGAGATCATTAAATGTGGCTTGTTGAAACTTGTCCTTCCCTTTTAATTGATACACCCTTACCAAAACCGGAAGGGAGTACCCGGTATCGTCTTGATTCAGTGTGCTGGTCGGCTGGAGTAAGACCCGCCATTTTTCGGTATCGCTACTGCAACCGATGCAAAGCGCCAAGGCGACGAGCAGACAGGTCACGGCGGCGCTACGCCCGGGTCCGAGTCTTATGGACCGACAAATATCCTTTGGTAAAATGGGGAGCCAGGATGCGTTCAAAGACTTTCACCTCCTCTTCGGTCAACTGGCGATGTTTTTCCATATAGCGGCGCCATGCGGCGGCTTCAGATCGAATATTCTCGCCGCTCAGCAGCCCTACTCTCTTCCCTTTCGATTCACCGGGCCGGACCTTCCCAATGACGTCGGGATGCAACTCCTTTAGGAGCCCGCGAAGACATTCACGAAATCCTGCCATCAGTCCCAACTGGTGCAACGTCAGATCCTGAAATACCTCTTTCAGGCTCTCAATCGCTTCCTCATCCGACAGGCCGGCGGATATGGGGTCGAGCAAGATGGTTGCGACCTCCGCTGCATTGTCCGCATGTTTGATGGGATTCGGTTTCCACGCCAAGATCCGGGTGGCCTCGACCTCGAACTCCTTCTGAAACTCCCTCCTGCCCCGCACGGCATCTGCCAACCCGGCACAGACAGTCTGCAGCACCATGGTAAACTGCGTCGCCATGTGATCCGAATTGAGAGAAGATCCGGGCACAGCCAGTTCCTCATAGACTCCTCTCGCCCGGTCGCCACTGAGAAATCTCTTCTTACTTTCCTGCCGACGCGGCTCCGCAGGAACGGACTCGACCTTTGGGGGAGGTGCTTCCTTCCGCACGTCGATGGCCTGACCAGTCTGACTACAAAGAACTGTCCGTAGGGACTGCACGGTAGATCGCATTGCGCCACGGTCGCAACCTTCGAGCATTTTTCGAAGGACGGACTCCAAATGGCGTTCCATATTTTCACCCGACGAACCATCAAAGTCCGCGTAGGCTCGTTGCAAGACATATCGGAGCCGTTCAGGATCTGTTGCCGGTGTACCCGACGGTGGCACGGCCGGTGGAGCAGCTTCCTGACTTGAGCCAGGAGTCGTTGCAAGACTCGTTGATAGTACGACAGATTGAAAGAGCAACTGATATGGCCCGACCGTGATCCGATCGCCGTCATGCAGCTCGATCTCCTTTTTCGGCACAATCTTTATTCCATTGAGGATCGTTCCGTTGGTGCTTCCGACATCGCAAATACTCCAGACTCCCTGCCGCTCACGGATTTCGGCATGCTTCGTCGACACCACCCTTGTCGGATCCTTGAAAACGAAATTGTTGCCGGCTCCGCGTCCCATCGTGATCAGGTCATGATCGAACGTTCGTTCGGCGGTTTGCTCCCGTCCGTCTTCGAACCATTGCATAATCAACTTGCAAGGCATGCCGTCGCTAGACATCAGTCCCGATGTCGTCCATTGCTTGGTCACATACGAGCAGAATCATCGCATCTCGCTCTCGGGCCTCGAATATCTCGGCGCGCGCGCGTCTTGCCAGCGAAGCCAGGTCGCTCCCCAACAACCGCGCGGGGCTCGGCTCATACGGAACTACGCCATACGCGTAACTGAATCCTTGTATGCATGAGCAGGCACGAAACACGGCAATCAATGCATCCCACCAGAGCGCTTCTGGTACAGCTTCCGGTTCAAAGCAATCAGCCGATTCTTTCAACCGGTCTCGGACCCTCAGATGTAGGGTATAGTCATCATCTTCGGCGACACCCTGGACAATCGGCTCCAAGTTCTCTGCGATCGAGCAGAGTTGGTCACAAGCACGCATCCAGCGGCTTTCATCCGATCCGAGCAGCGCTCGCAACAGCAGCACGCCGCAACTGTAGACATCATGGGCCGGTGAATACGCTCGATATACGGCGACCTCTGCCGACGAGCGGACATCTCCCACCGTACGAGCAAACAACTCCCAGGAATCGAGCGACACAACGTCCGTCATCCCGCTCATGATAATCCCGCGCTCCGGCGCCTCGACTTTTCGTGCCCATAGTTTCACGCAGGCTCCACGGCTTCCGCTGGTCGGGAGTGAGACTCGAAAGACATCACGGTCGGAGAAGTCCCGGGAATTGAGACCGTCGGCGATCACATGGACTCGGACCAATCCCTTCACATCGGCCTGATCGTCATCCAGAATTGGATCAGCGGATTGAACGAGGGCCGTGACCGACACTTCTCTTCCGAGTGGCCAGTCCCGCACCAGCGGTGCGGCATACACAGGGTTGACCCCGGCCGGCATCGTGGTCAGGTTGCGAGCCATCTCCTCCGACATGTTCGCAACCGAGAAAGCCGTACCGTCACAACCAGCGGCCAGAGACAGCAAGGCGCTCCAGCGAGTCGGCAATACGGCAGCGCGATGTTCAGGGAACTGGACAAGAACATGTTCAGGGGCGATCGCACCTCGAGATCTATGGGTACGCTCATGTTCATCCGCGATGAGCGAGCACAAGGTACTCAATAAACTGAGTTTTATACTTAAGACTTCTAACGCTCGCTTTTGCGGATTGGTCTCAAAGAAATACTGACCGGGAGACGTCAGCCATGTGGGGAGCTGCATGGCCGACATCGAAGCGCGAGGCTCCGACGGAGAGTGGTCGAGGAGCCGGCAGAAGTCTTCCCATGTAAACGAAGGGAGACTGGGATTAGACCTGGGTCCGAAGCCTTGAAGTCCAGGCATCATCAGGTGCAAAGAAAGACAACTCTCATTCCACCCAAGCACAATCATCGCGATGGCCTGGTGTCGATCAGCACTGTAGACATACCTAGGCAGAAAGAGAAGCAGAGCAAGCCTAAGCGTTCTTGAAGGATAAATCAAGACGGCGAATTGCATCGTGTGAAATCCTACCAAGCCACCTGTCGATGCCCGAGCTGCAGATGCTCCCCTCAAAAAGACGCATGGCGTCGCTTGCAGTTTTACTCAATCCTTCGTTGCGCTCATCTACGTACATATCTATAATTCGATTACTCAAAAGAGAACAACGGGAACATGAAGGAACGCCACCGATGACGGCTCTCGCAAGCGCAGCTCGATCGAGGATCTCGCGACGTGCAGCTTCGTCAGCAATTGCATTGCTATTGCTGATGACCGCTCCGTTTGACACCTTTGGACAGGTTCTCAATCAAGAGATCAATGCACTTCTAGCCAATAACTGCGCGGGGCTCGGAAACGACGGCGTAACAGGCTTCGGTCCCAATCTAGCTTCCCTCTGTGCGTTTCCAGAGACGACCGGCGCCGTGTCGTCCGGCGGTGGAGCCGCATCGTTTCAAGGTTCTACCGTATCCATCTTGAATCGTGTGCTGCTGGGCCGCTTGGAGGAACTGAGACAGGAAGGACAGGAGGAAGGTCGGCAACCGTCGTCCATGCAATTCAACCCATTGGGAATTCTGTCGATGGCGAGCCTGGGGAATGTGAATGTCAACTCTCCTTTCTATGCCGCGTCCACCACTGGAGGGTCCAGCAACAGTTTTTCCACAAGTAACCAGAGCCGATGGAAGGGGCTCGGCTTTTTCGCGACCGGTCGAGTGGAGTCGCTGAATCGTGACATCACCAGGTTCCAGGACGGCTATCAATCGACCATCCTCGGATTTTCGGCGGGCGTGGATTATCGGGTGAGTAAGACCTTCGTCGCCGGAATGTTGGGAAACTTTTCGAACACCGGCGGCGATTGGCGCGGTGGAGGCACATTCAGTACCAATTCATATGGCTGGCTCGCTCGCATTCGCGCATATCCTGCCGACCGAAAGGACCTTTATTCAGGTGACCGGCGGCTATACCCGTAACAATTATCTGGTGAATCGACTGGCGACCGCCGTTGTGACAGCGAACGTTCCGCAAAACAATCGAATCGTCGATTCTTTCGCGTCGAGTAATTCCAACGGAGACGTCGCCAACGCAGGGGTGCTCGCCGGATACGACCATCCATTCGGACGGTTCATCATCGGACCACGCGCCGGCGTGTACTACACCCGCACGCATATCGGGAGTTATGCGGAAAACGGCGGAGGGGGGATCGGATTAGCCTATGGCAACCAAGATATCGATTCACTCCAAAGCACATTTGGCCTGTTCGGATCGACAGCGTACAGCACCCGGTTCGGCGTGCTGGTCCATCAAGTGAGCGTGGACTACGTGCATGAATTTATGAATCATCAACTTCTCCGCCGCTTGGACCACTCGCGATCGCACGGTCCAATACAGTCGCTCGGTTTCTAAGGCATCATTGTTTTCGGTTAAGACCCCCAACATGGCCGTGGCAAAGATCGAATGTCCCGCTCCTCCCTCATCCAGCACCGGCTTGGCTCCTCCAGAGGTCAGTGTGGCTCGGATCTTCTTTTGAGCCATGGTCTTGAGGAGCGACTCCCTCGCCTGCTCATCGGCATCTGGATTCACGCGCCCCATGGCGGAACGGGTCAATTTTCCCGAAAAACACGAATCCGCAACCACGAGAATTTGCCGAGCGGGAATCAGCTCCAACAAATCCGTGACGGCAGGAAATTCAATCCAGTCGGTATTGTCGAAGAGGTCCCCTTCGACCGGTATCCAATACCCGCGATCGATTTCCGGCTCAAGGAAGCCATGTCCGGCGTAATACACCAGTAAATGGTCCTGGTCGGAGAGTGTTTTTCTGTAGTCATTGAGTGTCTTGAGAATCTGTTTCCGATCGGCATCCTTCAACACAGTCACGCGAAACCCATAGCGGTCTTGCAAGATCTTCGACACGGCCTCGGCATCCGCAACCGCGGTACTCAAAGGCGTCCACTGACGATAATGGTCGTTCCCGATCACTAACGCATGGTATCCGCCGACACGACTGGTGGTGGGAATGGCTCCATCGATCGGCAGCGCGGTTTCTCCTGAACTGACGATCAGCTTTTTGCTTCCCTGTTTCCCTTGTTGATCGACTGCAACAATATCGACCGGCAGGCCTTTCATGGCCCCCTTCAAGGAGTCGAGCTGGACTATGAACGTCCCTTGTTCGTCAAACTGGATTTGCGCTCCATTGACCTCCAGATTCCGAATTCCTCCCTCCGCTAGGACAAGCCCTGTAAGTCGATATGGACGTCCGCGCGGAATCATCACGGCAATTCGACCTTCCTCCACCCGGATTCCCCGCGTCATCACCATCAAGGGATCGATAATCTGAATGGATGGGCCACGCAGCCCCTTGTCTTGGGTCGGCGTTTGCCGTGCCCCGGCTAGTTCGCGTTGCGCAGCCTCTTTTAAAGAAGCAACCTTTGCTTGCAGCTTTGCGACTTCCTCTTGGCGTACCAAAGTTACGCGCTCTTGCTTGGCGATCTCGTCGTTCAATGCTTTGCCTTGTGCAGGTGAACCAAGCTGATGTTTCAACCGCTCAAGCTCTCGCCGCTCATCCTCAAGCAAACTCATCCGCTCGGTCAGTCTTGCGCGGATATCAGCCAGTTCCTGCTGTGAGACCTCCCCTGTCTCGAACAACCCGGCAGCCGCATCTCCGCTCAAATCTGCAATGCCATTTGCCTTCGCAAACCACTTACGAGCTTCGCTCTCGCTCTTCTCGGCTCCCAATCCCCGTTCATACAGGCGTCCTAGATTGATCGCTGCGCGCCTGACTCCTCGATCAGCGGCCTGGCGATACCAGCCGACAGCCTTGGCATAGTTCGGTTGTCCTTCAGCCCCCTTTTCATAAAGAACTCCCACGTAGTACTGCGCATCAGGGTCTCCGCTCTCTGCAGCGCTCATCCATATTTTCAACGCTGTCCCATAGTCGGCACGGTCCAGCGCGACATACTCTCCCCCTCGGATCGCACAATCTTCTGCCGTGGTTCTCACTGGCCGTCTCTCGGTCACATAGGTCGCCTGTGTCCCGAGCTGTCTGATTTGACCAGGAAGAAGACAATCGACGACATCGAATGGATCGGCAGATCGAGGGTCTTTCAACTTCAGTTGCCCCTGGTCGATCCTTCCGTCAGAGACACATCCGGAAAATAGGTGGACCGCGAAGAACACCGAGATGGCTTGGATCAAGCCATGTGGAACAGTCTTCATTCGGTCACCTATTCTTCTTCCATATCCATTGAGCGGAGTTTACCCTAAATCACTTTTTCTTCCAATGCGTTCCAGTGGTGAATAACGAGAGATGTGCTTGCGGGTCCATGGAGTCCATAGAACGGCAGAGCGCTATCTCGCCGTTTTCTTCAGGCCATGGATGTGTTCGTGATTTTCCGCTAGACTGGGCGGCCAGAGGTGAGCGGCTATCTCTCGGCCTACATGAGGAGGGGCCGGGGGCGACTACTCCAATTGGCGACGCGACATATCCCGTGACTTCCGAACCGGATAAGACGCCCGGTGGTGTGAGACCGCATGGTCTGGTGCAGGTATTGAAAGCCGGCGCCATCTATTTCCTTGTCGCGGTTGGAGCGGAGTTTGTTCTGGAGGTCGTTCGATTCCAAGTAGTGGCCCTGCATGTCAACGAGCGGCTTGCCGAGATGCTGGAGATTTCGAACGTGCTTCTCGCCACCATTATCGGCGCGCGGTGGGTGGTTGATCGATTCACCTTGCCTCCTCTGCCCGGCATTCGCCTCGGTGTTGGTCTTGTGGCCCTCTGCCTCACGCTGATCTCGGAGTGGACAGTCATACAAGCCCTTCAGAGCCTGTCGGTCGAGGGATACCTCACCAGTCAGGACGCTGCTGTTGGAACGATTCCGATCGGCGCGCTCGGCGTGTTGACGGCCATGCCGTTTCTCGTCGGGTATCGATGGGAACGTTGATTCGATTCCTTGTTCATCCCAGGGATTGATGACCCACAGTGCGGAAACGGGAGTGTGTTGATGCAAGGTAGGTTTTCCATGATCTGCCGCAGGCGGTTTGCGTGGTGTGTTCTGACGCTGTTCATCAGTGTCCCGACTACTGCAATTGCGTCCGAGGCCTCAGATGATCCGGAGTCGGCAATCCGCCGGATGGTGCGCGCGAACGCAGAAAAAGACTTGCCGACACTTTCGCGGCTGATGGCGCACGATGCCGATATCATCAGTTACGCAGTCGCCGGCCGTAAGTACATCGGCTGGACGGAGCTTGAGGAGGGAATGAGAGAGGAATTCATCAATTCCCAGAAGCTTGAGATTCCGATTCATGATCTCACGGTGTGGACCAAGGGAGATGTGGCTTGGTACGCGATGGAACTCGACTATATCCGTTATGTTGCCGTGGGATCTGAATTGAAACGGACCGTGCTGCCGATGCGGGAAACCGGGGTGCTCGAATGTCGCAACGGCACCTGGCAATTGTTGTCGTGGCACGAATCCTTTCGATCCGCTCAGTTGGGCGGCTCTCTCACTTTACCCTCCACGACACCTTCAGCTCCAGCTCAATAATACACAGACATCCCATTAAGGCAGTGGCGGTCTCATAGCCGGAATTGATAGAGTGCGGCGATGAAATCTGAAGAGCAGGCCGCGATGACGGAACTTCGGCTGAGTTACCGCTATATCAAGGAACATCCCTGGGTCGTGACGGCCGTGAACGGTTTTCTCTCCGCCTACTTCATGGAGCAGCCGGGTTTTCGCGTCCTGCGTCATTTTGATGAGCTGGAATCCGGCATGCATGTCTGGATCTGCGAAGTGCCAAGCGCGATGAAAATGACGATGCTCTTAGGAAGGCTGCAAGCCGATATTCCCCCCTGCCGGTACAGTCAGACGACAACGGAACCGACCAACCGTCTGCAATATGTCGTCGATGCTCTCGATCAACACTGACGACTCGGTCCGTCAGGCACGCCATTTCTCAAAGCGAGTGGTCAGAATTCCAGGGTAGAGTATAATGCGTCATGATGAATCGTGTGCTCGTCCTCGGTGCCGGCAAGATCGGATCTCTGATTGCCTGCCTGCTCAATCAACATGGCCGGTACGAGGTTCATCTGGGCGACATGACCTTGGATGCGCCGAAGCACCTGGTCGAAGAGCTCGGTCTGGAACGAGTCATCCCATGTCTGCTGGATGTGCGGCATCCGGATGCCGTCGGCACCTATCTCTCAGCGCATCGATTCGATGCCGTTCTTTCGAGCCTTCCCTATTTCTGTAATCCGACCGTCGCCGGGCTGGCCCTGACCCACAATCTGCACTACTTCGACCTGACGGAAGATGTCGAAGTGACGAATCAGATCAAGGTCTTGAGCGCGGGCGCCACGCAGGCCTTTATGCCGCAATGTGGTCTCGCGCCGGGTTTCATCAGTATCGTGGCGCATGAACTGATGACCCATTTTGAAACGCTGGATACGGTCAAGATGCGCGTGGGCGCACTGCCCGTGCATCCCAGTAATGCCCTCAAGTATTCACTCACCTGGTCCACCGACGGACTTATTAACGAGTACGGCAATGTGTGTTATGGGATTGAAGCAGGCGAGAAAGTCCAGCTGCAACCGCTCGAAGGCTACGAAACGATCGAGTTGGACGGGCTCCTCTATGAAGCGTTCAACACCTCTGGTGGATTGGGCACCTTGGCCGACAGTTATGCGGGAAAAGTTCGGACTATGAACTATAAGACGCTCCGTTATCCAGGCCACTGTGAAAAAATCCATCTGTTGATGAAGGACCTCAAACTGAACGAGGACCGAGAGACCCTGAAGCGTGTACTCGAACATGCCATTCCACAGACCCTCCAGGACGTCGTCTTGATCTATGCCTCGGTCACGGGAAAGAACGAAGATGGATTCTTCGAGGAGAACTACGTGAAGAAGATCTATCCACAATGTATCAAGGGAAAACTCTGGTCAGCGATCCAAGTGACAACTGCGACCAGCGCCTGCTGCGTCATGGATCTTGTGTTGACCCATCCATCGGCGTACCATGGATTCGTCACTCAGGAATCCATATTGTTGAAAGATGTCTTGAACAATGATTTTGGAGCCTGCTTCCGATGAGCATCACACACACTGCGCTGAGAGACCTGGGTATCCAAGCCGTGAATTCCGGTGGGAGTACCGGAACCGGCTGGTGGTCCGGTCGTAATGATGGATCCCTCCTCCCCTCGATCAATCCTTCGACCGGGGAGCAAATCGCCGGCGTCTATCCCTGTTCGTCCGATGATTACCAGCGGATCGTGAAAGAATCGGTTGAGGCCTTCCGTACCTGGCGAATGGTCCCTGCCCCGAAGCGTGGCGAGATGGTTCGACTCATCGGCCAAGCCCTTCGTGAAAAGAAGGACCAATTGGGCACGCTCGTCTCGCTGGAAGTCGGCAAGATCAAGGCCGAGGGGGATGGTGAAGTGCAAGAGATGATCGACATGGCCGATTTCGCCGTCGGTCAATCCCGGATGCTCTACGGCGTCACGATGCAGTCCGAGCGGCCGGCCCACCGGATGAGTGAACAGTGGCATCCGTTAGGACCGGTCGGCATCATCACCGCGTTCAATTTTCCTGTGGCTGTCTGGGCCTGGAATGCGTTTGTGGCTGCCATCGCCGGTGATACCGTCATCTGGAAACCGTCGCCGAAGGCGCCGCTCTGCGCCGTCGCGGTGCAACAGATTTGTAATCGTGTCATGCAGCAACAGGGCTATTCGGGCATTTTTTCACTATGTATCGCCGACCAGCCGGCTCTTGCCGAGCAAATGGTGCAAGATGAACGCTTGCCGCTCATCTCGTTTACCGGATCGGTGCCGGTCGGTCGAAGGGTCGCGGCTTTAGTCGGACAGCGATTGGGTCGAACCCTTCTCGAACTCAGCGGCAACAATGCCGTGATCGTCGACGAGACCGCGGATATCAACATGGCGGTGCGCGCCACCTTATTCGGAGCCGTCGGAACTGCTGGCCAGCGATGTACAACGACGAGACGCCTGATCGTTCACGAATCACGCTACGAGGAATTGGTCGGCAGGCTCGTGAAGGCCTATGCCCAAGTGCAGATCGGCAATCCGTTGGAAAAAGACGTGCTCATGGGGCCGCTCATCGACCATGTGGCAGTGGAGGGCTATCGTGCCGCGCTCGATGAAATCAAGAAAGAAGGCGGCGAGATTCTCTGCGGCGGACATGTCTTGAACCGGCATGGGTACTTTGTCGAACCGACGATCGTTCGAGCGCAAAACCAATGGCCCATCGTGCAGCGCGAGACCTTCGCGCCTATTCTGTATGTCATGACGTTCCACACAATTGACGAGGCCATTCAGATGCAAAACGACGTTCCGCAGGGCCTCTCGTCGGCGATGTTTTCGAACGATGTGCGTCACGGCGAGCGGTTTCTGTCGGTGGCCGGAAGCGATTGCGGGATCGCCAACATCAATATTGGAACCTCCGGAGCCGAGATCGGCGGAGCATTTGGTGGGGAGAAGGACACGGGAGGAGGGCGCGAAGCAGGGTCGGATTCCTGGAAAGCCTATATGCGCCGTCAGACCAACACGGTCAATTGGGGCACGGAATTACCTCTGGCTCAAGGCATTAAGTTTGGATCGTGAACGAGGTGCGACCATGGATCAGGCGCATGAACTCGATGATCTCATGGAAAAGATGGTGGCGACCTATGTCGCTCGTAACGGGGCGGCAGGGGTTCTGAAGGCAATGCTTGACGAAACCGGCGTTGGCTTTTCGCCGGTCATTGATCATGTCACCATCCGGACGTTCGATATCGACCGTGGTGCTGAACCATTCGTCAAGTTGGGCTATGCCTATGATGAAACCCTGCAGTACGACGATTGGTACGCGAAGGTGTACCGCAAGGTCGGTTACCCAGCCCTATTCGTCGACCAGGCCTATCCGGATGCACGAGGGAAGACCAGCATCATTCCCGGATGGGTCAAGAAATTCGGTGACAACGTCTTTCACCATGTGGCCGTTCGCGTGGAGGATATCGAACAAGCCGTCGCTCGTTTGAAACAAAAAGGCGTGGTGTTCGCCGGTACGATCGTCGGAGAACGCGGCGGCCACCTCCGGCAGATCTTTTCCTCCCCGGAGATGATCGACGGTCAGCCGTTTTCCGTCTTGGAGCTGGCGGAACGGCATCGTGGCTACCTCGGTTTCCTGCCGCCTCAGGCCGACAGTTTGATGAAATCTTCTGCCGGAGGCTAGGTCACTCGACCAGGTTCGGCCTGCTCACTCTCCTGTTGTGAATCAAATTGCTGTGCGATTATATTCTGTACCGCCATGAACCGGCGTAAACCGAACGCAAGACACATGACTCCGGCCGTTAACGACAGCCCGCCCAGCGTCTGCATGTACGGGTGATCCAACAGCCACATGGCCGGTATCCCGACAATCACAAAACCTAACGCGGTTCTGATATAGGCCAGCAACGTCCGCTCATTAGCCAACTCAGTCCTTTGCCGGGCCAACTGATCTCGAAGTTGTGCGTCCACTGTTTTCCCTCTTGTGTTCTTATAACACACCCTTTCATCAGCGCAGGTCACCAGCCCAAGCAGAAAGCCGACTATTAACCCGAGGGTCTCCGCGTTCGACGTGGATTCTTCCAAAGGAGGCGGTCTGCACCGGCTGGAACAAGCTGTCTCTAAGGGCTTCTGGTCTATCCCATGTCACGCAGTTCGTGATCGGGATTCCTGTCACGCGCGATGGTTTTCATGAGCTGATCGCCGAAGAGGACGACAACTCGATCGCGATGGTCCTTCACCATCATCGCCGCCGACGGTGACTTGAAGGCGGACGGATCTCCCTCCAGCCACGCGCTACAGGTAAAGGGCAGTGCATCCAAGATGGTTTCCACTCGGTACTCATGGCGCAGTCGGTATTGCAGCACATCGAACTGGAGGCGACCGACCGCTGCAATCAAGGCTTCCTGATCATTGAGACTTCGCATGATCTGCACCGTGCCCTCTTGCGCCATCTGGGAGAGGCCTTTGTCGAACGCTTTGCGTTTGCCGACATCCGTTGGCCGGAGGCGCGCAAAAATTTCAGGCTGGAACTGCGGCAGAGGCTTGAAGTGAAACCCTCCGGTTAATGAAACCGTATCACCGATGGCGAAGACTCCGGGATTGACGATTCCGATGATATCGCCAGGGTAGGCCTCTTCGACCGTACTGCGTTCCTGCGCCACCAGACTGTGCGGTCTCGCCAGTCGAATATCGCGACCCAATCGGTGATGCTTGACCACCATATCTCGTTCGAAACGTCCTGAACAGATCCGAAGAAAGGCGGTGCTGTCTCGATGCTTGGGGTTCATATTTGCCTGCAGCTTGAATACATAGGCGCTGAACGGCATGTCCGTCGGGTTGACGAGGAGTTCGGACCCATCATCGCGATCGGCCGACCTCATACCGGGACTTGGCGCCAGATTCACAAACGCGTCAAGAAAGCTTTCAATGCCAAAATTCGTGAGCGCGGACGCGAAAAAGACCGGAGTGACTTCACCCTGGAGAAACTGTTCCCGCGTGAACAGATTGCCGGCAATCTCCAAGAGTTCCAAATCATGCCGCACTTCGGCCATGGTTTCCTGCGAGACCCGGCCGTTTGAGTGGAGTTCAGCCAAGGGCAAAGTATTCGTCTCCACTTTGGTCGCTCCGCCATGCATGGTCTTGCTGAACAGCTGCACCAGGCTGTCGGCACGGCTGACAATACCCACGAAGTCACTGCCCGATCCGATCGGCCAGTTGATCGCGCTGGCGTGAATGTCCAATGCCTGTTCCACTTCGGTCATCAGATCGAGCGGTGGACGCCCCGGCAAGTCCATCTTGTTGATCAACGTCAATACAGGGATCCGACGCATGCGGCACACGGCGAACAGTTTGCGTGTCTGGGTTTCTACGCCTTTGGCCGCATCGATGACCATGATGGCACTGTCGGCGGCCGTCAAGGTGCGATAGGTATCTTCGGAGAAATCTTGATGGCCTGGCGTATCCAGCAAGTTCACCACGGCGGCTTTATAGGGAAATTGCATGGCCGACGCCGTGATGGAAATGCCGCGCTCCTGTTCCATTCCCATCCAATCTGAGGCGGTGGTCTTGCCGCCCTTGCGTCCACGTACCATGCCTGCGGTTCGAATCAAGCCGGAGTACAAGAGAAGCTTTTCGGTCAGCGTTGTTTTACCGGCATCCGGATGACTGATGATGGCAAAGGTCCGCCTCCGCGCAATCGCGGCGGCAAGTTCGCTGAGTGGAGTCGTTTCAGTCGTCATAATGCGAGACCGGGCATAGCAGATCCTGTTTAAAGAGGGGCGATTCTCACGCGGTGAGTGAGTCGAGCCGTTGAGTCAGTCCGGTTGATTCGAGTTCGGACAACGATTGGAATTTTCTTGAACCTTCTCCTGACTTCGTTGCTCAGCGGGAATCCGAGTCCAACGTATAACCGGCCCGTTCCAATGCACGGTGGACTGCACCAAGAACAGCCGCAGTATCGGAATGCGGAAGCATCGCCACCTCCGGAGTGGCGCGAAGTCGGGTCATCAGTTGCTCGGCCTCGGCTCCGGCTAATCTATCACAGATTTCATACCAACCGTCAGGGCTTTCCTCAGCGAGGTTATGCTGCTCCAAGATCCTACGCAGCGTGGCTACGATGAGAGTTGTAGGAGTCGGCATGAGTAAAGCTGCAAGGGCTCCGTGATCGAGCCGAAGCTTTGCCGCAATCGAAAGCGGCTTTCCTCCGTTCCATCGTTGTGCCGCCGGCAGGAGAATCTTCTCTTCCATCCCGATGTGTCGGAGCAGTCCAGCTCGAAAGTGATCGTACGCTCCCCGCACCACGTGGTCTGCGGGAGCAAGCGCTGTCTGAAGAAGGTGTTCTAATCGCTGATGATCCTCTGCGAGAAAGCGTGCGACGGGCCCTGGTTCATATCCTCGTGGTTGCATCACCGTTTCAAATGAGAGAGTTGGTTGCCCGACAGAAGAATCTCACACTATGACTTGAGGGATATCCATGACGGATTCGAACGAAAAACACAAGATGTCGGCTGGCACATGGCAATACTTCAAGCACTCCAATGTCCTAGGACGACATGCCGAAGTCCAAGCGGAGTAATATACTCGATGTCACGGCTTCGAAAGCGCTGAGATGGGTCTTGACAGCGGGAAGCAGAATAAACATGACTGCCGATTATGCGATTTCATGGAGTTTTGTCGTCGCATTAACCCTGCCGGATGGGTCTACGGCCTCTTGCCCTGTTCCGAAAAGCCAGATGACCGACTTCCCCATGCAGATGGCAAATCCCACAACGATTGAACCGATAATCACGACGATTCCGATGCCGGGCCAACTGTCGGACGTGGAGAACATAGCTGATCCTCAAGAGCAACGACGCATTTTTACGATTGTACATTCTGTTGAAGAAAGAAGAAAACTTCAGTGCCAGACAACTTGTGCGCAGACCGTCAGGGCGGAGATGAAGAGAATCGTCAAGGCACCGAAGAAGGAGGCCGTGAGCGAGAACGGGCCGTATTGTTGGAACTGAGCTCGCCGAGTCTGCGGGAACCGCATGAGACAAAATGTCACGAATGACGCGCTTGCCCCGATCAATGTCAGCAGAATTTGATCAACCTCCATTGTGCCGTCCCTCCCATGACTTAATCCAAAAAATGTGCGAGCCCTACACCACCGGCCAGCAGGAAGATCAACCAGCGGAGCAATCCTTCTCGCGCATCGGCTTGAGATTCGTCGAGTCGATTCTTGAGAGTCGGCTGTGATCGGAGAAACGTATCGATCAATTCCTTGGCTTCATGTAAACCGATGTTCTGCTCAAGACGAATCAGCTTGATGGCTTCGATAACCTGGCCTTCCAGAAGTGCAGTCACAGCCGCTGGCGAGAGCGCCGGGTCCAGCGGAGGAGCTGTCGGGGATTCAGAAATTGGAGGCTGAAGAGATGAAAGAGGCATAGGTTGAAATACAGCCTAGCACCATCCTCCGAGCAGTCGAAGAGAAACCGAAGAATTGACGACAGGGATGTACTTGGCTCGCAACAATTGGAGGATAACAGTTGCCTCGCAGGCAGGGGCGGTTACACGAGAAAATCGATCGAATCGGACGGTCTGTTGGCTCCAAACGACGCACGGAGACCACGTGCGCCTTAGAACCAGGTCAAACAAAAGCCGGTAGTCGGTCAAACGGCGGACAGGTTGTGTTCTCTGTGGAGTGCGGTCGTGTTGTGGAGAGGCAGCAACCCCTGTTCTTGTTGTAGGCGGAACGCGGATATGGCGATTGCTTTTTCGATGTGTGTCAGACCGGGAACTTGAGAAGCGGTTTGTTCGAACTCAAGCAAGGTCACTTTCTTCTGACGGCAGAGTCGCTGAATGAATGGTCTCCAGACTGGCTCAAAGCGATGGAACCACCAGCCTGGCGCCGTCTCCCCTTCTCCATATCTCGTGGATGACACCGGCAAGGCCTGAAGCTGTGTCATTGGGTTACAATCCATCTCATGTTGATGATACCTGGGCGGCGTCGGTTGATGCAGAATAAAGATTCGTTCTTTCCGTTTTAAATTATCCACAATTTCCCCATCCCGCTTCGTACTGTATATCGAATCGTTCCACACTACTTGTTTTACTATAAGCAATTCAGATGCCTCAAACATAATTTTTTATTTGCTAATGTGTTATGAAATATTTCGCTGACGGCGAGTGGTTCGATTGTATGAAATCGTATGCACTTGTATTATTCTGAAACACAGATTTCGTTCAAGTTAAACTCCTCTCTCCTTGTTGCCCATGCTCTTCATTTCAAAAAAGCAATTGAATTGCTAAGAATCTTTAAAACCCGACGCTCATTTTTCACCCCACATGATGAATATGATGTGTCGCAAGATGTTCTATTATAGGACAGTCAACGAAAAGTTTCTTGACTGAGCACAGCGCATGCTCCTACCAGATTTGACGAGATCACCACATGGAATATGAATTATCTTAAAGACCTATCCAGATATTGCGGCACAGTCTTCTTCTTTAGGTGTTTCATGATGAAACACCTGTCCTATGTGTTCTGCTCGCCGGTTCGCTTTTTCAAGCATGACTGAATGTGTTCGTTCGCTCCCAGAGACGCACGTTTTTCTCCCAGCATCGAAAAACTACCCGGCAATCCTGTATTGCCTGGATAGATCGTCATTCGAGAGAATAGACCATCTGCTATTCAGAGAATTTCGACCGCTTCATCGATCCACTCCGTCATCGAAAACCAGCGAAGCCGCCATCGTGCTCTATTTTTCAGTTGCCGTCGTTTTCACGGGAGATGTCGCAGGCGGATAAAAGATGTCTTTTAGGAAACGGAACTCATAACGAAAATGGCTCCGCTAGACCGATTGAGGAATCTGATCCGTCGGCTCCAAGGCAAGGTTCGCCACGGTAGATTCACTCGGCACCCCACCCCCGCTCTCCTGAGCGGAGAATCTTGCCGGCTTCTTGGACTTGGGTCTTGAGCCGAAAGAAAGCGGAGTCGCGGCGGGCACAAACTTTTCAAGTCCATAGGTTCGTAACTTGCGGTACAACGTCGAGCGGCTCACTTCGAGATCACGCGCGACCCGAGTCAAGTTGCCATGATGCAAACTGATCGCCTTCACCAGCAACTCCATCTCAATTCGGCGGTGGGCGGCCCGCAAGGAATCCAATGAATCCACTGGTTGGAGTTCTTCGACTGCCAGATCCAAGTCATGCGGAGTAATTTCCATCTCCTCCGTCATGACCACGGCGCGTCGAACTCGATTGCTGAGCTCCCGCACATTTCCTGGCCACGAATAGGCACGCAGCGCATCGACCGCCTGCGGCGTATAGCCTCGGATCGTCTTGCGATAGGTCATGGTGGCTTGCTTGAGAAAGACCATGGCCATGAGTAAGGTGTCCTCGCCCCGGTCCCGCAGCGGTGGCAGATGAATATGCAGCACGCCCAGCCTATAATAGAGATCCTCTCGAAAGAGGTTCTTGTCGATCGCCGTTTTCAGATCGACATTGGTCGCGGCAAGGACCCGCGCATCGACATGGAGCGTCTCTTGTCCCCCGACCCGTTCGAATGTGCCCTCCTGTAAAAACCGTAGCAGCTTGACCTGTAGGGAAGACAACAGATCACCCACTTCATCAAGAAATAATGTGCCGCCGGCCGCCGCTTCCAGTTTGCCCTTCTTTTGTTGGATGGCCCCTGTGAATGCCCCACGTTCATGACCAAACAGCTCCGATTCCAACAAGGTTTCCGGGATGGCTCCGCAATTGATCGGCACGAACGGCCCGTGCTTCCGGAGGCTTCGCTCGTGGATCGCTTGCGCGGTCAGTTCCTTTCCCGTGCCCGTCTCGCCGGTAATGAGCACCGGCATCTCGGTGTTCGCCATCTTGCGAACCAAGTCAAAGACTGCGCAGATGGCGGGACTCGTTCCCACCATTTCGTCCATGGTTCCCACAAGCACCTTCCTGGTGTAGATCCCTACACCGACATCCCTGGGGTCTTGCCTTTCATAAAATAGATGTCCACTATGCGATCAGACCTGGTTCTGCCTTCAACAGGCTTGAAAAATATTCCGACTCAGGACATCGGCGATGAGATGAATAGAGCCATGCCGTGTGGATTGGGCCATTGCTCCGTGCGAACAGATCTAACGTATATCACAGATAGAGACTAAGGATCTAGTAAAGATACCTGCGCAATGCTACATGTATTCGTGGATTCTCTGAAGACTCTTTGCTGTTCGACAGGATTCAATTCAGTTCTCCTGAAAAATAGCATTGAGCGCATATAGGTGGTTAGTGCGTAATGGCCCTCCAGAACGTCTCTCGACTAGGGCCTTTTAGATCTAGCTCATTGTACATGGGTCGCCTTGTGTGCACCGTTCCATGAATAATTGAGCAAGGAGTGTCAGAGGGGCCGAGAAGGAAGAAATATTGTTCAAAAGTGATTTGTAGCCGATCATAAGGTGACATGACACACCAAAACCCCGATGGCATTGACCTCCCTGATTGACCTATCACGCTGAAAATGAATCCTTATCCTGGAGCGAATTCTGAATCTGTTGCCTTCTGCTTACCTGGAGACTCTCATGTTCGATTGGTTGACCCATTCAGAGATGTGGATTGCACTGGGCACCCTCACAGCCCTCGAAGTCGTGCTGGGGGTCGACAACATTATTTTCATTTCGGTCCTCGTGGGTCGCCTTCCTCAGCGCCAACGGAATGTGGCTCGGCGCCTTGGGCTCGGTCTTGCGATGGTCGCACGGCTCGGCTTGTTATTTTCCATTTCCCTCATGATGGAGCTGACGGCTCCTCTATTCACGGTGCTGAATCAAGCCATCTCGGGGCGGGATCTGATTCTCATCATCGGCGGACTGTTTCTCCTCATCAAAGCGACTCACGAAATCCATAACAGCCTGGAAGGGACGGACGAACAGGACCGTTCGGCCGTTCCGGTTGGACTGAGAATGATGCTGATTCAGATCGCTCTGTTGGATATCGTCTTCTCATTGGATTCCGTCATCACGGCGGTCGGGTTGGTCGATGAGGTGTCCGTTATGGCGACGGCGATCATTGCGGCCGTGCTGGTCATGATGTTTGCCGCTCGGCCCATCGGCGATTTCGTCGATGCCCATCCCACGATCAAAATCTTAGCCCTGTCGTTCCTCATCCTTGTCGGCGTGACCTTGATGGTGGAAGGTTTTGATGTTCACGTGCCCAAGGGCTATATCTATTTTGCGATGGCATTTTCCGTCGCTGTGGAGATGATCAACCTGCGAATCCGAGCACGCACAAGACAGCCAGTCAAGCTGCGCAATCGGTATTCGCGCGGCAAAGCGGAATCCACAGCCCAAGCAGACTGATAGGGAGTTCATACCGATCAATCAAACCGAATCGGCTCATATTGGAAGTCGGCAACAGCGAACCGGTTAGTCGGACCGAGTTGGACCTCCAGGAGAGCTGCGTGCCGACAACGGCGTCGCCAATTGTTCGAGCGACTGCCCTTCCGCATTGATTCCCAACCACAACTCAATCGCCGCGCCGAAGAGCATCATGCCTCCGCTCACCAGATATCCGTAGAACACGCTGGTGACCGATGTTTCGATGAGCATCCCATATATCCACGGCGCTGCCACGCCGGCTCCTTGAGCCACGATGAAGAAAAAGGCGATCGCCATTGCACGAATCTCCATCGGAAACACCTCGCTCACCGTCAGATAGGCGGCACTGGCCCCGGCTGAGGCGAAAAAGAAAATCGATGACCACCACAGCATATGCATGGTGAGCGTCAAAGAACCCGTCCAGAACAGATATCCCATAAGCCCTAAAAGGATACCGGCGATCCCGTACGTGAGGCTGATCATCGGTTTGCGGCCGACCGTATCAAACAGTCGACCTAACAACAGTGGTCCCAAAAAATTGCCCAATGCGAACGGGAGGATGTAGAGACCGATCTCGACACTTGGTACGGCATAGTAGTACGTCAGCAGCAACGGATAGGTAAACGACACGGCGTTGTACATGAACGATTGCGTGATCATCAATCCTATGCCTAAGACGGTCCGCCGGGGATACGACTGAAACAGTTCGCGTGCCACGGTCGCAATCGTCGCGGGGGGATAGGCATGGACCGTCATCGTGCCTTGGGGATCCGCCAGTGATAGGCCTCGATCCAGCGCGACTTGTCGTTCGATCTGTGAGACAACGGCCTCCGCCTCGGAAACCCGACCGTGGGTCATGAGCCAGCGAGGACTTTCAGGAATGAAGCGCCGAACGAGAATGATGGCGACCCCGAGCACGGCGCCGAAAACAAAACAGAGCCGCCATCCGATGGACTCAGGGAAAATTGTCGGATTCAACAGGAGCAGCGTCATCAAGGCGCCTGCCGCGGAGCCAAGCCACCAGGTTCCGTTGATCGCCAGATCGGTATGGCCACGATTGCGCGCGGGAATCAATTCATCAATCGCGGAATTAATGGCGGCATATTCGCCTCCGATGCCGGCGCCGGTCAGAAATCGAAAGAACAGAAAGCTCATGAGGTCCCATGAAAATGCCGTGAGGACCGTTGCCGTGAGATACAGCGCCAAGGTGATCATGAACCATTTCTTTCGCCCCTGCCGATCAGTGAGATAAGAAAAGACGAATGCGCCGAGGACCGAACCTGACAGATAGGCGGACGCCGTGAGCCCTACTTCCGATTGTGTGAGATGTAAGGTGTCCGGGTGGGTCAACATCGGGCCGAGTGAGGCCACAATCGATACTTCAAGCCCGTCGAGCAGCCACGTGACGCCCAATGCTCCCACAACCAACCAGTGCCAGCGTGCCCATGGCAACCGGTCCATCCGTTGGGGAATATTAGTGGTGATCGGCATGTCGGGAGGCATGCGCCCTACTAATACGGCAACGGGGCGCCGTCTGTCCAATGCTTGGAGCGCCTACCAACCCAATTGCCAGTTCAGACCGTTTCGTTCCACGAGCGCCTCCGCTTCCTGTGGGCCCCAGGAGCCGGCGGTGTAGACATGCACCGTTCGGGGACCGAGCAACAGCGGGTCGTAGAGTCGCCAGGCCGTTTCCGTAAAATCGGCGGTGACGAACAATGTCTGGTCGCCGATCATGACGTCACGCAGCAGCGTCTCATAGGCTTCCGGCAACTCGCTGCCGAATCCTTGACCATAGTCGAATATCAGCGCTCGATCGGTAAATTTGAACGGCCGCCCAGGAATTTTCACGGAAAAACAGAGCGAGAAGCCTTCACCCGGCTGCAAGGTGATCAACAGCTTGTTGGAGTTCAGACTACCCGGCTCCAAAGATCGAAAGACTTGAGTGGGCGCCGCTCGGAAAGTAACGGCCACTTGCGTGATTTTGCGAGGAAGCCGTTTTCCGGTTCTTAAAAAAAACGGCACTCCCCTCCAGCGCCAATTGTGAATCTCCAACTTCAGCGCCACATAGGTCTCGGTGGTCGAGTCAGGAGGTACACCTGGTTCTTCCAGATAGCCGGCAATTCTCTGGCCGGCGACATCCCACGCCGTATATTGGCCGAAGATCACGTCTTGTGGATGAATCGGTGAAATAGAGCGAAGAACTTTCAGTTTTTCAGCCCGGATCTCGGACGCTTCGAAGGAGGTCGGTACTTCCATACCAACAACGGTCAACAATTGCGTTAAATGGTTCTGCACCATGTCACGGAAGGTGCCGGATTTTTGATAGTAGGCTCCACGGTGTTCGACACCGAGGTCTTCAGCGACAGTAATTTCCACGCTCTCCACCGTATTGCGATTCCACAGCGACTCAAAAATAGGGTTCGCGAAGCGAAAGGCCAATAAGTTTTGCACGGTCTCTTTACCGAGATAGTGATCGATGCGATAAATCTGCGATTCGTCCAGATACCGGTGCAACAAGGTATTAAGGGCACGGGCAGAATGAAAATCGTGACCAAATGGTTTTTCCAAGACGGCGCGCACCCACCCGCGGCTTTTCAGCAGACCGGCTTGATCGAGTAATTCCAAGGTTTCAGGCACAATCGTCGGGGGAAGCGCCAGATAGAAAATACGATTTTGAGGCAGATTCCTGGCACCTTCAAGGCGGGCGATACACGCGGCGAGGGTTTGGTAGTCCGACAATCCGCCTTCCCGCAGGGTCTGATAGTACAGATGGTCTTCACACCATCGACGGAGATCAGACGCGTCACGAGCACCTGAATTGCGCAGCCCCTCATAAGCCCACAAGCGGAACGCGTCTACGCTCATTTCATGCAATGCGGCTCCGACGATGAGCGTATTCTGCTTCTCCAATTCACCATAGGTGCGCAAATGAAACAATGCGGGCAGCAGTTTTCGTCGCGTCAAGTCTCCTGTCGCCCCCAGAATAATAAACAGATGCGGCTCGACGGTTTCCTTCATCATCTATCATCCCCGTGACGATTCCTAGAATACAGGCTATGACTCATTCCGCCTGTCGTCAATGGATGAAATCCCTAAATCTCTAAATCCTAAGCCTTCTTCCAAGCAAGGCCGCAGCCTACTCTTTCGGTTCCTCGATCGGGCCGGCCCATTCGCCGTTCGCGAGCGATACCTCTTGAAATCCGCCGTCCGGCCATTGGAACTCCCCTGCTTGATTGACAAGCACGATAAACGGGTCAGCTTCGTGGGCCAGTCCGCGGAACCAATACCAGCCAGGCCTTGTCGGTTTGTTATGGCTCCAACGATAAGGCGCCATCGGTTCTTCTTCATGTTCTGAACGGTTGGTCATTCCTCCCCATCTTCATGTTCTGGTACAGTACATCTCTATTTGTGACCCTATCACGTCATGTCGACACTTCCAATAGAAGATGTCCTGCCCTCAATCTACCGAGCATTAAAAGCTGGTCCAAATGTATTGCTGACCGCCCCTCCAGGAGCTGGGAAAACCACTCGTGTTCCCGTAGCGCTCCTGAATGCGCCCTGGTTGTCGGGTAAAAAGCTCTTGCTGCTCGAACCCCGGCGGCTCGCTGCGCGAGCCGCCGCTCATCGTATGGCGGAAGCGCTACAAGAATATGTCGGGGAGACCGTCGGCTATCGCATGCGTCTCGAAACGAAGATCGGACCGAGGACTAAAATCGAGGTGGTCACCGAAGGGGTTTTGACCAGGTTGCTCCAACAAGACCCATCGCTGGAGGCCTATGGCATCGTGCTGTTCGACGAGTTCCACGAGCGAAGTCTGCAAGCGGATACGGGACTTGCCCTGTGCCTTGAAACTCAACGTCTCTTCCGCCCAGACCTTCGTCTCTTCATCATGTCGGCCACTCTGGACTGCGGTTCGGTTGCCGAACTATTGGGGCGAGCTCCCCTCATCACGTGCGAAGGCCGGATGTTTCCAGTCGAGACCCAGTACCTTGATCAGCCGCTTACCGGACGATTCGACGTGGCCGTATCGCAACACATCAAACAATCATTGGCAAAAGATCATGGGAGTCTGTTGGTCTTCCTGCCGGGGATGGCCGAAATTCGTCGGGTCGAACGACTCCTGTTGGACTCTAACCTACACCGTTCCGTACAGATCGCGCCGCTGCACGGCGATCTTCCTCAGGACATGCAGGATGTCGCGATTCGACCGACGGCTCCCGGACGAAGAAAAGTCGTGCTTGCTACCTCTATCGCTGAAACTAGTCTGACGATCGACGGCATCCGTGTGGTGATCGATGCAGGCCATGTACGTATTCCACGGTACGATCCACGCTCTGGTCTGACTCGATTGGACACGATTCGTGTTACAAAAGATTCCGCTGAACAACGCCGCGGCAGGGCCGGACGACTTGAGGCAGGCATGTGCTACCGGCTGTGGACTGAAAAAGAACAGGCCATACTTACTCTCCATCGTCCACCGGAAATTCTCGAGGCAGATCTCACTCCTCTCATGCTCGATCTTGCACAGTGGGGCGCTCATGATCCATCGGAATTGTCGTGGCTCACTCCGCCACCTGCCGGTGCGGTCGCTCAGGCCAAAGACGTATTGGTCCAACTCGGAGCCTTCTCGGCTGATGGCAAGCCGACTGACCATGCCCGAAGAATGGCCGAACTTCCCCTGCATCCACGCCTCGCGCACATGGTACTTCGGGCAGTGCCATTAGGTCTTGCCGATCTTGCTTGCGAGGTGGCGGCGCTCTTGAGTGAACGAGATATTGTTCGCGAGCCACGTGAACGGCAGAACGCTGATTTACGGGTCAGGCTGGACGTTCTACGGGGACAATACGATTCAATCGGCCTGGAGGTGAATCCAGCAGCGGTTGACCGAGTGAGGCGGACGGCTCGACTCTGGCGGAGACGGCTCATCAGTGAACAATCTCGTGAGGTCGAAAACAATGGATATGATTGTTCAAGCTCAATCGGGTTGTTAGTTGCACTTGCCTATCCTGATCGAATTGCCCGGCGGCAGTCGGATCGTGAAGGGCGTTACCGCCTTGTGAATGGCCGAGGCGCTCGGTTCAAGACTGCTGATCCCTTGGTCATAGAACCTTTCCTCGTGATCGCGGACTTGGACGGAGGCGATCAGTGGTCCGAGATCAATCTCGCTGCTCCGATCGCTCAAAAAGATATTGAATCCCTTTACCCGGACCGGTTGATTGAGGAAGAAGAAGTAACTTGGGATGACTCCCTCAGGGCGGTTCGAGCCGTGCGCCGCCAACGACTTGGGGCGATGATCCTTTTAGAGGAGGCAGTCTCGTCGCCTGATGCTAATAAAATAAAGGACACGCTCTTACAAGGCATTCATAAAGTTGGACTTGAAGTTCTATCGTTCGGCCATCTCCTCCACCAATGGCGCGCTCGCGTGATGTGGCTTAGGCGCATTGATGATCCTCAATCAGAATGGCCTGATCTTTCCGACGAGGCGTTGCTTCAAACATTGGATCAGTGGCTTGGTCCTTACTTGGCCGGTATCACTACCCTCGATCGGGTGAAACGGCTGGATCTGACAGTCCCACTCCATGCCTTACTGACGCACCAACAACAGCGCCGCCTTGACCGTTTGGCCCCGACTCACATCATTGTTCCAAGTGGCTCCCGCCTCCCCATCGATTACGCGCAACTCGAGTCTCCGGTGTTGGCGGTACGCTTGCAAGAGATGTTCGGTTGCAAGGATACGCCGCGCGTAGCGGACGGAAAGATTCCTCTGATCTTGCATCTCCTGTCTCCTGCTAAGCGGCCGGTGCAGGTTACACAAGATCTCGGAGGCTTTTGGAAAAGAGCTTACCAGGATGTCCGGAAAGAGTTACGCGGCCGATATCCCAAGCACCATTGGCCCGAAGATCCCATAGGTGCTGCGCCAACCGCCAAGGCAAAGCAAAGAAACCGAAGCTAGGGGTCCTCCTTGTGGCTTGTTCGATGTGGAGAGGGTATATAGTACACAACCTGATTCTCAGAGAAGACAGAACTTATGCCGTCACATCACCGGTTAGAGAACAAGCTTCATCACGACATCGACATAACGGGGATTGCCGTTGCGCTCGCATTCCTCGTGAGCGTCGCCGTATTTGCCGGAGGCCACGACAATCGCAGCGCGACCAAGGATGGACAATCTCCGTCGGCTTCCATGCAAATCGCACCGACCTTGACCATGGAGAAGACCGAGACCCTACAGCATCCAGATGACGACCCCGACCTCTCCGATACATCGCGCGGGCTCACCGCATTCCGCTGAATCACGCGTCAGCCCATCACTCCATCATCCCGTAACAGAAGTGGAGACCTTTGAGTAAGGTGATTGCCTATCTTGTACTTGCCATGATCTTCGGTACAATACGCCCCGATCATGGCAAGCAAACCCCTAGTTCATAGGTGGTGCAGACTCCGGGCACCACTGGCTCTCTTCGTTAGCGTTCTGTTCGCACCTCTTGCTGGCGCCAACTTGCTCGAGATGGCCGATCTCATGGCCCATCCCGAAGTGTATGATCGTAAAACTGTGGTCGTCATCGGCCTGGTGAAGGATGTTCAACTGGTCATCGATCAAAAAGGTGAACCGACGTTCAAGTTTCTTCTGGCCGACAGCGACGGTACGCTCAAAGTGACCAGCCGAATCCAAGTTCAGAATGGGGATCAAGTCATCGTCGAAGGGACGTTTACCCGGCGTCGACAAGGCGGCCGTCTCACCGTATACAACGAAGTGAACGCATTTACCATACGCCCACTCAATCAGCTCAACTCCGACTTGGTAGGATAAGCTCCCTCCACGGTCTCATCTCCTTTTTACGCACATTACATTTCTCTGACGATTTTCTCTTTCCAACCATCTCGGTCCCCCATCGACGAATGTCCAAGGTACTTTCCTAGCTCTCAAGTCAGTTGTCTCGCGCAAGAATTAGGTACGTTGAGAATTAGAACAGGAGGTCCTTATGAAAGCAGCAATATTGCCGGTGCTTCTTGCGGGATTCTTATTAGCCTGGATTGGCGCGGCGTATTCGGCCAATCCGATGAGCGAAAAAGAAGCTTCGCCGACGCTCAAAGAGCGTCTGACGAAAGATACGATTAAGGGCACTTTGATGAGAACAGAAGGTGAGTACTACTACATAAAGGACAACGACGGTATAGAGCAAAAGGTCCATGTCGACAAGAGCACCAAATTGGATAAGGTGCTGCCGGGCGACATGGTCAAAGCCTACGTCACGGATAAGCGTCATACGACAACCTTAGAGTGATCTTCCCCCTGAAAACTAGACCATTGGCTGGGAAGTTCCCCTGTGCTGTGATGGGCTCCACAGGAGGGAGCCATGACACGGAAACGGCACACGGAGGAACAGATCATCGCAGTCCTGA